>Ga0307372_10000006_pt1 | contig 328534 bp, 324 predicted proteins | sample OX1MG_FD_202533 | JGI IMG/M metagenome (GOLD analysis project Ga0307372, IMG submission 202533) | Soil microbial communities from Risofladan, Vaasa, Finland - OX-1 | ecosystem: Environmental > Terrestrial > Soil > Coastal area > Acid sulfate soil | place: Finland: Risofladan, Vaasa...
GCCTGGCACAGCAGATTCACCAAATTTTACTGGCTACAAATTTCCGGACAGCTGAGAGTGTAGCCGCAGGTCAGGCTAGGGATCGGCGGCCTCGGGGGGCCTCAGGCGTCCTAAGTTCGGTTTAAGGCAGATGTCCTGACAACCCTGCGGGGGAGCGCGGGGGCGGCCAGCGCGGCCGTCCCCGCGCATTTCCCACGCAGCGCCGGCCTGTCCGCGGTGCCGCCGGCCTGTCCGCGGTGCCGCCGGACTCTCCGGAGTACCGCCGGGGTCTTCCGGAGCCGGGCCGGCTCAGGCGTCGGCGTCGCAGCCGGGCAACACAGCGGACTGGTGGTCATGCGCCGCCGGACCGGCACCGTCGGTGGGGCTGAGGTCCACGTGGTCGCGTTCGGCGGTCTGGACGCCTTCGCCCGCTGGCTGCGCAGCGGGCTCGTCCTCGGCGTAGCCGGGCATCCAGCGGATCATTTCTGCCCGGAACGGTCCCTCGGATCCCAGCTGGGAGAGCACCCCGATGCCCTCGGTGGACACGCGGTGGATGAGAACGTAGGACGGCGGCAGGTTCAGCCGCCGTCCCAGGTTGGACGAGCGCGGGTCGGCCACGCGCGCGGCTTCGCCGCGCAGCCACTCACGGCTGAACTTGAACGACTCCTGCTTCGACGGCTCCGCCAGCGGCGCCAGGAAGGCGAACAGGGCATCGAGGTCGACGTCGATGCCCTCGCGCACGAATCCCTCCGCGCGGAGTTCATCCTCGACCTCGCGGATGTCGCCGTGGCCGTGCATGATCCGCAGCATCTTGCCCATGAACGGCGGCAGCCCATTGGGCAGGCGATCCACCGCACCGAAATCCAGCACGCCGAGCCGTCCGTCCGCGAGCATCCGGAAGTTGCCGGGGTGCGGGTCAGCGTGCAGCAGCCCGGCTCGTGCCGGACCGGCGAACAGGAACCTGGCGAACAGGATCCCGGCCCGGTCCCGCTCCTCCTTGGAGCCGGAATCGATGATCCTGGACAGTGGCGTGCCGTCCATCCACTCGGTGACGAGCACGTGGTCAGTGGCTTCGACGACAGCTGGCACGTAGATGTCCGGGTCGCCCGCATAAGCGTCCGCGAAGGCCTGCTGTGAGGTGGCCTCCAGCCGGTAGTCGATCTCCTCGGCGACCCGGGCGCGCAATTCATCCAGCAGCGGCTTGACCTCGAGCCCGGGAATGAGGATCCCGAACAGCCGCGCCGCCCGGCTGATCTGGGTGAAATCGCTGAGCAGCGCGCGTCCCGCACCGGGGTACTGGATCTTGACAGCCACCTCGCGGCCGTCTCGCCAGATGGCTCGGTGTACCTGGCCGATCGACGCGGCCGCCCTGGGCGTGTCATCGAACTCGCTGAACGACTCCCGCCAGGATTCGCCGAGATCGGTGGCGAGAACCTGGTGAACCGCCCGGGCCGGGAGCGGCGGAGCGGACTCCTGGAGCTTGGTCAGCGTGGCGCGATAGGGCCCGGCGATCTCCGGCGGCAGCGCCGCCTCGAAGATGGACAGGGCCTGGCCCAGCTTCATTGCCCCGCCCTTGAGCTCGCCAAGGACCTTGAAGATCTGCTCGGCCGTGCGCTGCTGGATCTCCGTGGCGACCAGCTCCGCGGGCTTGCCGCCTAGCCGCTTCCCCAGGCCTAGGGCTGTCCGGCCAACCAGTCCCACGGGGAGGGTGGCCAGCTTCGCGGTCCGGGTCACGGCGCGTCGAGGTAGGTCGCTCACTCTCACATTCTCCGGTAGGTTGCCGGCCGCCTGCTACAGCGGCACTCCCGATGGGGCAGCCAACTGCGCCGACGCCATTGCCAACCGGGCAGCACCAGTTCCAGCGTGCCGTTGGTGACTGCGGTTGCGGGAGCAGCCTGGTCGATGAAGGCCAGGGCCTGCGTGGTCGCCTGCGCGGCGACAGTTGTGGCCAGCGCGGCGTCGCAGGCGGCCGGCCGCGGATCGCGGTCAGCTATCTGGGCGAGAATGACCGGCCACGCCGGATCCCGGTCCGTCCGTGCCAGGTCAAGGCAGCTCAGGCAGGCTGACTGGCCCGGCACGACAAGCGGGCCGACCACGCCGATCGCCTCGCTGGCGGAGGCTGCGAGGTGCGCGATGTGGTCGGCGACCAGGCCAGCCGGCAACTCCGGCGGCCAGCCGCCGGTGAGCACCACCAGGTCCGGTCGCTGCCCGCTGCCTAGGTAGCCGCGGGGGCTGGTGTGCCTGCCCGGAGCACCGGCCCGCGGCACGCGCCGCCGGGACCGGCGCACCGGCGGCCGGGACGGGAGTCCTGCCTGCCGTGCGGCCTGATCCAGCGGGCCGGTGCAGGTGACATGGGCGACGCCGGATGCGGTGAGCAGGCCGGCGATGGATGACCCCACCGGCCCCGTTCCGTGCACCAGCACGAACGCGGCTTGTCGGCGCGCGAGGACGCGGGCGCCGCCATCCGCGTAGCCGTAAGCCAGCGATACGGCCGCGAGTTCGCCAGCCAACCGGTCGCGTGGGCCATCCGGCAGGGCGCGCAGCGCGGCGGCCGGGAAATCGTCCAGCGCACCCGCGGCGGTTAACAGCGCGATGACCCGGTCGGCCGCATCGGGGGAGATTCCCTGGGCTTGCGCCGCGGCCAGCACCTGCGTGTGGTCCCGGCTGCCATCAAGCAGGCCGATCAGCGCCGCCGTTCCCCTCATCCCGGTGAGGGCGACCGCACGCCTCGGATCGATTCCTATCTGCAAGGTGTCCCGGTCCCGCCAGACCATCAGGAGTCCTGCTTTGATCGCTGGCCTCATGGCGCCGAGCCTGTCACGGCGAACCGACAATCTCCGGCTAGCCCACTCGGGGTCCTAGCCCAGCCAGCAATCCCGGCGGGTGCAGTGAGCCTGGTCCGGGTACCGAGGCCCCCGGGTGCAGTGAGCCAGGCACTGCCACGGCTCCCCGGCGGGTCGTGCGCCCCCCTTCCCCGGGAGTGACGGCGGCCCGCCACCCGGGGGACCCGTGGCTGCCGAGGCTAAGCGCGCGGCGCCGCTGCCGTCAAAGCTGGCTGTGGACAGGGCTGTGGACTTCCTGGGGATATTGCGGAGCGCCACTGTGGATAGTGCGGGGGATAGCGGTGAATTCCCGGCCCTGGCGCCCACCCAACAGGGTCCAAGCTGGCAAAACTCCGTGCACCGCGTGTGGACAGCAGGCACTTGCCCAGCGAGCGCATTCAGCGGGGCTTCGGCCAGTCGCCGTTGCGGCTGGTGGTGCTGGCCGGTCTGGTGGGCCGCTTCAGCGCCAGGCGGTTTCCTGAGATGGTCTGGCAATGGCCGGTCAGCCGGGCGACTTAGTGCGCGGGGGCGTACCGGGACGGCGGGGGGGTCGCGGGGGCGTACCGGGACCGCGGGGGCCTACTGGGACGGCGGGGGATCGCCGGGGCGCGGGTCTTCTGGCGGGGACTCGCCGCCAGGGTCCCCCGGGCCTGGACCGGCATCGCCCGGGCTGGCCGCCTCCGGGCCGGCGGGCGGGGTGCCCGCCTCGGCTTCCGCCTCGGCCGTGTTGATCTCCTCGTCCAGGGCGGACATGTCCAGCCCCGGACGTCCCTCGACGAACCCGGCCGGATCGTCGAAGTCCTCGGCTGTCGGCAGCAGGTCGGGGTGCGCCCACACGGCGTCCCTGCCCGCAACGCCCCGGGCCTCGGTGAGCCGCCGCCAGATCTCCGCCGCTTCACGCAGCCGCCGCGGTCGCAGTTCCAGTCCCACCAGGGTGGCGAAGGTACGCTCGGCCGGCCCGCCGGTAGCCCGGCGCCGCCTGATCGCCTCGGCCAGCGCCCCAGCCTGCGGGAGCCGGTCCCCGGCCGCCTCGTCCACCACCGTGGAGACCCAGCCTTCGACGAGCGCCAGCATGGTTTCCAGCCGGGCCAGCGCGGACTTCTGCTGCGGGGTGTCCTCCGGCTGGAACAAGCTGGCGTCCGACAGCGCGTCGCGCAGCGCGTCCGGGTTGGACGGGTCGATCTGCGGCATGGCGTCGCGCAGCGCCGACGCGTCCACTTTGATGCCCCGGGCGTAGTCCTCGACCGCTGCCAGCAGTCGGGAGCGCAGCCAGGGAACGTGCGCGAACAGCCGGTGGTGCGCCGTCTCGCGGAGGGCGAGGAAGATCCGGACCTCATCGGCGCTGACCGATAGTCCCTGGCCGAATTCCGCCACCCCGGCCGGGAGCAACGCGGCGACGCCTTCCGGGCCTAGCGGCAGGCCTACATCAGTGGAGCTGACCACTTCGCGGGCGAGCGCGCCCACAGCGGCGCCGGTCTGGCTACCGACCATCATGCCGCCTATCCGGCGCATCATCGCGCCAAGGCCGCCCAGGCCAGGGAGCCCGCCCAGGCCACCGGTCACCGCTTGCAGCGCCGAACTCAGTTCGGCGGGCAACTCACCGCCAAGTTCGCTGGGGTCCTCGGTGAGCATCCCGCTCATGGCCTCGACGGCCTTGTCCGCGATCGGGTCGCACAGCGTGGACCAGACCGGCAGCGTCGCTTCGACCCATTCCGACCTGCTCCAGGCCTGCGCGGTGCGGACGCCGCTGGGGAACGCGGTGACTTCGTCCAGCCACAGGTCAGCCAGCCGGATGGCCTCGACGATCTTCTGCCGGTCCGCTTCCAGCACGCTGGGGTCGCCTTCGGCCGCGACGGTATGCCGCGCGACGTTCTTGGCCAGGTCCCAGTTGACTGGGCCGCCTTGCCAGGACATCAGGTCGGCGAACTGGCGCAGGGCATCGGCGAATTGCTGCGGGTCGCCGAAGGGGCCGAGCGGATTGCCCTCGCCAGGCGTCTCTCCGGCCCCGCCAGAGCCGCCGGGGCCGCCGGATCTGCCGGAGCCGCCCTGGCCACCAGAACTCCCGGAACCACCGGGTCGACCAAAGCCGAAGGGAGGATCAGCCATCTCCGCGACCTCTCAGGCAGGATGGAAGGGTCACAACCGCCACGTTATCTCGGGAGCGGCACACGTTGAGCACTGCACAGGCCAAGGTTCGCCGCGAGCGCACAGAGAAGGGGCCGCGGTCCGGCCGCGGCAACCAGGCTGGTGACGGCGGCAAACGCAGGGCTGGGCGGGGCGTGCCGCCGGACGCCGTGCCGCCGGACGCCGTGCCGCCCGGCACCGTCCAGCCCGGTACCGTTCCCCCCGACGCACTGCCGCCGGACACCGTTCCACCCCACACGCTGCCGCCGACGGCCGGGCCAGCAGATGCCGGGCCGCGCGGCCACGGGCCCGCCGCTGTCAAGCCAGCGGTCGGCCCCGCTGAGCCGGCGCAGGAATCTCACCCGCACCAGGCCCGCCCCGCCGGGCGGGGACCGGTGGTGGCCATCACCGGGGCGGCGCGCGGGCTTGGGCATGCCCTGGCCCTGCGGCTGGCCGCGTCGCCCGGGGTGCGCAGGGTGATCGCGATCGACGACCACCGCGGCGACGTGGTGGGAGTCACCTGGCGGCTGGCCGACGTTCGTGACCCGGGGCTGGCGGGCCGCCTCACCGGTGTTGACGTGCTGGTGCACACCGACATTGACATGGCGGCCGACACCGACCACCGGGCGCGGCGGGCCTTCAACGTGCGCGCCGCGCAGACCGTGCTCACCTCGGCGGCGGCAGGCCGGGTCGGCCGGGTGATCCTGGTGACCAGCGCCATGGTGTACGGCGCCGCCCCGGACAACCCGGTGCCGCTGCCGGAGAACGCACCGCTGGGCGTGGATCACGATGGCAGCGTGGCAGGCGATTTGCTGGAGATCGAGCACCTGGCGCAGCGCTCACCCCGCTCCCACCCAGGGATGGCCATCACCGTGGTCCGGCCCGCGGCGCTGGTCGGCGGGGGGGTGGACACCCTGGTCACCAGGCATTTCGAGTCACCCCGGCTGCTCGCCGTCAAAGGCTGTGCACCGCGCTGGCAGTTCTGTCACATCGAGGATCTGGTGTCCGCGCTCGAGCTGGCCGTGACCGGGAAGATCTCGGGCGTGTTCGCCGTCGGCTGCGACGGCTGGCTGGAGCAGGCAGAGGTGGAGGAACTCAGCGGGCTGCGCCGGGTCGAACTTCCCGCCGGGCTGACCTTCGGCACGGCGCAGCGGCTGCACCGGATCGGCATCACCCCGGCCCCTGTCTTCGACCTGCGCTACGTCGTGTACCCGTGGGTGGTCGACTGCCAGGCGCTCCGCAAGGCAGGCTGGCGGCCGTCCTACGACAACGCGGCCGCTTTCGAGGTGCTGCTCAAGCAGCGGGCTGGTCACCACGCGGTGGCCGGGCGCCGCATCGCGCGCAAGGAAGCGACGATCACGGCTGCCGGGGCGACGGTGGCCGTGATCGGGACCGCGGCCATCGTCCGCGTGGCCCGGCGCCGCAAGCGCAGCACCTAGCCGGACGCCGTAGCCGGAGGCCTGGCAGACAGCCGCAGGCACTACCTTGGGCTCCGTGAGTGTGATCCGGATGGCCGAACTGCGCGAGGTGCCGCTGTCGGTCGATGAGGTGCACAACGCGGTGGCCGACCCCGGGGCGGGCGGCATCGCCCTGTTCACCGGCGCGGTGCGGGACAACGATCACGGCCGCGATGTGCGCGAGCTGTCCTACAGCGCGCATCCCTCGGCGGCAGCGGAACTCCTCCGGGTGTGCGAGAAGGTGGCAGCGGACTTCGATGTCATCGCGATTGCCGCCGTGCACCGGGTGGGCGATCTGGCCGTTGGTGATCTTGCGGTGGTGGTTGCGGTCTCCTGCCCGCACCGCGGCGAGGCATTCACCGCCTGCCGCGCCCTGATCGACGAGCTCAAGCGCAGCGTGCCGGTCTGGAAGCATCAGGTATTCGGGGACGGGGAGAGCGAGTGGGTGAACAGTGCGTAGTCTGCTTCCTGTGCCCCGCCGCACCCGCCCTACGTCCCGCCGCACTGTGACCCTGGTGGTCGCCGGGATCGGGGTGGTGGTGGCGGCGCTCGTCGCGGCCCTGCTGCCGGTTCCGTACGTGATTCTCAGCCCCGGCCCGACACTGAACACGCTCGGCCGGACCTCGAGCGGCCCGCTGATCACGATCACCGGCCACCACACCTACCAGACCTCCGGTCATCTCAATCTGGTCACGGTGTCCTTCCTGGGCGGCCCGGGCAACGGGTTCAACGTGTTCACCGCGCTGCGCGCCTGGCTCACCCCGGATACCGCGGTGGTCCCCGAGTCGGAGTTGTTCCCGTCGGGGCAGTCGGAGCAGCAGGTGGTCCAGCAGGACACCTTGCAGATGGCCAGCTCCCAGGAGACCGCCAAGGCGGCGGCGCTGTGCACGCTGGGAATCCACTTCACCACTGTGGACACCATCACGCAGACCGAGAAAGGCCTCCCGGCGGCGGGCGTGCTGCGCCCGGGCGACGTCATCACCGCCGTGGACGGCACGCCGGTCAGCTGCACCCAGGACACCGGCAGCCTGATCCGCGCGCACCGCGCCGGGGCGCCGGTAGACCTCACGGTCGTCAGGAAGGGCAGCACCGAGCACATCCGGGTGAAGACCGCGAACGTCCAGGGGCACGCCGTGATCGGGGTCTTCGTGCAGGAGAGCTACCGGTTCCCCTTCCCCATCAAGATCAGCGTGGGCAACATCGGCGGTCCCAGCGCGGGGATGATGTTCGCGCTGGGCATCGTGGACAAGCTCACCCCGGGCGACCTCACCGGCGGGAAGTTCGTCGCGGGCACCGGGGAGATTGCGGCAGACGGCGCGGTCTCGCCGATCGGTGGCATCCAGCAGAAGATGGCCGGCGCCCGCGCCGCCGGGGCGACGATCTTCCTGACCCCGGCGGCCAACTGCTCGGATGCGACTGGGGCGGTGCCCGCCGGGCTGCGCCTGGCCAAGGTTTCCACGCTGCGCCAGGCCATCAACGACCTGGCCGCCATCAAGGCAGGTCGCAGCGTTCCGGGCTGCTGATCGCCGCGGTAACCGGCGGTGTGCCTTGCGCAGCGAGTAGAGCGCAGCAAGATCGGGGGTAGATTGGCGCCGCGCGGGGTGGGTCTGCCGCCCGTGCGGTGATGATGTGCGATGGTGCGGTGCCGACGGTGATGTGAGGGGGAGTGCGTGACGTTCCGGCCTTCCGGGCCGGCCAGGCAGCCTGCTGGCCGCCCGCCCCTCGCCCTGCTCCGCTGGCCGAGGCTGATCCTGCCGATCATCGGGGGACTGATCGGGTTCATCGTAGTGGTCGCCATCGTGGCTGGCGTCTGGACCGATTACCTCTGGTTCCGGGCGGTCCACTACTCGTCGGTCTTCGACACCACCTACGGCACGAGATGGGCGATGTTCTTCGTCGCCGGGCTGTTCATGGCGCTGGTGACCGGCGCGAACGCGGCCCTTGCCTACCGGCTGCGGCCCATCTACCGGCCGGTTGCCGCGCCCGGGCAGGGCGTGGACGGCTACCGGATGGCGATCGACCCGCACCGGCGGCTGCTGCTCGGGATCGTGCTCGCCGTGGTCGGCGTGATCTCCGGCATCACCGCCGCGGGTGCCTGGCGGACCTGGCTGCTGTTCGCCAGCCAGGTCCCGTTCGGCGTGAAAGACCCCCAGTTCCACCGGGACATCTCGTTCTTCATCTTCACCTACCCGTTCATCCGGATGGTGCTCAGCTACCTGTTCGCGGCGGTGCTGCTGTCGCTGGCCGTTTCCGCGCTGGTGCACTACCTGTACGGCGGGCTGCGGATGCAGGGCCGCCACCCCCGGGTGACGGTGGGCGCGCAGGCCCACCTGTTCGTCTTGTTCGGCACCTTCGTCCTGCTCAAGGCGGTCGCGTACTGGTATGACCGGTACGGCATTGATTTTTCCCAACGCGGCGCGGTGACGACGGGAGCGTCCTACACCGACGTCAATGCGGTGCTCCCGGCCAAGACGGTCCTCGCGGTGATCGCGACCCTGTGCGCCCTGCTGTTCTTCGCCGGCGCGGCCCGGCGCAGCGCGATGCTGCCCGCGGTCGGCTTCGGGTTGCTGGTGCTCTCCGCGATCCTCATCGGCGGGGTCTACCCGGCGATCATCCAGCAGTTCGTGGTCAAGCCCAACGAACTGGCCAAGGAGACGCCCTACATCCAGCGGGAGATCGACACCACCCGGAAGGCCTACGGGATCACCCAGTCAGCCGTGCGGGTGGCGCCGTATTCCGCGACCGCCACGACGTCGCAGTCGGCGTTGGCCGCGCAGGTGAACTCGTTGAAGGGGATGCGGTTGCTCGATCCCGACGTGGTGTCGCCGACCTTCCAGCAGCTCCAGCAGGTGAAGAGCTATTACCAGTTCCCCGGCACGCTCGCCATGGACCGGTACCAGTTGCCCGGTGGGGGCTCGCTGCCGCAGGACACGGTGGTGGCGGTGCGCGGCATGGGCGGGCCGCCGCCCGGCCAGGGCAACTGGATCAACACGCACCTGGTGTACACGCACGGCTTCGGCGTGGTCGCGGCCACGGCGGACACGGTGCAGGGCAACGGCAACCCGTCGTTCGTGGAAAGTGACATCCCGCCGAAGGGGTCGCTGGGCCTCAGGCAGCCCCGGGTCTACTTCGGCGAGCAGCAGAACACCTATGCGATCGTCGGCGGCCCGGCGGGCGGCCGCAGGCAGGAGCTTGACTACCCGTCCGGGTCGGCCGGCGGCCAGCAGAACAACACCTACCGCGGCGGCGGGGGCGTGGATGTCGGCTCGCCGCTGAACCGCCTGCTGTACTCGATCAAGTTCCGCGAGCTGAACATCCTGCTGTCCGGGGCCATCAACGGCGATTCGAAGATCCTCTACGACCGGCAGCCGCTGGCCAGGGTGGCCAAGGTGGCGCCGTTCCTCACCCTGGACGGCGAACCGTACCCGGTCGTGGCGAACGGGCAGATCCTCTGGGTGGTGGATGGCTACACCACCACCGACCTCTACCCCTACTCGCAGCGGCTGAGCATGCCGCAGGCCACCTCCACCAGCGACGCCCCGGGCGGCTCGGTGGCCGGCCAGCCAACCGGCGACATCAACTACATCCGCAACTCGGTCAAGGCCGTGGTGAACGCCTATACCGGTGCCGTCACCCTGTACGCCTGGGACGCCCACGACCCGATCCTGAAGACCTGGATGAACGCCTTCCCCGGGGTGATCAAGCCGGAGTCCGACATCCCCGGCTACCTGAAGCCGCACCTGCGCTACCCGCCGGACCTGTTCGAGGTGCAGCGTCAGGTCCTCGCCCAGTACCATGTCCTGCAGGCCCAGTCCTTCTACAGCGGGCAGAACTTCTGGGCGGTGCCCGATGAGCCGGCCGCCTCCCGCTCGGTGAGCCAGCCCCCGTACTACCTGACGATGACCATGCCGGGCGCCCCGACCCAGTTCTCGCTGACCTCGCCGCTGGTCCAGCGGGGGCGGCAGAACATGGCCGCCTACATGGCCGTGGACAGCAACCCCGAGTCGCCGGACTACGGCACGATCCGGGTCCTCCAGGTCCCCCAGGACACCGCCATCCTCGGGCCGCAGCAGGTGCAGAGCACCTTTGAGTCGGACCCGACCATTTCCCAGCAGCTCTCGCTGTACCGGCAGAACGGCTCCAAGGTCATCGAGGGCAACCTGATCATGCTGCCGGTGGGGGGCGCGCTCGTCTACGAGGAGCCGATCTACATCCAGGCGGCCGGCACGTCGGGCGGGGGCACCAGCGGTTCTTACCCGGTGCTCAAACGGGTCGCCGCCTCCTTCGCCGGGGATGTCGGTTTCGGGCCGACGCTGCAGGGCGCCCTCAGCCAGGTGATCCCTGGGCTGGCGGCGGGCTCGGGCGCGTCCTCGGGCAACGGCTCGGGCAACGGCTCCGGCGGCGGTTCCGGCACGGGCACGGGCAATGGGCAGGGGTCGGTCAGCGCGGCTGTCGCCCGCTACCTGCAGCAGGCCGAGACGGACTACGCGAAGGCTCAGGCGGCCCTCAAGAGCGGCGACTTCGCCGCCTACGGCAAGTACACGGCCCTGATGAAGACAGCGCTCGACCAGGCGCAACGGGCTGCTCAGGCCCGGCCCTCGGCGTCCGGTGGTGCCACTCCGTCACCGTCCGCGTCCCCATAACCAGGAGGCCGGCCGGGAGGACGGCGGCCCGCTAGCATGGTCTAGACCATGGCAGTCCGGGCCGGCGCGCCCGAGCACCGGCCCGGCCCGTCGTGGCAGCGGCGGAACACGGGCGCCGATGCTCACCGGCAGGTCGGCAGAGGGCGTACGCTCGGTCGTGACGGGACATCCAGCAATGCTGAATTTGCCAGCTATCTGGCTACCTCTGGCCCGCAGGCGGGGGAAGGAGAAAGACTGCTCGTGGCACCTCGGGTGCTGGTTGACGCGACCGCCGTGCCGGCGGATCGTGGCGCGCTTGGCCGCTACGTGGACGGCCTGATCGCCGCCCTTGGCGCGGCCGGAGCGGACCTGGCGGTGGCCTGCCAGCGCGCTGACGAAGAGCGGTACGGCAGGCTCGTCCCCAGCGCGCGCATCGTCGCTGGCCCGACCGCGATCGCGCACCGGCCCGCCCGGCTTGCCTGGGAGCAGACCGGCCTGCCCCTCGTCGCCCAGCAGGTGAACGCGGATGTCCTGCACGCGCCGCACTACACGATGCCGCTGCGCCCCGGGGTGCCGGTGGTGGTGACCATCCACGACCTGACGTACTTCACCGAGCCCGACGCGCACAATCCGGTGACCGCGACCTTCTTCAAGTCCGCGATCCGCACCGCAGCCCGGCGGGCCACCCGGCTCCTCGTCCCGTCCAAGGCGACCAGGGACGAACTCGTCCGCGTCCTCGGCGCCGACCCGACCAGGATCGACGTGGCCTATCACGGCGTGGACCACACGCTGTTCCACCGGCCGACCCCGGAGCAGGTGCTCGGTGTGTCCAACCGGCTCGGCCTGCACGGCATGCCCTACGTGGCGTACCTCGGCGGCCTGGAACCGCGCAAGAACGTGCCGGCCCTGATCAGCGGCTGGGCCGCCGCCGTGGCCGACCTGGCGGACCCGCCGGCCCTGGTGCTCGGCGGGGGCAGCGGCTGGAGCGAGGAGGTGGACGAGGCGGTTGCCGCGGTCCCCGCGCACCTGCGCCTGGTCCGCCCGGGCTACCTGCGCTTCACCGACCTCCCCGGCTTCCTCGGCGGGGCGCTCGTGGTCGCCTTCCCGAGCCGCGGCGAGGGTTTCGGGCTGCCCGTGCTGGAGGCCATGGCCTGCGGCGCCCCGGTGCTCACCACGCACCGGACGTCCCTCCCGGAAGTGGGCGGGGACGCGGTCGCCTACACCGAGCCGGATGCGGACGCCATCAAGGCCGCGCTGCGCGGCCTGGTCGATGACCCCGCGCGCCGGGAAGCCCTCGGGGCGGCGGGCCACGCGCGATCCCAGGAGTTCAGCTGGACCGTCTCAGCCGAGGCCCATATGGCGTCCTATCAGCGTGCGGCAGCGCAGCGCGGAGAGTAACCTCGCTGCTCATGTCAGGCCAGCCAGCCGCATCCCAGGGCCGCGAACAACAGGGCCGTGAATACCACGGCCGCGAATACCACGGCCGCGAGCCGCTTGAGGCGATTCTGCTCGTGGGCGGCCAGGGCACCCGGCTGCGCCCGCTTACCATCGGCACTCCCAAGCCGTTGCTGCCCACCGCGGGCGTTCCGTTTCTCGCCCACCAGTTCGCCAAGGCGGCCGCCGCCGGGGTCACCCACGTGGTCCTGGCCACCGCTTACCGGGCTGACATGTTCGCCGAGCGCTTTGGCGACGGCGCCGAGTTCGGCCTGGAGATCTCGTACGTGCACGAGGAGGAGCCGCTCGGCACCGGCGGGGCGATCCGCAACGCCGCGGCCGCCTTGCGCGGCGGCCCGGACAGCCCGGTCATCGTGCTGAACGGGGACATCCTGACCGGGCACGACATCCCCGCGCAGATCGACCTGCACCGCAAGTCCGAGGCGGCAGTGACGCTGCACCTGGTCGAGGTGCCCGATCCGGCCAGGTTCGGCTGCGTGCCGACGGATAAGGCGGGCCGGGTCACCGCCTTCCTGGAGAAGACGCCGCATCCGGTGACCAACCGGATCAACGCGGGGTGCTACGTGTTCCGCCGGTCAGTCATCGACGAGATCCCGGCCGGGCGGGTGACCTCCGTGGAGCGGGAAACCTTCCCAGGCTTGATCAGCGCGGGCGCGCTGGTGATGGGCTACCCGGATTCGGAGTACTGGCTCGACGTGGGCACCCCGGAGGCCTATGTCCAGGGCTCGTGTGACCTCGTCCTCGGGCGGCTGGTCTCGACGGCGGTGCCCGCCGGCCGGGGCGTCCCGGGCGAGCTGCTGGCGCTCGACGGGGCCGCCGTGGACCCGGCCGCGCGGGTGCATGGCGGGACCGTGGTCGGCGCGGGCTCGCTGGTTGCCGCGGATGCCCACGTCAACGGCAGCGTGCTTTTCGACGAGGCCAGCATCGGCGCCGGCGCCCGGGTGATCCGCAGCGTGGTCGGCCGCGGCGCGGTGATCGGCGAGGGCGTGGTGCTGGACGGGGTGGTGATCGGCGACGCGGCGCGCATCGCGCCGGGCAACGAGTTGCGGTCCGGGCTGCGCGTGTGGCCGGGCGAGGAACTGGGCCCGACCTGCGTCCGCTTCTCCACGGACGTGTGAGCGTCCGGGCGTCCCGGCCAGCGGGGCACGCGGGACGCCCGGCGCACGCCGGGTCGCCTGCCGGTGGCGGCGGGCAGCCAGCCCCGGAGGGGTTCGGCGGGTGGCCCGCCCCGGATGCGGCTGGCGGGCGGCCTGCCCTGGACGCGGTCGGCGGGCGGGCCGCCCCGGATGCGGCGGGCGAGTGGCGGGCACCGTTCGTGCTGGACCTGCCGCAGACGCTGGGCGTGCACCAACGCGGGCGCGGGGATCCTGCTTTCCGGATCACCGGCGACGGCGCTATCTGGCGGACCGCGCTCACCCCGGCGGGCCCGGGCACCCTGCGCGTGGCTGCTGCCCAGCTCACGACCGTACCTGCCGTGCCGGGACCTGCCACGCTGGTCCGCGCGGCTTCCTGGGGGCCGGGCGCCTCGTGGCTGCTCGGCACGCTGCCGGCGCTGCTCGGCTCCGGCGACGACCGGGCCGGGTTCGATCCGGCGCATCCGGTGCTGCGCGAGATGTCAGCGCGCTACCAGGGCGTCCGGGTCGGCCGGTCGGGCCTCGTGTTCGAGGCGCTGGTGCCCGCCGTGCTCGGGCAGAAGGTCGTCGGCGTGGAGGCACGCCGTGCCTGGCGGTTCCTGCTGCTCCGGTTCGGTGCGCCCGCGCCGGGACCGGCGCCACCGGGAATGCGGGTGTTCCCGCCGCCCCGGGTCTGGCGCAGGATCCCCTCCTGGGACTGGCACCGGGCGGGCGTGGAGGGGGTGCGCGCCCGGACCATCATCGGCGCCGCCGAGGTGGCTGGCCGCCTCGATGAGATAGTGACGATGGCCCCCGCGGCCGCGGACCGCCGGCTGCGGTCACTGCCCGGGATCGGCCCATGGACGTCCGCTGAGACCCGCCAGCGCGCCTGCGGCGACGCGGACGCGGTCTCGGTTGGCGATTACCACCTGCCCGCAGCCGTCGGCTGGGCGCTGGCCGGCCGCGTGGTGGACGACGCGGGCATGCTGGAGCTTCTCGCGCCCTACGCGGGCCACCGCCATCGCGCTGCCCGCCTGGTGGAACTGGGCGGCCTCGGGCCACCGCGCCGCGGCCCCCGGATGTCCGTCCGCGACTACCGCGCCTTCTGAGCGCGGTGCATTGTGTCAGCGCGGTGCTTTCTGGCTCGCCGGCGAGCCAGAAAGCACCGCGCTCCTCGGTTCCCGTGGCGGGGCGGCGAACACGAGGCGATCGGCGGAGGCGGGCGGCCCCGGCCGCTGACGGGCGGCAGCCTAGGCTTAGGGCATGAGCGCCGACACGCCCAGCTCCCCCAGCTCCCCCGGTTCCCCGTCGCTGCAGTCATTCAGCGCACCGCAGCGGTACCCCGGCCAGCCTCAGCCGTCCGCCAGCGCGCTGCGCCGGGCGCTGGCCCGGGCCAGGGACGGCAAGGCACTCGACCCGGCCGAGGCGGCCGTGCTGCTGCACGCCCGTGGCGAGCAACTGGCCGGGTTGCTCAGCTACGCGGGCCGGACGAGGGACGCCGGGCTGGCGGCAGCCGGCCGGCCGGGCATCATCACCTACTCGCGCAAAGTGTTCATCCCGCTCACCCGGCTGTGCCGGGACCGGTGCGCCTACTGCACGTTCGTGACCGTGCCCGGTCGGCTGGACAGCCCGTACCTGTCCCCGGACGAGGTGCTGAAGATCGCCGCTGACGGGGCGGCGCTCGGCTGCAAGGAAGCCCTGTTCACCCTGGGGGACCAGCCAGAGGCGCGGTGGCGCCAGGCCCGGGAGTGGCTGGACGCGCACGGCTACGACGACACGCTGTCCTACGTCCGGGCGATGGCGATCCGGGTGCTGGAAGAGACCGGCCTGCTGCCGCACCTCAACCCGGGCGTGCTGAGCTGGCAGGACTTCCAGCGGCTGAAGCCGGTCGCCCCGTCCATGGGCATGATGCTGGAGACCACCGCGGCGCGGCTGTTCACCGAGCAGGGCGGTCCCCATTTCGGCAGCCCGGACAAGGACCCGGCGGTGCGGTTGCGGGTGCTGGAGGACGCGGGCCGGAGCAGCGTCCCGTTCACCACCGGCATCCTCGTCGGCATCGGCGAGACCCTGGCCGAGCGCGCCGAATCGATCTTCGCCATCCGGGGGGTCGCCCGCGAGTACGGCGGCATCCAGGAAGTGATCGTGCAGAACTTCCGGGCCAAGCCGGACACGAAGATGCGCGCCGTGCCGGACGCCGAACTCGAGGATCTCGCGGCCACCATCGCGGTCACCCGGCTGGTCCTCGGGCCGTCCATGCGCATCCAGGCCCCGCCGAACCTCATCGGTGATCAGTACGCGCTGATCCTCGCCGCCGGCATCGACGACTGGGGCGGTGTCTCGCCGCTCACTCCCGATCACGTCAACCCGGAGCGTCCCTGGCCGCAGATCGACGACCTGGCCCGGCGGACCGAGGCTGCCGGGATGGCGCTGCGCGAGCGCCTCACGATCTACCCGGGCTACCTGCGCGAGCCGTGGCTGGACCCGAGGCTCGCCAGGCACGTGGCCGCGCTGGCGGACCCGGCCACCGGGCTCGCCCGCGACGGCGCGATCCCCAGCGGCCTGCCGTGGCAGGAGCCGGATGGCGGCTGGGGCGAGTCGGCCGGGCGGACCGACCTGCACGTGACGATCGACACCACCGGCCGTACCGCCGACCGGCGGGACGACTTCTTCGAGGCCTATGGAGACTGGGCGGAGGTGGCGGCGCGGATCGCGCCGGCCGCCCGCGCCGCGGCCAGCCCTGCGCCCGCAGCCGCCGCCGACGGGGCCAGCCCCGGAGCGGCCGGCCGTCAGCGGCTCCGCCCTGAGGTGGCGGCCGCACTGCGCAGCGCCGAGCGCAACCCGGCCGGGATCAGTGACAGCGAGGCGCTCGCGCTGCTGGACGCCGACGGCGCGGAACTCGACGCGCTCACCTCCCTCGCCGACGGCCTGCGCCGGGACGCCATGGGCGACGACATCACCTACGTGGTGAACCGCAACATCAACTTCACCAACGTCTGCTACACCGGCTGCCGGTTCTGCGCCTTCGCGCAGCGCCGCACCGACGCGGACGCCTACTCGCTGTCCCTGGAGCAGATCGGGGACCGGGCACAGGAGGCGTGGGAGGCCGGGGCGACCGAGGTCTGCCTGCAGGGCGGCATCCACCCGGACCTGCCGGGAACCGCCTACTTCGACATCGCCGCCGAGGTGAAGCGCCGCTGCCCGGACATGCATGTGCATGCGTTCTCCCCGATGGAGGTGGTCAACGGCGCGTCCAGAACCGGGCTGGCAGTGCGTGAGTGGCTGGCCCGCGCCAAGGAGGCCGGTGTCGACTCACTGCCGGGCACCGCGGCGGAGATCCTCGACGACGACGTCCGCTGGGTGCTCACCAAGGGCAAGCTCCCAGCCTCAGCGTGGATCGATGTCATCTCGACCGCGCACGAACTGGGCATCCCGACGAGCGCGACGATGATGTACGGGCACGTGGACACCCCGGAGCACTGGGTCGGGCACCTCCGGGTGATCCGCGGTATCCAGGAACGAACCGGCGGCTTCACCGAGTTCGTGCTGCTCCCGTTCGTGCACGCCAGCGCGCCGATCTACCTGGCCGGCCTGGCCCGCCCCGGCCCGACCCGGCGGGAGAACCGGGCGGTGCACGCGCTGTCCCGGGTGCTGCTGCACGGCGCGATCAGCTCCATCCAGTGCTCCTGGGTCAAGCTGGGCGACGACCTGTGCCGCGATGTGCTCAGCGGCGGGGTGAACGACCTGGGCGGGACGCTGATGGAGGAGACGATCAGCAGGATGGCCGGCTCGCAGAACGGCTCCTACAAGACGATCAGCCAGATCGCCGTCATGGTCGCTCCCCTGGAAAGGCCGCTCCGCCAGCGCACGACTACCTATGGACAACCTTCTCCGCAACGGATCGCGGCGGCTGCTGCCAGCGACGGGGTGAGCTCGGCCGTCCGTGGCGGCTCCCCGGTGTCGCTTCCGCTGGCCATGCCGTAGGGATGTGCGGTGGACCGTCGCCCGGTACGGCCAGGATCCGCGGACACGCCGTGCCGTCGGCCGCGGAAGCCGCCCGCCGGGGGCCAGGACGGAGCATGATCGTGGTGGGCCAGGGTTTCCTTGCCGGAAGGGGATGAAGGCGATGGCCGATCGGGTGTCACCGCCCGCGGCGCCGGCCAGCCGCAGCGCTGAGCTCACCGGCTGGGGGAGGGTCGCGCCGTCGGTAGCGCAACTGTCCGAGCCCGCTGATCCGGCCCAGGTCCCGGGCCTGCTGGCGGTCGCGCCCGGCCACGGCGTCATCGCCCGCGGCCTGGGCCGCAGCTACAACAACGCCGCGCAGAACGGCGGCGGCCTGGTCATCGGCACCACCGCGATGAACCGGATCACCGGCATGGACCCCGATACCGGCCTGGCGACCTGCGAGGCCGGACTGAGCCTGGAGCAGCTGATGGTCGCGGCGCTGCCGGCCGGCTGGTTCGTCCCGGTCTCGCCGGGCACCCGGCAGGTGACCATCGGCGGCGCGATCGCGGCGGACGTGCATGGCAAGAATCATCACGTCGCGGGAAGCTTTGCCCAGCACGTGCCGTGGTTCGACCTGCTGCTGCCGGACGGCCGGGAATGCCGGGTGACACCGGAAGCCGACCCCAGCCTGTTCTGGGCGACGGCCGGCGGCATGGGCCTGACCGGCATCATCCTGCGCGCGGCCGTGCAGCTGAAGAAGGTGGAGACCTCGCGGGTGCGGGTGGACACCGTGCGCACCGCAGACATCGACGAGACGATGGCCTACCTGGCGGCCACCGACGACCGCTACGGATACACGGTGGCCTGGACGGACTGCCTCGCGCGGGGCAGGAGCCTGGGCCGGTCGGTCATCACCAGCGGCGATTTCGCCGCGCTGAGCGACCTGGCGGCCAAGGACCGGCGCGACCCGCTGGCATTCCGGCCGGGTGCCCGGCTCAGCGCCCCCCCGGTCTTCCCGAGCGGGCTGCTGAACTCCGTCACGGTCGGCCTGGCCAACGAGGCGTGGTACCGCAAGGCCCCGCGCCGGCGGGACGGGGAGATCCAGACCATCGGCGCGTTCTTCCACCCGCTGGACGGCATCAGGAACTGGAACCGGGTCTACGGCCCGGCCGGCTTCCGCCAGTACCAGTACGTGGTGCCATTCAGCCAGGAGCAGGTGGTGCGCCGGTCGCTGGAGCGGATCAGCGCGGCCCGGGCCCCGTCGTTCGTGACGGTGCTCAAGCGGTTCGGCCCGGCCGATCCGGGGTTCCTGTCCTTCCCGCTGCCCGGCTGGACGCTGGCGCTGGACTTCCCGGCGGGCACGCCTGGACTGTCCGAGTTGCTGGACCGGCTCGACGAGGAGGTCGTGGCCGCGGGCGGCCGGGTCTACCTGGCCAAGGACTCCAGGGTGCGCCCTGAGGTGTTCGCCCGGATGTACCCGAGGCTGGAGGAGTTCCGCACGCTGCGGGCAGAACTCGACCCGTCCGGCGTCCTCGCCTCGGACCTGTCCCGCCGCCTGGGCCTATGACTCCGCTGGCAGGGGCCGCTTGTGCCTGATGTAGACTTCTGTGCCTGATGTGGCGGCTGTGACTGCAGGGCCGCTGTCTGTGCCCAGCCACCCGACTGGGTGACTGGATGAATGTGCCTTTGCTGTAGCCAGGTGTGCCTGAAGGGCCCATTCATGCAGTTCACCCGCTGAGGCGGGGCTGGCCCGCTGAGGAACAGAGGCGCTCAGGAGTCACAAGGTCATCAGGAAGTCATCTGGGTCACGGGACGGCCGGTCCACAGGCGGCTTGGCGGGGTGGCCGACCCCGACGGCGCCCATCGGCTCCCAGCCGGCCGGCAGCCCCAGCGCGGCGACCGCTACCGGCCGGCAGAACATCGTGCTCGACACCCAGCACGAGCCCAGGCCGCCCACGGCGAGGGCGACCAGCAGGTTCTGCACTGCAGCGCCCATGGCGACGACGAACATCTCCCGCTCGGCGGCCGCGCGCCGCTCGTCCGGGTAGCCGTGCGCGGCCTCGGTGACCAGGCACGGCACGATGATCAGCGGAGCGCGGCGCAGTGGCTCGCCCCGGCGCACCCGCCGTGCGATCTGCTCCTCGGTGAACCCGTCCGCGCGCAGGTCCGAGATCCACGCAGCCAGCATGTCGTCCAGCAGCGCGGTCCTCGCCGGCTGTGACGCGACGACCGCGAACCGGCACGGCGTTGAGTGATGTGGTGCGGGCGCGGTGAGCGCCGCCGCGATCGCGCGACGGACCGCGCCCTCGTCCACGGGCGCGTCCGTGAACTCGCGCACGGTTCGCCGCGCAGTCAGCACCTCGGCGGCGCCGTACCGGAACATGTCCTCGGCGGCGGGCCGGATCAGCGCCTGGGCGCCCGGACCGTCGGCCTCGGTCACCAGGTCCGCCAGGCCCCGGACGATCGCCACGGGGATCCCAGCGACCTTGCCTTTCACCAGATCCGCGGCGGACGCCAGTTCGTCCGCCACGGCGGCGAGGGTCACTTCGAGGGGCGTGCCGAACGTGTCCGCCTCGCCGCGGTAGTCGCGCAGTGGCAGCAGGCCAGCCGCGCCGATGGCCGCGTCTGTCTGCCCCATCCGCCAGGGCCGCCCCATGGTGTCGGTGATCACCACCCCCACGGTGACCCCCAGTCGTTCGCGGAGCCCATCGCGGATCTGGCTGGCGGAGGCGTCGGGATCCTCGGGCAGCAGCGCCACAGTCCCCGGAGCGGTGTTGGAGTTGTCCACCCCTGCCGCGGCCAGCACCAGGCCGTGGTGGGTCTGCACGATGCGCGACGGGCCGCGCTGGGCCACCACCCGGACAGTCTCCGCGTCGATCGCCTTTTCCCGGTCGGCCCGGATGACCCGGCCCTCCGCCTTGCTGACGATCTTCGAGGTGATCACCACGATGTCGCCCTCGGCCAGGTCGGGCGCGGCCGCCGCGATCAGGCCGGACAGGTCGGCGCCCTCGGTGATCTCGGGGATGCCGGGCACGCCGGTGACGGTGAGACTGGTCCCGGGCGGCTGGGTCCCGGTCGGCTCGGTCTCGCTCAACTCGGTCCCGGTCGGCTTGTGCCCGCTCATCCACGCAACTCCTCGGCCAGGTCGAGGGCGGCGCGGGCGATCGCGGCGGTGGCGGCGAGGTCGGTCATGTAGAGCGGCAGCGCTCGTACCGCGATCCCGGCCAGTTCCGGCGCGTCCACGGCGGTCTTGTCGCGCTCGTCCACCAGCCACCCGTCGAGCAGTCGCGGGCCGTAATGCGCGGCCACGGCCGCTGCGGTGGCCGGCACGCCGATGGCTGCCAGGCACGCGTCGGCCATGCCGCGCACCGGGGCACCGCCGATGATCGGGGACACCCCGACGACTGTCTTCGCGCTGACCGCCGCGGCGATCCCCGGAATCGCGAGGATGGTGCCGACGCTCACCACCGGGTTGGACGGCGGGAGCAGGACCGCATCGGCCGCGGCGATCGCCTCGAGCACTCCAGGGGCCGGTGTTGCCCGGGCCGCCCCGTCGAGGATGATGTCCCCGGCTGGCACTGCCGCGTGCAGCCGCACCCACCACTCCTGGAAATGCACGGTTCGCTCAGGCACGGGGCGCTGCGCCGGGCCATCCGCCAGGACCACATGGGTCTCCACACGGTCGTCAGACATCGGGATGAGAGTCACCCCGGGCTGCCAGCGCTGGCACAGTGCCGCGGTGGCTGCTGAGAGGGAACGGCCCTCGGCCAGCATGCTCGTCCGGATGACATGGGTGGCGATGTCCTTGTCGCCCAGGCTGAACCAGCCAGGCCCGGCGCCGTAGGCAGCCAGTTCCTCCAGCACCGTGAACGTGTCACCAGCCCGTCCCCAGCCCTGCTCTTCGCTGATCCCGCCACCGAGCGTGTACATCACGGTGTCGAGGTCGGGTGAGACGTGCAGGCCGAACAGGGTGATGTCGTCCCCGGTGTTGCCAATGACGGTGATCTCGGCGTCCGGGGCCTCCGCTTTCAGCCCGCGCAGGAAGCGCGCGGCCCCGACTCCGCCAGCCAGCACGGTGATGCGCATGCCGGCCAGTCTTGCAACACGCGTGCGGGCGTTTCCCGAGTACCCCCCAGAACATTTGCGGGAAGCCCCCGCCGGGTGCTCCGGGAGTCTCGCGCAGGTGCTCCGGCAACTCTCGCGCGGGTGCTCCGGGAACTCTCTGGCGCGCTCCGGGAACAACCCCGCGAGTGCTCCAGGAGTCTCTTGCGGCCGCGCTGGAAACTCCCTCGCGGGGTGCTCCCGCTGCTCCCTCGCGGGGTGCTCCCGCTGCTCCCTCGCCGGCGCGCAAAACCGGTTCGCTGATGCTGTGGCCCCAGGATTCTCAACGGACTTTCCCGTCATCAGGGTCAAGAACACCGCCACTACCACGTATCCAGCTTGACTCAGCGCAAGACACGCGGGTGTAATTTCAACCGTGTAGTTCTCGTGCTCCGGGGGAGAGGGTACGAGGCAACGAAGGGGTAGGAGGTGCGCTGTGGCTGACGTTATCGTCCCGCTGGCGCCCGCTGGGTTCGGTATCGGCGTGGACGACGCTGGCGAACTGGGCTGGCAGGATCGCGCGCTGTGCGCGCAGACGGACCCGGAGGCTTTCTTCCCCGAGAAGGGCGGCTCCACCCGGGAGGCCAAGAAGGTGTGCCGGGGCTGCGAGGTCCGGGTTGAGTGCCTGGAGTACGCGCTGGAGCACGATGAGCGCTTCGGCATCTGGGGTGGCCTCTCGGAGCGGGAGCGGCGCCGGATGAAACGTGAGGCGGTCTAGGCGCGGCTTGGCTGAGTCCCTGCGCTCGGCGTGCCGGGGAACGGCCGTCGCGGTCGGCTCGTCGCGGCCATGCTGCTGGCTCGGTCCGCTGAGGTACGCCCCGCTGGGCCGGGCCGCTGAGCCGCTGCTGAGGTGGTCCTGAGGCGCTGCTGAGCTCGTGCTGAAGCCGGTCCGCCCCGGCCACCATCCAAGAACTGGGCCCGAGGCTGCTGTGCGGCTGGCAGGATCCGCCTCGCCGGGTCCGCACTGAAGCGCCCAGAGTGCCTGCCTGGCTGCCATCAGGTCGCGTATTGTTCACCGCGTACCCGCCGCTGCCCGGATCCGAGCGGGTGTCAGCCGTGCCGGGCAGGTGACCATTCTGAGCAGCAAGCGGACTCGTGTCGTCAACTAACGCGCAGGGCCAGCACGTCGTCACCGCGGTGATTGTCGCCCACGATGGCGCCGCGTGGCTGCCGCGTATCGCGGAAGCGCTGCTCGGCCAGACGCGCCCGGTACAGCGGGTCGTCGCCGTGGACACCGGGAGCAGGGACCGCAGCGGCGCCGTGCTCGCTGAGCTTCTCGGCCGCTCGGTGGTGTTCGGCATGGACCGCGCGGCTGGCTACGGCGCCGCGGTCGCGCAGGCACTGCGGCACCGGGCGGCCAACACGAACATCCCCGGGCCCGCCGGGCTGCCGCAGGGCGACCGCACGGAGTGGGTGTGGCTGCTGCACGATGACTGCGAGCCGGCGCCCGACGCGCTGGAGCAGTTGCTCCGCGGTGCGGCCGAGGCCCGGTCCGCGGCGGTGCTCGGCCCCAAGGTGATGGACTGGGCTGACCGCCGGGTGCTTCTCGAGGCTGGCGTGACCATCGATGGGGCGGGACGGCGGATCACCGGCGTCGAGCCCCGGGAGGTGGACCAGGGCCAGCACGACGGGGACCGCGACGTCATGGCGGTCAGCAGTGCCGGAATGCTGGTCCGGCGGGACGTCTGGGAGCAGGTCGGCGGATTCGATCCGGCCATGCCGCTGTTCCGGGACGACGTCGACTTCTGCTGGCGGGCGCACGCGGCCGGCCACCGGGTGCGGGTGGTCACCGATGCCGTCGTCTACCACCTGGAGGCCTCGGCACGGAACCGCAGATCGCCATCGGCTGCCCCCCGGCCACACCGGATGGACCGGCGCAACGCGCTGCTGACCCTGCTGGCGAACCTGCCCGCGGGGCCGGCTCTCCCCGCGCTGGCCGGCAACCTAGTGCTGTCCACGCTCCGCACCCTGTTCTTCCTCCTCGCCAAGCGGCCCGGCGCCGCGCTCGACGAGTTCGCCGCGGTGGCCTCCGTGGCCGGACACCCCCTCCGGCTGTTCGCGGCCCGCCGCCGCAGGGCCCGCGGCAGGCGCGCCGCGTACAGTCGCCTCCGCAGCGAGTTGCCGCGCGGCCATTCCGTGCGGCGCCTCGCTGAGTTCGCCGCGAGCATCTTCTACACGTCCACCCAGATCGATACCGCGGGCAGCCATCACGCCACGGACGACCCGTCCGACGACGACTACCTTCTCGTCGACACCGGGATCGCCCAGCGGATCCTCACCAATCCGGGTGTCCTGCTGTTCGCCGCGCTCACCGCGGTCGCACTGGTCGCGGAGCGTTCGGTGGTTGGCGCGGGAACGCTGGTCGGCGGGGCGCTGACCCCGGCCTGGGGTGGCGCGTCCGCGCTGTGGCACGAGTACCTGCAAGGATTCCATCCCACCGGGATCGGCTCGGCGAGCAGCACGCCGCCGTATGTGGCCGTCATCGCCGCGCTCGCGACGATGCTCGGCGGCAAGCCGTGGCTGGCGATCGACGTCATCATGATCGGCAGCATTCCGCTCGCCGGCCTCGCGGCGTTCTTCGCCGCCCGCCGGATCACCGGGTCGGTCCTGGCCCGGGTCTGGGTAGCGGCGGCGTACGCCCTGCTGCCGGTCGGCATGGGCGCGGTGGCCGCCGGGCGGTTCGGATCAGCCGTGGTATTCATCCTCCTCCCGCTGATCTGCATGCTGGCGGCACGGATCTTCACCGAGGGCGGCCGGCGCGCCAGGCGCGCGGCCTGGGCGACAGGCATGGTCATCGCGATCGCCGCGGCGTTCGTCCCACTGATCTGGGTGATCGCCGTCGCCGCTGCGGTCCTCGCCGCCGCCGTCTTCGGCCGGGCCCGCCCGGGGCTCGTGCTCAACCTCGGCATCACCGCGGCCGTGCCGCCGTTGCTGCTCATGCCGTGGACGCTGCAGGCTGCCTCGCGGCCAGCCTCGCTCTTCCTCGAGGCGGGGGAGAAGGTCCCTGGCCTGGCAAGCGCCAGCCTGCCGGCCCGGTCCTTGCTGCTGCTCTCGCCAGGCGGCCCCGGGCTGCCCCCGTTCTGGGTGACCGGCGGCATCGCACTGGCCGCACTGGCCGCGTTCCTGCTCACCGCCAGGCGGGTCGTGGTCATGGCCGGATGGTGCGTGGCGCTGCTCGGGATGGCGATCTCGGTCGCGGTGAGCCGGATGCTGGTGACGCCGGAAAGCGGCGGCAGCCCCCTCGCCGCGTGGCCGGGAATCTCCCTCGCCGTGGCCGCCGCGGGCCTCTTGCTCGCTGCCGCGGTGGCCGCCGATGCCCTGCCCGGTCAGCTGGCCGCTGGCCAGTGGCGCCGCCCGGCCGGGCTTGGCGTCCTGGCGCTGGTGGTGGTGGCGTGCACTGCGCCGCTGCTTGCCGCCGGTTCCTGGCTGGCCAGCGGGGTCCGTGGCCCGATCGCCGGGTCCGCCGGGCCGGTGCTGCCAGCTTTCGTCAGCGTGTCCTCTGACACCGGCCTGCAGCCGCGCACCCTGGTGCTGCGAGCCGACCGCGGGGCAGTGACCTACGAGGTGCTCCGTGGCGCGGATCCGCTGGTCGGCGCCATCGACCTCAGCCAGCCTCCCGCTGCCCAGCAGGCGCTCGATACCGCCGTGTCAACCCTGGTCGCCCCGCACGGGGGTGATGCCCAGGACCAGGGCGGGGCGCTGGCCGCACTGGGCGTCGGCTACGTGCTGCTGCCGGCCCCGGCTGACGGAACGCTGGCCGGCACCCTCGACGATGTGGCCGCCTTGCAGGCGGTGAGCAAGACGTCCGCCTTCCAGCTGTGGCGGGTCGCGGAGACCACGGCCCGGGTCCGGGTGATCGAGCCCGGAGGCAGGGTGGTCGCTGTGCCGTCCGGGCAGGTGGCGGTCTCCGGCGCGGCAGCGCCACGCAGCGGGGGGACCCTCGTCCTCGCCGAGCCGGTCGGCGGCTGGACCGCCACCCTCAACGGCACCCCGCTGCAGCCGTTGCCTTCCGCGGTCGGCGGCTGGGCGCAGGCGTTCCGCCTTCCGCCCGGGGGCGGCACCCTCGACGTCACGCACAGCCAACTCGGCCGCGATCTGATGCTGGCCGTTGAGGTGATCGCGCTCCTGGTCGTGGCCGGGCTGGGGCTGCCGGGGGTCCGGGTGCCCGGGGAGAGCGCGGCGAAGGCGACCGCGGCGGCCGAGACCGGCAGCCGCGTGGAACGCGCCAGGGAGAAGACCGGGAGCAGGGCGCGCCAGGCAGGCCGCGCAGCCGGGGCAGACGTGCCTGACGGGGCAGACGTGCCGGGCGGGCCGGCCGGCGGCGAGGAGCCGGTGCGTGGCAGGAGACTGTCCCGCAAGGCCGGAGCCGCGCCTGACGTGGCGTACAGCCCCGGGCTCCGGCCGTCCGCGCCGGTACCGGGACCTGCCGCCCCGCCGGGCGGCCCACCCGCGACCAGGCGGGGTGTCTCCACTGGCTCCCGGCGCCTGTCGCGGCGGGGGCGCTCGGCCGCGCCGGACGCGAGGCCGGTGGCCGCCGGCAACGAGACCGACGCGGGCGACGTGGGCGGAGCGGGCACGGGTCAGCGTTCGCCCGCCGGCACGCTCCGGGGCCGCGATGACGTCCCAGCCCGCCGCGGCGGGCGCTCGTCGGTGCCCTGGGAACTGGCCAGCGGTGCCGACCCCACAGGGCCGGACCGGACGGAGACAGGGCAGCCCCCGCCCGCTGACCGGGGCGCTCGCCGGCGCTGGCGCAGAGGCAGCCGCCCGGCGGCTGGTGAACCCAGTGCGCCAGCGTGGGCTGATGCCAGGCCGCGGTCATGGTCCGGTGACGTCCCTGACCCGGGCGGCCAACGCGAGCCGGGCGTCAAGTACCCCACGGCCGGGTACAGCGGAACTCAGTACCCGGCTACGCACTACCCCGGGGGCGAGTATCCGGAAGGCTCGGACCCGGGCCGTGGGTACCCGGAAGGCTCGGACCCGGGCCGTGGGTATCCGGAAGGCTCGGACCCCGGCCGCGGGTATCCGGACGGCGGGCGCCAGGGTCGCGGGTATCCCGGTAGCGGGTATCCAGCGGGCCGGGGCCCGGGCAGCGGGTACCCGGATGACCGGCGTCCCGGCAGCGAGTACCCGGAGGGCCGCCGCCCGGGCAGGCGGCAGGTGAGCAGGGGACGCCTGCCGGGTGACGATGACGTGCTGCCGCCACCACGGCGCGGGGCGACAGCGCCGCGAGCCGAGGGTTACCGGGGCGCGGAGGGCTATCCCGGCGGCGCCGCTCACCGGGGCCGTGCGGCTTCCCCAGGCGCCGAGGGTTATCCCACGGCCGGGCATCCCGCCGCTGAGATGCCTCCCGGAGCCGCCGGTTACCCGGCGGAGGCCTTCCCCGGTGCCGGTGACAGGCTCGCGCCACTGCCGCCCGGCGCACCCGCCTGGGCCGAATCCAGCCGTAGCAGCGGGCGCTACCCGGACGACGAGGAGTACCCGCCGGGATACCCAGAGGCTTCGGGCTACTCAGGCACATCGGGCTCTTCAGGCACGCAGCGACACCCGGACGCGCAGGGTTACCCGGACAGGCAGGCCTATCAGGGCACGGAGGCCTACCCGGACACGGAGGCCTACCCGGACACGGAGGCCTACCCGGACCCCCGCGGTGTCCACGTCGCGTGGGGCGCCGAGCCCGCCGACGAGCCGGGGGAGGCTGACTGATGAGGAACCTGCGCGGGAGCCGGGTTCTGCCTGCGGCCGTTGCGGTCGCTGTCCTGGGCGGCCTCTACGGTCTGGTCGGCGTGTGGCATCCCATGTCGCTCTCCGCCGGCTCAGCGCCGCAGGCGCCGCGCGCGGTCGCGGTCAGCGCAGTGACCCGTGCCTGCGCCGCCCCCGGAGCCGGCGCCAACCCTGGCAGCGGGATCGCGGTGATGGCGGCCCCGGCCAGTGCCGGCCCGGGCGGTGCCGGCCCGGGGGGTGCCGGCCCGGGGGGTGCGGTCCCGGGGACCGCGGTGGTGAGCCGGCTGTCCGGCGCGGGCAGCGCCGTGCCGGGTCCGCGCCTGCTGAGCGTCACGCAGCCGGGTTCGCCGCGATTCGTCACGGTGCCCATCGACCGCACCCGCACCGCGAAGGCCGCCCGGCCGCAGAAACCGGCCGGCAACGCCGTGGCGTCCGCGCCAGCCGCCGGTGGTGTCGTCGTCCAGGCCAGTGGCTCGCTGGCCCAGGGCCTCGATGTCGAGCAGACGTCCGGGACGAGCCTGCCGACCGCTGCCTGCGGCAGTCCCGGCACTGACTTCTGGTTCCTCGGGCCCGGGCAGCGCACCGCGCCGCGCATCCAGTTGTACCTGATGAACCCCAGCGGCCAGACGGCCGACGCGGACGTCGATATCTTTACCGACGCCGGGCCGCTCCAGGAGACCACGGACACCGGGATCTCCGTGCCCGCCCACGGGATGATCGTGCAGTCCCTGGCCACGGCGCTGGCCAATTCCCGGTCGATCACGCTGCATGTGCGGACCAGCGTCGGCCAGGTCGTGGCCGCGGTCCAGGAGAGCACGGGGACGGGCCAGGGGGCCTGGCTGCCTGCCGCGCAGGCTCCTTCGACCCAACTGGTGATCCCCGGCCTGCCCGGTGTCGTGGGCACTCGTCAGGTCTACGTCGCGGTGCCCGGCATCAAGGATGCGAACATCCAGGTGACCGCCGTGACCTCACGGGGCAGCTACCAGCCGACGGGCGCGAGCGGCATCGATCTGCCCGGCGGCTCCGCCGCGGAGATCTCGCTGCCGTCCCTGTCCGGGATCCCGGCCGCGCTGAAGGTGACCGCCAATGCCCCGGTCACCGCCGACGTGATGATTCCGGGCGGGACGCCTGGCTCGCCGGGCACGTTCACCGCGGCCACGCCGGCGATCGAGGAGCAGGGTGTGGTCGCGGACAACCTGGTCGGCCCGGCCCGCTCGTCCGCGCTCGTGCTCTCCGCCCCGCACGGGACGGCCAGGGTGAATGTCGTGGAGATCGCCGCGGCCGGGTCAGCCGGGCAGCGCACCCAGGCGGTGCAGGTGACCGCGGGGCACAGCGTGGTGGTGGCGCTCCGCGCGGTGCCGGGATCTCCGCGCGGAACGCCCTTCGCGGTGGTGATCACACCGCTCGCGGGTTCCGGCCCCGTGTACGCGGGCCGCGTGATCACCGGCAACGGGGTCGGTGCTGCGCTCCAGGCCATGCTCCCGGTGGCGAGCGCGCTGACCACCGTGCCGCTGCCGCCGGTCCATAACGCCTCCATCACCACCGTGCCGTAATGGGAACAGTGCCGTGCTGAAAACCGCGCCCGTGCTGAGGGCTGCGCCGTGGTCACTCATCCGCCGCGTAGCCAGGATCAACGTCCTCCGGCTCAAGGCCGAGGAGCCGGGCGAATTCCTCCACTATCACGTCGAAGACGAGTTCGCTGAGCTCATCCTCGTTGTCCGCGCGGGCCATCAGCGGCCGCCGGTACACCACGATCCGGGGCGGCCGGGCCGCCCCGGGGCCGGCACTGCCCGGCGAACCCGGATCCAGCCTGGCCAACGGCACGGACTCAGGTCCGAGCCCGGGCGGCTGCGGTGGCGGGATCTCCTCGACCGCGAACTCCACCCCCGACAACTGGGTCTCCCACCGGGGCTCCAGCCGGGCGACTGCCTCCAGGATGAGTTCATCGAAGCGCTCCGACCGGCTTCGGTGCAGCGGCACGTCGGGCGGGGCGAGCACGCCGCGCAATCCGCGCCCGTGCCTGTCCCGCCGCCTGATCCTCCGGCCGCGCCCTGCGCCGCCCCCGTCGCCAGCCCGCACAGTTGCCGAGCGTATCGCCAGTCGCGCCGCGGCGGGGGACGGCAGCGCCTGGCGGGGTGTTGCGGGGCGGCCAGCGGCGGCAATCGAGGCGGCAAGCGAGACACGATCGCGCAGTGTGCCCCGGGTGGTGGCGTTACCGCCCGCGGATGGGTACGGTCTGCCGTTGTGAGCGATGCACGCGAACCCGCCCCCCGCCGGTCGCGTCGCCGTGGCACCAACCGGTCCGGTGCGCCGCGTAGGGCGCTGCGGTGACCGCCCGCCGCTGCTCCCGGCCAGCCTGCAAGCAGCCCGCGGTGTACACGCTGACGTACGTTTACCGTGACTCCACCGCCGTGCTCGGCCCGCTCGCCGCGTACGTTGAGCCGCACTGCTACGACTTGTGCTCGGCGCACGCAGACCGGCTGACCGCGCCCCGCGGCTGGGAAGTCGTCCGGCTCCCGGTGGACCCGGTGCCGCCGGAAGCCGACGACCTGGAGGCGCTGGCCAACGCCGTCCGCGAAGCGGCCCTGCCGCCGACGGGTGAGCCGGTCGGCCAGGGGATCGAGGTGGGCAGGCGCGGTCATTTGCGCGTGCTGCGCTCCTCGCCGGAAAGCCGGGACAGGCTCAGCTGATCCCGGGACCGGCTGAGCTGGCCCGGGACCTGTTGGGCTAGTCAGGTGCCCCGCTATCCGTTGGTGCGGCCGGTAGGCTCAAGGTCCGTGCACCGCGCGCCCCGGGCTGGAACCCACCGGGTGATGGCGGCGGACGAGGACACGCCGGGCAGCGACAGCACCCGGCAAGAAAAGCATCCGGTGTGGGCAGCACGGGGAGACAGCGTCAGTGGACAGCCTGAGTCCAGTTTCAGGTATGGGAGGCAGAGCCTAAGTGGGCGACTACCAGAAGATCTTCAAGGCCTACGACGTCCGCGGGATCGTGCCCGACGAACTCGATGAGCAGGTCGCCGAGTCCGTGGGTGCGGCGTTCGTCCGGCTCACCGGCGCCCGCTGCGTGGTCACGGTGCATGACATGCGCACCTCATCCAAACCGCTGGCGGAAGCGTTCGCCCGGGGAGCGACCGCCCAGGGAGCGGATGTCATCGAGGGTGGCCTCGGCTCCACCGACATGCTCTACTACGCCAGCGGCAGCCTCGGCGTCCCGGGCGCGATGATCACGGCGAGCCACAACCCGTCCAAGTACAACGGGATCAAGCTGTGCCGGGAGGGTGCCCGCCCGGTGGGGGCGGACACCGGGCTGGTCGAATTGCGCGACACGGCATCCGGTGGCGTGCCAGCGAACGACGGGGCGCCCGGCAAGATCACCAGCCGCGACATGCTCTCCGGGTACGCGAGCCATCTCAAGGCACTGGTCGATCTCTCGGGCATCCGCCCGCTGAAGGTGGCGGTGGACGCGGGTAACGGGATGGCCGGGCATACCGTGCCGAAGGTGTTCGAAGGGCTGCCCATCACCCTCGTCCCGCTCTACTTCGAACTGGACGGGACGTTCCCCAACCACGAGGCGAACCCCATCGACGCGCAGAACCTGCGCGACCTCCAGCGTGCCGTCATCGATTCGGGTGCCGACATCGGCCTCGCCTTCGACGGTGACGCGGACCGCTGCTTCGTGGTCGATGAGCGAGGCCACATCGTCTCGCCCTCGGTGCTCACCGCGCTCATCGCCGTGCGCGAACTGGCCCGGGAGCCGGGCGCGACCGTCATCCACAACCTGATCACGTCGCAGGCGGTGCCCGAGATCATCAGCGAGCATGGCGGCACCGCGGTACGCACCCGGGTCGGGCACTCATTCATCAAGGCACAGATGGCAGACACTGGCGCGGTGTTCGGCGGTGAGCACTCTGGCCACTTCTACTTCCGTGACTTCTGGTACGCCGACTCCGGCATGCTCGCTGCCCTGCACGTGCTGGCCGCTCTCGGTGAGCAGGACGCCGCGTTGTCCGAGTTGCTCGCCGGCTTTGCCAAGTACGTGGCGTCCGGCGAGATCAACAGCGAGGTCGCCGACCAGTCCAGCGCGACCGCCCGGGTCCGTGCGGAGTTCGCCAGCCGGCCTGGCGTCACCGCGGACGAGCTGGACGGCCTGACCATCACCGGGGACGGCTGGTGGTTCAACTTGCGCCCGTCGAACACTGAGCCGCTGCTCCGGCTGAATCTGGAGGCGGCCGATGAGGACACTATGCTCAGGCTGCGCGACGAGGTGCTCGGCATCGTGCGCGGCCAGACCGCCTAGCGGCAGTCCCGTCCAGCGGCAGCCCAGCCCAGGGGCAGCCCAGCCCAGGGGCAGCCCGGACGCTGCACCGCGGATAATCTGGCCCGCACGGTCCGCGGCACAGACCGGCCAGATACTGACGTAATGCTCACCCATCCCGGGAGACCTGGTGAAGATCGACGACTGGCTGCTCGACATACTTGCCTGCCCCCAGTGCCACGCACCGTTGCGCGCGGACGAGGCAGCGAGCGAGCTTGTCTGCACAGGTGCGGATTGCGGCCTCGCCTACCCGGTACGCGATGACATCCCGGTGCTCCTGGTGGATGAGGCACGGCGGCCCGGAGCGCAGTCGTGATCATGACCGCCCAGGAGCGCCTGGATGACCTGGCGCTGCTGGAGGCCGCGGATCCTGGCGGCATGCTCCGCCAGGTGGCCTCCGCGGCCGCGCAGGTCCGCACCGCGGTGCGGGTGACGGCGGAAACGGACCTGGGCCCGGTGGTCTCGGCCGGCCGCCCGCGGGCAATCGTGGTCACCGGCATGGGTGGTTCCGGGGTAGCGGGTGACGTGCTCTCCGCGGTGTGCGGCCCCGGCTGCGCCTCGCAGGTCGTCGCCCTGCACGACTACCAGCTCCCCGGCTGGGTGGGCGCCGCCGACCTGGTCATCGCGGTGTCCTGCTCCGGAGCGACCGAGGAGACCCTGGCGGCCGCGGGGGAGGCGGTGCGCCGCGGGTGCCCGCTGGTCGGGGTCGGCGGCGCGGATTCCCCGCTGGCCATGCTCGCCGAGCAGGCACGCGCTCCGTTCGTTCCGGTCAAGCCCGTCGGCATGCCGCGTGCCACGTTGTGGGGCCTGTCCATCCCGCTCCTGGTGATCGCGGAGCGGCTCGGCGTGGCGGACGTCTCCGCCGAGGGGTACGAGTCGGCGGCCGCCGGGCTGGAGCGGGTCTCCCACCTGTGCCGCCCGGACAGCGAGTCCTTCGTCAACCCGGCGAAGACGCTGGCCCTGGAGCTGGCTGGGACCTTGCCGATGATCTGGGGCAGTTCGCCGCTGGCCGGCGTGGCCGCCTACCGGTTCGCGTGCCAGCTCAACGAGAACGCCAAGTACCCGGCCGTGCCCGGGGTGCTGCCCGAGGCGAACCATAACCAGGTGGTCGCGTTCGACGGCGCGTTCGCGCCCTGGGCGGCCGGCGGCGCCGGGGCGGTGCCGTGGCCAGACGGGCCCGCCGGGGGGGTGAACGAGGAGGACGGCCGTCCCCCGGTACCGTTGCGGCTGGTCATCCTGCGGGACAGCCGCGAGCATCCGCAGGTGGCCCGCAGGCGCGAGGCGTCGGTTGACCTCGCGGAGCAGCGCGGGATCGGTGTCAGCGAGCTCGCCGCGGAGGGCGGCCGGCCGCTGGAGCGGCTGGCCAGCCTTATCCAGCTCATCGACTACGCCTCTGTCTACCTGGGCATCGCGAGCGGCGTCGACCCAGCACCGGCCGCCGCGATCGGTGACCTGAAAGACAGGATGGCGTAGGTGCGCCCGGCGGATCCGGATCCCCAGCAGCGGACAGGCGACCGGGCTGATGACTGCGCACCGGGCGCACCGGGCGCACCGGGCCTGCTGCCGTAGGACGTGAGCGGCCATCAGCACTGATAGCGGGTCATCCCCGGACAAGACAGCGGCGACGGCGGGGGAGTCCCGGTCCGGTGGGCTGCGGGCCGTCCTGGCCGCGCTCGGCGCGAACCTGGGCATCGCGGTGACCAAGCTCGTCGCGTTCTCGATCACCGGGTCGGCGTCCATGCTCGCCGAGTCGGTGCATTCCCTCGCCGACAGCGGCAACCAGGCGCTGCTGCTGCTCGGCCGCAGCCGGGCCCAGCGCTCGCAGACCGAGGAGCACCCGTTCGGTTTCGGCCGTGAGCGCTACTTCTACGCGTTCGTGGTCGCGGTCGTGCTGTTCAGCGTTGGCGCGCTGTTCTCGCTGTACGAGGGAATCCACAAGATCATCAGCCCGGAGCAGATCCACTCGCCGCTGGTCGCCTTCGCCGTCCTGCTGATCGCGATGGGCCTGGAGGCCTTCTCGCTGCGCACCGCGGTGCGCGAGACGAACCGGGTGCGCGGGCGGCACGGCTGGACCGCGTTCATCCGCCGGGCCAAAGCGCCCGAGCTGCCCGCCATCCTGCTGGAAGACCTGGCCGCGCTGGCCGGGCTGGTCTTCGCGACAGCCGGGGTGGCGCTGACCACCATCACCGGCGATGGAGTCTGGGACGGGGCGGGGTCGCTGGCGATCGGCGTGCTTCTCGGCTGTGTGGCCGCCGTGCTCGCGGTTGAGATGAAGAGCCTGCTGATCGGGGAGTCGGCGGGCGCCGAGACCGAGCGGGCCATCGTCACCGCGCTGGAGGCCGGCCCGGAAGTGCAGCGCGTCATCCACCTGCGCACTCTGCACATGGGACCGGAAAACCTTCTGGTGGCGGCCAAGATCGCGATCAGCGGGGCGGACAGCGCGGCGCTGATCGCCGCCGGAATCGACGCCGCCGAACGCCGCGTCCGCAACGCCGTGCCGATTGCTGAAATGATCTACCTTGAGCCCGACATCTACCGCGAGTCGAAGGCCGATGTCACCGACCCGGCCATCCGCGCGGTGCGCCGCCGGCCACGCCGTTAGCGGGTCCGGGGGCCGCTGGCCCGCCTCAGCGGGGCCGGGGGGCCGGCCGCTGGCCCATGCTGAGCAGCCGCAGCGCCCGCTCCTTCTCGAACTCCAGGGCGCGTCCGGGTGGCGGCGGGATACGCCCGATCCGGCGGCCGAGTTCAGCGACCTCAGCCCTGATTGCTGGCTCAGCCAGGACCCGGAGGCCGAATGCCAGCTCCGCCGGGCTGATGGCGCGGCGTCGCTCGATGTCCAGGGCGAGGGCCACCGCGGACAGGTCCTCGTCCCGGAACTGCCGGTGTCCCGGGCCGCGGCCGGCCCGGGAGCGTGGCGCCCGCGGCTGGCCTTGCTCGCCGGCCGGCCCCCGGGCCGGCCCGCCGACTGGCCCCCGGGCCGGCCCGCCGACTGGCCCCCGGGCCGGCCCGCCGACTGGCCCCCGGGCCGGCCCGCCGACTGGCCCCCGGGCCGGCTCGCGGACTGGCCCGCGGACCGGCTCGCGGACCGGCCCGCGGACCGGGGGAAGCAGGCCGAGCATCTCCCGGTAGCGGAGCATCCGGGGCGAGGTGCCGAGCCGCTGGGCCGCCTCCGTGATCCTCATGGGCAGAAATCTAACATTCTTTTGTCAAGAACATCCCTTCGGTGCTGCGCCCAGCCCTCGCTGTGCCATACGGTCGGGAAGTGCTGTCCACCACGAGCCTGCGCTGAGGAGTGTCATGCCCACGGAATCCGTCCCGTTCAAGGTCGCCGATCTTTCGCTCGCTGACTTCGGGCGCAAGGAGATCAGGCTTGCCGAACACGAAATGCCGGGACTGATGGCGGTCCGGGCGGAGTACGCCGACGCGCAGCCGCTGCATGGGGCACGGATCACCGGATCGCTGCACATGACGATCCAGACCGCGGTGCTGATCGAGACCCTGATCGCGCTCGGCGCTCAGGTCCGGTGGGCAAGCTGCAACATCTTCTCCACCCAGGATCACGCCGCCGCGGCGGTGGCGGTCGGCCCGGAGGGGTCGCCGGAGGACCCGAAGGGGATCCCGGTGTTCGCCTGGAAGGGCGAGAGCCTCGAGGAGTACTGGTGGTGCACCGACCAGGCGCTGAGCTGGCCCGGCGAGGACGGGCCGAACATGATCCTCGATGACGGCGGTGACGCCACCCTGCTGGTGCACAAGGGCGCGGAGTACGAGGGCGCCGGCGGAGTGCCGTCCGCCGCCGAGGACGACCCGGAGGAGTGGAAGTTCGTGCTCGACCTGCTCCGCCGCTCGCTGGCCGACCGCGACGACCGGTGGACGGTGCTGGCCGAGGGCATCCGCGGGGTGACCGAGGAGACCACGACAGGCGTGCACCGCCTCTACGAGAGGGCCAACGCTGGCACGCTCGCGTTTCCCGCGATCAACGTGAACGACTCGGTGACCAAGTCCAAGTTTGACAACAGGTACGGTTGCCGCCACTCGCTCATCGATGGCATCAAGCGGGCCACCGACGTGCTGATCGGCGGCAAGGTCACCGTCGTCTGCGGCTACGGGGACGTGGGCAAGGGCTGCGCGGAGTCGCTGCGCGGCCAGGGCGCCCGGGTGATCGTCACCGAGGTCGACCCGATCTGCGCGCTGCAGGCGGCCATGGACGGGTTCCAGGTCGCCAGGCTCGAGGACGTGGTCACCACCGCGGACATCTTCGTCACCGCGACCGGCAACCGGGACGTCATCACCGCGGATCAGATGAGCCGGATGAAGCACCAGGCGATCGTCGGGAACATCGGCCACTTCGACAACGAGATCGACATGGCCGGCCTGGCCCGGATCCCGGGGGCCCGCAAGCTGACCATCAAGCCGCAGGTCGATGAGTGGCAGTTCGCGGACGGCCACGCGATCATCATCCTGTCCGAAGGACGGCTGCTCAACCTTGGCAACGCCACCGGGCACCCGAGCTTCGTGATGTCCAATTCCTTCACCAACCAGGTGATCGCGCAGATCGAGCTGTTCACCAAGGCGGATGAGTACCCGGTGGGTGTGCACACCCTGCCCAAGTACCTCGACGAGAAGGTGGCCCGGCTGCACCTGGACGCGCTGGGCGTGCGGCTCACGGAGCTGACCAAGGAGCAGGCGGGCTACATCGGCGTCCCGGTGGAAGGCCCGTACAAGCCTGACCACTACCGCTACTGACCCCGCCCCGACTGACACAGATGAGCGAGCGGCCGCCCGGCGTCCCGTCCGGCGATATCGCGGATGCCGGGCTGGCCAGCGCCGGGCTGGCGCGCATCGGCTGGGCGCAACGCTCCATGCCGGTGCTCCGCGGCATCACCGAGCGGTTCGCCGCCGAGCAGCCGCTCGCCGGCCTGACCATCGCGGCATGCCTGCACGTCACAGCGGAGACCGCCGTCCTGGTCCGCGCGCTGCGGGCGGGCGGCGCCCAGGTGTTCCTGGCCGCCTCGAACCCGCTCTCCACCCAGGACGACATCGCCGCGGCGCTGGACGCCTGCGGCGCGGCCGTGGTGTATGCGCGGGCCGGGGCTGACCGGCTGACCTACGACGAGCACATCCAGCAGGCCCTGAACGCGGCACCGGACCTCGTGGTGGACGACGGGGGCGACCTGATGGAGGCGCTGCACGCGCAGCGGGCTGATCTGCTGGGCAAGGTCACCGGCGGGTGTGAGTCCACGACGGCAGGGGTGATCCGGCTGCACCGGATGGCCAGTGAGGGCACGCTGGCCTTTCCCGCGGTGGCCGCGGATGCCACCGGCACCAGGCTGATGCTGGACAGCACCCACGGCACTGGCCAGTCCGCCATCGATGGGATCATGCGCGCCACGAACATCCTGCTCGCGGGCAGGACCGTGGTGGTCGCCGGCTATGGCTGGTGCGGCCGGGGAATCGCCCAGCGGGCCAGGGGGCTCGGCGCGCAGGTGATCGTGACCGAGGTGGATCCGGTACGGGCGCTCGACGCGATGATGCAGGGCTACCGGGTACTGCCGATGGCGGCCGCCGCGCCGCTCGGCGAGGTGTTCATCACCGCGACGGGCTCCCGGGACGTCATCACGGCCGGGCACATGGCGGTCATGCGGGACGGCGCGATCCTGGCCAACGCCGGCCACTTCGACGTGGAGGTGGACGTGCGCGCACTCGCGGACGCGGCGGTCAGCGTCGCGCACGAGGTGCGCCCGCACACCGATGAGTACGTGCTCGCTGACGGCCGCCGGCTGCTGCTGCTCGCGGAGGGCCGGATCGTCAACCTGGTGGCCGCGGAGGGCAACCCGGCCACGGTCATGGATGTCTCGTTCGCCGGGCAGGCGCTCGTGCTCGCCTGGCTGGCCCGCGGGCACGGCCTGCTGAGCCCGGGGGTGCACCGGGTGCCGCCGGAGATCGACGATGAGGTCGCCAGGCTGGCGCTCGCCGCCACGGGCACGGCGATCGACGTGCTGACTCCCACCCAGCAGGAGTACCTCGACTCCTGGCAGCAAACCTAAGACCATCTCCAACGAACCACGCGCCCGCCCCTCACCCTGGCTTCCCGATTCCGGCCCACTCAGCCCCGGGCAGCCCCGACCCGGGCACACGCTCCTGCCCGTTCCCGGCAGCCGACCCAACCCGGCCCAGCCGACGCCGCCCGGCCCAGCCGACGCCGCCCGGCCCAGCCGACCCGACCCGGCCCAGCCGATCCGGACCGGACCGGTCCGGACCTCGCTCACCCTGACTTATCACGGATGTGGTACGGATATAACGGGCAAATCGCCCAGAAAAGCGTACCGAATCCGTGATAAGTCGCTATCCAGCCTCGTGCTCAGGGGCAGGTGAGACGGGTGGTGCTCAAGGTATAAGAGTGTCTTGGTGCCTACGGGGCCGGAGAGACTTCTAGGTCCAGAGCTACGGAGGTGAAGCGCGTGGTAAGACGCCTGGGCGGGCGGGACCAGTGCGCGGAGGGCTGGTGAGGCAGCGGGCTGTTGCGGCGCGCAGGGTGGGTTAGGGGGATTCTCCGGTGCGCGCGGCGGACTGCGGTGGGGCTGGCTCGCTGGCCGCCGGCCGCTCGGTCCGGCGGGCCAGCACGATCAGCGCGATTCCGCCGCCGAGCAGGATCAGCCAGAAGCTGATCAGCCGGTAGGCGATGGCGGCGGCGAGCGCGGCCGCAGCTGTCATCCCGGCGGCTGCCAGCGAGGCGGTCAGTGCTATCTCGACGAGGGCGAACCCGCCCGGGGACAGCCCCGAACTGCCGACGGCCGCGCCTGCCCCGTAGGCGAGGAGCAGGCCATGCCAGGGCACCGGCTGGCCGGTGGCCAGGATCGAGCAGGCCAGACAGCCGCAATCGGCGAGCCAGTTCGCCGCGGCGAGCGCGAACACGCGCGCATAACCCGGCCAGGGCAGGCTGATGCTGGCCACCCGGTCCAGGAACCCCTCCAGGGCGGCCGGGTCGGTCCATGACTTGTGCAGCCGGCGGTCCAGCGGGCGCAGCAACACCGCAGCGGCGCGGTGGATCCAGGCCCGGGCGGCGCGGTAGCGCAGTGCGAGCAGCACGGACACGCCAGGCACCAGGAAGACCGCCGCGCCCAGGAAGCCGACCGCGGTCGCCGCCGGCGCTCCGCCGACCAGAGCCCCGACCACCAGGACGAGCGCAAGCGCCGAGGAGGACACGATGGCCGACACCGCGAGCGCCCAGCTGGTGATCGCCGGCCCAAGGCCTCGTCCCCGGAGCTGGCGATAGGAGAAGACGGCAGCCAGCTGGGCACCGGCGAAGGGCACGGCCATCGACAGCGCGTTGCCCGCGTAGGTGATCGCCATCACCTCGCTGAGGGTGGCCCGGTCACCGTTGGCGCGGAGCAGGATCACCCGGCTGATCCCGAAGGCGGTGAGGGACACGGCCTCGGCGGCCAGCGCGGCCAGCACCCACCACCAGTTGAGATGCCCGAGTGTGCGCAGGGATTCCAGCAGGATGTGCCGGTTCAGGATGATGATCGCAGCCAGGCCGCCAACCGCGACGAGCGTGAACGTGATCCGCCGCCACTGCCTCGTGGTTATCCTGCTGGTCATCTGGGTGGAAGGAATCCTCCTGGCCGCTCCCCGGTAACACCGGAGTGGTCGGGTCCGGCGGTCGCTGCCCGCCTCCCGGGGCCGTCGGGCTGGCCGGGTTCGGCCGCTGCCCGTGCGCCGGAGCTGCCGGGCCGGCCGGGTTCGGGCACTGCCGGGCCGCCGGGGCCGTCCGCTGTTACGGGACTTCCGGCCAGGGTAACCCGCGCCATCATCCGGGCCTGCTCCCGTCCCCGCCGTTCGGCCAGCACGGCAGACAGGTAGTCGGCCGGCGTGGTGCCAGCCGGGGGGACCGGGCTGACCTGAGCCGACACTGCCGCCGCGAGCCGCTGGCCGAACTCATCGCGGGCTGCAGGAGTGAACTCGTAATAGCGGCTCAGGTATTGCCGTGCCGTTTCCGCCGTGGCATCGGTCAGCCCGGACAGCTCGAGGCCGGCTGCCCAGCTGGCCAGCGCCGGCGGCAGCGCGGACAACGGGGCCGTGGTGCCCCGTCGCTGCGGCAGGCGTTCGGTGATGACGAACGTCCCGGCGAAGATGTCGCCGAGACGCTTCCCGTTCGAGGACAGCAGGGATGTCACGAGCGCGAGGAAGCCAAAGGTCATCCAGATTTCCAGCACCGCCGCCAGGGCACGCATCAGCGCCTGGCGGAATCGCTCCGGGCCGCCATCGTCGCTCACCACCCGCAGGCCCAGCGCCAGCTTTCCCAGCGACCTGCCCCTGCTCAAGGTCTCGAAGATCGTCGGATACCCCACGATGATCAGCACTGACACGCTGAGCGAGATCGCCGCGATCGCCGCCGCGTCCAGGCCGCCGCCTGCCCCGGCGGCGATGGCCACGCCGTTCAGCCCGAACAGCAGCACGAGCTGCACGGTCATGTCGATGGCCAGCGCGATCGTGCGGCTTGGGAAGCGCGCGCACGGGACGTCGATGACGACGGCCTCGCCGGTGATCACCTCGGCCACACGAGCCCCCAGTCTGGTCGATACCGCCACAAGGTTAGCGGTCTGTCGACGAGTCTTCCCTGGCTGTCCGCCGCCCAGACGGGCACCTCGCGGCCTTGTCGCCGCGGCCGGCGGCGGACCGGCCGGCTCCCCCCAGCTCAGGCCATGCGCCCACCTGGGCGCGGTTCGCTGAGCAGGCCGCCGGCCGCATGGCGGGTCCGGCGGCGGGCTGGCCGGGGCGGCTCCGCCCAGTAGTCTCCTGGGGTGGACGTCGACGCCTACGTGGCCGCGCACCAGGCTGACTGGGCGAGGCTTGACGACCTTGTCCGGCGGCGGCGCGGGCTGACCGGCGACGAGGTGGACGAGCTGGTCACGTTGTACCAGCGGACGACCACGCACCTGTCCGCGCTGCGCTCCGCCGGGCACGACCCGGCTCTCGTCGCGCGGCTGTCCACCAGGGTCGCCCAGGCCCGCACCACGGTAACCGGCTCGCACACGCCGGCCTGGTCGACCGTGGCCCGGTTCGCCGTGGTGTCCTTCCCCGCCATGGCCTACCGCGCGCGGTGGTGGTGGGCAGCAACCTCCGCTGGTTCCGTTGTGGTTGCTGTTCTTCTTGGCTGGTGGGTGGACCGGTCCCCGGGCGTGCAAGCCGCACTGCTGCCGCGGGCCGCGGTCCGGCAGCTGGTGTACCACCAGTTCCAGAACTATTACTCGGAGTACGCGGCCACGTCGTTCGCCGCGCAGGTGTGGACGAACAACGTGTGGGTCGCCGCCGAGTCGCTGATCTTCGGGGTGCTGCTCGGGCTGCCCACCCTGCTGGTGCTGTTCGCCAACGCCGCCAACGGCGGGGTGGAGGGTGGCCTCATGTTCGCGCACGGCAAGGGCGTCCTGTTCTTCAGCCTGATCCTGCCGCACGGGATGCTCGAGCTCAGCGCGGTGTTCCTGGCGGCGGCGACCGGGCTGCGGCTCGGCTGGAGCATCATCGATCCTGGCCCGCGGCCGCGCGGGCGGGCGCTGGCCGAGGAGGGGCGCTCCTCGCTCACGATCGCGCTCGGGCTCATCGTGGTCCTGCTGGTCTCCGGGGTCATCGAGGCCTTCGTGACCCCTTCCCCGCTGCCGTCGGCGGCCCGCATCGGCATCGGCGTGGTCGTGGAGATCGCGTTCCTGGGCTACGTCATCCTGCTCGGCCGGCGCGCGGCGGCGGCGGGCCGGACCCCGGACATGGATCATGTGCCGGACGCGGCACCGGTGACCGGCTGACCGTGAGCTGACGCGAGGTGACCTGAGCTGGCGGTGCGGCTGCGGTTCACAGGCGGCCGCTGGCCTTGAGCGCCAGGTAGGCGTCGGCCAGCGCGGATGGCAGCCGGTCCGGCGGGGCATCAACCACCAGCACCCCCTGCCGCCGCAACAGCGAAGAGATCCGTTGCCGCTGCGCCAGGGCGCCCTCGGCCGCCGCGGCATCGTACATGCTGGCCGCGTCGCCGCGGGCGGCTGCCATCTCGGTCAGCCGGGGATCGGCCACCGCCGCGATCATGATCAGGTTCCTGGACACGAGCGTGCCCAGCCTGGGCAGCAGGCCCTCTTCGATCACCGCGGGGTTCAGGTCGGTGAGCAGGATGACCAGGCAGCGGCGGCGGGCAACGGTGAGCACGGCGCTGGCCATGGCGGCGGTGTCCGTCTCGGTCAGTTCCGCCTCCAGCGGTGCCATCGCCGTGGTGAACGAGGCGAGCACGGACGACCGGGGGGCACCCAGCACGCGGGCGCGCACCCGGCGGTCGAAGGCGATCAGGTCGACCCTGTCCCCGGCCCGGGACGCGAGGGCGGTCAGCAGCAACGTCGCGTCCATCGACGCGTCCAGCCGCGGGATGCCGCCGACCCGGCCCGCTGAGGTCCGGCCGGTGTCGAGGACCACGAGGATCCTCCGGTCGCGTTCCGGGCGCCAGGTCCGGACCATCACGTCGCCCCGCCGCGCGGCCGCCCGCCAGTCAATGGACCGCACGTCGTCGCCGATGACGTACTCGCGCAGCGAGTCGAACTCGGTGCCCGGCCCGCGCAGCAGCGAGCGGTGCTGGCCGTCAAGCTGCCGGAGTTGGGAGAGCTTCTCGCCCAGGTGCCTGCGGCTGCCGAACGGGGGCAGCACCCGGACTGTCCACCGCACGGCATGGCTCCCCTGGCGGGCGGCCAGCCCCATGGGGCCGTTGGAGCGCACGATGATCACCGTGGATACCTTGTCGCCGCGCCGGTCGGGAGTGAGCCCGCTGGTCAGCGTGGCCTGGCCGCCAGCGGGCAGGTGCAGCCGCGCGCGGCCCGGCTCGGCGTGCGCGCTGGGCTGCCAGGCGGCCCGGACCACGGCACGCAACGGCCGCGGGCCCGGATTGTGCACCGTCACCGAGACCGAGGCGGTCTCGCCGAGCAGCACCCGGGTGTCGCCGGACCGGGTGATGCGCAGCCGCCGGACGCCCGCGGCCAGGATCAGGTCGGTCACGATGGCGGCGAGCAGCAGGCCGTTGACAGCCAGCAACGCGGGCAGCGTCCGGAAGCCGAGCACGACCAGGGCACCGGCCAGCGCGGCCGCGCCTGCCCGCCCGGTCAGCGCCATCGGCTGCTCATCTCGGCACTCTGCTCATCGGGGGACGGGCACCGAGGCGAGGACAGCCTCCAGCACGCCGTCCGGCGAGGCGCCCTCGATCTCCGCTTCCGGCCGCAACTGAACGCGGTGCCGCAGGGTGGGCCTCGCGAGTGCCTTCACGTCGTCGGGCGTGACGTAGTCGCGGCCGGCCAGCCACGCCCACGCCCTGCTGGTGGCCTGCAGGGCGGTCGCGCCGCGTGGCGACACCCCGAGGCGCAGCGACGGCGACTGACGGGTGGCGCGGCACAGGTCCACGATGTAGCCGGCCACCTCGTCGGTGACGCGCACCTCGCGGACCGCCGCCGTGGCCGCGGCCAGTTCCGCCGGGCCGGCCACCGGCTTGATCCCGGTGGCCGCCAGGTTGCCCGGATCGAACCCCGCCGCATGCCTGGCCAGGATGCCAATCTCCTCATCCCGCGCGGGCAGCCCGACGGTGAGCTTGACGAGGAAGCGATCCAGTTGCGCCTCGGGAAGCGGATAAGTCCCTTCATACTCAACGGGGTTCTGGGTGGCGGCCACCAGAAAGGGCTCCGGCAGCGGCCGGGGGCTGCCCTCCACGGACACTTGCCGCTCCTCCATCGCCTCGAGCAGCGCGGCCTGCGTCTTCGGCGGCGTCCGGTTGATCTCGTCGGCGAGCAGCAGGTTGGTGAACACCGGGCCTTCGCGGAACTGGAAGAGCGCCGTCTTCGCGTCATAGACCAGCGAGCCGGTCACGTCGCCGGGCATCAGGTCCGGGGTGAACTGGACCCGCGTGCCGCGCAGCGACAGCGCGGCGGCCAGGGAACGCACCAGCAGGGTCTTGGCCACTCCGGGCACGCCTTCGAGCAGCACATGGCCCCGGCAGAGCAGGCAGATCACCAGGCCGGTCAGCACCGAGTCCTGGCCGATGATGGCCTTGCCGACCTCGCCGCGCACCGCCTCGAGCGCGGCGCGCACGTCGGCGTCGCGGCTGTCCCCGCCCCGTGCGGCCGGATCCGGTCCAGCCGGATCGGGTGCGGCTGGACCGGGTGCGGCTGGACCGGGTGCGGCTGGACCGGGTGCGGTCATCCCGGGCGCGGCCAGGCCGGTTGCGGGTGGGTATTCGGCAGTCACTGCGTGCGTACCTCTCCCTCCAGAGCGTCCATCTCACGGCCCAGCGCGACGAGCGCGGCGTCGTCGCGCGGCGCGGGCCCGAACAAGACTGATCGAACCTCACTCGCCTCGCGCCCGGTCCGGGCGGCCACAGCCGCGCACACCGCGTCCGGATCCGCGTTACCGGGCAGTGCCAGCCTGGCGGTGATCCGGTGCAGGGCCGCCGCGCGCAGCACAGCCGCCGCCCGGTCGCGGGTTCGCCTGGACTGGTATAGCCGGCTGTGGCCCTCCACGGTCTCCGACGCGCGAACCACGACCGGGAGCGGCTCGGCGACCAGCGGGCCGAGCCGCCGCATCCGCCACAGCGCGACCAGCCCGGCGGCGATGAATACCTGCAGCGCCACCAGGTAGGCCGGGCCGGGAATCTCCTGCAGCAGGGACTTCTGCGCGCCCGGGACCGCGGCCGCCGCTGGCAGGCTCGGCACCAGCCAGACGATCCGCGGGTCGCCGCGCAGCAGGTTGAGCGCCAGGGCCGCGTCACCGCGGCTGGCGAGCGCGGAGTTGGTGAGCGGGTCGCCGCTGCCCAGCAGGGTGACCGACCGGCCATGGGCCAGGTAGCGGACCAGCGACGGCTGGCCGTCCACCCGGTAGCACTGCCACGCGCCAGGGACGGTGGCCCGCAACAGTACCCCGCCCATGTCAGCGCCGCCGGCTGCCGTGGCTGCGCTGAGGGTGCAGCCTGGCTTCGCTGGGCGTGACGGGGCTGCACCAGTCAGCGCGGCACCCGGGCCAAGCGCAGCCAGAGCGGAGCTGTCCGGTTCCACCACCATCAGGTTTCCCGGCATCCTCACCAGTTCGGCGAGCTGGCGGGTGGTGAGCAGGTATGGGCTGGTGATGACGAGCCCGGCCCGGTCGGCGCGGCCGGCCGCCTGCGCCGCTGTGACGCTGTCGACGCGCAGCACCGGCTGGCCGCGCTGGGCGAGGATGTCCGCGAGTGCCCGGGTGCCCTGCGGCCCGGGATTGCCTGGGTCGAGGTAACCGGTGGTGGGCGGGGCCGGCGTCAGCATGGCCACGAGCGTCCCGCCCAGCAGGATCAGCAGGACCACGGCGAGCGGGGCCCGCCAGCGGCGCAACTCCTCGCGTGGCGACCGGGCCGTGGGCGCCGCCGTCGCCCCCGTTCCCGTCCCGGTTCCCCTCCCGGTTCCCGTCCCCGTTCCCGTCCCGGTTCCCGTCCCGGTTCCCGTTTCCGTTCCCGTTTCCGTTCCCGTCCTCGTTCCCGTCCTCGTCCTCGTTCCCGTCCCGGCTCTGGCCGGAGCCGGCTCGGCGAGGATCGACGCTGGGCTGGTCATGCCGCATCGCTCGCATTCGCGCCCGCCGGTTCCGGCTGGCGGTCAGGATTCCCGGCACCGGACGTCAGGCTGGCCGCGCCGATCCGCGCGTCAAGCTCCTGGACCAGCGCGTAGCCAGCCGCTGTCCCGGGCCGCTCGCCATAGCGGATGTCGTCGAACAGCCGGGCGGCGCCGCGCAGCGCACCGGCCTCGCCGGGCAGCAACCGGGCGGCCTCTTCCGCGATCTCATCCGCGGTCCGTCCGGCCCCGGGCGCCAGCACGGCACGCTCCTCGAGTTCACGGGCGATCGCCCGGACACCTTCCAGGATGGCGCCCGCATAGTCGCCCGCGGCTGCCAGCCGCCCGGCTCGCAGCCGAAGGTCGGCGGCGCTGAGCGCCGGTGCGCCCGGCATCAGGTGATCGCCATTCCGGTATGACCGGGCCAGCGGGCCCACCCTGGTCAGCACGACCGCGGCGACGAAGACCACGAGGGCGGCCAGGGCGACCGCCGCCCACCAGCCGCCCGGGAATGAACTGCCGACATTGAAAAGTTGCCCGAGCAGGCTGACGATCGCGTTCCCGATCCGCTGGGTCAGCGACTGATGCGGGTGATAGATGGCCTTGGACAACTCGGCGCGGGCGAGTCGCTGCCCGGCCTGACGGCCGACAGGTGGACCGGCGACGGCGCGTGTCAGCGATCCGGGCAGCCGTGCCCCGGCCGGTCCGGCCGCGCTCACCCCGGCGGCGGGGTGCGCCAGCGACCCGCGCGGCCACGCCAGGGCCGCCGCGGCCGCGCTCACCACGGAGGACTCATCAGGGCGGGCTCGCCATGGGACCTCATCACGGGGGGCTCACCAAGGGAGGCTCACCCACGGGGGGCTCACCACGGCGGCGGGGCGCCCGCAGCCGTTGGCGGAGTGCCCGGCCCGGGACCCGCGCTGCCAGCCGCCGGCGCCTGGCCGGCTGAGGGCGGGCGCCACACCGTTGCGAATTCGTCGGGGCTGAACGGGCCCGTGCCTGGCTGGCCCGTGCCTGGCTGGCCCGTGCCTAGCTGGCCCGCGCCTGGCTGGCCCGGGCCGGCCGCGGTCCGCAGCGCAAGGTCCAGGCCCTCCTTGCGCATCCGCATGTCCACGTAGAGCAGGACGGTCACCCCGGCCGTGATCGGCCGGGTCACGGTACCCGCGGCGATGGTGCCGATCACACCGATGATGGTTCCGCCGATGTTGAGCCCGCCCTTGCTCGCCCACACCGCGTCGAGGACGGAGAACGGGATCCTCAGGATGCCGCCCGCGATGACGACGATGAGCCCGGCCAGCAGCAGGATGCCGAACACCCGCCAGAAGCTCCGCCGGACCAGTTGCCAGGACCGGGCCAGCGCGCGGCCGGGTCGTGCCGCCTCCAGCACGATCACGGGTGCGACCAGGCTGAGCATGGTCGAGAACCAGATGCCGAGCACAAGGGCCGCGAAGCCGCCGGGAACGCCGACGGCCGCGTACGCTGCCGCAGGCGTTCCCGTGACGAAGAAGAGAAGCATGATGAGGCCGAGCAGCAGCACCGGCCCGAGGCTGACCAGCAGCACCAGCAGGGCGGCCGCCAGCAGGCTGGCGACCCGCGGGCCGGTGGCCCGCCAGGCGTCTGCGGCGCTGATCTGCTGGCCGCTGATGCCCCTGGCGATGATGGGCGCGAGCAGCCCGGCGAGGATGGCCTGCACGATGATCGTCAGCAGGACCGACACGACCAGCGCTGGCACCACCGCGCGGAAGATCTGGCCGACCAGATGCGCGGTCTGCGCGGGCGTCAGTTGCTGGCCGGCACTGGGCAGCTTGACCCCGCCTGCCACGTTCAGCAGCGTCAGCAAGAGCGTGGTGGAAATGACGGCCGACACTGTCATGACGATCGCGGCAAGGCCCAGCGTGGCCCTGGGATTGCGGCGGATGGAGGAGAAAGCCCCGTCCAGGATCTCGCCAACGCCCAGCGGCCGCAGCGGGATCACGCCGGGCTTAGGTGCGGCCTGGCCGTAGCGGGGCCACTGACCCGGCGGGGGCTGCCCGTAGCCGGGCTGGCCGTAACCTTGCTGGCCGTAACCTTGCTGGCCGTAACCGGGCCAGCCCTGCTGTCCCTGGCCGGGCTGGCCGTAGCCGCCCCAGCCGGGCGGGACCTGCTGGCCGGATTGCTGCCCGTATCCCTGCTGACTGGGCGCTTGCTGGCCGAGCGCCTGCGGACCGGATGAGGGCTGGCCGGACGGGGCGTCACCAGGTCCGGGCACCAGCGACTGACCCGGAGCGCCGTACTCGTCGGCCGGCGGAAACCATGGCTGAGGCTGCTGCGGCTGCCCGTCCTCCTGCGCGTCCGACGACGGACTGTCTGTCATGGTTCTCCCTCGCAGCATCCCGCCGCGCTCTGCTGCGCCGCGTGCGGCCGCGGAACTACTCGCCGATGGCCGGGCCCCCGCCGTCCCCGCTGGCGCCCATACTCGCATGAAGCCGCTCCCTCATGAAGGCCAGCCAGCGCAACAGCATCCGCCAGCCCGCGTGGTGCAGCGGGCGGCCCGTCGTGATGATCAGGGGATTGGTGTCGCTATGACGACAGCACGACGGATGCAGCGCCATCTGGTCTCTGGTGACGGTCTCTGGTGACGGAGCGTGGTGTCGGCCAGCGGGTAACTGCGGGTACTCTCCCTCTCCTAGCGGGTTGACAGACCGCTAGATCACACTCCGGCTACGCCGAAGAGTGCCTCCCCGATATTTCCGTGGAACTATGAGGCCCATGAAAGGTCGTGTGCTCGTCGTCGATGACGACGCTGCCCTGTCCGAGATGCTCGGCATCATGCTGCGTGGCGAGGGGTTCGACCCAACCTTCGTGGCTGATGGAGATAAGGCTATGGAGGTTTTCCGGGACACCCATCCGGACCTCGTGCTACTCGATCTGATGCTGCCGGGCATCGACGGAATCGATGTCTGCCGTCAGATCCGCACCGAATCCGGTGTACCTATCGTCATGCTCACGGCAAAGAGCGACACTGTCGACGTGGTCCTAGGGCTGGAGTCCGGCGCCGATGACTACATCGTGAAGCCGTTCAAGTCGAAGGAACTGATCGCGCGCGTCCGCGCCCGGCTGCGCCGGACGGACGACCCTGCGCCGGAGATGCTGCAGATCGTGGACGTCGAGATCGACGTCGCGGGGCATTCGGTGAAGCGTAACAGCAGGCCGGTCAGCCTCACCCCGCTGGAGTTCGACCTCCTGGTCGCGCTGGCGCGCAAGCCGCGCCAGGTGTTTACCCGCGAGGTGCTCCTGGAACAGGTCTGGGGGTACCGGCACGCGGCTGACACGCGTCTGGTCAACGTCCACGTGCAGCGGCTCCGCGCCAAGATTGAGAAGGATCCGGAGCATCCTGAGATCGTGGTGACAGTACGCGGCGTGGGTTACAAAGCAGGACCTGCCTGACCAGGTGCCTGCCTGCCACGGACACGCAGGCGGCAGATTCTGTTCGGCATGAAGAAGGGTGATGGAGGGGGCAGCGACCAGCAGCGAGGCGGGGCGAGGGCCGCGCGGAGGCAGGCTGCCCGCGCCCGGGCCGACGGTCACGGACGCCAGTGCCGCGCTGCCGGCCCTGGGCCGCGGGCGGCCGGCTGATCGTTCCCGGGTCACCCTGCTGGTGCGGCGGGCCGCCCGGCGGCTGCCGCCTCGTCTACGTCGGCTGCTGCGCGCCGCGCAACGCCAGGCCCAGGTGCTGGCCGCCCGGCTGCGCCGCCGCTGGCATCGCTCCCTGCAACTGCGCGTGGTAGCGACCACGCTGATCATCTGCGTGGTGGTGGCCACGGTCCTGGGCTTCTTCCTGGTCCAGCAGATCGCCAGCGGGCTGCTGAACAGCGCGCGGACATCCGCCGCCCACCAGATCGGGGAGGGCCTGGCGGTTGCCAAGGATGACGCGGGCCTGGAGGGCCCGGCGGGGGACCGGCCGAAGTCGCTGCTCTCGCTGGCGGCCACCTTGCAGTCGCTGAGTGGCCCGGGTGACAACTTCGACGTGGTGATCCTCGCCCAGTCGGCCGGCGACTCCGCGTTCGCCGGAACCTACGGCAACAAGCATCTCAGCCCGGCCAGCGTCCCGCAGACGCTGACCCGCCGGGTCACCGCGGAGCAGCAGAAGGGCCGGACCGACGAGCTCTGGTCAACGCCGACGCTGATGCGCTACCTGAATGGCCGGGCGTCCACCCCAGGGCTGGCCATCGGCGGCGTGATCAACGGGCACGACCAGCTGTACTACCTGTTCCCGATGCAGCAGCAGCAGCAGACGCTCGGGCTGGTCCGGCGGGCCATGCTCGGCGGCGGGCTGGCCCTTGTCGTCCTCCTGGTCGGAATCATCTCCCTGGTGACCCGCTGGGTGGTCGTCCCGATCAGGGAAGCGGCAGAGGCGGCGAAGCGCCTGTCCGACGGCCAGCTCGATGAGCGGATGCCGGTCCGCGGGGCCGATGACCTTGCCGCGCTGGCCAGGTCGTTCAATGACATGGCCGCCAGCCTGCAGGAGAAGCTCCGCGAGTTGCAGGAGCTGTCGAAGGTGCAACGGCAGTTCGTCTCCGACGTATCCCATGAGCTGCGTACCCCGCTCACCACCATCAGGATCGCGGCGGACGTCCTGTTCGCGGCCCGCGAGCATCTGGTGCCCGCGGCGGCCCGCTCCGCGGAGCTGCTGGAGGGCCAGCTGGAGCGCTTCGAGTCGCTGCTCGCTGACCTGCTGGAGATCAGCCGGTATGACGCGAACGCGGCGACGCTGGACGCGGAGTCTGCCGACGTCTGCGACCTGGTCCGCCGCGCGGCCGCCGACGCTGAGCAGCTCGCGGCCAGGAGGGGGACCCGGATCGACTTCCGGCTGCCGCCGGAGCCCTGCGTGGCCGAGGTGGACCGGCGCCGCGTCGAGCGAATCTTGCGGAACCTCCTCGACAACGCGGTCGAGCACGGTGAGGGCCGCGACGTGGTGGTCACCGTCGCGGGGGACCGGGATGCGGTGGCGGTAGCCGTCCGGGATCACGGAGTGGGATTCGGGCCTGCTGAGCAGCAGATGGTGTTCGACCGGTTCTGGCGTGCTGACCCCGCCAGGGCGCGCACCACCGGTGGCACCGGGCTCGGCCTGGCGATCGCGCTCGAGGATGCCCGGCTGCATAACGGCTGGCTCCAGGCGTGGGGGGAGTGCGGGAAGGGCTCGGTGTTCCGGCTGACAGTGCCCCGGACGGCGGGCCAGGAGCTGGTCGGATCGCCGCTCCCGCTCGGCCCTGACGAGGCCGAGCCGGGCCCGGAGTTCGCCCGGCCGCCGCTGCCGCTCCGGCTGGACACGGCGGGCACGGGGGCGGAATTCGCCGCGACCGACCCGGACGGTTCCGGTGGCGCGGGGACGGTCGCAGGTGGCTGACCCGCGGCCGCGGCCGCGCCGGGCCGCTGCGGGCCGGTTGCTGGCCGCCGCGCTGGCCACGATGCTGCTGGCAGCCGGCTGCGCGGATGTCCCGACCAGCGGGCTGCTCCAGCACACCGCCCTGCCCGCTGGCAACGGCGGGGAACAGCAGGGCACAGCCTGCTGCGGGTACATCATGAGTGCGCCCAAGCCGGGCTGGAGCCCAGTGCAGATCGTCCTTAATTTCATCCTGGCCAGCGCCGATTTCGCCGACCACCACGCGATCGCGCGCCAGTACCTGACACCATCCGCCAGCGCGTCGTGGCAGCCGGGGCCTGGGCCCGGGGTCACCGTGATCGCGCAGCCGCCCACGGTGACGTTCTACCGCCGCCCTTACGCGTCGCAGAACACCTCGGTCGTCCAGATCGGCGCGCAGGAGCTGGGCAAGGTCACCACGAGCGGCCAGTACATTCCCGCTGCGGGCGGCCGGGCGCAGTTGACGCAGGAGTTCAGCCTGCAGCTGGTGAATCGCCAGTGGCGCATCGCCACCCTGCCATCCGACGCCGTCAGTCAGCCATCTCATGAGCTCCTGCTGACCAAGGACCTGTTCCAGCTGGCGTACCAGCCACGTGACCTCTACTACTTCGATCCGGCGGGCAAGAACCTGGTGCCCGATCCTGTCTTCGTGCCGGTCGCTTCGGCTGATCCCGCCACGGACCTGGTGAACGCGCTGCTGGCGAGCCCGCAGGGCTGGCTGACCGGCGCGGTGCTGTCGGCATTCCCGCCGGCTGCCGGGCTGCGGCGGGCGGTGGCTGTCCCGCCGGGTAGCCGGACCGCCATCGTGGATCTCAGTCTTCCTGCCGCCGCCGCTACACCATCCAACCTGGCGCAGATGTCTGCCCAGCTGGTCTGGACGCTGACCAGCTCGTCGTACGGATCGGCGGCCGCCCAGGCAGTGAAGCTTGAGGTCAACGGACGCGCCTGGGTCCCCCCGGGGACCAGCAGCGCTGTGCAGGACCGCAGCGACTACCCGCAGCAGGCCCTGGTGCCGCCAGGGTACGAGCACCTCTATTTCCTCGGCGCGAACGGCGCGGCCAGGATGGTGCCGGGGCGGGGAAGCGCCAGTATCCCGGTGCCCGGCCAGGCGGGGACCGGGCGCACGCCGCTCACCGGCATCGCCATCTCGCCTGATGAGCGCTACCTCGCCGGGATCGCGGAAGCCCCGGACGCGGGCACCGTCTACACCGGCGATCTCTCCGCTGCGGCGAAGCCGCACGCCGGGTCATCCGCCCGAGCCCTGCGCGTGCGCCTTACCGGCGTCAAGATCTCCGCGGCTAGCTGGGACCGCAGTGACAACCTGTGGGTCGCCGGCACGGCTGGCGGGCAGCCGCGGATATGGATGCTGCCGGGCGGCGGTGGCGGCCCGGTCCCGGTGGGCCTGCCCGCCGGCACGGGGCTGATCACCGCGCTCCAGGTCGCCCCGGACGGGGTGCGGATTGCGATGATCACCCGCTCCGGCTCGGACACGCACGTGCTGCTGGCCGCCATCGTCAGGACGGGCGACCAGGTGATGCTGTCCAGCGCCGGGCAGCTGGGCGCGGACCTGTCCGCGCCCAGCGCGCTGAGCTGGTATGACGCCGACCACCTGCTGGTGGTGAACCAGTCGGCTGCCGGACCCCAGCTTGAGGAGGTGCCGGTCGACGGCGACCGGTCCAGCAACCAGGGCATTGAGCCGGACATGATGTCGATCGCCGCGGCCGGCCCGCATAACAGCCTCTTCGCCGGCCTGCAGACCGGTTACCTGGCCAAGTCGGTTGGCCTTGGTGAGCTGTGGAGCACGTTCCTGGTCGGCCGGGACGCGACCTACCCCGGCTGAGGAATTTCCGCACCGCTGCCACGTCTGTCCCGGTGCGGCATTGCCCAGGTCCCGGGGAGTGTCCAAGAAGACACTCCTGGCTCCTGACATCCGGGCCAGGGCAGGCTAGCGTCGTTCTATGGCACCCGCCCGGGTCCGTGGTTGCGCCGTGCAGGGTTCCCCGCCCTCAGCGGGGTGCCCGGCCAGGCAAGCCGATGCCAGCCGCAGGCGAAACGGCCCACGTAAGGCGACTTGTCGTCGACCGATCACGGTGCGGCTTAGAGGTAAGTCCTGCCCCGCCGGGGGATCTGGTGTCCCCCGGACCGGGAGAAGGGCGGTAGTGGCAACAGGCCGCGAATCCCTCAGCAGGCGGATGTGGGGACGAAGACCAGGTCGGCCGGGCGGGTGCCACCACATCAGATCGGTCGAAGGGGGTTTCCCACGTGGACATCATCTTCCGAGGTCGGCGAACCGGCGTGCAGGAGCGCTTCCGCGAGTATGCGACGGCCAAGCTGGGCAAGATCGTGAAGCTCGACCAGAAGACGATCAGTATCGATGTGGAGGTAACCCTGGAGCGTAACCCGCGCCAGGCCGCGCAGCGGGAGCGCGTTGAACTGACCGTGTACTCGCGTGGCCCGGTGATCCGGGCCGAAGCAGCCGCCGATGATCGCTTCATGGCGCTGGACCGTGCGCTCGCCAAGCTCGAGACGCACACGCGGCGCGCTTGTGACCGGCGCAAGGCGCGGAACTCGGGGCACGGCGCGCCCGCTGAGGCGATGGCGGCCAAGCCCGCTGAGGTTGCCGCCCCGCCGGCCGCGGGGGCGGCCGACGGGCGCCAGGACATCGCGCACACCGGCGCTCCGGACTGGCTGGACACTGAGCTGCAGGTGGAGGCTGTGGTGCCTATCCCGATGGAGGGAAACGGCCCCCTCGTGGTCCGGGAGAAGTTCCACACCGCGACGCCGATGACCATCGACCGCGCCCTGCACGAGATGGAACTGGTGGGTCACGATTTCTTCCTGTTCCGTGACGAGGACTGCCAGCTGCCCAGCGTGGTCTACCGGCGGCGGGGTTACGACTACGGGGTGATCCGCCTGGTAGAGCAGGTGAACCTGAGTGCGGACGGGGCCGGCGCCCGGCAAGCCGTTGGCCGGTTGAACCAACGGATAGGGGAGAATCGATTCACTGGTTAGGACGGCCGGGGAGAGCGGCCCTGCGGGCAGGGCGGGCCGGCGGTCCCAGTTTGCGCGCGTGCCCCCCGCTGCGCCAGAGTTTGAGCACTGATCGCGGTGGGTGGCACCACACCGGGCCTTCCCGGCGTGACAGCGGTACCGCATGGCTGCGGCAGGAACAGCAGTACCGGCAGGACGGCACTATCAGTGGTACCAGGCAGCGCGGGAGCGCAGCGTCTGAACTCAGGGTCAGGGAGGAGGCGCCATGGGCGGAGATCCCGCGGTAAGCACAGATCACGGGGCGAACACCGGGGCCGCGGATTCCCGGCCCCGCGAGCCGATCCGCGCCCTCATCGTCGACGATCACGCGCTGTTCCGCCGCGGGCTGGAGATGGTCCTCGCTGCCGAGGACGACATCGAGCTTGTCGGCGAGGCGAGCGACGGCACCGAGGCGGTTGAGAAGGCAGGCGAGTCGCTGCCCGATGTGGTCCTGATGGATATCCGGATGCCCAAGATCAGCGGTATCGAGGCCTGCCGGGCGATGAAAGACGTGGCGCCCAGCTCCAAGATCGTGATGCTGACGATCAGCGACGAGGAGGAGGATCTCTTCGAGGCCATCCGCGCCGGCGCGAGCGGATATCTGCTCAAGGACATCCCGCTGGACGAGGTCGCGGACGTGGTCCGCGCGGTCCATGGCGGCCAGTCGCTGATCAACCCGTCGATGGCCGCCAAGCTCCTCACCGAGTTCGCCACGCTCGCCAGACGCAACCAGGAGGAGCGTGTCGAGCAGGTGCCCGCACCCAAGCTCACCGACCGCGAGATGCAGGTGCTCAAGCTGGTCGCCAGGGGCATGAACAACCGGGACATCGCCAAGGAGCTTTTCATCTCGGAGAACACGGTCAAGAATCACGTGCGCAACATCCTGGAGAAGCTCCAGATTCACTCGCGCATGGAGGCTGTGATGATCGCCGTGCGGGAGAAGCTGATCGAGTTCAGCTGACCCCGAGCCTGCGTGCCCGCACCAGCCAGCAGGCGGCGAGCTTCAGGCGCGGCAGGAGGAAGTGCGTCCGGCGCGGCGGGGATCATGATCCCCGCCGGGCGCCGGGGACTCCTTCCGCCAGAGGCAGTGAACCTCCGGTCAGGCGAGAGCCGCGAGGAGCCGTTGAGCAAGGTGGGGTGGATTGAGTTCCTCCACCACGATCGCCGAGCAGCCAACCCACGCCGCGGCCTCGCGCAGCGCCCGGGCCATCGCGCCGGTCGCGGCCGGGGTCTCCAGCGAGAGCTTGCGGGCAACCAGTGTCTGCCCCCGGCGCACCGGGTCGACCCGCCCCGCCAGCCGGCCGCCGGCGAGCAGTGGCATCGTGTAGTACCCGTGCACGCGCTTGGCCCTGGGCACGTAGGCCTCCAGGCTGTGCTGGAAGCCGAACATGCGCAGGGTGCGCTTGCGATCCCAGATCAGTGAGTCGAACGGGGAAAGCAGGGCGACCCGGTGGCGGCCGCGCAGCGGCTGGGCCAGCGCGGCCGGGTCGGCCCACCCGGGCGCTGCCGCCTTGCCGGTCCCCTCGATCATGACCGGAGTCAGGCCGGCCGCGAGTGCCGACTCGCCGGCCAGGTCCGCGTGCGCTGTGGTGCCGTTGGTGAGTTCCCGCAGCCGGTGGTAGTCGATCAGGTCCGAGCGGGTCACCACGCCCAGTGCCCGGGCCGCCACGCCGGCCAGGTGCGCCAGGCATTCCTCGTCGGCCGGATCAGCATGCAGCAGTTCGCCGGGCAGGACGCGCTCGGGCAGGTCGTAAACCCGCCGCCAGCCGTCCCGGCGCACGCAGACGACCTCGCCCACATCGAGCAGCCACTCAACAGCGATCTTCGTTTCCGACCAGTCCCACCAGGGGCCGCCCGCCTTTGCGCCGCCCAGCTGGGTGGCATTGAGCGGGCCCTCGGCGCGCAGCCGGGCCAGCACCATGGCGCAGGCGTCCTCGTGACTCTGGTGCCACCGTTTGCCACGGGCGCGCAGCGCGCGGCGCCGGAACGCGTACCAGGGCCATTCTTCGATGGGCAGCACGCAGGCAGCGTGCGACCAGTACTCGAAGGCGGCCGGCCTGCGTGGGTGCCAGTACGCACGCTCGACCCGCTCGCGCGGGACCGGGCCGAGCCGGGCGTAGGCGACGAGTTCGTGCGACCTGGCGAGCACGCTGATGGTGTCCAGCTGGACGGCGCCGAGCCTGCGGAGCACGCCCGGCACACCGCCGCGCCTGCCCTCGGTCCCCAGGAGACCCTGCGCGCGCAGTGTGATCAGCCGAGCCTCATCAGCGGACAAGGACAGCTGGGGAGCAGGCAGGACAGTCTTCACCACAAGACGTGCAGCCTAGCCGGGCGCACCGACAATCCAGCCGGGCGCACCAGCAGTCCCGGCAGGTGCCCTCAGTACCAGTCCTCGAAGATGTCCGTGGACAGTGCCAGCAGGCCGCCGATCACTACCAGCGCCACGCCGGCCCAGAACACCCACCAGGCCGGCCCGAAGACAAGGGCGAGGCCACCAGCCAGGAAGCCGGCCATGATGATGCCCACCGCCACCCAGGACACGGGGCGACCGTGAAAAGGCTCGTAGTGCCCGGGTACGCCGCCCTCGGCGACCGTGCCACCTGGCGCGTTCCCGCTGAGCGCGCCCTCGTCCGGCTGGGCTCCGGACCTGATGCCGGTCCCCACCTGGTCCGCCATGCGCGCCGCTCCTCTCGTTGTCCGCCGGGCGCACGCTGCCACAGCCCGTATCCCGGGCGCACGCTGCCGCCGCCCGTACATATTGTGACGGGAGATGCTGCGCTGTCCGCGCCCGGCCCCCCCGGGAACACCGGGCTGGCCGGGAACGTTTGAACAACATGGCTGAACCTGCGCGCGCTCGCTCGCGACAGCGTAGCGGGACAGCCCGGTGAGGAGACATACTCTTCCCTGATCGGCAACCCCTTGCTGATCGGCGGCCCGGCATGGCCGCCAGCCGTGCCCGGCTGCCTGTTGTGCTCAGCGTGGGGCGTGCCCAGCCGTCAGCCTGCCTGGCCGGCGGGGCTTCCCGGAACCGCGGCCTTTCCCGGGCGGCAGTGGTGCCGGCGGGTGGGCGCTTGCGGCTCGGTTTCGTTGCGTGTCTCGCCTACCATGACATGTGACGACGGTGGCACCGGTGCGCCACTGACTGCCGGCCGTCCAACTGGCCGGGGCCACCGCGCGGCGGCGCCGGAGGCCACAGGCAACGATCCGCAAGGAGCGCGACGAGAAGTGCCAGTCATCATCGACAGTGTCCTGCGTGCGGGTGAGGGCAAGACCCTGCGCAGACTGAAGCGGATCGCGGACCAGGTCAACTCGATCGAAGAGGACTTCGCCGCGCTGAGCGACGCGGAACTGCGCGCCATGACCGACGAATTCCGGCAGCGGCACACCGGCGGTGAATCCCTCGACGACCTGCTCCCCGAGGCATTCGCCACGGTGCGTGAGGCGGCCAGGCGCACGCTGGGCCAGCGGCACTTCGACGTGCAGGTCATGGGTGGCGCCGCGCTTCACACGGGCAACATCGCTGAGATGCGGACCGGTGAGGGCAAGACCCTTACCTCCGTGCTTCCCGCCTACCTCAATGCGCTGGGCGGCAAGGGCGTGCACGTCGTCACCGTCAACGACTACCTGGCCAAGCGCGACTCCGAGTGGATGGGCCGGGTGCACCGCTTCCTCGGCCTCGAAGTCGGCGTGATCCTGGCCCAGATGCCGCCGGATGAGCGCCGCAAGCAGTACGAGGCCGACATCACCTATGGCACCAACAACGAGTTCGGCTTCGACTACCTGCGTGACAACATGGCCTGGGGCCTGGAGGAGTGCGTCCAGCGCGGGCACAGTTACGCCATCGTGGACGAGGTTGACTCCATCCTGATCGACGAGGCGCGGACCCCGCTGATCATCAGCGGCCCCGCGGAGCAGAGCGCCCGCTGGTACACCGAGTTCGCCAAGATCGCCCCCAGGCTCCGCCGGGGCGAGGACGGCGAGGGTGACTACGAGGTCGACGAGAAGAAGAAGACCGTCGGCATCATGGAGTCCGGGGTGGAGAAGGTCGAGGACTGGCTCGGCATCGACAACCTCTACGACCCGGTCAACACGCCGCTTGTCAGCTTCCTCAACAACGCGATCAAGGCGAAGGAGCTGTACAAGAAGGACAAGGACTACGTCGTGGTCAACGGCGAGGTCCTTATCGTGGACGAGTTCACCGGCCGGATGCTGTACGGCCGCCGCTACAACGAGGGCATGCACCAGGCCATCGAGGCCAAGGAAGCCGTGCAGATCCAGAACGAGAACCAGACGCTCGCCACGATCACACTGCAGAACTACTTCCGGCTCTACGACAAGCTGGCCGGCATGACCGGCACGGCGATGACCGAGGCCAACGAGTTTCAGCAGATCTACAAGCTCGGCGTGGTGCCGATCCCGACCAACATGCCGATGGTCCGGATGGACCAGCGCGACGTCGTGTACCAGACGGTGCAGGCCAAATTCGAGGCTGTCGTCGACGACATCGCGCAGCGGCACGCCAACGGCCAGCCGGTGCTGGTCGGCACGACCAGCGTGGAGAAGTCCGAGGTCCTGTCCCGGATGCTCAAGCGGAGCGGGGTCCCGCACGAGGTGCTGAACGCCAAGTACCACGAGCGTGAGGCCGCGATCATCGCCCAGGCCGGGCGGAAGGGCGCGGTCACCGTGGCGACCAACATGGCGGGCCGCGGCACGGACATCATGCTGGGCGGGAACCCGGACTTCATCGCGGACATCGAGTTGCACCAGCGCGGCCTGTCGCCGGTGGACACGCCAGAGGACTATGAGGCCGCATGGGCCGAGGCGGTGGACAAGGCCAAGGCCGCGGTGGCTGAGGAGCATGAGGAAGTCGTGGGCGCGGGCGGGCTGTACGTGCTCGGCACCGAACGGCACGAGTCCCGCCGCATCGACAACCAGCTGCGCGGCCGGTCCGGCCGCCAGGGCGACCCCGGCGAGTCGCGGTTCTTCCTGTCCCTTGAGGACGACCTGATGCGGATGTTCAACGCCGACAAAGTCGCCCATTTCATGGAGTGGCTGAAGACACCGCCGGATGTGCCCATCGAGTCCAAGGCGGTGACCCGGTCCATCCGGTCCGCGCAGACCCAGGTCGAGCAGCAGAACTTCGAGATCCGCAAGGACGTCCTGAAGTACGACGACGTGCTCAACCGGCAGCGCCAGGTCATCTACGCGGAGCGGCGCCGCGTGCTGGAGGGCGCTGACCTGCACGAGCAGATCCGGGAAATGGTCGACGAGGTGGTCGGGAGCTACGTCACAGGAGCCACCGGCGAGGGCTTCCCGGAGGAATGGGACCTCGACCAGCTCTGGACCGCGCTCCGTGCGCTCTACCACACCACGCTCAGCGTCGACGACGTGGTGGAGGAGGTCGGCGGCGAGCGCGCCGGGCTGTCCCGGGAATTCCTCGTCGAGACACTCCGCGTGAACGCCCAGGAGTCCTACGACCGGCGTGAGGAGGAACTGACCCCGGAGATCATGCGTGAGCTGGAGCGCCGGGTCGTCCTGTCCGTGCTCGACCGCAAGTGGCGGGAGCACCTCTACGAGATGGACTACCTCCGCGAGGGCATCGGCCTGCGGGCCTGGGCGCAGCGTGATCCGCTGGTCGAGTACCAGCGGGAGGGCTTCGACATGTTCAGCGCCATGATGGACGGCATCAAGGAGGAGTCGGTCGGCAACCTGTTCAACCTCCAGGTCGAAGTCCAGGAGAACCCGATCGTGGAGGAGGCCGCCGACTCCGCCGCGCTGGCGCCGCCAGCCCCGGCAGGCGCGCTTGGCGCTGGCTCAGCGGCCGGTGCCACGCAGGGCAATGGCGCCGTGGATGGCGGATCACGGAAAGATCAGCAGCAACGAGCCCGTGGCGGACGGTCACGCACCGCGCCCCGCGGCCGTGGCACGCACGCCCAGCGGCCCGCCGCGTCGGCCGGTGCCGCACCCACTGGCCCGGGCGGCGACGGTGCGCCGCCGGTGGTGGCACCCGGGCTCCAGCGACCGCAACGGCCGGCCCGGCTGCAGTACACGGCACCGTCGGTGGACGATCCCGGCCAGGTGGAGCAGCGGTCCGACACCTCCGGCGACGAGCAGTTCAGCCGGGTCGGGCGCAACGATCTGTGCCCATGTGGCTCCGGCCGCAAGTACAAGCGCTGCCACGGCGACCCCCGCAACCGCGCAGGCGGCTAGGCGGCCTCCACGTCGGTGCACAGCCATCTGCCCGCGTGGGCCGGGTGACCGGGGTAAGCACGCCGCGGCGCGGTGTGTTCCAGCCGGACGGCGAGTGCCCTGGTGCGCGGGCCGAAGCTGACCACCACCGTCATCTCGATCACGTCTGACGCCGGGCGGAACGCGACGACCCGGCGCAGGTGCGGGCGCTGGCCCGCCGCGAGGACCGGGCCGAGGCGCTGGATCCTGGCCCGGGCCCGCTCAGTGGTCCACGTCCTCATCTGCCGTGGTGGCCTGGACCCGGCCAGTGTCTCCACCAGCACCTGGGCGAATTGGCCGGGCCACGCTGGGCGGGGTGGCCCGGCTGGCCCGTCACCGCCCGCAGGCGTGCTCCCGTCACCACCGGCACGCCTGTCCCCGTCACCGTCGGCACGCCTGTCCCCGTCACGCCGGGCCCCGTCCGGTTCCGCGGGCCCGGCCGCGCCCGGTTCCGCGGCCCTGGTCCGGTGCGGTTCCGCAGGCCTGGCCCCGTCCCGGGCGGCCGGACCGGTTGCCCCGCCGGGAGGCTGGGTGGCACTGGCGACCGTGGCTGGTAACGCCTCATCGTCATAGGGCGGCGCGAAGTCGGGCACCGCGCACAGGCGGACCGCGGCCGGGTCGGGCAGCGGCCGTCCGGCCACCCGCGGGCACGGCTGCCGCGTGCGTTGCCCGCCTCCTGGCGGGGAAGCCGGGCCGGGCTGGCTGCTTCCGGGTGGCTGCGGGGGCGTCGTGGGCATGGAACCTCCCGGATGTCAGCTACTGTCGGGCTGTCACGGCGATGCTGTCGGTGGCGGTCACGCCCAGCGCGCTTCGCCGCGGTCTCTAGTTGTACCGGTGAGTGGTGACAATTCGTGCCCGCGGCGCCGCCGGGTCACCCGCCGCGCCCCGGGCGGGAATGTGCCTGCCCAGGTCTCGGTTGGAGGAAAGGCCGGGCGATGACGCCGAGCCCGGAGATGCCATATCAGGAGAGTTGCCTTGTCGCTTCCCCCGCTGGTCGAACCGGCCGCTGAGCTGACCGTGGACGAAGTCCGCCGCTACTCGCGCCACCTGATCATCCCGGACGTCGGGATGACTGGGCAGAAGCGGCTCAAGAACGCCAGAGTGCTCGTCGTCGGCGCGGGTGGTCTCGGGTCTCCCGGCCTGCTCTACCTAGCGGCCGCTGGAGTGGGCACCCTGGGCATCGTTGATTTCGATGTAGTGGATGAGTCCAACCTGCAACGCCAGGTCATCCACGGTCAGTCCGACGTGGGCCGGTCCAAGGCAGAGTCCGCCCGGGACAGCATCCGGGAGATCAACCCGTACGTGAACGTGATCGTGCATGCCGAGCGCCTCGACTCTGACAACGCGATGGAGATCTTCGAGCCGTACGACCTCATCGTGGACGGCACCGACAATTTCGCCACCCGGTACCTGGTCAACGACGCGTGCGTGCTGCTCGGCAAGCCTTACGTGTGGGGCTCGATCTACCGGTTCGACGGCCAGGCGAGCGTCTTCTGGGCGGAGTACGGGCCGTGCTACCGCTGCCTGTACCCGGAGCCGCCGCCGCCGGGCATGGTGCCGTCCTGCGCGGAGGGCGGGGTCCTCGGAGTGCTCTGCGCCTCCATCGGGTCCATCCAGGTCAACGAGGCCATCAAGGTCATCACCGGGATCGGCGAGCCGCTGGCCGGGCGGCTGATGATCTACGACGCGCTGGAGATGACGTACCGGTCCGTCAAGGTCCGGAAGGACCCCGAGTGCCCGGTCTGCGGGAAGAACCCGACGGTCACCGAGTTGATCGACTACGACGCGTTCTGCGGCGCGGTGTCCGAGGAGGCCCAGCAGGCCGCCGCCGGGTCGACGATCACCGCCCGGCAGCTCAAGGACTTGCTCGACACCGGCGAGAACATCTTCCTGGTGGATGTGCGCGAGCCGAACGAGTACGAGATCGTGTCCATCCCCGGCGCGGTCCTGATTCCCAAGGGCGAGTTCCTCTCCGGGGCCGCGCTCGAGCGGCTGCCGCAAGACCGGCGTGTCGTGCTGCACTGCAAGTCCGGGGTACGTTCGGCGGAATGCCTCGCGGTCGTCAAGGACGCGGGCTTCTCGGACGCGGTGCATGTCGGCGGGGGCGTGCTGGCCTGGATCAGCCAGATCGACCCCTCGCTGCCCGCGTACTGACGTACTGAGCTCACCCCTGGGACCCCGGCACCGCATCGCTCCCGGGGTCCCGGGGGTCGGGGGGCGGTGCCGGGGTCGGGGGGCGGTGCCGGGGTCGGGGGGGCGGTGCCGGGGTCGGGGGGTCGGCCGGTAAAGGGCGCCAGTTAATGCGCCGTTATGCGGGCAACCTCGCGGTGAGCCCGGTGCCGGGGGAGGCCAAGGCCGTAACATGCCGGTGTGGCAATGCATCCGGCGACTCCGGGTGGCGGCGGCGACCCGGCGCCGGAGGGGGACAGCGCAGCGGAGCTTATCCCCGGGCCGTCACGTTCCGTTGCCAGCGCCCAGCACAGCGTTCATGCCGCTGCCCGGTTGCCGCCCCGCTCAGAGCAGCCGCCGCCCCGCTCAGAGCAGCAGTCACAGTCCCGCTCGGAGCAGCTGCCGCCGTCCCGCTCGGAGCAACGGCGTCACCGTCTGCTCAGAAGGGGCTTCGTGGTGGCACTGGTCGGTCTCAGCGCATCCGTGGCCGCGATCGTGCCGAGCCTGCTGCCGCGCAGCTTCAGCCCCGCGCAGCAGCAGCGGATCACCGCCTGGGAGGTCGGCAAGCGCTGGCGCACCTGGCCGGCGGGCAGGATCTTCCCCTCGGTCATCTTCTACCAGGTGCCGGGGTCCGCGCTGGCCAGCACCAGGGGAGTGCGGCTGCCCGCGCACCGGATCGGCATCGCGCCGGAGGCCTCGTGCAAGTCCGCGACCGACCCGGCAGCCTGGCGGGTGCTGGCCAGGAACGGCTGCACCGCCGTGCTGCGGGCTACCTACCAGGACTCCACGGGTGCCTTCGCGGTCACCGTCGGGATCGCCGTGCTGCCCGCCCCGGCCAAGGCCATCGGGTCGGCGCGGGCGCTGCCCGGCGGCAGCAGCCCCAGGCCCGGGGTGCGGGCGGTCGGGTTCCCGCACACGCTGGCGGCCAGCTTCGGTGACGCGGGGCGCCAGCTTGCCGCCAGTGCCACCACCGGCCCCTATCTGATCATGTCCACGGTCGGTTACGCCGACGGCAGGCACCATGTCCGCCAGGCCGCCGATCCCTATGCCCAGGCCGAGATGGTCAGCGTGGCGGAGGGGGTATCGGGCTGGATCGGCTCCCGGATCGGTGCGTCGCCGCCGCCGCCGAGTTGCCCGGGAGGCCCGGCATGCTGAGGGCGGCCCGGCCCGCCCGGCTGGCCGTGGCCGGCCTGCTCGCGCTCGTGCTGGCGGCCATCGTCAGCGTCCCGGCCCGCGCCGATACCGTGCGCGACGCGCAGTTGTGGGTCCTCGACGCGGTCAGCGCGCCGGCCGCCTGGTCGGTGACCCAGGGGCAGGGTGTCACCGTCGCAGTGATCGACAGCGGGGTCAATCCTGGCGTGTCCGACCTGACCGGGTCAGTCATCACCGGCCCGGACCTGACCGGCGTGCACACGCCACCGGCCGACCCGAACTGGGGCGTGCACGGCACCTGGATGGCCTCGCTCATCGCCGGCCACGGGCACGCGGGTGGCGGCAGCGGCATCATGGGGGTCGCGCCGCAGTCCAAAGTGCTCTCGATCAGGGTGGTCACCGACCGCCACGACCCCGGCTTTGCCGCATACGAGCGTGAGTCCGACAGCCAGGTGCAGAACGCCCTGGCCGAGGCCATCAACTACGCGATAAAGCGCCACGTGGGCGTGATCAGCATGTCCCTCGGCTACGGCGAGCCGAGCGCGGTGGTCCGGTCCGCCCTGCAGGACGCGCTCAGCCACGACATCGTGGTGGTCGCTTCGTCAGGCAATTCCGGGGATTCCGTCGGTGCCCGCACGACGGGCCAGGCACCGTACTCGTTCCCGGCCGACTACCCGGGGGTGCTCGGCGTCGCGGCGGTGTCCCGCGGCGGGTCCACCGCCGGCTTCTCCAGCGACAACCTGTCGGTCCAGGTTGCCGCCCCGGGCGTCAACGTGCCCGCCCAGGGCAGAGACGGAGGGTACTGGCTGGTCAGCGGGACGAGCCCGGCCTGTGCGCTGACCGCCGGGGTAGCCGCCCTGATCAAGGCCAGGTACCCCGGCCTGGCACCCGCCCTGGTCATTCGGGCCATCACGACGAGCACCCAGCACCGGCCGCCAGGTGGCTACGACGACAAGGTCGGGTTCGGCACGGTCGACGCCGCGGCCTCGCTGGCCGCCGCGGCGAACCTCGCCAGCGCGCTGCACGGCCCGCCGGGCACGGCGACGACAGTGCACTTCGGCGGCGGCGCCGCGGCCGTCCCGCCGGTTCCGGTCCCGCCACGCGGGGCAACGGGGCTCGTCGTGGCCAGCCTGTTCGCCCTCGTCTGCCTGGCGGTGGCCGCGGTGACCGGAACCAGGCTGATGGCGCTGCGCAGGACCCGGTCCCGCGGCCACCACGCGGCGGATGCGCGCCAGCCGCCGCCCGTCTGGCCCGGGCCCCGGGTGCATGCCACCTGGCCGGGCACCGAAGACTCCGGCTGGGGCGATGAGCAGGCCGTCGGGTCAGCGGAGCAGGGCGCCGGCTGGCGGCCCGGGCCTGGTTCGTGACCAGCAGGGCACGCCCGGCTGACCGCGGTGTGCTGCCGGACTTCGCCAGCCGGGTGCTGGACGTCACGGAGGCGATCCCGCCGGGCCGGGTCATGTCCTACGGGGATATCGCCGAGTACCTGGGGCAGGGCGGCCCGCGCCAGGTCGGCCGGGTGATGGCGCTCTGGGGCGGCAGCGTGCCGTGGTGGCGGGTGGTGCACGCCGACGGGTCGCTGGTGCCAGGTCACGAGCGGGCGGCGATCGAGGCGTACCGCGCTGAGGACACGCCGTTGCGCGCGGCTGGCGAGGGCCCGCCGTCCCGCGTGGACATGGGACTGGCCCGCTGGGCCGGCCCGGACTCACCGGCGCCGTAGCCAGCAGCCGGGCCACCGCCGGGACAGGCAGGCAACGAACCCACCCCGGCCGCAGCACCCCGCGTGCCGGCCGGCGGGCGGACTGACAAATCTCCCCGGTACCTGGGCAAGCCGGCTGCGGATGTCGGTGCCCTCTGCTGGAATGCATCCGACATGGACCATCACCCTGACGCCTACCGGCTGCTGCGGCGGCCTGGGCCGCCGGCCGGCCCGCCGCGCCTCGATGAGGCGCAGCAGGCCGTGGTCAGCCATGCCGGCGGCCCGCTGCTCGTGCTGGCTGGCCCCGGCACGGGCAAGACCACCGCGATCGTGGAGGCGGTGGTAGAGCGCATCACCCAGCGCCGGATCGATCCGGAGCGGGTGCTCGTCCTGACGTTCAGCCGCAAGGCAGCGCAGGAGTTGCGGGAGCGCATCACCACGCGGCTGCGGCGGACCACCCGCCAGCCGCTGGCGCTGACCTTTCACAGCTACGCCTACACGCTGGTGCGCAGGGAGTTCGTGCTGGTCGGCGACTCCCCGCCGACCCTGCTTTCCGGTCCGGAGCAGTTGCTGGAGGTCCGCCGGATGCTCCGGGGTGAGGCCACCGGCGCGGCGCAGCGCTGGCCCGAGCGCCTCCGGCCAGCGCTGTCCACTCGTGGGTTCGCCACCGAGCTTCGCGATTTCCTGCTCCGCGCCGCCGAACGCGGGCTGGATGGCCGTGGCCTCGCCAGGCTGGGCCGCGCTCACGGCCGGGATGACTGGGTAGCCGCGGGTGGTTTCCTCGACCGGTACACCGCTCGTTTCGACCTCGCGCCCGTGCCGGCCTACGACTACGCGGAGATCGTGCGGATCGCCGCGGCGCTGCTGAGCCGCTCGGCGACCAGGGACCGCGAGCGCAAGGCCTACGACGTGGTGCTCGTGGACGAGTACCAGGACACCGACCCCGCGCAGGAGGCGTTGCTGCACGCACTGGCCGGGGACGGCCGGGAACTGATCGCGGTCGGCGACCCCGACCAGTCGATCTATGCCTTCCGCGGTGCGGACACCCGCGCGATGACCCGGTTCCCTGACCTCTTCCGGACGCCCGACGAGCGCCCGGCCAGCGTGATCGCGCTGCGTACCTGCAGGCGCAGCGGCCCGGTCCTGCTGGCCGCTTCGCGGCGGGTGGCCTACCGGCTGCCCTCGGCCGCTGGCCTGTCGGGTGCTGGTCTCTTCGGCGGCTCCCCAGCCGGCGGCTCCCCAGCCGGCGGCTCCCCAGCCGGCGGCTCCCCAGCCGGCGGCTCCCCAGCCGGCGGTCCGCCGGGCAGTGAGCACCGGGCGCCCGGGCGCCCGGGCAGCGAGCAACCGTCCGGTGCGCGCCGGGGGCGTGGGCACCGGGACCTCGTCCCGCTCCCCGCCGCCACGCCGGGGACCGTCCGCGTGCTCATCGCGTCCAGCGCGAGCCAGGAAGCCGCCGTGATCGCCGACACGCTGCGCCGCGCGCACCTGGTGGACGGCATCGCCTGGTCGTCCATGGCCGTCCTGGTCCGGTCCGCGGTCCGCCAGGTGCCACTGCTGCGGCGTGCGCTGGCCACGGCCGGGGTGCCCGCCGTGGTCGCTGGCGATGAGCTGCCGTTGGCCGAGGAGCCCGGGGCGCGGCCGTTGCTGGCGTTGCTTCGCTGCGCGCTGCAGCCCGGTGCTCTCGATGAGGACGCCGCGGCGGAACTGCTGACCGGGCCACTCGGCGGGACGGACGCGCTCGGCCTGCGCCGGCTCCGCAGGGCATTGCACGGCGCGGACGCCGCGGCCGGCCAGCGGCCGGCCGAACAGCCGCTGGCCAGCGCGCTGCGCGACCCGCGGCAGCTGGCCCTCCTGGCTGGCCCGGCGGTGGCCGCCGCGCGGCGGGTGGCTTCCCTGCTGGCCCTGGCGCGCCGCACCGCGCAGGGCACGACTGGCGACGACGCGGCGCTGCCGCCGGGCGGCGGTGCCGCGAGCGTGCCGCCGGGCCGCGCGGACGCGGGCGAGCTGGCGGGCCGCGCGGACGCGGCAGTGCTGGCGGGCCGCGGTGACGCGGCAGCGGGCCCGGGGAACGGCGGGCATCCCGGCACGGCCTACGACGTGCTCTGGGCGGTCTGGGCGGCGTCCGGGCTCGGCCCGGCCTGGCAGGCGGCGAGTGCCGCTGGCGGGTCCCGCGGCGAGGCAGCCGACCGGGACCTGGATGCCGTTGTCGCGCTGTTCGACGCCGCGGACCGGTTCGCCGCGAGGCTCCCGCCGGGGTCGCCATGGCTGTTCCTGGACAGCATGGGCGGCCAGGAAATTCCCGGGGACACCCTGGCCGACCGAGCTCCCGAAGGCGAGGCCGTGCGCATCCTCACCGCGCACCGGTCCAAGGGCCTGGAATGGGACCTGGTCGTGGTCGCTGGAGTGCAGGAGGGCACCTGGCCCGACCTCCGGATGCGCTCCTCGCTGCTGGGCATGGACGAGCTTGTCGACGCGGTCGCCGGCCGGGACGCCGCCGGCGCAGCCGGCGGCTCTGACGCCGCCTCCGCGGCGCTGGTCTCCAAGCTCCTTGACGAGGAGCGCCGGCTCTTTTACGTCGCGGTCACCCGGCCGCGCCGCGCGCTCGTGGTCACCGCGGTCGGCGGCGATGACAGCGAGGACCGGCCGTCCCGGTTCCTGGCCGAACTGGCGGGTGACGACGTCGAGATCGAGCACGTCGCGGCGGCCGACCGGCACTGGCTGTCACTGCCCGCGCTCACCGCCGAGTTGCGCCGCGCCGCCGCCGACGGGGGCAGGCCGATGGCCGTCCGCCAGGCAGCCGCCGCCCAGCTGGCACGGCTGGCGGCCACGGGCGTACGCGGTGCGCACCCGCGGCAGTGGTACGCGCTCACCACGCTGTCCGACCCTGGCCTGCTCACTGAGGGAATCGTTCAGCTGTCGCCGTCCCAGGTCGAGTCGTTCACCAAGTGCGGGCTGCGCTGGCTGCTGGAGGCTGCGGCGGGCGCCGGCTCCTCCGACGTGCTGCGTCATCTCGGCACGGTCATCCACGCCGCGGCGGTGCTCGCCGCTGAGGGGGCCGATGAGGATGGCATCGACGAACGCATCGACGAGATCTGGCATCACCTGGACTTCGGCAGCGCGTGGTACAGCGAGAAGCAACGGCAACTGGCCCGCCGGATGGTGGCCAGGTTCCTGGCCTGGCACCGCGGCAACCCGCGTGCGCTGGTCGCGGTGGAGCAGACGCTGCGGGTGCGGATCGGGCAGGTGGAGATCACCGGCCGGGTGGACCGCCTGGAGCGCGACGGCCATGGCGGCGGTGTCATCGTCGACCTCAAGACAGGCTCGGGGCGTCCTGCTGATTCGGACCTCGACCGCAATCCGCAGCTCGGCGTGTACCAGCTGGCCGTGCTGCTCGGCGCGTTCGAGCGCTTCGGCCTGATCGATCCTGGCGGAGCTGAGCTGGTGCAGGTTGGCAGGGCCGGCCTGAAGGCGGAGGTCAAGGTGCAGCGCCAGCGTGCGCTGGCCGACGACCCCGAGCCCGGCTGGGCTGCCAGCCTGGTGGAGACGGTTGCCGCTGGCATGGCCGGGCCGGTGTTCGGTGCCACGGTGAATCCGGGCTGCCGGGTGTGCCCGGTACGGTCCTGCTGCCCCGTGCATCCCGACGGCGCGCAGGTGACCCCGTGAAGTACAGCCCGGTTCAGCTCGCCAGGCTGCTCGGGCTGCCTGAGCCCACCCCGGAACAGGCCGCCGTCATCGCGGCTCCCGCGCAGCCGCTGGCCGTGATCGCCGGCGCCGGCTCAGGCAAGAGCGAGACCATGGCGGCCAGGCTCGTCTGGCTGGTCGCGAACGGCATGATCCGGCCCGAGCGGGTGCTCGGCCTGACGTTCACCAGGAAAGCCGCGGCCGAACTCGGCCAGCGCGTGCGGCACAGGCTGGATGGGCTGCGCCGTGCTGGCCTGAGCGGGGCTGGCCTGAGCGGGGCTGGCCTGAGCGGGGCTGGCCCGGGTGGGGCTGGCCCGGGTGGTGCCGGGGCCCCGCCGCCGGATGTCCCTGCGGACCTGCTGGACGGTGAGCCGGTGGTGTCCACCTACCACGCGTATGCTGCCAGGCTGGTCACCGACCACGCGCTCCGCGAGGCGCTGGAGCCGACGATGCGGCTGATCACTCCCGCCGTGGCCTGGCAGATCGCGGCCCGGGTGGTCGCCGGTTACAGCGGCCCGATGGACGCGGTGACCTGGTCCCCGCCCGCGGTCACGGCCGCCGTGCTCATGCTGGCCGGTGAGGTTGCCGAGCACCTGCGCACGCCTGCTGAGGTGGCGGAGGTGGGGGAGTGGCTGGAAGCGCAGTCCTCGGCGCTGCCGGGCAGGATCCCGAGCGCCGTGCGGAAGATCCTTGACTGCCAGCGGACCCGCGAGCAGTTGCTGCCGATGGTGGCCGGGTACACGCGGGCCAAGGCGGAACGCGAGGTCATTGACCACGGCGACCAGGTAGCGCTGGCCGCCCGGATCGCCGCCCGGCATCCCGAGGTGGGCGCGGCGGAACGTGGCCGCTATCAGGTGGTCCTCCTCGATGAGTACCAGGACACCAGCCACGCCCAGCTCGTCCTGCTGCGGGCGCTGTTCGGCGGCGGCCACCCGGTGACCGCCGTGGGTGACCCATGCCAGTCCATCTACGGCTGGCGCGGGGCGAGCGCGGGCAACCTGCGCCGCTTCCGGCAGGACTTCCCCGTGGTTGCCACTGATGCCGCTGGGCCGGCCGGCCGGGGCAGGGCGGCCAGGCCAGCCGAGGTGCGCATGCTGTCCACCAGCTTCCGCAACACCGGCCGGGTGCTCGATGTGGCTGCCGTCCTGCAGGAGGGACTCCGGGCAGCGGCCCCGGAGGTTCCCCGGCTGGTCCCGCCGCCGTCCCGGGCGGCGCGCGGGCACGTGGTCTGCGCGCTCACCGAGACGGCTGCCGATGAGGCGGCCTGGGTCGCGGAGCAGGTCAGCGCGTTGCTCGCGCTTCCGGCCGGGCTCGCGCCGGACGGCGAGCCCTGGCCGGACGGCCGCGAGGACAGCGTGCATCCCCGGGATGTCGCGGTGCTCTGCCGTAAGCGGTCCCAGTTCCCCGCGCTGCGCGGCGCACTGGAGGCGCGCGGCATCCCGGTCGAGGTGGTCGGCCTGGGCGGGCTGCTCACGGTGCCCGAGGTGGCTGACATCGTCGCCACCTTGCGGGTACTGCACGATCCCGGCGCGTCCAGCCCGCTGGCCAGGCTGCTGACCGGTCCTCGCTGGCGGATCGGCCCGCGCGACCTGGTGGCCCTCGGCCGGCGGGCACGCGCCCTCGCCCGCGAGCAGCGCGAGCAGGGCAGCGGAGCGCAGCGCGAGCAGGGCAGCGGAGTGCAGCGCGAGCAGGGCAGCGGAGTGCAGCGCGAGCAGGGCAGCGGAGTGCAGCGCGAGCAGGGCAGCGGAGTGCAGCGCGAGCAGGGCAGCGGAGTGCAGCGCGAGCAAGGCAGCGGAGTGCAGCGCGAGCAGGGCAGCGCGGCGCAGCGCGAGCACGGGAGCCCAGCGCAGCGGGAGCCGGCCAGCCCGGGAAAGCCGGACGATGCGCTGGCTCGTGCGGTCACCGACCTGACCGCCGATCCGGGCAGTCTCGTCGAGGCCCTCGATGACCTGGGCGAGCCGGCCGCGTATTCCACGGTCGGTCATGCCCGCCTCGCCGCGTTGGCTGCTGAACTGCGTGAACTGCGCTCGCGTGTGGCCCGCCCGCTGCCTGACCTGGTCGGTGAAGTGGAACGGGTGCTCGGGCTGGACATCGAGGTGGCGGCCCGGCCCGGCCGGGACCCGGCCAGTGCCCGCGCTGACCTGGACGCTTTCGCCGACGCCGCGGCGGCTTTCGCGGGCGATCAGGAGGAGCCGACGCTGGGCGCATTCCTCGCCTACCTGACCGCGGCCGAGGACGAGGAGTTCGGCCTGGAGTCGGGGCGGGTCGGCGACGGCGACACCGTCACGCTGGCGACCGTGCACGCCGCGAAAGGGCTGCAGTGGGCCGCTGTGGTCGTGCCAGGGCTCTCGGCCGGGAAGAAGGCGCAGGTCTTTCCCGCCAAGTCGAGGTATTCCACGCGCTGGAGCGAGAACGCGCGGTTGCTTCCGTTTAGCCTGCGCGGTGACGCGGGTGATCTGCCCGCGCTTCCCGACCTGACCGCCGATTCCCTCAATTCGTTCGCCGCGGCGTGTGCTGCCCGTGATCTCGGCGAGGAACGCCGGCTGGCGTATGTGGCCGCCACCAGGGCGGCCTTCTGGCTGGCCTGCTCCGGATACTGGTGGGGAGATGCGTCGTCACCGCTCGGCCCGTCGGTCTTCCTTGACGAGGTGCATGCGGCATGTGAGGCGGGGGCGGGAACCGTGGCGTGCTGGGCGGCCCCGCCCGAGGATGACAGCGAGAATCCGGCGCTTGCCGCGCCAGCCTCGGCCACCTGGCCGGCCGAGCCGGACGGCGCGCGGCAGACAGCGGTCCGGGAAGCGGCGGACCTGGTGCACCGGGCGCTGGCTGGTGGTCCGGTGGCCCGTGGTCCGGTGGCTGGTGGCCCGCTGAGTGAGGATGATCACGCCCTCGTGGCGGCCTGGGAGCGGGACACCGGGCTCCTCCTCGCCGAACGCGAGGAATGGCGCGCCGAGGCAGCCTCGGCTGTCTGGCTCCCGCCGCGGCTGTCCGTCTCCTCGCTCGTCACGATGGCCCGTGACCCGGCGGAGCTTGCCCGGCAGATCCGCCGGCCGATGCCGCGGCCGCCGGCGCCACAGGCTCGCCGGGGCACCGCGTTCCACCGCTGGCTGGAGGAACGGTTCAGCCAGCAGCGGCTGATCGACCCCGACGACCTGCTCGGTGCCGCGGACGATCAATCCGCGGCTGACCCGGCCGACGGCGACGCGAATGACCTGGCCGTGCTGCGAGAGCGGTTCGAATCGGGGGCGTGGGGCAACCGGTGGCCGCTGGAGGTTGAGGTTCCGTTCGAGACGCTGATCGCCGGCCGGCCGGTCCGGGGCCGGATCGACGCGGTGTTCGCGGACGCCCCGGAGGGCGGGTTCGACGTCGTTGACTGGAAGACCGGCCAGCCACCCGGATCGGCGGCGGAGCATCAGGCGGCCGCTGTCCAGCTTGCCGCCTACCGGCTGGCCTGGGCGCAACTCGCCGCGGTGCCCGCCGACCAGGTCCGCGCGGCCTTCTACTACGTGCGGCACGACCTCACGTTGCGCCCCGCTGATTTGCTCGACGGGGCGGGCCTGGCCGCGCTGATCGAGCAGATCCCGGCCGGATCAGGCTGACCGCGGATGCTGCCGAGCGCAGGCCTGGCCGGGTGATTCCTCGTAGCCTCGGGTGCCGTGGGGGGCCGGGCTTGCCCAGCCCGGGGCGGCCCGGGGCGGACGAGCCGGGCGCGTGCTTGGGGGTCAGGCCTGGAGGTGACGCTCGATCGTCTCCACCTTGGCGGTCAGCCCGTCGGTCACGCCAGGGCGGATGTCGGCCTTGAGCACCACGCTGACCCTGGGCGCCTGCGCGGCGACCACGTCCACGGCGCGCTTGATCACGTCCATGACCTCGTCCCAGTCGCCTTCGATGGTGGTGAACATGGCATCGGTCCGGTTCGGCAGCCCGCTCTCGCGGACCACCCGCACCGCGTCCGCCACATACTGCCCGACTGCGTCACCAACCCCGAGGGGCGTGATCGAGAACGCGGCAATCATCGTGTGCTCCGTCCTGTACCAGCCGTCCCGTACCATCCGCCGCCTGCGTGATCATGACATCGGTGTCGTTATAGGGGCACAGGCAGAGTCCGAACAGAACCCGAGCCAGCCTGGCCGCGAACTGATCATCGAATGGACAGCCCAGCTCTGACACGGCCGCACCAAGACCAGCAATACGAAGAACTCTAACCGGCGGGGCCGCACAGCGAACCCATAGGCGAACCGTGCGGCCCGGTAACGAGGAACCACGCCACCTGGCCAAGGTGGCCCGCCCGCCCACCCCCTCCGGGGCGGCGGTACTGCCCGCACGCACCCTGACCGCCGACCGTCAGCCAGGCTTCAACCACACAGCACGCCCTACGGGTGCCCTGCAGGGCACCGCCAACGGACACCAGGGCTCCGGCGTGTTCCGTGATTGTCCGTTTGTGTCCTAGTCGAGGCCGTGGAGGCTGAGGGCTTCGGCGGGGGTTGTGTGGTCGCGGCGGCCTTCGGGGACGTGCAGGTAGCCGGCGTCTTTGATGGCCGCGATGATCGCGGCGCGGATGGTAGCCAGGTTGACGGGTCCGTAGCCGGTGCGGCTGGCCGCGGCGTCCTCGGTGAATGTCACGTCCCGGATGTGATGATGTGCCTCAATCGTCTGGTGCTCGCGCACAAGGCGGGCCAGGCCGGCTGCGGTGGCCTGGGCGCTGGCCAGGCTGGTGATGGCGTAGACGGTCTCGCGGGAGGTCTTGCCGGTGGCGGTGTCCTGCCGCCACCGGGTGATCTTGATGGCCTGGCGGGCACAGGGGAAGTCCAGGCCCTTGACGTGCGCGGTCTTGAGGGTGCGGGTCCCGGTGCGGCCGTGCCCGGTGTCGCGGGTGAGGCTGCCGGCCGGTACCTGCCTCCAGGGCAGCGCCTTGACCCGGGCATACAGCAGCGGCTGGTTAGCCTTCACCACGGCGATGTACTGGCCGTTCTTCTCCGCTGCCAGCCAGTCCAGGTTCGCCCGCACCGTGTGCAGGGCATCGAAGGTCACCACGGCGCCGGCCAGGTCCAGGGGCTGAAGGAGCCCGGTGAAGTGGCTGGTCTCGGCACTGCACGAGAACGCGTGCCTCCCGTCAAGCTGTACTAGGGTCATTCCGTTATGGCGCTGGATACTCATACCGAACAGGCCCGACGCAGGCACATGTCGCTTGGGGGCGGCGGCCAGGCGGAAGTGTGGCTTGAAGTAGGCAGCCGGGTCACCATGAACACCAAGTGGCAAGGCAGCAGCGGTGGCGGTAGTGGTGGCGCTGGCGGATGGGCCCGGTGCCGTGTACCGGCATGCCTTGGTTCTGCAATAGCCAGTGAGGGAACTTGCTACGCGCATTCCGATATGGGCGCTAGGACGGCTCACTCCAGCCAAGCCATTTCTGGCCAAGCTACTGTATACTCGACCTGCGAGGTAACGAGATCACCCCGGAACTCTGGCTGTCTGCAGTCGACTCCGTTCGCCTGCACGAGCAAGCTATTGCTGCCCCTATATTCTGCCAAGGGGCCGTATTTACTTCCACAATACAGATAGAACGCACGGCCTTTGCGGGCCATGTGGCCTTTACGGGTGCGATCTTTGAACATGGCTGCAACGCCAGTCACTGTGAGTTCGGAGGCGGGCTCGATATTGCTTATGCTAATTTCTGGCGCGGGCCGGGATATTTTCACCACTGCAAGATGTCGCGTCTAGCTGCTCAATTCTGCCACACTGAGCAGCATGTAGCATTCGGCACGTGCATCATCGAGGGCGAGGTCGACGCACAGGGCGCGCAAAAGGACTTCCGGCTAGAGGAATGTAATATCCATAAGACGTGCAACCTAAGCATGGTCGATGCGGATGTGCTCTTTCTCCAGGCTAGTGAATTCAGTGGAGATGTGAAGATGGCCGAAGTGCGGGCTAATCACCTTAATGCGGAAAATTCTGAATTCGCGACCAGTCCGATCATCGGGCCCGTCACTGCGGAAACGGCAGACTTGTCAGGTGCTCAGTTTAAACGCCGAGTGCACCTAGACCTTACCGCATCTCGCCTGAACCTGAACGGCTGCTCCTTTCATGGCGGGGGGAGAGTGGAATGCTCGAAGGCTGAAATCGACCTTACTGGCCTAGTCGTGGCTGGACCACTGCTGATCACTGGTTCTGACGGCGCGTCAGTGAAGGCCATCGAGAACGCTGACTGCGGGCATCTCTCCCTGTCGTCACTCGACCTCTCAACTTGCCGGTTCTACGGCTCCCACGACCTACAGGCCATTGTCCTGGAGTCCACTATCTCGCTGTCACCAGCACCAGGCCGTATGCGGTCGAAGCGTCGGTGTATAGCTGATGAGATTGCCTGGAGAGCGGAAAATAGTCGATGGCGCTCGAAGGACTGGTCCAAACTACTCCAAAGCAGGGAGAGTTCATCGGGAAGTTCATGGGGTCGTCGTCCGCCTCCGCCACCCACGCCAAGCCGTGCGCTGGTCCCGGCGCAGATAGCTGGTATATACCGCTCCTTGCGAACAAGCGTTGAGGCGCAATCAGATGAACCAGGCGCGTGTGACTTCTACTACGGCGAAATGGAAATGCGGCGCCGAGATCACACAAAGAGTGCGTGGGAACGAGGACTCGTCTGGCTGTACTGGCTTGTCTCAGGGTATAGCTTGCGCGGGTTTCGCTCCCTACTTTGGTTGCTGTGCTCACTGCTTGTGGGCAGCGTCCTCATAGACGAATTCGGCCTGAGAGGCTCGCACTCACTGCCTATCAGCATTGTGACCGCCGCGCAAAGCATCGTTCCCGGGCTCTCTGTGAGCGCTCGATTGACCGACAACGGTTCGGCCTTCGAGATAATCCTTAGAATTGTTGGACCAGTGCTTCTCGCCCTCACCGCCCTAGCGCTACGCAATCGAATTCGACGCTAGAGCTTCGGCCGCACACTTCCTCATTATTGTCTTATGTGCGCCCAAGGCCCGCGTGCGCACAGTGTCCGCACGAACACCTGATAAGGGCGTGGCAGGGCGTGTGGCCGCTGTGCGGCCACGAGGGGCCAGTCGTTACTCTGCCTGCCTGGGGGTTTGGTGGTAGGGGCGCCGCTTCCGCTGTTCCCGACCTCACCCCCACTCCAAGGGGACCCCGAGGCTGAGGTCGGGAACAGCTCCAGCGGCTCACGTACGTAGAAGGCGGGGGGTTAGGTCAAGGGCAAAGTCAAGATCAAGGGCATCGGGCCTGCGGCCCGAGCGGGGGGAAACCAGGGGAACCCTTCCCCACAGCCGCCAGGGATTCCCCTCATGGTCTCCCCCCGCGACCCCCCTTCCTTACCACCCCCTCCGGGCCCACCCGAGGGCACCGCTACGCGGGCCATACCCACCCGTGGCTGATGCAAGACAACGGCGCGCGTGGAACATCCGCCGGCACAGACCGAAACCAGGGCACAGGCAAGATCACCGGCCGACGTGGAACATCCAGCGGCACAGACCCAGTGGGCAAGCGACCACTCCAGGCCGCAAAACGCCCCTCACACATGAGCGTGAGTTACGGCATCATGTGGCCATGCGGCTCTTGCTCTTGGGAGGTACCTGGTTCCTCGGCCGGTCACTGGCGGAAGCTGCTCTCACCCGCGACTGGCAGGTAACCACGTTCTCGCGCGGGCACAGCGGACATGATGCGGAAGGCACAGAATGTGTCCGTGGCGACCGTTCCAGCCTTGCCGACCTTTCCCAGCTATCCCATCTGGGCCGGTGGGACGCAGTCGTAGACACTTCCGGCCATGTTCCCGGCCTGGTCGCCACCGCCGCCCGGGCGCTCCGCCCCCTAACCGACCGCTATGTGTATATCTCCACAGTGAACGCCTACCAGGGCTGGCCCAGCGAACCGCTGACCGACGACTCCCCGGTCTACGACGTGCCACCGGACATGATCTCCGCCACTCCCGGGGCAGACCGGGGCATGGCCCCAGCTGTCGAGTACGGACAGATGAAGGCCGCGAGTGAACTCGCCGCCCAGCACTACTTTGACCACCAATGCCTCATCCTCCGGCCCGGCGTGATCCTTGGCCCTTATGAGTATGTTGGCCGCCTGCCGTGGCTGCTACGGCGCATGCAGCGCGGCGGCCGAGTCCTCGCGGCCGGGAATCCCAGTCAGCTCATACAGCCTGTCGACGTGCGTGACCTGACCTCGTTCATCCTCGATGCCATCACCCAGAAGCTCGCCGGCGCCATGAACGTTACCGCCCCCATCGGGCATTCCAGCTACGGCGAGATGCTCAACGCCTGCCGGGACGTCACCGGCCAACAGGCCACGCTTGTCTGGGTAGACGAAGAATGGCTGTCCAGGCAGGAAGTCACGCCGTGGACAGAGATCCCCCTGTGGCGCACCGCGCGTGGAGCCTGGAATGTGTCATCTGCGCGGGCGGAGGCAGCCGGCCTTGCATGCCGGCCCCTGCCCGAGACCGTTGCCGACACCTGGGCGTGGATGAACCGTGAAGAACCGATGCGTCACGAGCGAGCCGATGAGATCGGCCTTGATCCAGCAAAGGAGCAGCGCCTACTCCACGCCTGGGATAGGTACTCCACCCATACCGGGGGGTAGCTGACGGGGTGCGGAATCTGCGGTGAACGCCTCTATCCGCTCTGTTAGTGCCACCGCTCCCGCCGTCTCGGCATAACGGGGCCGGGCTAGCGCTTTAGCGACGCTGTGGAGCCGTTCCACCAAGCTATGACGCCGATGCGCAGGCACAAGTTCCCACACCGGACTCAGCGCCTCGTCGGCGGCATCCAGCCCGTCACGCGCCAGTTCCGCACACGCCAGGTCAGCCCGGGCCGTCATGTCCACCAAGCTGCCGGTCTGGTCCTGCGGGCGGAGCATGATCGCTTCGGTGGCGTGGCGGGCCGCCTCGTCGGCGTCCCCGATCCGCAGGAGCGCGCTTGCCGAGCACATCGCCTGGCGGGCCGGTCCCCACCCGAACTCACCGCCGATGCCATCGTGCAACTCGTCGTGCCCTGCCTCCCCGATCAGGTCCCGGTCCCGGTCCGCTGCGGCCAGCGCAGCCCGTGTTTGATCCACGGCCCTCATATGCGACCATGCGCGCGCCGAGATGCAATGCAGCCGCGCCTGCGCAGTGCCCGGCGGTGCCAACGCCAAGCCGGCATCCGCCAACTCCACAGCCTCACCAGCCCGGCCACACCAGTAGGCGTTCAACGCCTGCATCCCGCGCACCCACGCTTGAAGCGGCCGATGGCCAGCCAGTTCCGCGTAAACGAATGCCGCGTGAGCCTGCTCGATCGCAGCTGGCCAAACGGCCAGGTCAAACGACCCCACCGACATTAGGCCACACACCTGGGCGAGAGTCACATACAGGTCTGCGGCCTGAGCAGGACGGCGCGTACGCTCCACCAGGCTGAGAGCCAGCTCCCGCACGCGACGCGCCTCGGCCAGAAACGCCAAAGGCGTCACGAGGTTGTAGGTGTGAGCGAGCCGACGCACTTCTGCCCGCACCTGCTCAACACTCCCGCTAGGCACCACCCGGCCGCCGTCTTCGGCGGCGCGATCACTCGACTCGTGCGCGACTGCCATCACCAGTTCCGTCACATCGACTAACAACCCGCTACCGGCCGCCAGTGCTAGTTCCGGCCCGGACTGCCTCACACTGCCAGACGACCCTGTTGCTCTCACAAGCAGGGCAGACAGGTATTCACCTTCTGTCGATGGCCCGCTATGGCTGGCCACCGATGAGGCCGCCGACGGCTCCACGGCTCGTTCCGCGCCGGACAAGTCATGGAACGCTCCCACGAGCCTCCCGCCTGCGCCGAGCAGGTCATCCAGGCGTTCCGCGACCTGCCGGGATGGGCGCTGCTTGCCGTTAGCAAGCCGCGAAATGTAGGCCGGATCACACGGCACCTTCCGGGCTACGGCTTTCCCACTCAGCCCACGCTCGCCCATCACGGCGCGCAGCAACCCGTCGAACCCCATCTCACCACCAGCCAAACCGGTTGACGTCAGTTGACGCCGGTTGACGTCATTGACATGCAGTGACAGCCACCATGTCACCCTCCACAATAATTCTTTCACCGCGCAGAGTGGTCACGGTTGTACTCCAGGCACTCCAGGAAGAGATCACCGATGACCGACAGCCTTGCCCCCGCCGCTGATCCCGAACCCTCGGCCGGGGGAGCAGTGACTGAATATGACCGTGGGGGCGTTCGCGGCGGGCCGCAGACATTCGATCCGAGCGTGCCGAACGTGGCCCGGATCTATGACTATCTGCTGCGCGGGAAAGACAACTACGCCGCCGACCGTGAGGCGGCCCGGCGGTTGCTGGCAGCGGTCCCGGGCGCGGCAGTGGCGGCGCGGGATAACCGGGCGTTCCTGGGACGGGCAGTCCGGTTCCTGGCCCGGGAGGCGGGGATACGGCAGTTCCTGGACATCGGGACCGGGCTGCCCACCCGCGGCAACGTGCACGAGATCGCGCACGCGGCAAGCCCGCTGTCTCATGTCGTGTACGCCGATAATGACCCGCTCGTGGCAGCGCACGCGGAAGCGCTGCTCGCGGACTCGTTAAGGGTCGCCGCCGTCTGCGCCGACCTGCGCGACCCCGGTCACCTGCTCACCCAGCCTGCTGTGCGGTCGCATATCGACTTCGACCAGCCGGTCGCGGTGCTCATGGTCGCCGTGCTGCATTTCATCGAAGACCGCGAAGACCCCTGGTCGATCGTGAACGCCTGCAAAGCCAGCATGGCCCCCGGCAGTTACCTCGTGCTGTCCCACGTCACCGGCGACGGCACACCCGCCGATATGGTCCGCCAGGCCGCCGAAGTCTATGAGCACGCCTCCGCGCCCGGACTGGCCCGCCCCCGCGCGCAGATCGCCCGGTTCTTTGACGGCCTGGACATGGCCGCCCCGGGCCTGGCAGACCCCTACCAGTGGCGGCGGCCCGGCCGCGCCCGCAAACCCCGCCCCGTGCTCTTCTACGCAGGCGTGGCCCGCAAGCCCGCCGGCACCCGGGAGATGGCCGTATGACAGGCGCGGCCAGCGCTTACGGCATCGCACGGTGGTCCAGCGAGCAGCGGGACACGCTGCTGATCACCGACCTCACCGGCAACATCCTGGACTCCCGCCACGTCCCCCCGGCCAGTGACCACCCCGGGCCGCAAACACTCTGGCACACCCGGTGGTGCGCCTACCCCGGCACCGAATGGCACGAAGACCCCCCAGGCCAGTGGACCCGCACCGTATTCCTCATGCCCGCAGCGGAAGGAAACGGCCAGGCATGAGCCATGCCCCCCGACGACCACCAGGCAAACCAGCAGACCGCCCGCCAGATCGAAACGCAGCACCCGGGATGGATAGTGATCTGGGGTGCCTACAGCAGGCAGTATGTCGCATTCCCGCTATTCCCCTCGCCGGGCGGGACCATTCTCACCGCCGCCTACCCGCCTGCGCTCATGGCACGCATGCAGGCAGCCGGGCACCACCCGCCCGGCCAAACACCATTACCCGGCACCGGGCAAACCGGCACTCCCGGCCGGTAACAGGAACCGCGCTCGCATCCCGCCCTGACGCGAACGCACCGGATAGGCCCCGGTCCGCGCCCGTTCCCGCAACAAGCAGCGGGCGCGGACCGGCACCACCTGCCCGGCCACCCCGCCCCGGCCAGAAAGAACACGGCACCCGCCACACCATCGCAAGGAAGACGCCACGATGACCGACGCCAGCACCCTGGCCCCGCACCCAGCCCACCGCTGGATCACCATCCTGGACGGCTGCCGGCTACAGCAGATACGCCGCCAGCACGGCCTGTCCCAGGAAAAACTGGCCGACCAGGCCGGGATCAGCCTCACCACCATCGCCAGGCTCGAACGCCAGCACCGCGCGTCCTGCCGTGGCCGGACCCTGGCCCGCCTCGCCGCCGCCCTGCACGCCGAACCCGCCGCACTCACCCCGCCACCAGCGGGGACCGCAAGGATTCTGTAAGGGTTCCCCCGGCGACCCTGCCGACCCCGCCAGTTCAGACTCTGCCTGTGTCCCTATAACGACATCGATGTCATGATCACGAGGCGTTGGCTCCTGTCCGGCAGGATTCGGTGATCAAACGCTGCGGCTCGGCCGGGCGGGCCTTCCTGGTCGCGATCCTGCTGAGCAGCAGCCAGGTGGCCAGGCCGAGCGGGTAGACGATGTAGCCGAACCTGCTGGCCGGGGCGAACGCGAACATGAGGGTGAGCCCGATCACCAGCCGCCAGCCCGCCGCGCGCTCGTCCAGCGGCGGCCGGATGACCAGCGATGCCGCGATGGCGAGGCCCGCGAGCAGAACCACCGCGATGGCGGCCCAATGCCCCCAGGTCCAGGTCTCGGCGATCAGGTGGCCGGGCAGCACACTGGCCGCCGGGCTCTTGATCTTGGTCAGCCCCAGCGGGAACAGGATCGTGTTGGACACCACCGACGATGGCTGGGCGAACAGCACCGGACCGTCCACAGCGAGCGGCACGCCGAGCGTGGCAAGCATCAGCCAGCCCGCGGCGCGCTTGCCGCTGCGGGCGGCCACCAGGGCGAGCGCCACGGCCAGGGCGGGCCACGCGGTGGCCTTCATGGCGACGGCCAGGCCCAGGGCGAGGCCGGCCATGATGATCCAGCCGGTGGGCTGCGCGGCTGCCTGGCCCGGGGGCCGCGACGCAGAGCCTCCGGGGGCCCGCACCGCAGTGTCTCCTCCGGGCTGTGCCGCAGTGTCTGCTGGGGATTGTGCCCCTCTGGGCCGCAGCAGGGCGAGGCCGAGGCAGATGAGCGCCAGTACGGGCAGGTCGTCCCCGCCCGTCGCGAGCGGGTAGGCGACCACCGGCGACGCGGTGACCACGGCTGTCCACGTCCAGGGACGAGGAACTCGACTGAGCGACAGGGCACAGCCGAACGCGACGACGAACACCGCGCCGAACCACACCCGGGGGTCGGTCAGCAGGCCACCGCCGAAGAGCGCATGCGGAATCCCGAACACGGCGAGCGCGGGCAGGTACGGGTCGTAGACGTTGGGGCTGTGCGCCGCGGCGATCGCGGCCGCAGCCTGGTATGGCGTGCCCCGGTGCAGGAAGAGCGCGGCGGACCGGATGACCACCCAGACCTCAGGCTGCCCCATGCTGGACGAGGCCATCCAGGCCAGCGGCACGAGCAGGGCGCCGCCGACGCTGATGGCGAAGGCAAGCGGGATCCCGCGGCGGCGCCCGGCGAGCGCCGCCACGGCCGCCAGGCCATAGGAACCTGCCGCCAGGATTCCCCACAGTCGTTGCGGCGCGTTGGAGCTGATCGCCGCGACCACGCAGGCGAAGAGTGCACAGGCGGCCAGCAGTCCTGCGGCCCATTCGCGCTCGAGCACTGCGCAGAGCGCGGCGGCCCGTTGCCGTGGCAGCGCGGCACGCCGGGAGAGCCACTCCCGCCAGCGCGCGGCGCGCGGCGCCGCGCGGGGACCGGTGTCCCGGCCGCCGCCGCCGTGTGGAGGGCGAGTCAGCGGTAGCGTCATGTGTCACCACGGTACGAGATGCACGGCCGCGGGTCGTCATGCCGGAGGCGGATTTCTCGCATAGCCCGGGGGACGAGCCTGCTCCTGTGGTAGTAGCTGGGACGGCCGAACGGTAGCGGCCGGGCCGGCCTCCGGCGTGGGGGAAGGTGCCCGGGCAGTGAGCGGTGATGGTGCAGGCCCTGGTTTAGTAGATAGTCGGGCAAGATCCGGCGAGGAAGGGTTCACCGTTCATGGATGTGCGCGACTACATCGACAGCCACGCGCGGGAATTCTTCGGCGAACTGAAGGAGTGGCTGGCTATCCCGTCGATCTCCGCGGATCCCAGCCATCATGGCGACGTGCGGTCCTCCGCCGGGTGGCTCGCAGAACATCTTTCCGCAACGGGCTTTCCCGTGGCGGAGGTCTGGGAGACCGGGGACGCCAGCTCGCCCGGCCAGCCTGCGGTGTTCGCACACTGGCCAGCGGAGGACCCGGCCGCGCCGACTGTGCTCGTCTACGGCCACCACGACGTCCAGCCCGTCGAGCCTCTCGCCGAGTGGCACTCGCCTCCCTTCGAGCCAGCCGAACGGGACGGCCGGCTGCTCGCCCGCGGCGCCTCAGATGACAAGGGGCAGGTGCTCTTCCACACCCTGGGCCTGCGGGCCTGCCTGGCGGCCGGAGCGGCCACGGCACCTCCCGTCTCGCTGAAGTTCCTGATCGAGGGCGAAGAGGAGTCCGGCTCGCCGCACTTCGCCGATCTGCTCCGGAGCAGAGCCGACCGGCTCGGCTGCGATGTGATCGTGATCTCCGACACCACGATGTGGGCGGCGGACGTGCCATCCATGTGCACCGGGATGCGGGGCCTGATCGACGCCCAGATCGACCTGCGTGGCCCGGACACCGACCTGCACTCGGGCTCGTTCGGCGGCGGCGTCCCGAATCCGCTGCACGCGCTCGCGGCCTTGCTGGCGGGCCTGCATGATGACGCAGGGCGGGTCACCCTGCGCGGCTTCTACGACGCGGTGGTGCCGCTGACGCCGGCCGAACGCGCGATCTTCGCCCGGCTGCCCTTCGAGGAGAAGGCGTGGCTCGCCGATGCGGGCCACAGCCAGGCGTCCGCCGGGGAGGCAGGGTACAGCACGCTGGAGCGGGTCTGGGCCCGGCCGACGGCTGAGGTCAACGGCATGTGGGGCGGGCACACCGGAGCCGGGGCGAAGACCATCGTGCCCAGCGAGGCACACGCCAAGGTCTCGTTCCGGCTGGTCGCCCACCAGGAGCCGGCCGATGTCGCGGTGGCACTGCGCGAGTATGTGGCGGCGCACACCCCGCCGGGCATCGAGGCGACCGTGACGTTCGGCGGACCCGGCGTCCGGCCGGCCTTCTCGCCGATCCACTCCCCGGCGGTGCGGGCCGCCAAGCGGGCCATGGAGCGCGCGTTCGGCCGCGAGGTCCTGTACACCAGGGAAGGGGGCAGCGGGCCGGAAGCCGACCTCGCCGACATCCTGCAGGCGCCGCTCGTCTTCGTCGCGGTCGGGCTGGATGAGGACCGGATCCACGCGCCCAACGAGAAGGTCGAGATGGCACTGCTGTTGCGCGGCGCGGAAGCTGCCGCCTATCTCTGGCACGAACTGGCCGCGGACCGCGCCGCGATCACGGCGGGGCGGTGAGCGCCGCGCAGGCCGCTGGGGCCGGCCACTCTGAGGACCAGGAGTTCGCTGGCGAGCTGGGCGGCTTCGTGCTGGCCCGCAGCGCGGTGGACCGGGTGAGCGAGCGCCGCGGCGACACCGAGTGGATCGCCTCGGCCTGGGCCGATACCGCTACCCGGGTGCTGGTCCTGGACAACGGGCACGCGCTGGTCCGGTTCGGTGACAAGGAAGCTGAGCTGGTGCTGGTGCCGGCCAGCGAAGCCCCGGAGGGCCTGAACTTCCTGCTGGGGGTGGACGACTCGGGGGTCAGGTACTTCGGCGTCATGGGGCCGCCGGGATGCCTGGAGCAAGCCGCGGAGGAAGCCCCCCGACAGCACAGCCCGGAGCAGGTTGCCGCGGAGCCGGAAGCCCCGGCGGGGGAAGGCCCAGCGCAGCAAGCCCCGGAGCAGCAAGCCCCGGAACAGGTGGCCGCGGAGGAAGACCCAGCGGAGCAAGCCCCGGAACAGCAGACCACGGCGGAGCAAGCCGCATGGCTGGCCCGGGCGAAGCCGGGGCTGCGGGTGGCCGGGCTGCGGGAGGCGGCGGCGCTGCTCGGCGACCGTGACGCCGGCCTGTTCACCCACGCGGTGGCGCTGGCCAACTGGCATGTCAGCCACACCCACTGCCCGCGCTGCGGAACGCCGACCCAGCCGATCGCCGCCGGGCACGCCCAGCGCTGCCCGGCTGACGGCAGCGAGCATTTCCCGCGGATCGACCCTGCGGCGATCATGCTGGTCACCGATCCTGATGACCGGTGCCTGCTGGCCCGCAACCGGCGCTGGCCGCAGCGCCGGGTGTCCATCCTGGCGGGCTTCGTCGAGCCAGGCGAATCGGCGGAACAGGCGGTGGCCCGCGAGGTCGAGGAGGAGACCGGGATCGCCGTCAGCCGCGTCCGTTACGTCGGCAGCCAGCCGTGGCCCATGCCGCAGAGCCTGATGCTCGGCTTCCGCGCGGAGGCCGCCGGCGGCCTTGATCTCAAGGTGGACGATGAGGAGATCGCCGAGGCGCACTGGTACAGCCGGGATGAGCTGCGTGCTGCCCTTGCCGCCCGCGAGATCCTGCTGCCGCCGCCGGTGTCCATCGCGCACCGGCTCATCGAGTCCTGGTACGGCGAGGAACTCCCCGGCGTCTGGTGACCCGGGCCCGGGCCGGCTGTGTCCTGCGTGGGCGGCTCAGGCACGCCCCAGCTGGCGGACGGCCTCGGCCTCGTCCACGCCCGGGGCGGGCACGATCGCGATGACGGGCGTGTCCAGGCCCTGTGCCTGGTACTCCGCGACCCGCTCCCGGCAGTGCGCGGCCGGCCCGTGCACGACCAGCTCGTCGACCAGCTTGTCGTCGATGGCGGCCAGCGCGCCCTTGCGGTCACCCGCCGCCCACGCCTGCTGCATCGGGCGCAGCCGGGGACCGCGGCCGAGCCAGTCGTGGAACGCGGCGTAGGCGGGAACGGTGAGATACGCCGCGATCATGCGGCGGCCGATCTGCCTGGCGACCTCGGCGTCCGCGGTGGGACAGACGAAGATGCGGGCGATCAGCTCGCAGTCTGCCCCGGCGACGGCGCGCACGGCGGGCACATCCGCGGGGGCCAGCCAGTTGGTGATCGCTCCGTCAGCGAGGGCCGCGGCGAGCGCGACCATCCCCGGCCGCAATGCCGCGAGGGCGAGCGCCGGCGGCGGGTCCGGCGCCGGATCGAGCCGGAAGCCGCTCACGCTGAACGTGTCGCCGGCCATGGTCACCTTCTCGCCGGCCAGCGCCCGGCGCAGGAAGCGCAGTGTGTCGCGGGCCCGCTGGTAGGGGCGCTCCAGCGGGACACCATTCCAGTCCGTCACCACCACCGGCGACGACACGCCGATGCCCAGCACGAACCTGCCCGGCGCGAGGCTGGCCACGGTGGCCGCGTTCATCGCCAGCAGCGCGGGCCCCCGGTTGTAGATGCCGGCCACCGCGGTGCCCAGGCGCAGCCCGCCGGACCCCTGATCGCTGGTCCATTGCGCGGCCAGGGCAAGGGGCGTGAACGCGTCCGGGCCGTTGACCTCCGAGGACCAGGCGTCGGTGTACCCGAGCCCGGGTAGTGCGGCGACGAGGTCGCGCTGGGCGGGCAATGCCATTCCGCTCAGCGGCAGCGTGATGCCCCAACGTGGCGTCGGTCCCACCGGTACCTCCTGTAGTTCCCGCCCATCATCGCAGCGGCCGTGGCAGGATGCCCGGCATGGACCTGTATCGCGTTGACACGCGGGTCGGTGGGCATGTCCGGTGACCTAGATCTCGACGCCGTATTCGGCCGTTCCTCGCCGGGGGACGCCTTCGCCGCCGTGCTCACCGAGGCCCGGATGGTGCTGGCGGAGATTACCACTCCGCTGGAGGCCGAGCGCTGGGGTTCCGACATCCTGGCCGCTCTCGGCGGGATGCGCAGCGCAGCCGCGCAGGCGATGGTCCCCGCCGCGGAGCGCAGCGGCACCCCCGAGGCGCTGGCGATCCTTCGCGTGCTCGGTGCGCTCGGCTGGCCTGACCTGCGCTCGGCTGCGACCGAGGCGGCGGACCGGCTCGCCGCCCGCGGCATCCAAGAGCCGGCCTGGGCAGCCGAAGTGGGCTCGCCGTCGGTCGCGGAGTGCTGGCGCTACGGCGACGACCGCGGCCTGCAGGAGGCCGTGACCATGAGCTTCGAGTACGCGGACGGGCGGCACGTGGTGTCGCTCCTGCTCGATCACTCCTGCGGCGGCGGCATCAAGAACGTCTGGGTGGGCGGCGCGGGTGATGTGCTCGCCCGCACCAAGGCCATGGCCGACGGGGATCCCAGCATGATCTTCGAGATGATCAGCCCGGCGGCCGCCCGCACCAGGGCGGAGCGCGCCATCGCCGCGGGCGAGTGCCCTGCCCAGCCGGACGAGTTCAGCAACGTGGCCTCCACCAGGGCACTCCTGCGTGCCCGGGTCGCCCTGCTGCCGACGCGTCAGAGCGACGGTTAAAAACGAGAGCACTGCTCTTGACTCTGCACGCCGATCGTGTGCATACTGCTCTTAGACGAGAGCGATGCTCTCCAAATAGAGGAGTATGCGATGAACGCCAGCCCAGCCGCCCGTTACCTCGCGCCGACCGGTGTGGACCGCGTCTTCAACTCGATCGTCGCCGCCCTGACCAGGGCCGGGGTCAGCATCTGGGGATCCAGGGTGCTGGCCGTGCGCGGCCGCAAGAGCGGTGAGTGGCGGACCACCCCGGTGAACCTGCTGACCGTGGCGGGGACCCAGTACCTCGTCGCCCCGAGGGGCCACGCCCAGTGGGTGCGCAACCTGCGCGCCGCCGGCGAGGGCGAGCTGCGGGTGGGCCGCCGGGCCGAGCGGTTCACCGCCACCGAGCTGGCCGACGCGGACAAGCCCCCCGTGCTGCGGGCCTACCTCAAGCGGTGGAAGTGGGAGGTCGGCCGGTTCTTCGAGGGTCTTACCCCGGACGCCACCGAGGAGCAGCTGCTCGAGATCGCCCCGGGCTTCCCGGTCTTCCGGGTCACCGTCGGCGGGCAGCCGCGCTAGAGCGGGGCCCGGCCAGCCCCGGCAAACGCTAACCGGTGAGGGCGAGGGTGGCGCCGGAGGAGTCCAGCAATCGGTGATAGCCGTCAGCGGCTGCGAAGACCGCGATGTCCCCGCGCACCACGGCGCGGGGCCCGTCCGGGCCGGCCAGCGTCGTGCCGTCCGCGCCGATGGCGTGGAACTCCCCGTCCACCCGCAGCAGCACCGGGCCATCGCGCCGCGCCGAGATCGCGCACCGCCCGGCCCGCAGTCCGTCCAGCACGGCATCGGCGCCATCCCCGGCGCACTCGACCCAGGTAGTCGGCGTCCCCGGCGGCGCGTCCGAGCCCGGCCGGTGCCAGTCGCTCCCGCCGACCGGCACCGCCCCGGCGTCCCAGGCCAGCCACCAGGCCAGCGGGGTGGTCCAGTGCAGGTCGAGCCAGCTCCAGTGCCACACCTCCACCAGCGGCGGCCGCCGCCGCATCGGCATGGTCCAGCTCACGTGGCCGCCGATCGGGTGATTGACCGACAGCAGGCCGCCGCCGCGCTCGGTGGCGTCCAGCCAGGAGTCGGCCGGCTCGCGGAAGTCGATCCACCCGACGTCGCCGAGCGCGCCCGCATGCCCGGCCTCGGTGGTGACCTCCTGGCCCGGTATCAGGGTGATCCCGTACCGCGCCGCCGCGCAGCTGAGTTCAGCGTGATGGCTGACCGTGTTGTGGTCGGTGACGGCGATGAAGTCGAGCCCCTGCACGGCGGCGAAGCGGGCCAGTTCCGGCACTGTCAGCGCGCCGTCGGAGTGCACCGTGTGCGTGTGCAGGTCACCAGCCAGCCAGCGCCGCCCCGGCCGGGCGGGCAGCGCGCGCCGCGGCGGCCGGTCGCCGGGCGGCGGCGGGGCTGCCGGGCGCGGCGGCGGTCGCAGCCGGCCTGGCGTGCTCGTCACCTCCGCGACCACTGAGTACTCCACCCCCTCCGCCGGGAGCCGGTAGATGCCCAGGACCACCTGCCACAGGCCGGGCTCCGGCTCACCCGGAAGGTAGCCGGGGGTCGCCTCGTCCGCCGTGATGACGAACTCTGACCGGGCCCCACCGGACCAGCCGCGAAACCCGGCGGGCCCGAAACAGCCCAGGTCCAGCACGGCGGCGGAGCGGTCGTAATCGAGTTCGACGCGCAGCCCGCAGCAGCCGGGAGGCACCTGCACCGGAAGGTAGTGCCACGCCGATGTGCAGCGATCCTCTGGTGTCCACCGGCCATGGTGCCGCGTTGCGCTCATGCTTCTACCGAATCAGATTCAGGCCGATCCGGCGAGGCAGGTCCCGGTGACGGTCAGCGCGGTGCGCTCGCCGCGGCGGGACGAGTCTCCCGGATGGTTTACCGCGGTGCGCCGGGCCTCTCATACGGCGCACAACGCACCGCGCTGACGCGTGGCCCGCGCCGTTGACACGTAATTCATCACGCGTAGAATTCAACGGATGATGAAATAATGTGAGCGGCGATGGCGGGGTGCGGGCCGGCCGCCGGAGGAGGGCACGCCGATGTGGGCGATGATCGTGAAAGAGTTCCGGCAGCTGCGCCGTGACCGGCGCACCCTCGCCATGATGATCGTGCTGCCGGTGCTGCTGCTGGTGGTGTTCGGCTACGCGGCGAGCTTCGACGTGTCCGCCATCCCCACCGTGGTGGCCGGCCCGTTCGCGGCCCAGACGCAGCTGCACGCCCCCTTCGAGCTGGTGCGCTCGGCGCCGGCGCAGCGCGAGGCGTGGGCGCGGGCACAGTTGCGGGACGGCAAGGCAGCCGTCGCCGTGGTGAGTGGAAGCAAGCCTGTGGTGCTCATCGACGGCAGCCAGCTGTTCACCGCGCGGGCCGCGCTGACCGCCCTGGAGACTGCTGCGCGCCGCAGCCCGGCGGCCGCCACGCCCGAGGTCAGGGTCCTGTACAACCCCGGGCTGAAGACGTCCGACATCATGATCCCCGGCCTGGCCGGGGTGGTCCTCGTCTTCGTCGGCATCATCATCACCAGCCTCGGGGTGGTTCGCGAGCGGCAGACCGGCACCCTGGAGCAGCTCGCGGTGATGCCGTTGCGCCCCCGTGACGTGTTCCTGGGCAAGATCGTCCCGTACTTCGCGGTGGCATCCGTGGACCTGGCCATCGTGCTCGGGGTGGGGGTGGCGCTCTTCGGGGTGCCGTTCCGCGGCTCGTACGCGGTCTTCGCGCTCGGCGCGCTGCTGTTCCTGTTCGTCACGCTGGGCCTGGGGGTGCTGATCTCCAGCGTGTCGGAGAACCAGGGCCAGGCCATCCAGCTGTCCATCATGTTCACGCTGCCGCAGGTGCTGCTGTCCGGGCTGATCTTCCCGCTGTCCTCCATCGCGCCCGGAGTCCGCTGGATTTCCTACCTCCTGCCGCTGACCTACTTCAACCAGATCTCCCGCGGGGTGATGCTGCGGGCTGAGCCGATCGGGCCACTCTGGCAGCCGCTGCTGTTCCTGGCCCTGCTCGGCCTGATCGTGATGAGCCTCGCGATGCTCCGCTTCCGCAGCTACCTGTCGCCGGCCGGGCCGGCCGGGCGCCGTGGCGGCAAGACCCCGGCCCCCGCGGCGGCCACCGCGGCGGCGGGCACGGGCCCGGCGGGGTCACGGTGAGCACCGCGCAGGCCCGGCAGGCGGACTGGTGGGGGACTACCGCGGTATGCGTTGATTATGGCAATCGCCGTGCCCTTGACCAGGTGACCTTCCATGCCCCGCCGGGCCAGGTGAGCGCGGTGGTCGGCGGGGATGGCGCGGGGCGCACCACGCTGCTGCGCTGCCTCGGTGGCGCGCTCGCCGCCGGCGCGGGAGTGGTCCGCCGCCCCGCGCGCCGCGACATCGGCTACCTGCCCGCGGGCTCGGGCACGTATCCGGACCTGACGGTGGCGGAGAACCTGGCCTTCCGGGCGGCCGCCTACCAGATCCCGGCGGCGACGGCGGGTGAGCGCATCACCGGTTACCTGGACCGGGCGGGGTTGCTCGCGGCCCGGGACCGGCTGGCCGGGCGGCTGTCCGGCGGGATGCGCCAGAAGCTGGGCGTGATCGCCGCGATGCTGCACCGCCCGGCGTTGCTGGTGCTCGACGAGCCGACCACCGGGATAGATCCGGTCAGCCGGGCGGACCTGTGGTCGCTGATCGCGCGGGCCGCCGCCGACGGCGCAGCCGTCGTGATCGCCACCAGCTACCTCGACGAAGCTGAACGCGCATCCCACGTGCTCGTCCTCGACACGGGCCGCGAGCTCGCCGTGGGGACGCCGGATCAGATCGTGGCGCGCATGCCGGGCAGCCTGCGGGCGTCGGACGCACGGCCGCCGGGTGCGGCGGGGTTGCGGTCGTGGCGGCGGGACGGCCGCTGGCGGGTCTGGGACCCTGGCGGGACCACGTCAGGTGATGGCCAGCCGGTCCGGCCTGACCTGCAGGACGCGGTCACGGTCGCGATCCTGGCCGGGGAACTGGCCGGGGATGACGGTGCGCCGGATGGCCTGCCGGGGGCGAGGCACGTGACGGAGGGCTGCGATGAGTGAGCCGCTCGCGGAGTGCGTGGCGGTGAGCCGCCGGTTCGGCCATTTCGTCGCGGTCGACGGCGTCGACCTCAGCCTGCGCCCGGGCGAGGTGGTGGGCCTGCTCGGCGCTAACGGGGCCGGGAAGACGACCCTGATCCGGATGCTCCTCGGGCTGCTGCCTGCCTCGAGCGGGCAGGTGCGGCTCTTCGGCGGGCCGCCGTCACGGCAGGCCCGGCGGCGCATCGGCTACGTCCCGCAGAGCCTGGGGCTTTACGACGATCTCACGCCTGCTGAGAATCTGGCCTTCTCGGCGGCCGTGTTCGGCGGCGGCACGGAGGCGGGGCTGCCCGAGTCGCTGCAGCCCTACGGCCGCGTCCTCGTCGGCGATCTGCCCCTTGGCGTGCAGCGGCGGGTCGCGTTCACCGAAGCCCTGCGGCACCAGCCGGACCTGCTGATCCTGGACGAGCCGACCTCCGGCGTGGACCCGCTGGCCCGGGCCCGGTTGTGGGAGACGATCGCCGACGCGGCCGGGGCTGGCAGTGGGGTGCTGGTCACCACGCACTACATGGATGAGGCGGGGGAGTGCGGCAGGCTGGTGATCATGGCGAACGGGCGGGTTGTGGCTGCGGGCACGGCCGGTGAGATCACCGGGGATGCCCGGGTGAGCGTGGTCGAGCCCGACGCATGGGCCGTGGCCTTCGGCGCGCTGGAGGCGGCCGGCCTCCGGACTGCCCTGGCAGGCCGGACCCTGCGGGTGCCGGGGGTGAGCGCGGCCGATGTCCAGCGTGCCCTCGGCCCGGTCAGCGCGCGGGTCAGCGAGGCGCCAGCGACCCTGGAGGAGCGCTTCTTCCAGCTCACCGTCGCCGCCGACCAGGCTGAAGGGGCCAGATGACAGGCCGCACGGGACGCAGCGGCCGCACGGGACGCACCGACCGCAGTGACCGCGCGGGGCGCACCGACCACACCGGGCGCGCTGAGCGCACCGGGCGCACCGGGCGGCGCGGCGGTGACAGCGGCACCCGGGAGGCGATCCTGGCTGCGGCACGCAAACGCTTCGCCGATCACGGCTACGACGGCGCCACCATCCGGGGCATCGCTGCGGACGCGGACGTGGACCCCGCGCTGGTGCATCATTTCTTCGGCACCAAGGAGCGCCTGTTCGCCGCGGCCATGCGCCTGCCCGTGGTGCCCGGTGAGCTGATCGGCGCGGCGCTGGCAGCGGGTGCCGGAGACCCGGCGCAGAGCCTCGGTGAGCAACTTGCCCGGACAGTTCTCGCGGCCTGGGATGTCAATGAGATCCGGGACACCTTCCTTGGGCTGCTGCGCTCGGCGACCACGAGCGAGCAGGCCCTGGCCATGCTCCGCGAGTTCGTCACCGAGGCCATCGTGAACAGGCTGTCCGGCGCGGCGCAGGCGGCAGACCCCGCCGAGGCACGCTACCGGGCCGCCCTGGTCGCCAGCCAGGTGCTGGGGCTGGGGCTGACCAGGTACGTGCTGGGCCTGGAACCGCTGGCCGCCGCCACCCGGGACGACCTGGCCGCCGCCATCGGGCCGACGCTGGACCGCTACCTTACCGAGAGCCTGGGCTGACCCCTGGCCGGGCGGGTCAGGACTTGCAGGCGACGCCGCCGTGCGCGGTGGACCGCAGGCCGGTCCCGGTGGCACCGAGTTCCGGATGCCACTGGTCGAGCGGGACCAGCCCGGGCGGTGTAATGCCACGAAACCATTTACCTGCCACCACGGCACCTTTCCCCGCAGCCGTTGTGCTGTGTTGCCATGGCCAGCGTAACGGATGCCGGGTCCCGCGCCGCCGGGCGCGAGGGCCGGGGGAGCCTGCGCCGCCGCGCTCCCGGGCAGGCACTGCGGCCGAGCGCGTGGCGGCGCATGAAAAACAGCATCCGCAACGCGCTACCTGGTGCCAGACCCAGCGGGCAGTCAGCCTCCGGGCGGCCGGTGGAGCAGGATGTCGCGGGTCAGCTCGGCTTGACCGAGGTGCTGGGTGAGTTCCTCCATGACGTGCAGCAACGCGTGGCCCTGGGTGCGGAGTTCCAGGTCGTGCGGCCGCATCTGCGGATGCGGGGCCTGCGGCGGGGCCTGCGGATCCGCGGCCAGGGCATCGGCCCGGAACTGGAGCTTCGCCTGCTGCGCGGCCGCGGCGAGTTCCGCGACCCGGCCCGACGCGGTGAACTCCGCGTCGCGGTCGCGGTGCGACTCGCGCCCGGCCACCACGTGACCGCCCCAGTACTCCATGACCCCAAGGCAGTGCCGCAGAATCACGTACGGCGAGTTCGCACCGGGCAGGTCAGGCCGCTGGTTCGCGAGATCGTCGCCGAGGCTGGTCACGATGCCGCTGAGTTGGTCGACAGCCCGGTCCACGTAGCCGGCGAGCGCATCTGCTGAGATACCCACGCCCACATCATTCCGCGCTTGCCTACGTGCTCGGGCCGGTTTCGGGCTGTCACGTCAACCCCGCGGTCACTTTCGGTGCCCTGATCACCAGGCGGATCCCGCTGGTCGAGGCGGCAGGCTACTGGGTGGCCCAGTTCGCCGGCGGCATTCTCGGCGCGCTGCTGCTCTGGGGGTGTTCAGCACCTCGCCGGTGTACAGCAGGACGAAGACGGGGCTGGGCCAACGGCTGGGGCCCGTTGTCTGACATTCACATCGGTGCGGGCGGCGCGTTCCTCACCGAGGTGGTGCTGAGCCAGGTATGGCTGTTCATCGTGGCGCCGCTGGTGGGCGGGGCCATCGCGGCCGGGCTGCACTGGCTGGTCTATCCGAGGCTGCCCGGCTCGGTGGACCCGGAGCAGGCCGCCAGCCCCGCGGCAACTGCCCGTTGATCAGTACCGTTTCTGTCGTGATCATGGGATAGGTGTCGCTCCTCGGACACTTTCTTACGTACATGCCCGCGATCACGGGTGAACTTGTCCTCGGGCGGCCCAAGTGAACGCCGGGGCAGAGCGTTGGATCAGGTGGACCACGATCGGGTGCGTGGGGCTTCTGGCGCTGATCGCGGGCACGGTGTCGTACCTACATATGCACGCTCTCGTGGCGCGGCATGGGCAGCCTGGGTGGGTCGCTGCCCTGACGCCATTCTCGGTGGACGGGATGATCGTGGCCGCGTCCACGACGTTGCTTGCCGAGTCGCGGTCTGGGCATCGGGGTGGGGTGCTGCCGTGGGCGCTGCTGGTGGCGGGGAGCGTCGCGAGCCTGGCCGCCAACGTGGCGGTGGCCGAGCCGACCCTGATCGGGCGGGTGATCGCGGCGTGGCCGTCGTTCGCGCTCACGGCTTCGTATGAGCTGCTGACCCGCCAGGTGCGTCGTGGCGCGGCCGACGACGACGTCCACGATGAACGACCGCGACGGCTACCGCCTGCCCGGCCAGCGGCGGGCCGGCCCGCTGCGCCAGGGCTGGCTCTGGTGCCCCCGCCTCAGCTCGGCCAGGGCGGTCGTCGGGCGGGCAGTGACCTGCAACGGCGGGCGTGGCATTGGGCGCTGGCCAATCGGGGTGAGGACGGGGCACTGCCCAGCGGGCTGGCGATTGCCCGTGCGCAAGGCCGCCACGAACGCTGGGGCCGCCTGGTCAAGAGCGCCGGTCTAGCCGGCGCTTTCGGTCCTGATGATGCGCGAGAGCGGCCGGAGGGCACTGATCAGCTGGCAGGAGGCTAGCCGATGCTGGCGGGTCTTCCTCAACCTTGATGTCCCGCTGGATAAACCACGGCTCGTACCCGTCGCAGCGGCATGTCACCAGCAACCGGACGGGCTGCGCATCCCATTGCTTCAGCCACTGTCCGGTGGCCATGCTGCCCATCCACGGGCCCGGTCGGGTGTGAACCAGGGCAAGCAGGTCCCAGTTCTTTCCGCTCACCCGCGAATACGCCCGCGGCCGGGTCTCCCGGTTGCTGACAACCTGCGCGGACGCCATTGCGTTGAACTCCCATGGCCCCCAGACGAATGCCTGCGCCTCTTCCTGCGTCACACCCTCAGGCAGCCCATGCCCCCAATGATCTCGCCGGGCCTCATCTAGGATCGACACAGTCACCGCGTCGTAACGCTCCAGCCGCCCCCCGGTCAAAGCGATGTACAACTCGGCACCCGCAGGCGGCGGTCCCAGCGAACGGCACGTGATCTCGAACTCCGGAGCCAGCTCGTCATGTCGGCGTTCCCGCTCGATCGCGGCGACCGATGCAGCGGTCTGATTAGCTTTCCTAGCCGCAAGCCAAGATCCCGTGGCTGCCCATGCCGCGCCGACCGCAGCAACTGCCCCGATGATCGCGATAGTCAGGCCCACGGCATGATTGTATACTCTGAGTAATACTATGGTGACTTTATGGCGAGGATCGTCAGCTACCTGATGGACACGCACACCGCGCTCTCGCTGAGGCTGGCTACCGCGCTCGATCAGGAAGATGCCGCCGTGCTCGCCGCTGGCTTCGCTGGCGCAGTCCGCGATGCCCCGGTGCTCGCCGCTGAGCTGATCATGAACACCTTCGAGCTGCTCAAGGTCGGCTCGGCCGCGAAGATGGGCCTTGCCAGCGAGGCGGACCTGCTGGCGGCGTCCCTGGTCCTGCGCGACACCGCAACCAAGCTCGCGCTGAGCCTCCCGCCGGCCGTGACCCGCTCCCTGGTCGCCAAGGTGCTCGACGTGGACCCAGCCGTGGCCGGCCACCTGCTCGATGCGTTCGTAACTGGCGGCACCGCCTGACTGATGGCAGCTCCCAGAGCCTGACGGTCACCGTCTCGCCAGATGGTCGCCAGCGGGTTAGCAAGTGATGGCTCAGAGTAAGCAAATGGGACTGCTAAGCAAGATCAAGGACAGCTTCCAAGAGCCGCCCGAGGTGCGTGCGGCCCGCGAGGCGGAGGCACAGCGGCTCCGCGACTTGAACAACAACAAGTCCGCGCGGCAGGCCGAGATGCGTGCGGCCCGCGATGCACAAGACCGGCGCGAGGACATCATCCGGTGGGGCCAGGAATGCCAGCCGAATGAGCTGCCCAGGCTGGGAGTAGTGATCCAGGACGACGGCAAGGTGTCCGAGTGGGACTCATCGCGCGTCCTCGGCCCGCTGCACGGTGCGCAGGCGGGCATCGCCGGCTCTGTTAAGACAAGGGGGGCGGGCACCGCTGTTGCCGCTACCGCAGCGTTCGGCATTGTGGGTGCGGCTGCTGCTCTCGGTGCGCGCGGTGGCAAGCCGTTCGCCTACGTGGTGTTCCCGGACGGGACGCTGCACCAGAGCGAGCTAACCGACCAGCGGGTGGCGGCCCGCGCGCAGGCTGACGTTATCCGGTTCAACATGCTGGCCGCCCAGGACGCTGGGTCGGGGGCGGATCGTCAAGGCCAACCGCACGGAGGGGTAAGCGCGCCCCGTCACTGACGGAAGAACGGAGGGTGACGCAATGATTCGCTGGGTGGCTGCTGCCGCTGCTGCCGTAGTGCTCCTGGCGGGCTGTGGAGGAGCTGCCGTCCCTGCCGCCGCGCCCGCCTCCACGTCACCGCAGGTCGCTGCGAGCACCGTTCCGCCGAGCCCGAGTGTGCCACCGAGCCCGACCGCGCCCGCTACGCCGTCCGTCGCCTACTCCTGCCGCATGGGGTTCGACTCTAGGAATGGGGTCCTGCTCCGGCTCAAGCCGCAGTGGGACGGCTACTCCTCAGCCTTCGAGATCAAGTTCAAGAACACCAGCACACTGGACGTCACGCTGCACTCGGTGAGCATGGAGAGCATCAGCCCGACCGGGCAGGTGATCAACTCGCACTCGATCGGTCAGGACGACGAAGCCAACCCGGGCAACCTGCCCTTCCTCCTGGCCCCTGGTGAAAGCCTCACGATGGAGACCGACTTCTCAGCCTTCTCCAACCCCGTGACCGTCTCGACGGCTACGTACCTCGGCTCGACGTGCAAAGTCACCGGCTGGTACTGACTCACCAGGGCTGGACCAGAAGTGATGAGCGGGGACAGCCGCAAATGCTTTGGGCAACGTATGTTCTCTGGGCCATCCCCGCCCGTAGGCAGTGCAACCGGCGCGGTGCTGCCTAGATTCCCCGCAGGGTGACGAGCTGCTCGCCATTGATCCTTGCGACGAACTGCACCACACACGGCTCCCAGTTCTCGGCCGTCGTCTTGTCGTAGTAGTCCCGCATGCTGAACCAGCCCACTACCCGGGGCGGCTCAAGGATGCTGCCCGGAAGGGCGGGCAGAGGGTGCTCGTGCGGGTCGTGCGGGTGCAGGCGCAGGTGCTCGTCCACAACGCGCTCCAGCAGGTTGGCGGGGTTGGTCATGCAAGTCCTCCACATCGGGGGTCGTTGATCTTCTCGGATAAGCCCGGCCGGGGCAGGTAACTGGCGTCCTCTCCCGGCCGGGCTGTCTCCTACGTCTCCTGTACGTTCAGCGCCAACCCCTGCAGCAGTTCCAGCTCGGGCACCCCCGTCTGCCTGCTCAGCTCGGCAATGGCGGAGCCCGCGAGGTTGATCAAACCCCCGCAGAGGAGGCCCAGAGCAGGCCGTCCGCCTTCCTCGCTGATCTTCTTGACGCGGTCCATCGCGAAGTCCTTGCTGCGGTGTCCGCGAACATCGCCGTCATGACTTCGATGGCCATGACCGTTGCATCCCGGCCCGGTGAAGCCTTCATTTCTACCGATCACTCCTCGGGAGGGAGCGCACCCCAACTGCCGGGCCGGCATGAGTAAGCCGACGGCCCCTGGGGTACGCGCCCGGGGCGATCTTCCGGCTATTGCTTGACGGCCAGCCGGAAGGTGCTGTCAATAAACGGGTTCCGCTAGCGGGTCGGCTGGAATCAGCCGCCAGTTAGCGGCGCGGCGGCAGCCTGAGCGGGGCGGGTACTTCCCGTCCTTGCTCAGCGCACGTGCCACCGGTGGTTGGCATAGCCGGATAACCTCCTCTCGGTATAGGAACCTTGGCCATGCCCGGCGCGTCGCGCTGACCTGACCGCAGGTCAGAGCTAGGGTCCTGATCGTGAGGTGCTGTACTGTGCGCTCACTTCTGCCCTGGCCGCGATATGACCGCGCCAAGTGTCCCAGGGCTAGTTCCGGCCTGCGCCCCCGGCGCGCCGGGGGTCGGCCTAAATTTTCTCGCGTTATCACTTTCCGCAGTGCGGGGCTTACTCCGGGTGGCGAGCCGTTCGCCCTACGTCGCGTTCCCGAACCCTGAGCTGACGGAGCGGAGACGGGCCAACCTGTTTACGAACAGAGTTTCGCATGATCGTCCTGAGCCCGGCCGAATCTTCACCGGCCGGACTCATTTGCTTGGGTGCGCATGGCTCCCAGCTAGCCCGTCGCGCGCTTGCGCCACGTGGCGAGGCAACGCCGCGCCACAGTCTGACGGCTGCTCAGCGGCCTGCTCAGGCTCGCGCTCATGCTTCTGCCCGCCGTAGACCTGATCCAGCATCATCGCGAGGTCGCGCCGGTCCCGGTCCGTGTTCAGGTAGCTCTCGGTCTGCTGCTCACTGCGGTGATCCAGGGCCGTCATGTTCAGCCGCAGCGGATTCTTGTGCCCGGCGTTGGCCATGTCGTCATAGAGCTGGGTGGCCGCGCCGCGCCGGAACGCATGGCAGGCCATCCCGAGCTGGTACACCCCCGCAGCCTTGAACGCGCGCCGCGCGATGCTGTCGGGCTGCCCGATGCGCTCCTCCGGCGCGAGGACCAGCCTGCGCCGCTTGCCGGCCACGGTGAACAGCCCGGACAGGTGCTTGCCGGCCGCGCTCAGGTATCCCTCGCCGTAGCACCATTTCACGAAGGCCGAGATGTGACTCAGGTGGCAGTTTAGGACTTGTTCGACTGGTGGTCGAAGCTGGCCACGCACTCACGCCACGCATCCCGGGGGATCTTCCGCAGGATGGTGTACCTCCCGCTGGGCAGGCCCGCGCGAAGTGCTCCAGGGTGATCCTGTAGCGCCGCACGGTGCTGTCCGCGAGGTGCTTGAACTTGGCGCAGTCGCGCAGGTAGGCGCTGACTGCGGTGTGCATGTAGATGTCGGCTGGTCGCCCCATTGTCCGTACCTCCTACTACTGGTACAGGTCACGGGCGTGTTCCCTACAGCGTCAGCCGCGTAAGTGCGGCATCGGCCGCGTAGTTGCCCTTGAGGACGGACAGCAGGTTGCGGACCCCGGCTGATCCGCAAGGCCCATCACTGGCCGGGCAGCCGTGTTCCCTGCCGGGCGGGGCCGGTATCGGTGCGCCCCACGGGGTCATTCCGCCTGGTGGCTGGCAGCGACAATCGTGGCGAGGTGAGCACGGTAGGCCGCTGCGTAGCGCAGCAGCACCGCGGCGGGTAGGTCCGGGTGAACGGCTTCGACTGTGGTGGCCAGGAACTGCTCGGCTGCTGTCAGAGCGTCCGCGCGGACGCTCTGTGGCTGAGGCGGTTCGTCCGGCGCTCGCACGCAATCCTTCTGCCGAGGTTGCTCACGTTGAGTCCGCGATTCGGCTGCCCCATGATCGGGACGCCGCCAGGCAAGGTTGCTGCTCATGTAGCTTTGCTCCTATGCGGGAACGTCACGCGGCGTGGCCATCCGCTGTCTGACCATGAAGTCGCTTGATCTCTCGCAGCGCCTGCGCGAGTAGCGCCGCAGTTTCGGGAGTGACGCGGCCGAGTTCGACCACCCCGTTGCCGAACACGTTCACGTCGGCGTGCAAGTAAGGCATCGCGTCAGGGTGGCCAAGGTCGGCTATTGCCTGCTTGACCGCGCTCGCCGCGTGCCCAGGCGCGCACGTAGGCGATCCCCTCATCAAGCAGGAACGCAGGCTCGCCCTCCATCCAGGACCGCTCGTCAGGCTCAGCCACTGTGCCCGGCCCTCCTTTCCGGTTCGCCACGGTCAGCCGACGCCGCCGGGGGGCGGGACTGCGAGTTCGCACCAAACGGTCTTGCCTGAGCTCGTGACCCGCACGCCCCAGCGGTCAGACAGTGCTTGCACGATCACGAGTCCGCGCCCGTCCACATCGCCGGGTTCGGGGGACTTCTGTACGGGGACGTGGGCGGTGTCTTGGTCGCGGACCTCCAGCCGGAGCATGCCGGCCGCGTACATGAGCAGGACGGTCACGGATACGCACTGGGCATGCTCGACGCTGTTGGTCACCAGCTCAGACACGAGGTGCTCGATGGGCTCGGCAGCCTCGCCGAGACGCCACCGCTCGATGGTCTGGCGGGACCACTCACGGGCAGCCGTGACCGCCCGCGGAACCGGTGGCACGGTGACCACACGCGATAGGGCGTCAGCCCGGACCTGCGGCATGTCCCCGGGCCCGAGCACCTTCCCCACATCCGACCTGAATCGAGTCTCGTACTGCCAGGGCACCGTGCCTGCTCCTTTCAATCTGCCGACTGCTGTGACGCCAGACGGCCGGAAGATCAAGACCACGGCTTCGTACCTGTGGCCGTCATGGGCCGTGGCGTCGAGGCGCTCTATGTGGTCCTTGGCGCAGCTCGCCTACTTGCCCGCACTCGTCTCGGCCGGTGCATCTCAGAGGGAATGGATGGCCGAGAGTCCGATGTCGTGTGCTCACGTCCGCAAGGAGACTGCATCGGCAAAGGCCTCTGGTAGGGTGCACGCAAGTGCGTCAGGTGCGTTTGGTGAATTTCCCTGGTCGGCGCCGGTTCACGGGTCGGCATTGGGCGGGAGCGGTAAGAGCCACCCGTTCGCAGGTACTGTATGGAGCCGCCATGACGGATGCAGGCGTCGCGTTACGAGCGTTGTTGCAGCGCGCCGGGGTCTCGCCAGAGCAGCTGGCCCGGCGGCTGAACCTGGAGGCATCCAGGCTTGGCCTGCCGAATCGTATTGATCAGAAAACGCCCTACAAGTGGTTTCGCGGCACCCAACCACGTCCACCCTGGCCAGCGCTCGTCGCCCATCTACTAAGTAGTCTGCTAGATAGTGAGATCACCGTTTGCGATCTTGGCTGGGAGTTGGATGATCCAGGCATACTGTGCATGTCCGCAGACTCAGGGCTTGCACTGCCTTGGACCGCCCAGGGTGCCCTCACAGCAGCAGCCGCAGTGACGGAGGCGACAACAATGGACCGCCGCGTCTTCCTTGGCCTCACCGGGAGCGCGCTGACCGCGCCTGCCCTGGACTGGCTCCTCGCCCAACCCGTCAACGACCTACACGGCTTCAAGGGCCGCAGAATCCATGAGGCCCACGTAGACAGCATCGAAGAACTGACGGCCCACCTTCGGCGCATGGACGACCAGTTCGGCGGCGGAGCCGTCCTGAACCTCGTCAGGGCTCAGGTCAGATACGTGGTCGATCTCCTCCGGGACCACAGCTACACCGAGGGGGTCGGAGCGCGCCTGCACGGTGCGGCGGCCGAGCTGCTCAGGCTCGCCGGGTGGCTCAGTTTCGACAGCGGTCACCAGCCGCAGGCGCAACGTTACTGGCTGGCCGCCTTGCACTCTGCCCACGCCGCCAACGATCGCGCTGCCGGAGCGAACATCCTGGGCTTCATGTCCTGCCAGGCGAAGGATCTGGAGCTGTACGACGATGCGATCAAGCTGTCTGAGGCTGCGCGGCGCGGCTACTCAGGCACCAGCCCGCGGGTGAAGGCCATCCTCAACCTCCGGGCCGCCCAGGCATACGCACAGTTGAGGGAAGTCACCACCTGCCGGGCTGCGATTGATTCCGCCTACGAGTCACTCCGCGACACCACACCGGATACGAATGACCCCAGCTGGGCGTACTGGCTGGACGAGGCCCAGGCTAACGAGCAGATCGGTTACTGCTACCTGCGTCTTGAGGACTGGGGCCGGGCGCGCGGGCACCTCCGCACCGCGCTTCGCCTGCAAGGCAACCCAGATACCCGGGAGGGTGCGCTCAGGCAGGCACTTCTCGCAATCACATACGCCCGCCAAGGCGAACCTGAGCACGCCTGCGAGGCAGGTATCAGGGCCAGCGACATCCTGGCCAAAGACGTCGATTCGGATCGGTGCGTCGGACACATCCGTAACGTGCAAATTGCGCTCGGCCCCTACCGCAAGATCCCAGCGGTAGCCGAATTCAACGAGCACGTCGATCAACTATTCGGCGTTCCAGCCTGACAGATGTCCAACTAGAGTAACGACGACGCTCCATGAATCCCCACTACGGGCCGAGTCCTCAGCCAGCGCACTCTTTAGCGGCAACCGGTTCGACTCGGTGAACTCAACACCTTCTGACCAGCCATACTGGGTGTCGGCAGATCCGGTGGACCTGTTCGCCTACGGAACTCTCCAGTTCCCCGAGGTCTTGCGCGTGCTGTTGGGACGGTCTCCAAGCACCAGCCCGGCAGCAGTCGCCGGATGGCGTGTCGCCGCCCTACCTGGCCAGATCTATCCCGCTTTGGTACCCGCACCGCCCACGAGTCGCGCTGTCGGACACCTCGTCACCGGCCTCAGCCCTATGGAATGGCGGACGCTTGACGCCTTCGAGGATCATCTATATGACCTGCGTCGCCTGACGCTTACCGACGGTCGTGTCGCATGGGCCTACATTTGCTCAGACAGCGCGAGCGCGTCACCCGATGACTGGGACCTGCATGGCTTCGAGCGTTGCCATCTTACCGAGTACCTCAAACGCTGCGCAGCCTGGCGCCGCAGCCAGAGCGTCAAACCGAACGAGCCTCAGTGAGAACGACTGTAGTCTCGCTAGAGCAGGCTATACTTAGCCCAATGCGGACCTTCCTGATCCACCCCTCAGAAACGGAAGCCAAACAAACCACCATCTTCTGATGCATCGGTTAGACGTGGCTCGACTATGTATTGCGATGATATGAAGCCCCGGCTCTCAGCTTTCGCCAGGTCATCAGAATTAATGGTGGCTATGTACTGCATATTCTCATCAATACAAGTCTCCGCAGCTAGCTCAAGTGCCCTGGTAACCTGACGATCGTCTACGCCATCGAATATGTGACTGTCATGGACAAGAAAGTCGGGCCCACGATTCTGCCGATGTGCAATAACGGCTACCGTGAGATCAAAGCAGAAGATCGCCATGTGACCTATGCCATGACTTTCATCGGTTTCGATCCGCGGTGTAATCTTGAGGCTACTCGGACCGGGATCTATGGCTAGGTAGCCGCGGCGTCCAGTACCATACAACCGTTGAGCGTATTGATCAAACAGTAGAGTTACCTCATTGACATTGACCTGACGTTCGTTAAGATCAGTGCTGATTTCTTGCTGAAGCTCGACACGCTCAGAACGAATCTGAAGGGAGCTTGCCTCCAAGGTCTGAGCCGCCTCTAGACGATTCCGTAGCGCCGTCAGATTCGCCTCTTCACGAGCCATTGCCTGCTGCAGTGTTGTCAAAGCGTCCAGCGCACCACCCTCATTCAATTGCCGGAGTATCGCTGCCTGCTGTCCCCCGAGCTGAGCACGTTGCCGTTGACGTTCAACCAAGCGTGCGCGCCGGGTCTCTATTTCTTCTGAGAGGTAAGCACGGCGATTACGGACTACTGACTCATGGAAGGCCCGAACGTCATCAAAACGGCGACGAACCTGGTCGCCGAGAACTATTCCAAGTTCCAAGTAGACAGGCTCTAGATATCTTACTTCGGTATCGGTGGTTTCTTGAACCGCCTGTTCAAGCTGGTCTAGGTTTGCTTGATCGATGACATCATCATTGCCCAGCTGTTGAACCTGACGATTCAGATCGTCGGCTCTGATCTTGAGTTCCTCACATTGCGGGACAACACGAAACGCCTGTATTTGTGCGCGTAGTCTCTCAACTCTGGCTTGGGCCACCGTGGCCTGGCCCCGCAAGTCAGCCGTCGTACCGACGATCCGCCCCCAGATCGGATCATTCACTGCCTTGCGGAGCTGAATCCTGGTCGCCTCCCGTGCCGCAAGATCCCGATAGCGGGAAGCGAGCTGCCAATCAAGTCCCAAGAGGTACGCGAGGTTGGTCGCCGCCTCGGCCTCAGATTGCCGAGAGTGGCTCCGTTGCGGCTCATTGAAGGCATGCGAGGATGACCGCCGCATAGCAAACGACAATAGCGTGCGGCCGGTAACGCCAGGATGTTCACCTCGTAGGCCATATAGATCCTCCTCTATCAACTGGTTCCACTCTGTTACAGGTATCGTGCCTTCGCCGATCATGAGACGGAGATCGCGCGAAGCGGAGATATCAGGGTCGAGCGTTACAATCGCAGCTTGCGCTCCCGAACGCCGCACACGGAGGCCGTTGGGCAGGCCGGGCCAGTCAAGGAAAAGCTCGAAAGTCGTGGGTCTCAGTTCTTTTCTCATCGCTAGCGTGCTGGCCGTAGCACGTGCACCCAGCAAGAAGTGAAGCAGTTCGATTAGACTTGTCTTACCTGCCCCATTCCGACTATCCGTAGTGGTCGAAGTCTCTGTCGTGTCTGAAACGAGCAAGTTCAGCCCAGCGTGAAAACTAAGAGTCTTGAATCTCGGGTCGTCAGCGGCGATTCGGCGTATCACTAGCGACACTCCTCACCGCAAGCAAGTCTCTTTGCATTTCGACTAGGCCGAGGGCGTTAAGCACATCCAACGCAAGCACGAACCAGCCAAAAGAGATCGGCGAGTCATGCCCGCGTTCTACGCGCCAGTCACACAATTTTCTCCACGCCTGGCTGACAGTAATGGGCTGATTAAGCTGCTGGAGAATCTGCGCGCCCACGGTCAACAAGGCTTTGTCTGGCGCAATACCTTTTGTCGGAGTAATTATACGGAGCCCACTGTTACCGTGGACGGCTGCCAACCAGGCGGGGGCGCTTCAAAGATATGGCAGCGCTCAAAGAAATGTGTAAGAATGGCTCCGGTGGCTAGCAAGACATGGAGCTTGGGATGTTCATTTCCCAGTATATAGCGTTCAAGCTCCCACATAATCTCATCAGCGTTGTCACCTACTCGATCTCGGACCTGTCTGTAATAATCCGAAAAGCCAGCTGCTACCTCATCGTGCTGCGCCTGATCAATTAGTCCGTCATGATATTCTTGGACCAGGTGGCTATCTCTCATCCCCCTGACCAACTGCTCACGGCAGTCGGTGGATAGCTGGTTATAATCCATCTTAACCAGACTAGCTTTATCTACCGGAGCCGTTGGGTCTGCGGGTATCCGATTAGCTTTGAGATGATCCAAGAGCGGCGCTAGATCTGCTAGGCCAACTCCGTACACCACAGGTGTGACCGGAATAGAACCGAATAGGTCCTCGCACTCCACCGTCTCCAGGCGCATGACTTCGTTCCACAGCTTACGGCATCCCATGGATTCGAAGTTGAGGTCGGGATGAACCTCTTTTGACCGAGCAAGGAGAGTCGGGATTTCTGGATGAGTTCCCCGGATATCGGGGAATACAAAAATGAAGGTGTCGAACTGACCTTCACGTTTTTCGAGTGCCGACTCAAGGTCCGAATTGTACTTGGACTTCATTGCTGATGCATCGAAAGTCTGCGGCGCGTAACATGCATACAATTGTCTTGTGTAGAGCATAAGACCGTCCGCGCCTAAATCACCCAGTTTGCCTGCCGTGCACACGTCGATGAATCCCGGGTCACGGTGACACATCAAGTCATGAAAGAATTCCTGAAATTCCTCTCCGTGACACTCAGTCATCTTCTTGAGGAATGCCAAGAGTACGAACATTCTCTGCTCGAACAGCATGCCCGCTCCAAGAATGTTAAGCTGCAGAAACAAGAATGATAGCTTAAAATTCTACCGTTGAGAAGCAAGGCAAGACAACAATTTTATCATCGACAGGAATTTACGTGGTATAGACCTGATCGAAGCCCGGACTTCCCGCGTGCGATCGGTGAGTCAGAGGATCGGGTACTCAACCTCGATCTGGTCGGCGCGCTGGCGAGTCTCTTCAAGGGCAACGGTTTCAGGGGCAGATGTCCGACCTTTTCCGAGGCGGCAGAGTCGGAGAACGACCAGGAGGGCGACGCCGGGCGGGATGCGCAGGTCGGTCGTCTCATCCCCGATCGGCATGCGGGCGCGTACGTGCTCCGTCCAGATCAGCTTGTGCTCGGCGTCGAAGTGCTCGTAGAACTCGCGCGGTCGCGGCAGATGGGGGTCGTCCGCCCAGGGGGTTTGTTCTGCGATGGAGAAAGGCACGTAGAGGCGGTTGAGTCGCCGCAGGCCGCCTGACTCCTGGATGACAGCGCGCACGAGAAGGGGTTCGCCGGCAGGGATGCCGAGCATCTCGGCCTGGTCCACGGTGGCATTAGCCCGGTAGATGTTGGGGGGTCCCGCGTCCGCCCAGCCGCCGTCATCGCGGATGGTTGAACCCGTGTGCCGCTCCGTCCGTGTGGGCCGTCCATACGGGTCGCGAACCGTGGTGCCCTTGGGGCGGGCGACCTCAACGAGGCCTTCGGCCACTAGCGCCTTGATGCCTTCGCGGATGGTGGGGCGTGAGACGCCGAACTCTGCCGCCAGGGCTTCTTCGGAGGGCAGCGGCTGGCCCGCTGGGTAGGTGCCGTTCAGGATCTGGTCGCGTACGTGGTCAGCGACCTGCTGCCACATCGACACTGGCCGGGCCAGCTTCATGGCCGACTCCTTCTGAGCATCTGACCGGCGGCTGCGGACACGTGCCGCAGATTCCGGCGGAACTCTCTTGACAGAACGTACTACGTCTACCCATGCTTGACAAGCGTTCAACGTACTACGTTGTACGTAAGCCAATCGTAGAAGGAGTTGCCCATGCCAGCCAGACCGCTACTCACCGGCCCCCGACCATGCCCGTGTGGCGCGGCAACCGAGAGCGGATGCCGCCTGTGCCGCAAGTGCCGGGGCAGGGCGCGATGGATGCGCCGGACCGCAGGCCCGCACATCCGCCGCGCCCGCAACGCCCGCAGGCGCCGGACGACGGTTCGCCTGCGCACCCGCCGGAGGGGAGGTGAACGTCCTTGATCGTGCCCGTGTCCGCCGTCGTGCTGTTCGGCGTCCTGGTGGGGCTGCTGGTCCGCTACGCCGGCCTGAAGATCTGGCACGCCCTGATCGCCGCCCTGTTCGGCTTCTTCGTGGCCTCCACCACCGCCGCACCCCAGATCCGCGCCGAACTGACCTCCATCATCCGCGTCCTTTCCGGCCACTAACCCGACCGGCCGCCTCGCCCGCCCGCCTCAACGGCACGGAAGGAGGGCCGCCACACACCGCCAAGAGAAGGGAGCCACCTATGAACAGCAACCCGCACCCCGCCCACCTGCCACGCCTGCAGATAAATCTCTCCGTCGTACGCGGTCACTACGCCTACGCCCTGCGTCGCCACACCCCACGCGCCCGCCGCTACGCCGATTACGTCGCCATCCGTGACATCCCGGCCCTGGTGGCCGAGGTCGAACGGCTATGGGCGCTCGCCTGTGACGCGCATCAGCGGTACGCGGACCTGAGGGCCGCCGCCCTGGCCTGTGTCGCCGCATCCGAAGCGGACGAGCCTGACCCGCTGTTCTACCTGCGCGACGAGCTGCACGCGCGCCGCCCGCTTCCCCCTCGCCCGCGGGGGCGCCGATGACCAACCCGCGTCAGATGCGCCGCCACGCCCGGCGCATACGCCGCAGCGGTCTCCAGCCGATGATGCTCATCACGAGCAACGACCAGCTCCCCGACACCGCGCTGGTGGTGATCATGCGCTGGGTGGGACGGTACAGGTCCGAACTCGCCCCCGTGGTCCCGGCCGTTGCGGCGGTGCTGACTGGATGGTGGCTACACGCCAGAGATCCGTACTCCTGGCCCCTGATCGCAGGCATCGCCACCGTTGCCGCGTGGGTGCTGATCGCCTTTGGGAACCGGCTCGGCCTGCCCACGCGCGGCGAGCGCCTGTATGCCGCTGCCGTCGCTCTGGCCATCGGCGGATGGCTCGCCGCCGCGACCATCCTTGGCCCGTTCTCCTCGCCGCTGCCGCAGGTCCTGATCGCGAGAGGGCTCGCGCTCGCGGTCCCGTGGTGGGCACATGGGCGTCGGCGTGCCCGGGTCCGCGTCGAGCGCAAGCTCGCGGCGTGGCCGGAAATCGCCCAGGCCGCGGGCCTCACCGGGTCACAGGTCATGTCGGCCGTTTCGAGGACGCCACCCCCGCCAAGGTGTTGTTCCTGCGCCGGCACGGCCTGGTCGGCGGCGCTACCGGGTCGGGCAAGAGCGGCGGCCTCAACGTGCTGATGGGCAACCTGTCCGCCTGCGGTGACGTGGCCATCTGGGCCATTGACCTCAAGCGGGGCATGGAACTCGGCCCCTGGGCGTCGTGCATCGACCGCCTGGCCACCACTCCCGCCGAGGCCCGTGCCCTGCTCGCCAGCGGCGTGGCCGTGCTGGAGGTCCGGGCCGCCATGCTCGCCGCAGCTGGCAGGCGCGTCTGGGAACCCACGCGGCAGCTGCCCGCTCTGATCATCATTGACGAGTATGCGGAGCTGGCCGAAGCCGCGCCCGAGGCCATCGGAGACAGCGACTCGATCGGCCGCCGCGGCCGGGCCGTCGCGGTCACGCTCATCGCGGCCACGCAGCGCCCTACGCAGAAGGCCATGGGCCATGGCGCGTTGCGTTCTCAGATGGACGTACGGATCAGCTTCCGCGTCCGCGAGCGCAGAGACGTTGACCTGGTGCTCGGTCAGGGCATGCTCGCGGCCGGATGGCACGCTCACACCCTGAACGCGCCCGGCAAGTTCCTGATCTCCGCTCCCGAGTACGACACTCCCCGGCGCGCACGCGCTTACCTGCTCACCGACGAAATGGTGCAGGCGACCGCCACCCAGCACGCCAATCACCGGCCAGCCCTGGACCCAGCCTCGGCCGCAGCAGCCGACGCGTCCAGGGCACCCGCCCCGGCAGCCGGGGAGACAGGCAGGCCGACAGACAGCACCGGCGGCACCCAAGCCACGTCAGACGGGAACGGCCGACATGGGCGCACGGGCCGCACCGTTGACCCTGAAGCCCGTTTGTGGGACGCGCTGCGTGCTGCGCCCGCCGACGGAGTGTCCATCGCCGGCCTGATGCGCGCGACAGGCATGGGCCGGTCCTGGGTGTACTACCGGCTCGCCGACCTCGCGGCATCCGGCCGCGCGATGCAGTCCGCCCCAGACTGCTGGCGAGCCAGCCCCGAGGCAGGTGACGATGCGTAGCCGATGCCGTCCGTCCATCGTCCACGTCCACGCGCGTGTCTGCACGTATAGGGCGCTCATGCGTGGACGTGGACCGACAGACGGAAACACTCAGCTATCACTCACTGTAACCAGCGAAAGGACCGCTGCTATGACTGCCAACCACCCTCACCGTGACACGACCACTCGTCACACCCTCACACACCAGCCGGAGCGGCGATGACCACAGCGCCGTACTGGCACGATTCGTCTGCAGCGGTGTACGTCGGCGACGCTCGCGATGTACTCGCGCAGTTGCCTGCCGACTCCGCGGACTGCATTGTCACCAGCCCGCCCTACTGGGGCAAGCGTGACTATGGCGTCCGGGGCCAGTACGGCCGCGAGCCTGACCTTGCCGCCTACGTCGAGACCCTCCGGGCAGTTTTCCGCGACGTACGGCGAGTGCTGGCCGGCGACGGGACATGCTGGCTCAACCTCGGCGACTCCTACACCGAGGCCGGCGGCTCGGCCACCGGCCTGCACGCCTACCTCGGCGCTGGCCTGGCCGGGCGGCACGCCGCGGGCATGGCCGCCAAGAACCTGCTCGGCCTGCCCTGGCAGGTCGCGCTCGCCCTCCAAGACGACGGATGGATCATCCGCAACGCCATCGTGTGGCACAAGCCGAACGCGATGCCCGAGTCAGTGCGGGACCGGCTCAACTGCCGGTACGAAATGGTCTTCCTTCTGGTGAAGTCCCGGCACTACTGGTTCGACCTCGACCCGATCCGCGTGCCGCACGCCACCGTCCGCCCGTCAGGCAGCAGCGCGTCCCAGCGAGGCAGGAGCGGCACGCGGCGACCACCCGGCATGCCGGTAACCGGGCGGCACCCCGGCGACGGCAAGCGGAGCGGCAACCGCCCTGGCGGCAATCGCCCGAGCGGCAATCACCAGCAGAAATATGGCCCGCATACGCGGGAGGTCGTTGGCGCCCGGCGCTACGGCACTGGCCGTCGTGGCCGGGGCCACCCCAACGGGCGCAACCCCGGCGACGTGTGGTCGATCCCGACCCGCCCCTACCGTGGGCCGCACTTCGCCGCGTTCCCCGTCGATCTGCCAGCACAATGCGTCAAGGCGGGCTGCAAGCCGGGCGGCATGGTGCTCGACCCGTTCTGCGGCACCGGCACCACCGGCATTGCCGCCCTCGCCCTCGGGCGGCACTTCACCGGCATCGAACTCAACCCAGCGTTCGCCGCCCTCGCCGCCGAACGGCTGCGGCATGCGGGCGAACCTGAGCCAGACGGCACCGAGGGCGGGCGGCAATGACCGGCATGCCGCACCCGGAAGTCCCCGGCATGCCGGACCCGCCAGCCACCGGCACGGCACCTCCACCTGCGACCGGCACGGCACAGCGGCCTGTTACCGGCAGGGGACATAAGCCCTGCTCACACCCTCCCAAACCGCGCCCCGGAGCGTACGATCACAGGCCCGGAGCAGGACCGGGACGCACCCGCCGCCCCAGAACCCGCCGCCCAGCGACCCCCGAGCCGATCCAGGTGGAGTTCCCGGAAGAACTACCGCCACTGACCCCCGAAGCCGCCCGGGTGCTGCTACGGATCCTGCTCAAAGCACGCGCCGCGCAGAACGACCAGCAGGCCGCCCCGGGCGGCCAGGAAGGAGAGTGCCCATGACGGCCACCACCGGTTTAACGTCCCTACCGAACACCCAACCGCTCACGATCAGATTCGCGTCCTGGGAGCGGGTGTCCACCGAGGATCGCCAGGACCCCCAGTCCTCCCGCGCCTGGCAGTACGCACGCGGCAAGACCCTGATCGCGCCGCACGGCGGGCAGATCGTCGCCGAGTTCTTCGACATCGACAAGTCCCGCTCGATCCCGCCCCAGCGCCGGCCCGAAGCCAGCCGCCTCCTCGCCGCCCCGGCCGACCCCGGCCGCGGCTTCGACGCCGTAGTCGTGGGGGAGCCGCAGCGGGCGTTCTACGGCAACCAGTTCGGCAACACGTTCCCGGTCTTCGCCCACTACGGCGTGCCGCTGTGGGTACCCGAGATCGGCGGCCCGATCGACCCGGACAACGACAGGACGTCGCGCTCGGCCACATGGCCAAGATGCGCTGGAACGATGCGGCCAAATGGATCTGGTCAGACCAGCCAGTCCATGAAGCCCTGATCGACACGGCCACGTTCGACCAGGTGCAGGCGCTTCGCCGGGCCCGGGGAGCGCGGGCCCAGCGCGCCCCACGGCGCACCCCACGCCCCTACGCCCTCCGGGGAATCCTGTTCTGCGGGGCCTGCGGCCGGCGGATGCAGGGAAGCTGGAACAACGACGCGGCCTATTACCGGTGCATGTTCCTCACCCAGTACGCGGCCAAGAACAAGATCGACCACCCCCGCACGGTCTACCTGCGTGAGGACCAGATCCTGCCGGCCGTTGACCGCTGGCTAGCCGGCAGGCTCGACGCCCGCACCCTGCCGCAGATCCTCCGCGAGCTGGAACAGGCCAACGACCCCAGCGCGACCGACCCACAGCACGAGCAGGCACGGCGCGACATCGCCGCGTGCGACGCCAAGCTCCGCCAGCACCGCGCCGCCCTCGAAGCCGGAGCCGACCCCAAGCTCGTCACAGGCTGGATGAGCGAAGTCCAAGCCCAGCGGGAGGCGGCCGAAGCACGGCTCCAGCACCAGCCCGAACGCCGCCGCATGAGCCCCGCGGAACTCGATCAGCTCGTCACATCGCTGCGGAGCCTCGGCCAAGCCGTCGCCAACGCCAACCTCGCAGACAAGATCGAAATATACGGCCGCCTCGGCCTGACGCTCACCTACCACCCAACCGGACCCGAGAGAAAGGTCAAAGCAATGGTCAGGCCCACACAATCCATGTACGTAGCCGACAAGTCGGTCCAGCGACACCTATCCCATGATCACCAGTGCCGGCCCCCCGCGCGGGGGCGGGGCGGGGCCGGGACTGCGGGACGAGAAGGGGCGCGGCCTATGTCAGCGGAACTGGTGCGGTGCGAGCACTGCGGCAAGCGGAACCGGGTGCCAGCGGCTGCCCAGGGCGTTCCCCAGTGCGGCAACTGCCATCAGCCACTGCCCTGGATCGCCACGGCGGGCGATGACACCTTCGCCGAGGTCGCGGAGGCGCCGGGGGTGCCGGTGCTGGTGGACTTCTGGGCACCCTGGTGCGGCCCGTGCCGTGCGGTGAGTCCGGCCCTGGAGCGGCTTGCCAGCGAGCTGGCCAGCCGGCTGAAGCTGGTGAAAGTCAACGTCGACGAGTCCCCCAGGCTGCAGGAGCGGTTCGCCGTGCAGGCCATCCCCACGCTGCTGCTGCTCAAGAACGGGCAGGTGGCCGACCGGATGACCGGTGCCGCGCCGCAGGCCGCCCTGGACAACTGGGTCCGGTCCAGGCTCGGCGGCGGCTGAACTCAGCCGGGCCGCCCGGGGCGGTCCCGTTCCTCCGCCACCCGGGACAGCGCGACCTGCCGCGCGCTGCGGATGTGCCGCCGGGCGGCCGTCCGGGCGCGCGCCGGATCGTGCGCCACCAGCGCGTTGACGATATCGGCGTGCTCACGCACGGACCGGGCCGGCCGGCCGGTGACCGACAGCGTGGTGTCCATGCTGCGGGCGAGCATCTCCTGCAGGATCGTCTGTGTCATGGTCAGGAAGCGGTTGCTCGCGTACTCGGCGATCTGCAGGTGCAGCTTGGAGTCCATGGCCTGCAGATCCTCTGGCGCGGCCCGGGTGAGCACAGCCTGCTCGAGTTGCTCGAAGGTGGCGATGAGGCTGGCCAGTTGCTCGTCGCTGGCTTCGGTGGCCGCCCAGCCCGCGGCCGGGACTTCCAGCACCTCGCGCATGGCAAACAGCTCTTCCAGGCCGACCTCGCGCAGCCGGGAGAACCGGTGCATGGCACGTTCGCCTTCGTCCGGCGCGGCGACGAATACGCCTTTGCCGTGCCGTACCCGCACCACGCCGCGAGTCTCCAGCGATCGCAGGGCCTCGCGCACCGAGGCCCTGCTCACGCCGAGCAGTTCGCACAGCTCGCGCTCGCCAGGAAGCCGGTCGCCCGGAGCGAGCCCGTTGCCTTCGACGAAGTGCTCGATCTGCTCGGCGACCCGCAGGAAAAGGGGCTCGTGCGAGCCCATCCACCGCCAGCCGACGGCCGCCGGGCTGGCCACCGCCGATCCGGGCGCGGCCGGGCTGGCCGCAGCGGGACTGCCGGGCGCCGAGTTGTCCGGAGCCTGGCTGGCCGGCCGCGGCCCGGCCGCCCGCGCGCTGGCTGGTGGCCCCGCGCGGGCGACTGGCTGGTCGGGCATGGTTGCTCCTACGCGCTCTGGTACAGCCGGGTGAGCGCGAATTCCCGATGGCCGAGGGCCTCCGCGCAGGTGAGGCGCCCGTTCACCGTCCGGTCGATCACATCCTTCAGCCTGTCTCCCGCCGCTGCCAAGTCGAACTCGAGCTGAAGCAGCCCGCAGACGTCGACGTCAATGTGCTCGCTCATCGTGCTCAGCGTCAGCGGGTTGGCGGTGATCTTTATCACCGGCTCGACCGGGTGGCCGACCACGTTGCCCTGGCCGGTGGGGAACAGGTGAATGACCGCCCCGGCGGCCGCGGTCAGCGTGATGAACTCGGCGGCGGCGCATGACGTGTCCATGAAGTTCAGTCCCGCGCGGGTGGGCCGCTCAGCCGGGGCCAGCGCGTCGACCACCGGGGTGGTCCCGGTCTTCTCGATGTTGCCGAGGGCCTTCTCCTCGATCGTGGACAGCCCGCCGCGGATGTTGCCCTGGGTCGGCTGCGACCCGAGCAGGTTCGCGCCGGTGCGCTCGATCATGGCGAGGTAATCGTCGAAGAAGCCCTGGAACTTCTTGCGCACCTCGTCGCTGGCGCAGCGTTCCGCGATCAGGTGCTCGCCGCCGGTCAGCTCGGTGGTTTCGCCGAAGATCACGGTACCCCCGGCGGCGATGTGCCGGTCCACCGCCACCGACGTCGCGGGGTTGGCGCCCAGGCCGCTCGTGGTGTCGGATTCGCCGCACTTGATGCTCATCAGCAGTTCGCCACGCTCGACCGGAACCCGGCGCAGTTCACTGGCGTCCTGCATCAGCTGCGCGGCCCGCCGCGCGGCCATCTCGAGGACGCGCAGGTCGCCGTGGCGCTCGATGGAGAACTGCGCCACCGGCTTGCCGGTCTCCGCGATGCCGTCCGCGATCCGCTGGGTCCAGGCGGGCTCGATGCCGATCACGATGACCGCTGCCACGTTCGGATTGGCCCCGGTGCCGATCATCGTCTGGAAGAAAAGATCCAGATCGGCTCCGAACTGCAGGCGCCCGTAGGGGTGGGGGAGGGCGAGAGTGCCCGGGATCGCCCTGGCCACCGACTCGGCCACCGCGTTGGAGAGGTCATCGACCGGGAGGATCAGGACGTGGTTCCGGATCCCTACCCGGCCGTCAGCCCGCCGGTAGCCGGTCAGACGCTTTTCTGCCACCGCGCGCTCCTCAGGTTGTGTGTGTGCACGAGTTCCCCCGCCGCGACCGGTACCCGGGTCAGGCCGATCAGCGCGCCGTACTCCAGCACGTTCTCGCTGGCAGGAAGGTCGCGCAGCGCGACCTTGTGCCCGAGCGGGATGGACGTGCGGACGTTGATACCGAAGCGGTCCCCCGATTCCAGGTAGGCGGCGGTAGCGGCGCCGGGGGCGGTGTCACGCACGGCTACCGCAACGTCGTCGCCCCGGTGGTGCGCCAGGAAGGCAACACCGTCTGGAGGGGGCGAGGAGGCGGGTTCGGTCACTAGAACCTCCATGGTCAGACCTCTTCTGTGTGCGAAAGACAAGGTAGGGGCCGGCCTTCCGGCGTGTCAACATGCGGCCTCCTTGTCCTGCTCTACCTGCATAAATCGCACGACTGTGGGAGCAGATCATTGACACCGCCGTGGCGGCGCCGTTAGTGTCCCGACTCATCGTGGTCAGACCTTAGATGACCGTCCGATACCCGATGGCAAGGAGGCCGCCGATGCCGGACAGGGCTTATCGCGGTGCCGCCCCAGCCGGGCCGGCACCGGCTGGCGGCCTGGCCGCAGGCGCATCGCCGGCCGGCCCGGCGTCCACCGGCGGTGGCGATGCGCCGGCCGCCGGTGGCGGGGACGTGCCGCTCGCCGCCGGCGGGGAGGGGACGCCGCTGGCCGGGGGTGGTGGGGGCGGCCAGATCGACTGCACGAACGTCTACAAGTGGTTTCCAGGCGGGATCGTCCTCGAGGACGTCAGCCTGAGCGTCCAGGCGGGCCAGTTCGTCTGCATCGTCGGGCCGTCGGGTTGCGGGAAGACCACCCTGCTGCGGATGATCGCCGGCCTGGCCGAGGTGGACCACGGGCAGGTGGCCATCGGCGGCACCCGGGTCACCGGCCCGGACCCCCGGGTAGCCGTCGTGTTCCAGCATTTCGGCCTGTTCCCGTGGAAGAGCGTCTACCGCAACGTGGCGCTCCCGCTGCATCTCGCCCGCACCGAGCGCGGCGAGGCGGATCGGCGGGTCACCGAGGCGATCCGGACGGTCGGCCTAGCCGGGCACGAGCGCAAGTACCCGGCGCAACTGTCGGGAGGGATGAAGCAGCGGGCCGGGCTCGCCCGCGCGCTGGCGACCGCCCCCGACGTGCTGCTCATGGATGAGCCTTTCGCGGCGGTGGACGCGCAGGTGCGGGAGGTGCTGCAGGAAGACCTGCTGGCACTGCGCGCCCGGCTGCGGCAGACCATCGTCTTCATCACGCACAGCATCGACGAGGCGATCACCCTGGGTGACCGGATCATCGTGATGGGCACCAGGCCGGGCCGGATCCTCCGGGACGTCATCGTGCCCATCGAGCAGCCGCGCACCATCGCCCAGGTGCGGCGGCACCCCGCCTACGCGGGACTGCGTGAGGAGATCTGGCAGCAGTTGCGGCAGTCCGCCGCGGACCGGGCAGGTGAGCAGTGACCGAATCCGTGAACTCCGCTGGAGCCGGCCAGGCAGGCCCTGGCCTGGCCGGGCCCGCCGTCGCCGCTGACGGCCGCCAGCCGGGGCAGCAGTCCGCGGGGCAGCAGCCCGTGGGGCAGGGGCCGGCCGGCCCGGTGCCGGACGGCACCAGGGAGCAGATCGAGGCGGCCATCGAGGACCGGCTGCGGCGGCGCTCGCGCCGCAGCCGCCGGGTGTACCTGGGGATCCGGATCGTCTCGCTGGTGATCGTGCTGGCGGCCTGGCAGTGGTACGGCATGCACTCGGTCGCCATCATCTTCGACCCGATCACCACTGTGCTGGCGGCGCTGGGGCATCTGTGGCAGACCGGCGGGCTGGGCCGTGCCATCTGGTACAGCCTGTGGACCTTCGCCCTCGGCTACCTGGCGGGCATGGTGGCCGGCGTGGTGATCGGGATGTGCATCGGTGCCTACCGGAAGGTAGAGGCCGCTGTCGGCCTGTACCTCCAGGCGCTGTACGCGACCCCCATGGTGGCGATCGTCCCGCTGCTCAGCATCTGGCTGGGCTTCGGGGTGCTCACCCAGGAACTCATCATCGCGCTGTTCGTGCTGTTCCCCAGCGTGGTGTCGGTCTCCTACGGCGTCCGCAACCTCGATAGCGACCTGCTGGAGGTCGCCCGGTCGCTGCGGATGAGCCGGGTCAACCTGTGGCGGCACGTCCTGCTGCCCGGCACGGTGCCCTACATCGCGGCGGGCGCCGCGCAGGGCGTGGCCATGGGCCTGGTCGGCATGTTCATCGCCGAGATCTTCACCCAGCTCACCGGGCTGGGCAACCTGCTCGAAACCGCGGCACAGACCTACCACACCGATCAGGCGCTGGCCGTCCTCGTGGTGATCATGACGCTGGGCGTCCTGCTCCGCGCCCTGATCAGCTTCGTCCAGCGCAAAGTGGCCCCCTGGGCCAAGTAGCACCAACCCACCCCTGCGGCCATCCCCGTGCCGCGTCCAGCCCGTTTCCGGGTACCCAGCACCATCGGCACAACCTCAAGAGGTTCCAATGAAGGTACCGCACACCCCGGCCAGCCGGCTCGGCAGTGCATCCAGGCGCCATGCATCCAGGCGCCGCCTGCTCGCGGCAGGCGCCGCCGTCACCGCGCTCGCGCTGAGCGCCTGCGGCAGCAGCTCGGGCTCCGGCTCCGGCTCCGGCGGCTCCGGCAGCAATGCCTGGGCCACCGTCAACGTCGGCATCGCCCTGTCCCCGCCGAAGGCCATCTTCATGGGCGCCTACGTGGCGCAGGCGAAGGGCTACTTCGCCAAGGAGCACCTGAACATCAAGTTCATCAGCATGCCGAACGGACTGCAGACCGAACTCGGCACCACGGCAGGCAGCATCGACTTCGGCTTCAGCTCCGCCACGGACTCGATCGAGGCGGCCGCGCAGCACGCGCCCATCCACGCGATCTGGTCCTACGGGACCAAGCTCGACACCCAGTGCATCGGGGCGCCCGGCATCAAGAGCGCCAGGGGCCTGGTCGGCAAGCCGGTCGGGTCCACCGGGACCGACGGCTTCTCGATCACGTTGCTGCAGGCCTGCCTGGAACCCGCCGGGGTGCACCTGAGCCAGATCAAGCCGATCAACATGACCCGCTCGGAGTTCGTCCCGGCGATGGTCGCCAAGAAGATCGACGCCGCGGTGTTCCACGCGGACGACGCTTACGTGATCACCCACCAGCTCACGGGCTCCTCAGTGCTGGAGTCGGAGTACCAGGCCATCCCGCAGTGGTGGTACGGCGGGGTCTCGATGCTCGACTCCTACGGCAAGGCGCACAAGGATGTCGTCGTGCGCTTCCTGACCGCGATGATGCTCGCGGACCGGTGGATGAACAACCCGGCCAACAACAGCGCCCTGGTCAGCCTGGCCGCCAAGACCACGCAGGAGGACCCGGCGGCCGTCGCGTACGCCATCAAGTTCCTGCGCGACTCGGGGACCTGGCCGAACGGCGCGGGGCTCAGCCCTTCCCAGGTCAACTACACCGCCGGCATCCTGGCCAAGTACAAGGACATTCCCAGCCAGCCCACGTTCAGCCAGATCGTCGATCCCTCCTACGCCAACGCCGCAGCGGCCAAGCTGGGGTCCTCGTGACCGGAGACAATCCGCCGGCCGCGGCGCACGATGCGGCGCGGGCCGGTCAGGCCGGCGGGGGGCGGGCCGGCGCGGCCTCGCCCGCCGCCGACCTGACCCCCGTCCGCCTGGCCGCGGTCGGCCTGGGCCGGTGGGCGCGGGTGATGGCGCGCGCCTACGCCGGCAGCGAGGTGGTGGAACTGCGCAGCTGCTTCAGCCGTAACCCGGAGCGGCGGCAGGCCTTCGCCGCCGACTTCGGCTGCGGCCAGGACGAGTCGCTGGAAACGCTGCTGCACCGCAGTGACATCGACGCCGTCGTGATCACCGCGCCGAACGACCAGCACGCGCCGATCATCGAAGCGGCCGCGGCCTGCGGCAAGCACGTCTACACCGAGAAGCCGGTCGCGGTCGCCCTGGCCGACCTGCGCCGGATACGCGCCGCGGTCCGCGGGTCGGGGATCGTCTTCGCCTGCGGGCACAGCGCCCGCCGCCTGTCCGGGCTTCGCGAGATGAAGCGGATCCTGGACAGCGGGGAGGCGGGCGCGCCCTCCATGGTCGAGGCGGTGTTCGGCAACGAGCGCGGCCTGGAACTGAAGGAAGGCGACTGGCGGGCAGATCCGGTCGCCAGCCCGGGCGGCCCGCTGACCCAGCTGGGCATCCACCAGATCGACAACCTGCAGTACCTGCTCGGCCCGGCCCGCAGGGCGGTGGCCATGGGCCGGGCGCCCCGGCCGGGCATCGCCAACCAGCTGGCGGTCGGTGTGCTGCTCGAGTTCGATGACTCACTCGGCTATCTGGGCTGCAACTGGCTCTCCCCGGGCAGTTTCACCATCGACGTGTACGCCACGGCGGCCCGGCTGCGCTATGAACTGGACTTCTCCTGGTGGAGCACGTCGGCGCAGACTGACGGGCACACCCAGCTGAGCCGCACCGTGATCGCGGCGGACAGCGCCAACCCGGACGCCCGCGTGCTGGCCACCGACGTCGTGCCGTTGCCGCCCCGCGATCACCTCCGGGAGGAGATCGAGGAGTTCGCCGCTGCCATCCGCGGCGCTGCCCGGGTGGAGGTCGGGCTGGCCGAGGCGCTGGCCAATGTGGCGGTGCTGCAGGCCGCTGCGCGGTCGCTCACCGGCGGCCAGCCCGTTGAGATCGGTGCGGTCATGTCCGAGATCGAGGAGCCCTGAGTGGCGGATCAGGAAAAAGACAGCACTATGCAACGGCCGCCCGGGCCGGTGGCTGCGCACACCCCGGGCCGGCGATTCGACGAGCTGACCGACCCGCAGATCGCTGCGGCGCTGGCCCGCAGTCCCCGGGTGATCCTGCCCATGGGCAGTATCGAGCAGCACGGCCCGCACCTGCCGACCGGGACGGATTTCTTCGCCGCGACCGCGATCGCGCTGCAGGTGGCGGAGCACATCGACGCGCTGGTGCTGCCGTTGTGCCCGCTTGGCGTGACGCCGATGCACATGCCCTACCCGGGCACCGTCTCGTTGCGGCCGGGCACCCTGCAGGACGTGGTCACCGATATCGGCTCCTCGCTGGCGGCCCACGGCTGCCGCGAGTTCGTCATCCTGAACTGGCACGAGGGCAATATCCCGGCACTGGCCCTGGTAGCCGAGCGGCTGCACCGGGAGATCGGGCTCGCCGTGGTGGTCGTCCAGGCCTGCTACGTCGCCGAGGAGCGATTCGGGCCGCAGGCCGGCGGGCTCACCCACGGCGGGAAGATCGAGACCTGGGCGGTGCTGTGCTGCCGCCCGGAACTCGTTCACCTGGACTGCGCCAACGGCAGCGGTGACCGGCAGCGCGGCGAACTGGTGGACCAGCTACGCCGCGACCGGTCCTTCCAGCCCGTGCTCACCGATGTGCGGACCATGTCGCTGACCGGCTGGTACGGGAATCCGGAGGGGGCGACGGAGCAGGAAGCCCAGGCGTTCGTCACCGAGCTTGGCGCGGAGATCGCCGCCCGGCTGCGCGGTGTGCTCGAGGCGCTGGCCACGGTGCAGCCCGGGTACGGGCTGCGCCCCGGGGATCCGGTGCAGCCCGGAGATAGGGCACGGCCCGGAGACGAGGCACGCCCCGGAGATCTGGCGCAGCCTGGAACCCCGGCATGACAGCGGTCATCCCGGCCGGTGCCGGGCGGCGGCTGGCACTGCCCGGGCGGTCCGCCATCGAGCTGGTCTCCGGGGCCGAGGGCGGCTACGGCGTGACCGTCCGGCGGGTGACGATCCCGCCGGAAGACGGGAGCATCGCCCCCCGCGGCCCGCACCGTCACGACGGGTGCACCGAGGTCATCCTCATCCTGGAAGGAACCGGCGAGTTCCTCGGCCCCGACGGGAACTGGCCGGTCGGGCCGGGCGACGTGATCGTGGTCTCGCCCGGTGAACCGCACCGAACCCGCAACACCGGCCCGGGCGACCTGGTGAGCGTGTGCTTCTTCCCGGTCGCCGATCTCGCGACGGTGACCGCCGAGGCTGGAGGGCCGGCTGCGTGAGCGTGGACGTCGTCTGCCTGCGCCCGGAAGCGGACTTCCATGAAGTCGGCGTGCGCCCGCCTGAGGAACTGCGGATCCGCTACGCGGAGCCGGCCGCGGTACCGGACGCGGATCTGACCGCTGCCCGCGCGGTGGTGCTGGCGTCCGTCGGCCCGGTCCTGGACCGTGCCTGGGCGGACCGCGCGGCCCGGGTCGAGCTGGTGCAGTTCACCGGCGCCGGCGTGGACCGCGCGGCCGCTGCCTTCGCCGACCGCCCCGGCGTGGTGGTGGCCAACGTTCCCGCCGCCAACGCCCGCGAAGTGGCCGAATACGTCCTGCTTTCCACCGGCGCCATGCTGCGCCGCCTGGCGTTCGCCGACCGGGAGATCCGGGCCGGCCGCTACCGGCAGGTGCGCGGGCAGTTGTCCCCGGCGGCCGTGCGCAGCCTGCACTCCGCCACCGTGGGCGTGGTCGGGCTCGGCCAGATCGGGCTGGCGGTGGCCCGCCTCTTCCGGGCGGTGGGCGCGGACGTGGCCTACAGCGACCCGGCCCCGAAGGACCCGGCCGCCGCCGCCGACCTCGGGCTGCGCCGCCTGGACCTGGACGACCTGCTGTCTAGCAGCGACGTGGTCACGCTGCACGTACCGCTGCTGCCCGCCACCACGGGCCTGATCGGCGAGGCCAGGCTGCGCCGGATGCGGCCGGAAGCCATCCTGGTCAACGCGGCGCGGGGCGGGGTCGTGGACGAGCAGGCGCTGGCCGCCGCACTGGCGGACGGGCGGCTGGCGGGTGCCGTCCTCGATGTCTACGCGCAGGAGCCGCCGCAGCCCGATGCTGCGCTGCTCACGCTGCCGCCGGAGGCCGCCGCGCGCGTGCTGTACACACCGCACATCGCGGGAGTCGCCTATGAGGCGGCGCGCCGCCTCTACACCGAGGCATGGGAGAACGTCCGCCGGGTACTGATCGACGGCCTGCCCCCGCTGAACGGCGCCGGCTGAACGGCGCCGGCTGAGATGATCACAGCCTGGAGTGCGTCTGGCTGGCCGGGGCGCCGGCTGGCGCCGGGAGCTTTGAACGGTTCGTGACCATTGCCTGACCCGCCACTTACCTGAGAGCAGGCTGAGAGCGGCTGATCATGGCCTAACCCCCCAGAACCGCCAAAATTGTCCCCGATCAGGCTTTACGCACGGCGTCCTGTCTGGTCAGACGGCCTTTGACATGTCAGGGTGGTCAGGAGGCCATCTCCATGGTCGCGGCGTGGAGGGCCGATGGGCAGGGACGTTCCGGCGATCACGGTGAGCCAGCAGGACCGCCGACACTACCGCGAGAAGGTACGCCAGTGCCTGGACGTGCTCGCGCGGATGCTGCGCGACTCCTGGTTCGAGACCGCCACGCAACAGGTGGGTCTCGAGGTTGAGCTCAACCTGGTGGACAGCTCGGGCGCACCGTCGATGAAGAGCCCGGACGTGCTGGCCGCGATCGCGGACCCGCACTGGGCTCCGGAACTCGGCAGATTCAACGTGGAGATCAACGTGCCGCCGCGGCCGCTGGCCGGCGATGCCCTGGGCCAGCTGGAAGCGCACCTGCTGGCCAGCTTGCGGCATGCCGACAAGCGAGCCCAGGATGTGGGCAGCGGGCTCGCGATGATCGGCATCCTGCCCAGCCTCCGGGAGGCCGACGTCAGCGAGGAGGCGATGTCGGCGAACCCTCGCTACTGGCTGCTGAACGAGCAGATCTGCGCGGCGCGCGGCGAGGACGCGCGGATCGCCATCGAGGGCCCGGAGCACCTGCTGACCCACGTGGACAACATCATGCCCGAGGCTGCCTGCACCAGCGTTCAATGTCACCTGCAGGTCAGCCCGGAGTCGTTCGGCAGCTACTGGAACGCAGCCCAGGCGGTGGCCGGCGTGCAGGTGGCGCTGGGCGCCAACTCACCGTTCCTGTTCGGCAGGGAACTATGGCGGGAGACCCGGATCACGCTGTTCCAGCAAGCCACCGACACCCGCCCGGAGGAACTCCAGATCCAGGGGGTCCGGCCCAGGGTCTGGTTCGGCGAGCGCTGGATCACCTCGGTGTTCGACCTGTTCGAGGAGAACATCCGCTACTTCCCCGCACTGCTGCCGCTGTGCGCGGACGAGGATCCGGTGACCGAACTCGAGCAGGGCGACACTCCGGAACTGGCTGAGCTGACCCTGCACAACGGCACGGTGTACCGGTGGAACCGGCCCGTCTACGCGGTGACGAACGGCAAGCCGCACCTGCGGGTGGAGAACCGGGTGCTGCCCGCCGGCCCCACGGTCGCGGACGTCACCGCCAACGCCGCCTTCTACTACGGCCTGGTCCGGGCGCTCGCCGAGGCGGAACGGCCGATCTGGACCCAGATGTCGTTCGCCGCCGCCGGGGAGAACCTGCTGGAGGCCGCCCGGCATGGCATCGACGCCTCCCTGTACTGGCCCGGCCTTGGCGTGGTGCCCGCCACCGAACTGACGTTGCGCCGCCTGCTTCCGATGGCCCGCGAGGGCCTGCGGCGCTGGGGCGTGCAGTCGATCCATGCCGAGCGGAGCCTCGGCATCATCGAGAAGCGTTGCCTGGCCGGACGGACCGGCGCCACCTGGCAGGCAGAGACAGTGCATCTGCTGGAACGCCGCGGCGGGCTCGACCGGGACGCGGCATTGCGCCGGATGACTCAGTGCTACATCGAGCACATGCACTCGAACGAGCCGGTGCACAACTGGCCGGCCGGCTGCTGACCGGCGGGCACCGGCTGGCCGGGCGCTGCTGGCGGGCGCTGCTGGCGGGCGCTGACTGCGTGGTCCGTGGCGGACCAACGGCGGCTGGGTGGGGACCTTCGCCTGCGCCCCGTGCTTCCACGGCGCGGCAGAATTGAATGAGGGCGAAGATGATCGGCCATGCGGTGGCCGGCCGTTTGCTGCGTGCCCGCAGGCAGGGGTGGCGTCGTGAGGTGGTACCGGCGCAAGAGCGTAATGGTAATCCTGGGCGTGGCTACGGTCGGCGTCCTCGTACTGGCAAGCTTCCTCTTACTCCACCGGGGGCCTGTCACGACGCAGACCATCCAGCCAGCCGTCAACCAGTTGCTGTCCCCATTCACCGGGGAGCCGGTGAACTCGCTCGGGCCGGTGCTGGCAGTGAAGATCGACAATCTCGTGTCCGCGCGCCCGCAGACCGGGCTTACCCAGGCGGACATCGTGTACGTGGTACAGGTCGAGGGCGGCCTCAGCCGGTTCCTTGCCGTCTACTCGTCCCACGTCCCGCCGGTCATCGGGCCGGTGCGCAGTGCCCGTGAAGACGATCTGCAACTGCTCCGCCAGTTCGGCCGCCCTGCGTTGGCGTATTCGGGCGCGCACCCTCAGCTGCTCCCCATCGTGGAGGCTGCGCCCATCGTGGACCTCTACAGCGGGCGCGTCGGCGGCTACTACCGGGACAACAGCCGGTACGCCCCGCACAACCTCTATGCCCGGACCAGCCAGTTGCTCGCCGAGGCCCACGGCGCGAGCAAGGCACATGACATCGGCTTCCGGTTCGGCCCGGCCCCGGCCGGCGGCAAGGTCACCGCGGCGAAGTCGGTGAGCTACCCGGCCGCGTCGTTCAGCTTCCGCTGGTCGCAGTCCGCTGGCCGGTGGCTGGTCTGGATGGACGGCGCACCTGCCATGAGCACCGAGGGCGGCCAGCTGGGCGCGCCGACCGTGGTGATCCAGTACACCACCGTCGGCACGGCACGATTCCTGGAGTGGGGCGGCCCGGCCCCGTACTCGCACAGCACCGGTTCCGGGCAGGGCGTGGTACTGCGCGATGGCAAGGCATGGAACGTGCACTGGTCCCGCCCGCACGGCGCTTCTGGAACCACGTTCACCACCGACTCCGGGCAGCGGATGACGTTCGCGCGCGGGCAGGTGTGGGTCATGCTCGCCAGCCGGTAGCCCGGTCGGCCGCCTCCCTGGCCTCCGGATCAGTGCGCTGACCGCAGCAGCTGATCCAGCAGTTCCTGCTCGCCGCCGTCGATGTCGATCACCTTGGTCCGGCTGGTGGGGCCGGTCAGCAGCGTCACCGCCCGCCGCCGGACGCCGAACGCCGCCGCGACCGCCACCAGTGCGGCCTCGGTGGCCCGGCCGTCGATGGCCGGCGCGGTGACCCGGACGACCAGCGCCCCGGCGTGCTCACCGCCGATGCTGGTCCGCGAGGCACCTGGCCGGACCCGGATGGTTACCCGCATCACGTGCCCATCAGTTCTGTAGCGGCATCATTTCGCGGGCGAAATCCGCGGCGAACTGGCCTGGATCGTCCGGCGGCGAGCCGGGGCGGATGACGAACTTGGTGAGGCCGGCGGTCACGTAGTCCTCGATCTTCCGCCGCGCGTCCGCCCAGCCGGACGCCACCAGCGTGGCCGGGTCGGCATCGGGCCTCTCCGCACGCAGCAGCAGCCGGATTTCCGGCGCGATCCCCAGGGCGTCGCTCGCCTCCAGGCCGTACCCGCCGCGCCGCGGGTCGTGGGAATAGACATGCACGGTGTGCGCGATTTGCTGCTTGGCCAGCAGTGCGGTCGCTGGGGTGCCACGTCCTGCCACGCTCAGCAACTCTAAACGCAGCCCGGCCCGGGCCGCCCGCTCAGGCCCGTCGCGCGGCAGGGTCCTTCGCGGCAGTGTCTCTCGCGGCAGCGTCGCGGTCCGCCGGGCCGTAACCTGGCGGCGGCCCGATCGTGGCCGCCTCCGGGCCGAAGGATGCCACGTAACCAGGATGGACCTAGCAGCACGTCGTCCTGCCCCGGCGCCACGTCGACCCCGTAGGTGTCCCGGAGCGTGAACCACGCGCGGGAGATCCGGGCAACCGGCTGGCCGCCGGCCAGGATCTCGAACTCCTTGTCCAGGATGTTGCCGACCGCCTCGAGCTGGCTGCCGTCACTCAGCTCGATGGTCGACTTGTGGTGCAGCGGCGAGACGAGTGCCTTGCGCACGCTGGCCACGACCGCGCCGTCCTGCTCGATCTCCGCATTCAGCCCGTGGTGTACCGGCGGAAGCCCACGGCGTACTCGCAGCCTGCGGCCAGGCCGAGGTACCCGGACATGTTGCGGAGGAACTCGTCGGGGTCGAACTCGCGGCCAAGGCCGTCGAGGTAGGCCTTGTGCTCGCGCAGGGACGCGATGCCGGCGTCGATCGTGGCGGTGACGTCCACGAAGTGCGTGGGATCGCCGCTGCCGGCCACGTAGACCTGGCGGATGCCGTCCCAGGCGGGCCCGTCCTCGGTGAACACCCAGGGGTTGGCGGCGTCCCGGCAGGCGTCCAGCACGGCCAGCCCGGTCGCCCGGTGGTCAGCGTGGTTGACCATCCCGCTGTCGCCCCAGGTGAGCTCGAAGTTCATGGTGATGACGATGTCGGGACGCTGCTGGCGTAGCACGCCGGCCAGGTCCCGGCGTAGCGGCAGGCCGTATTCGACGAGGCCGTCGGCGTGATCGAGGAAGTGCACGTCGTGCACGCCGACCAGCGCGGCGCTGCGTCGTTCCTCATCCACCCGCAGCGGCCCCACCACGTCCGGGGCCATCCCGGCGATGCCGGCCTCGCCCCGGGTGGCCAGCAGGTACGCGATGTGCTTGCCCTGCGCGGTCCACCGGGCCACGGCGGACGCCGCGCCGTACTCGAGGTCATCCGGGTGCGCCACCACGGCGACCGCCCGGTTCCAGTCCTCCGGCATCGGCTCCATTGCCTCTCCCCTGCTGGCGGCCGGGCACTGTTGCTTCGCAGCCAGTGCGACTGGGCACGGTTACTTCTCAGCCAGTATGGTCCCCGGCCTGTTCCCCGGCCAGGACGTTCCTGATCAGGGCCGGCAACTCCGCTGGCCAGATCACCTCCGCGGTCGAGGCGAGTTCCGCCAGGCTCCACCACCGCCAGGCGGCGATGCCGTCCGCGGCATGCATCTGTGCCACGTCGCCGAGCGGCCGGCCGGGCAGGTCGGTGCGCGCCAGGTAGTGACGCTCGTGCTGGCGGACCAGGCGGCCGTCGTACTCCATCGTCAAGCTGCGCTGGAGGACTTCCCGGAGCAGCGCGATGTCGGTCCAGCCGGTCTCCTCGGCCAGTTCGCGAACCGCCGCGGCGGCATAGTCCTCGCCGTCGTTCAGCCCGCCGCCGGGCGTGGTCCAGTGCCGCCCGTTCGGCAGTGCGTCGTCGTAGCGCATCAGCAGGACCCGGTTGCCGGGGTCGAGCAGGATGACCCGGCCTGCCTGTCGTACCGGCAGCCCGGCGGCGTCCACGGTGTCGGGTTCAGCCACGCCTGCAGACTAGGGCACGGCGGCGGCAAGGACAGCTACCCGCCAGGTCACGCTAGATGAGCCGGGCGGTTATCGGCTGCTCGGCGTGGCCGCGCCGAAGTCGTCGTGCACGCCGTTGCTGTACGGGAGGAAGCCAAGGCCGTCGGTGAACGGGTCCAGTGCGTCGCCGAAAGAGTCGGTCGGCCCGCCCAGGTGCCAGCACAGGCTCCCGGCGCTGGCGCCGGCCAGGACCACGCCGTTCTCCCAGCATTCGCGCATGATCTGGGGCAGGCCGTGCGCCCGCCACACCGCCATCAGGTTCACCACGCTGCCGCCCTCGACGAGGATGACCTGCTGGGACAGCAGGTGCGCACGGATGTCCGGCACACTTGGCTGCGGGAACAGCCGCAGCACCGTTAAGTCGGCGTCCGGCCGCCCGGCGAACCTGGCCGCCTGCGCATCCACGTTCTGCTGGGCGTCGCCGATGGCCGTGGGCAGGTAGCAGACCCGGGTAAAGCGACGGTTGGGGCCCACGCTTCGAGACTGCGGAGGGGGTTGGGGCGGGGAGAAGGCTGGGTGCGGGAGAAGGCTGGGTGCGGGAGAAGGCTGGGACCGGGGGAAGATTTTCCGGCGAGGCTAGGGTGATGACGTGCCCACCCATGTCGCCCTGCTGCGTGGCATCAACGTCGGCGGACGCAACAAGGTCGCGATGGCCGACCTGCGCGCGGTGCTGACCTCGCTGGGGCACGCTGACGTCGCCACCTACATCCAGAGCGGCAACGTGGTCTTCAGCACCGCCGAGACGGACACCGCGGCGCTGGCGGCCGCCATCGAGGGTGCCATCGCCGAGCGGCTTGACGTGTGGCCCCGCGTCGTGGTGCTGTCCCGCGGCGACCTGGCCCAGGTCGTCGCCGACAACCCGCATCCCGGTGAGCCGAACCCGAAGGCACTGCACGCGGTGTTCCTGGACACCGATCCGGACCCGGACGTAGTGGCGGCGGTGGCCGTGGCGCAGGACAAGGCAGCGCAGCAGGGGAGCCGCGACACCGCGCAGTTCGTCGGCCGGACCATGTTCCTGCACACGCCGGACGGCTTCGGGCGCAGCGAACTTGCCGTGCTGCTCGGCCGGGCCAGCGGCCCGCTGTCACCCCGGGGCGTCGGCACGGCACGGAACTGGGCGACCGTCGCCAGGCTGCTCGATCTCTGCGACTCCTGATCCCGCCATGGGCCCGGTCCGGATCAGCGGGGGCTGGGCAGGCTTGACCAGCGGTGAGAGGATCGGACGGTGGCCGGAGTGATCTCGCAGGCCCCTGGTCGGATCCGGCTCGAGCAGCCGAGAGGACGGTGGATCGTCGCGGCTGCCGTGCTCGGGTCGAGCATGGCGATGCTCGACTCCACGGTGGTAAACGTGGCCCTGCCGACCATCGGCAAGGACCTGAACACCTCGCTGGCCGGCCTGCAGTGGACAGTCACCGCTTACACGCTCACCCTGGCCGGGCTGATCCTGCTCGGCGGCGCGCTGGGGGACCGGTTCGGGCGGCGCCGCGTGTTCCTCACCGGGGTGATCTGGTTCGCGCTCGCATCCGCCCTGTGCGGCCTCGCCCCCGACATCAGCGTGCTCATCGGCGCCCGGGCGCTGCAGGGCATCGGCGGGGCGTTGCTCACCCCGGGCTCGCTGGCGATCATCCAGGCGACATTCGCCGCCGATGACCGGCCCCGGGCGATCGGGGCCTGGTCCGGGCTGGGCGGGGTGGCCGGCGCCGCCGGCCCGTTCCTGGGCGGCTGGATCGTGGGCTCGATCGGCTGGCGCTGGATCTTCCTGCTCAACCTGCCGCTCGCGGCCGCCGTGGTCGCGGTGGGGCTGCGGCACGTGCCGGAGAGCCGCGACCCCACCGCGCGCGGCCGGTTCGACATCGCCGGGTCGGTGCTCGTCGCGCTGGCCCTGGGCGGCATCACCGACGCGCTCATCGAGGCGCCGACCGCCGCCGCGCCCGGTGCCGTGCTGCCTGCTGTGCTGGGCGTGGCGGCCGGGGCCGGTTTCGTGGTGCTGGAGATGCGCCGCGGGCGGCATCCCGGCCGGGTGCCGCCGATGCTCCCGCTGGGCATCTTCCGCAACCGCGAGTTCAGCGCGATCAACGTGATCACCTTCATCGTGTATGGCGCGATGGGCGCGGTGTTCTTCCTGCTCGTCTTGTCGCTTCAGGTGGTCGCGGGCTTCTCGCCACTCGAGGCGGGCGTTTCGTTGCTGCCCTCGACGGCGGCGATGCTGCTGCTTTCCTCCCGGGCCGGCGCCCTGGCGCAGCGGTTCGGCCCCCGCTGGCTGATGACCAGTGGCCTGCTGACCGCCGGCATCGGGTTGCTGTTGCTCACCCGAATAGGCCCCAACGCTTCCTACCTGGCTGATGTCCTGCCCGCGGTCCTGCTGTTCGGGCTGGGACTGTCCATGACGGTGGCACCGCTCACCGCCACGGTTCTGGCCAGCGCTGATGACCGGCATGCAGGCGTGGCGAGCGGGGTGAACAACGCCACTGCCCGGGCGGCCGGGCTGCTGGCGGTGGCGGGGCTGCCCGCTGCGGTCGGGCTCAGCGGGGCGGCACTGCATTCGGCGGCGCTGCTGGCGAGCGGGTTCCACGCCGCGATGGTGATCTGCTCCGCCTTGATGGCCCTGGCCGCGGTGGCGTCCGCCGCGCTGATCGACAGCGATGTGCTCCGCCCGCAGGCCGGGCAGCCGGTGCCGGAACCGGAATGCCTGATCAACTGCGCGATCGGTGCCCCGCCGCTGGAGCCAGGGGTCTGCGAGGTCGCCGCGCCAGCCACGGACCGGCACTAAGCTTCTAGCCTGGCGCCGGGTGGCGCCAGCCACGCGGCTGGCGTGGCCCGGACACACGGAAAGCCCGCACCATGCACTGGTCACAGATGTTCATCCCGACCCTGCGGGAGGACCCGAATGACGCGGGAGCGCCGAGCCACCGGCTGCTGCTGCGCGGGGGCTACATCAGGCAGCTCATGGCGGGGCACTATTCGCTGCTGCCGCTGGCCGTCCGGGTGCGGGCCAAGGTCATCGACATCATCCGGCAGGAGATGAACCAGATCGGGGCGCAGGAGGTGCTGCTCCCCGACATGCACCCGGCGGAGGTCTGGGAGCGCAGCGGCCGCTGGGAGATCATGGGCGAGGAGATGTTCCGGCTCACCGACCGCAAGGGCGCCCGCCTCGCGCTGGCCATGACGCACGAGGAGATCTTCGCGGTCCTGGCCACCGAGCTGAACTCGCACAAGCAGCTTCCGCAGGCCTGGTACCAGTTCCAGACGAAGTTCCGGGACGAGCCGCGGCCCCGCGCCGGGCTGATCCGCACCCGCGAGTTCACCATGAAGGACTCCTACAGCTTCGACCTCGACCGGGGCAGCCTGGACGTCTCGTTCGACCGGCATCACGCTGCCTACCTGCGCATCTTCGAACGGCTCGGCATCCCGGCCATCGCCGTCGAGGCATCCAGCGGGACCATGGGCGGCAGCGACTCGACGGAGTTCATGTGCCCGTCGCCCTCGGGCGAGGACCAGGTCGTGTACTGCCCGGCGTGCAAGTACGCGGCCAACATCGAGAAGGCCACCAGCCGCCTGCCGGAGGTCATCGACGGCCCGTGGCTGGCCGCGCCGGAGCGGTTCGACACCCCCGGGGTGCGGACCATCGAGGACCTGGTGACCGGCTACGACGCGCCCGCCGACAGGCAGATCAAGACGCTGGTCTACGTGCTCGACGGCCAGCTCACCCTGGTCCTGATGCGTGGCGACCACGCGCTGAAGGAGCAGAAGCTGATCGACGCCACCGGGGCGGCGGCGATCCGCCCGGCGCAGCCGGACGAGATCTCCGAGGCGCTCGGCGCGCTGCCGGGCAGCCTCGGGGCGGTCGCGGTCAGCGGATTGCCGATCATCGCGGACCACGCGCTCGCCGGACGGCGGGACATGGTCACCGGCGCCAACGTCGACGACATGCACCTGCGGGGCGTGGCGGTGGCCCGGGACATCGCCGTGGGCAGCTGGGCCGATCTGCGCGAGGTCACCGCGGGCGAGCCCTGCCCCCGGTGCGGTGAGCCGCTGGAACTCATCCAGGCCATCGAGGTGGGGCACATCTTCAAGCTGGGCGACCGTTACTCCAAGGCGTTCGGGGTCACGGTGCTCGGCCCGGACGGCAAGGCCACCCCGGTGATCATGGGGAGTTACGGGATCGGCGTGGAGCGGGCGATGGCCGCCGTCGTCGAGTGCCACCACGACGAGCGCGGCGTCGTCTGGCCGCTCGCCGTGGCGCCGTTCAGCGTGGTGGTGACAGTCGCCCAGTCCGAGGACACCGAGGTGGCCAAGGCCGGGGCGGCCATCTACGACGAGCTTGTCGCGGCCGGCGTCGAGGTGATCATTGACGACCGTGCGGAGCGGGCGGGGGTGAAGTTCCGCGACGCGGAGCTGACCGGGATCCCGTACCGGATCACCGTCGGCAAGCGTGGCCTGGCCGAGGGCAGCGTCGAAGTCACCGACCGCGGCACGGGGGAGACACGGAAGGTTCCTCCCGGCGAGGTCGTTGCGGAGCTAAGTTCGCTTCTCGGGACTGGTTGACCCGGCTCCGCCGGGTGGCGAGCAGGCTGGTCACCGTGACGGTGCTGAGCACGCCGCCGATGACGCACAGGGACAGCCCGGTGCCGATGTGCGGTACCGGCACCGGGCCGATCCGCTGCACCCCGGACTGCGCGAGCGCCTCGCTGAGCAGCTTCACCCCGATGAAGGCGAGGATGGCCGACAGGCCCGCGGACAGGTGGACCAGGCGGTTGAGCAGGCCGCCGATCAGGAAGTACAGGTGACGCAGGCCGAGCAGGGCGAACATGTTCGCCGCGAGGACCAGGAACGGGTCACGGGTCAGGCCGAAGACAGCCGGGATCGAGTCCATCGCGAACACCAGGTCGGTGGCGGCGATGGCACCGGCCAGGGCCAGCAGCGGGGCCGTGGCCGCGTGGCCGCGCCCCCGCCAGCCGGGCAGCCGGGACGCCAGGCCCGTGGGACCGGCCCTCTTGGGATCGCGCAGCCGGGGTCTCGGGATCTTGATGCCCGGGTCGATGGCGCGGCCAAAGGCCATCCGGCTGGCCGTGATCAGCAGCACCGCCCCGAAGAGGTACAGCATCCAGTCGAACCTGTTCAGCGCGGCGGCCCCGGCGACGATGAACACGGCGCGCAGCAGCAGGGCGAGGCCGATGCCGAGCAGCAGGACACGGCTGCGCAGCCGCGCCGCGACCGCTGAGCGGCTGATCAGCAGGACGAAGACGAACAGGTTGTCCAGCGACAGGCTGTACTCGGTCAGCCAGCCCGCGAAGAACTGCCCCGATGCGCGCGGGTCGGCCACCGCGGCCAGCGCCCCGCCGAACAGCGCGCCCAGCGCGACGACCCCCAGAGTGCACAACGCCGCCTCGCGCAGCCCCGGCTCGCGTTCGCCGCGGCCGCTGAGCAGCAGGTCGGCGGCGGCGACTCCGGCGACCACTGCCACCGCGACGCCCCACAGCCACAGCGGCACGTGGAGGGCGTCCGGCAGCGGGGCCGTTGCCGTGCTCAGTCGGGATCGCGCCCCGACCGGAAGGCACCGGGCCGGAGCGGCCCGGGCCGGAGCGCACCAAGGTGGGTCGCCCGGGCGAAGTCTGCGGGGGTCAGCACCCCGGCCAGTTCGCCCCAGGGGCCGAGCACCAGGACATGGCCTCCGGTGCGCAGCGCCGCCGGGCCGGCGGGGCGCACGTTCAGTCGTGTCCGCAACCCGGTGAGGGGCTCATCCAGGGTGGTGAACACCAGGTGGTCGACCGGGGTGGCGACCTGCGACAGTCTGGTGACGGCGCGGCGGCCCGCAGGCACGCCCATCAACTGGCTGAGCGTCACCAGGCCGGATAGCTGGCCGTCGAAGTCCCGCACCGGGTAGGCGGTCGCCAGGGAGTGGGCTGGCACCGGATTGGCTGGCACCGGGCCGTTGCCGGGCTCGCCATCGCCGTCGAGGAAGGCCTGGACCGTCTGCCACCCGCGAACGGATGGCACCAGTACCTGGTCCGCCGGCAGGATGTCACGGACCCGCAGCCCGGTGAGGGCGGCCGTGGTCAGCACCTGGCCCGCCTCAGTCCGGGAGGCAACGACCATGAGGACGCCCATCAGCCCGAACCAGATGCCGTCCAGATGGCCAAGGGCCAGCGCCGTCACCCCAGCGGCGGTCAGCACAGCCCCGCTGACCTGGCCGAACCGGGCGGAGACCAAGCCAGCGCGGGTGGGATCGCCCGAGCGCGCCCACGCAAGCGCTCGGACAATCCGCCCGCCATCCAGCCCGGCGCCCGGCACCAGGTTGGCGACGAAGAGAAGGCCATTGATCCAGCCAGCGGCGGCCAGCACAGCGATCGCCAGCGGGTCGGCGCCCCGGGTGGACAGGCCCAGCGCTGACAGACCGGCCACCGCGGCCACGCTGACGCCGGCCAGCAGCAGGCTGACGGCCGGCCCGCTGGCAGCCACCCGCCACTGCGCGCGGGGGCTCGGCAGATCAGCACGGCCGTGGCTGGATCCACCGAAGAAGCCAACACTGACCGTTCCGCTGACCCCGTAGCGGCGGGCCGTCACCGCGTGCGCCAATTCGTGCACGACCAGGCTTGCCAGCAGGACGACGATCACACCGGCGGTGGCGGCGAGGTAATCGCTGGCAGGCCGGCCCGGCGCCGCAGCGGGCAGGGTCAGCGCACTGAAACCGGCGGCCACCGCGCCGAGCAGGTAGGCACCAGGGGTGAGCCGGACTCCGATCCCGGCGATACGCAGGCCGCCCCGGCTAGCGGGGCCCGGAGGGTGCCCGGTGCTGCCGGAATCGGGGGGTCGGTCGGTTGGCGCGGTAGCGGGCGGATGGGTCATGGTCACTGCTGTCTCCTCTGGCGCTGGCGCCTCCCGGCCAGCTGCCCCTCATCACTATCCATTTGCCGGGCCCATGCCGTCAGGGACGTCATTCGGCTAAGATGGGGATTCTTAATTGCCGACCATCGGCAAGGAGTTCGCGAGAAGATCTCGCTGGTAAGCCGCCCGGGTGAGTAAGCGCAAGGGTCGGTCCAGGTGAGCTGGCAGCTGACCCGGCGGAGGGCGGGTTCGCAGCGGGCCGGGAGCAGGGAGTGAGCTGGCGCGATGTTGGCGAGCGCAGGGGAGTTGGCACCGGGTGAGCCCGTCGCACACTGAGGGTCGGCCGAGTGCCACGGCCACGGCCGACCTGGATGTGATCGCCCGCGCGGCGAGCCGCGAGGCCGGCGGGGTGCCCCCGGACCTGCTCGGCGACTACCTGCCAGCCGTACTCGACGCCGCCCGGACCGGCCGGCGGCTGGTCATCACCGAACTGGCGGGCTACGGCCGGTCGGGGGAGCGGGCCGCGGAGAGCGGTGTGGCACTGCGCGGCCTGGTCGACCTTTTTCTCTCCGCGACCTGGCGGTTGTGGCGCGAACTGCCGGGGCTGGATGCGCGAACCGCAGACTTGCGGGCCGCCGGGCTCGGCGTGCTGCGGGCGGCTGACGACGCAGTCGCGGCGGCTGCCGAAGGGTTCGAGCGCGCCCACCTGTCAATCGCGAGGCGCGAGGAGGCTGAGCGCCTGGAATTCGTTGATGATCTGCTCTCTGGCCGCGGCGGGGCCGCCGACCTGCTGGTCCGCGGCGAGCGCCTCGGGCTGCGGCTGGCCGGGCCGCATGTGGTCGTGCTGGCTGGGTATGCGGCCGGGGTCACCGCGACCAGGCCGCTGGGCAAGGAAATCGACCGGCTGGTCGCTGAGGCAGCAGCCCCGTCGCCGTCGCTGACCGTTACCCGGGGCGGCCGGTTTGTCGCGGTCACCGGCGTCACGGATGGGGGTGAGGTCGGCCGGGTCGCGGTCGCCCTGGTCCGCGCCCTCACCCGGGGGCACCCCGACCTGGTCCGCGACGACCCGCGCCCGTGGCGGGTCGCCTTCGGCCGGGCTTACCCGGGGCCGGGCGGGGTGCGGCGGTCTTACGACGAGGCGGGTGACGCGCTCGACGTGGCCCAGCGGCTCGGCATGCCCGACCCGGTGGTGGACGCCGCCGACCTGCTCGTCTATCAGGTGTTGCTGCGCGACCGGGCGGCCATCACCGATCTGGTCGGCGCGTTGCTCACCCCGCTGGCGGGTGCCCGGGGCGGCGCGCAGCCGTTGCTGGCGACGCTGCAGGAGTACTACGCCTGCGGCGGCGTGGCCGTCGAGGCCGCGCGCCGGTTGCATCTGTCGGTCCGCGCCGTGACCTACCGGCTGGCCCGGGTCAAAGCGCTCACCGGGCACGACCCGGCAGATCCGGCGCAGGGTCTCGCGCTGCGGGTGGCGGTCATCGGCGCGCGGATGCTCGACTGGCCTGCCACGGCGCTGTAGGCCGGATGAGTTGCTTCCGGTTGCGTTGCCGTGACGTTCTCTGCGTGTCGTTCCGGTAGTCCGGCCTGACGTCCTTCCGGTTACCCTCCCATCGATAGCTCTAGGTAATCACTTGATCTCGAAGGGTGTTGACGGGGTTCGCTGGCCGGGCTACCTTCGTCCCGGCGTGCAAAGCAGCACGTCAACTGGGGGATACGGGAGATACACCATGCGAAAAGCTGTTAAAGGCATGCTCGCGCTCGCCGCGGGCGGGGGGCTGGCAGTCGCGCCGATGCTGGCGGCTGGTTCCGCGCAGGCCCTGCCGCCGCCGACCACGGTCTACGTCTCGCCGACCGGGTCAATATTCAACGCCGGCACGTCGTGCCAGACGGCGACCTTCACGTCGATCAACACGGCGATAGTCGCTGTCGCCTCGGGCGGCACGGTGAACGTCTGCCATGGCACCTATTTCACGGACGCTCTGGCCATCAAGCCGCTGACGCTGTGGGGGCACGGGGCCATCATCAATGCCACGGGAAAGCCGAACGGCGTCACCGTGCTGGCGCCGAATGTCACGGTGCGGGATCTCTTTGTCCGGGACGCGCACCTGGACGGCATCTTCGTGCATACGCACGGGGCCAGGATCCTGGACAACGCGTCGTTCCACAACGGGAGCACCGGCATCAGCTTCAACGGCGCATCGTCGTCCATTGCCTTCGACAACACCACCCGCTTCAACAAGGCCGGCGGGATCAACCTGGCGGACGATTTCGGGCCCACCTCGAACATCAGGGTCATCGACAACGACGCCAGCGACAACCCGGGCGGCTGTGGCATCATCATGGCCAGCCACACCGGGGCCGGTGTGTCTGACAACCTGGTCCGGGACAACGTGGCGGACGACAACGGCACGATCCCGGCGTCGTCCGGCTCGGGCATCCTGATGGCGACCGGGGCCCCGCACGGGGCGGTCTACAACAACCTCGTGGACCACAACTGGGTCAGCGGAAACGGCCTGGCCGGGGTGACCGTGCACGGCCACATTCCAGGGCTGAACCTGAACGGCAACGCGGTCACCAACAACGTCATCGGGACCAACAACCTCGACGGTGACCCGATCGGCCTGGCCCCGCCGGGTGTGAACGTCCCGGACCCCTGGACGACCGGCGTGCTGGTGGCGAGTTCCAGCCCGCTGTCGATCACGGTGGCCAACAACTCCATCTCCGACAACCACGTCGGCATCTGGCGGACCAGCTTGGTCAAGATCGTGGGGGTTAACACCAACACGTACACGAACGTGCTGATCCCAGTGCGTTACGCGCCCTGAACAACGCCATGAAGAACGGCTGTGCGGTCCCGGGATGTGTTCCGGGACCGCGCAGCCGCTTCGGTTCACTGCGCCGCCGGTGCCTGCTGCCGCCCTTGCCGTCCAGGGCGTCGGCGTTGCGGCCCGGGGGTTAACTGCCGCCGGTGCCGTGCAGCGCGTCGATGTCGCGGCGCAGGGCGTCGATATCGAGGTTGGCGGCCTTCGCGTCCTCCTGGGTGATGATCACCCGGGCCTCGTCGAGGCAGGCCGTAGCTGGACAGATACTGGATATTGAACGCGCAGGTCAGGGTTCCGCGCGCTCAGGGTTCCGCGCCTCGGGGGAATGCTGCGCGCTCAGGAACGTTCCGCGCGCACCACGGTATCGATGGCCACTGGCCCGTCCTCGTGCACCGGCCGGCGGACCTGCTCGGCACGGACGATCCGGAGGCCGGGCAGTGCCGCGACCACCGACTCAGCCGTGTGCAGGATGCCGGGATCCTGCGGGCCGCCGTATCCCTGCGCGATGTTGTCCCGGTCATGCCCGACCACCAGCAACGTCCCGCCTGGCGCGAGCGCCGCCGATGCCCGCCGCAGCACGTCGGCGAAGCTGGCCGCCGTGAGGTGCAGGTAAGCCACCAGGACCAGGTCGTAAGCGGCCTGCTCTGGCTCGTACTCCAGCAGGTCTGCCTGGACCCAGGTCGGGTTGACTCCCCGGCTCGCCGCGAGCTTGGCGGCTTTGCCGAGGCCAACCGCGGAGAAGTCGACCGCGGTGACCTGCCAGCCGCGTTCCGCCAGCCAGATCGCGTTCCGGCCCTCGCCTGCACCAAGGTCCAGCGCGCGGCCCGGCGCCAGGGCGGCCAGCTCCGCTGCCACGAAGCGGTTGGGCTCGGCCGACCAGACCAGGTCCGCGATCGCGTACCGCTCGTCCCACTGCTGCTGGTCCATCCGCATCACTCGCTCATGCTCGCCGCGTTCTTTGGTGCGGGCTTGCCGCGCCAGGGATGTTAGCTCTGGTCGTGCTGGTGCTCGCCGTGCTGGTGCCCGGCGTGCTCGTGCTGGTCCTGCTCCTGCTCCTGCTCCTTGGCAACGTCGGCCTTGACGGCCTCCATGTCGAGGTCCCGGGCCTTGCTGATCAGCTCTTCGAGCGCATGCTCGGGCAGCGCGCCCGGCTGGGCGTAGAGGACGACGTTGTCCCTGATCACCATCAGGGTGGGGATGGATGAAATCCCGAACGTCTGCGCCAGATCCGTCTCCGCGTCGGTGTCCACCTTACCGAACACCGCGTCGGGGTGCCGGCTGGACGCGCGGTCGAAGATCGGGCCGAACATGCGGCATGGCCCGCACCAGGCGGCCCAGAAGTCCACCAGGACCATGTCCGCGCTGCCGACTATGGACTCGAAGTTCTCGCCCGTCAGCTCGACCGTAGTCATGGATTGTCTCCTCAGTCTAAGCGGGAATCCGCCGTCAGATACCCTACAGGGTATATTGCAACCGGGCGGGCCGGTCCTCCATTCCCCGCATCCACTAATAGCCAACGAGGCCGGCGAGTTATGCCCGATGTCCCCGGCGGGTGCGGCCCCCTGCCTGTGTTCGCGTCGAGCGGATCTGCGGATCTGCGGATCTGCGGGACCGCGGCCACGGTCGGCGGCACGCTGGCGGTCTGCCGCCTCGCCGGGATCAGGTTCATGGCCACCGGCGGCACCGGCGGGGTGCACCGCGGCTTCGCCGCCACCCCCCACGTCTCGGCCGACCTGCCGCAGGTCGCCCGCACCCAGGCGCTGGTGGTGTCTACAGCTCCCGCGGCGGGCCGCCTTCGCTGGACATCGAGCCGATCCTCGCCGAGGCGGTCGCCCGGGTACGCGACCAGGGGGTACGTGGGCAGTCCGGCACACCCGCCGTCCTGGAACTGGTGCACGAGCTGAGCGGTGGGCGCAGTATCGAGGTCAACCGGCAACTGATCGCCGGCAACGCGGCGCTGGCCGCCGAGGTCTCCGTCGCCTATTCGGGACTGAGCGGCAGCCCCGGGGCAGCACAATGAGCGTGCCGCCCGGCGGAGGAGGAGGTAGGAACCATGCGGATTGGCGTGTCACTGCCGGACCCGGCGGGCGCTGACGCCATCGCCCGAGTTCGCGGCGAGTTGCAGCGCGCGGCGGACGAGGGCTTCGCGTCGGCCTGGATCAACAACATCTTCGGGCTGGACGCACTGACCACGCTGGCCGTCGCGGGCAGCGGTGTTCCCGGGATCGAGCTGGGCGCCGCGGTCGTGCCCAGCTACCCGCGCCATCCCGCGGCCCTCGCCCAGCAGGCGCTGACGGTGGCGGCGGCCACCGGGGGACGGCTGACCCTGGGTATCGGTACCTCGCACAGGATCGTCATCGAGGACATGTTCGGCTACCGGTTCGACAAGCCGGTCCAGCACACGAGGGAGTACCTGTCGATCCTGCGCCCGCTGTTGCATGGCCAGCCAGCGTCCTTCCAGGGCGAGATGCTGAGCGCCAACGTCACGCTGACCACCCCGGCACCGCTGCCGGTGCCGGTGCTGCTGGCCGCGCTCGGGCCGAGGATGCTCCGGCTGGCCGCGGAACTCGCCGAGGGCACCGTGCTGTGGATGACCGGGCCGGTCACGGTGCGCGAGCACATCGTGCCGACGATCACCGCGGCGGCGCGGGAAGCCGGCCGGCCCAGCCCCCGGGTGGTGTGCATCCTGCCGGTCTGCGTGACCAGCGACCCGGACGCCGCCCGGGCCGCCGCGGCCAAGGTCTTCGCCATCTACGGCCAGCTTCCGTCGTACCGGGCGATGCTGGACCGGGAGGGCGCGGCCGGTCCCGCTGATGTGGCCCTGGTCGGCGACGAGTCGGCCGTCGCCGGCCAGATCGCCGGCCTGGCCGACGCGGGGGTGACCGATTTCGTGGCTGGTGAGTTCGGCAGGGGTGACGAAGCCGTGCGCACCCGCGAATTGCTCCGGTCGCTGCAGGCCTGAGGGCTGCGCCACGGCCTGGTGGCAGCCGTCCACGGGGACGCCGGGGACCATCGGACCTGGCATCACCGCCCGCTGGCGAGCAGACTGGGGCACATCTCAAGGGGGTGGATGGTCATGCCATTCATCGACCGCGCCGACGCGGGGCGGCGGCTGGCCGGCCTGCTGAAGGACGCCCGGGGAACGGACGCCGTCGTGCTGGGACTGCCGAGAGGCGGGATCCCGGTGGCCTTCGAGATCGCCCGGGCGCTCGGCGCCCCGCTCGACGTCATCCTGGTGCGCAAGATAGGGCTGCCCAGCCAGCCGGAGCTGGCCATGGGCGCGATCGGCGAGGACGGCGTGCGCATCGTCAACCAGAACGTGGTGCGCATGGAGCACATCAGCGAGCAGGATTTCGCGGCTGTCGAGCAGGATGAGCGGGCGGAACTGGAGCGGCGGGCGAACCGCTACCGCGCGGACCGGCCCCGGGTGCCGCTGGCGGGCCGGACCGCGATCGTGGTGGACGACGGCATCGCGACCGGGTCGACCGCGCGGGCCGCCTGCCAGGTCGTGCGAGCGCACGGCGCGGCCCGGGTGGTCCTGGCCGTCCCGGTCGCACCGCGTGCCACGGTCAACGCCCTGGCCGACGCGGCGGACGAAGTGGTCTGCCTGGAGGTGCCGGAGCCGTTTTTCGCTATCGGCCAGTGGTACCGCGACTTCTCGCAGACCGCGGACGAGGAAGTGGTCGACCTGCTGCGCCGTGCGGCCACCGGCGCTGCGGCGGGAGCACGGGAAGAGGCGGGAGTGGAGGCGCACGTGGCAGCGGGGGACGGTGGGGAAGCGGGCGCTGGCGGGGAAGCGGGGAACGATGTGGCGGTGCTCGCCGGCCCGGGGACTCTCCCGGGGCGGCTGACCGTGCCTCCGGCAGCGCGCGGGATCGTGCTGTTCGCCCATGGCAGCGGGAGCAGCATGAACAGCCCGCGCAACATGTTCGTGGCCGGCGCGCTGCACGTGGTCCGGCTCGGGACGCTGCTCTTCGACCTGCTCACCCCAGAGGAGGAAGCTGACCGGTCGAATGTGTTCGACATAGACCTGCTGGCCAGCCGGCTGTCCGCGGCCACCGCCTGGCTCCGGGCGCAGCCTGGCATGGAGCGGATCGGCGTCGGTTACTTCGGAGCCAGCACCGGGGCCGCCGCGGCGCTGCGGGCTGCCGCGGAACCCGGCAACGAGGTAGCCGCCATCGTGTCGCGCGGCGGCCGTCCGGATCTGGCGGGGCCGGCCCTGGGCGCGGTGCGCGCGCCCACCCTGCTCATCGTGGGCGGTCTCGACGACCGGGTGCTCGCGCTGAACGCGGAGGCGCGGGCGCACCTGCGCAGCGAGAACCAGCTTGCCGTGATCCCTGGGGCGACCCACTTGTTCCCCGAGCCGGGATCGCTGGAAGAGGTGGCATCCCTGGCCCGTGACTGGTTCACCAGATACCTCGGGGCGGCTCAGCCGGCCGGACGCTGAACACCCGGGATGTGCGCGCTGAGCACGGCTGACTGGCCGTCGTGCACGGCGGCCAGCGCGGATGAGGGTACGCCGAACAGGTAGGAGCCATCACCCACCAGGCAGACCACGGTCCGGCGGGGGGCGGCCAGCTTGGGAATTCGCGGCCGCGAAGCTGCGGGCGGGGATGTGCCACATCGACATCCCGGACTTGAGCGGATCGACGTCCACGCAGTAGATCGCGGCATCCGGGGCCGGACGGCTGGTGACGTGAATCCAGGGCACGTCACTGTCCACGGACAAGATCACGTCAGCCCGCGCCAGCAACACGTTCTGGGTGCTGGTGGTCCACTGGTAACCACAGTGCATGGGGTGGTCGGCGGGGAAGTTGACGTGGTTGGGCACGGACTCGCTGGGCCAGTTGGCGTGTCAGCTCGGCGAGCGGCGTGGCGCCTGGGGTGAACAGAGCTAACAACGGCTGGGCTGGCCCTGGCAGCGCCGGGATCAGCCCGGCGCGCAGCAGTGATGACTTGCCTGATCCGGAGGGACCGGGGGCTAGCTACCTGTTCAGCACCCGGCCGGCTCGCTGCCCGGGGTGTGCCCGGATTCACTGCCAGGACGTGCCCGGATTCGTCGGCCGGCCCTTCCCCGGTGGCTGTAGGCGGGGGTAACGTTCAAGCGGGTCCCGGGCCGATGACGGACCGAAGAGCCACCGCTGAGGGTGTGAGGTGGCCGCGCAGGTTGGCTTCGGCACTTAATAGCCGCTCCCTCTTTGTCACTCCCGGGACCCGCCAGCTCGCCGCACGGCGCGCGCCGTGCGGCGCTACCGGGGTGGGCGGGTGCGTGGTGAGCCGGGTTCACGATGTCGGCGGGCAGGCCGGCTTCGGCCCGGTCCCGCTCGGCGACGACGGCCAGCCTTTCCGGCATGACCGGGAGGCGAGGGTCTACGCGCTGAACGGCGTGCTGCGGGGACGCGGCCTGTACACGCCCGCCGCCTGACTCGCACGGCAACCACCTGACCTGCACGGCCGCCGCCTGACCCGCGCCTGGCCCGGGGCCCATGCGTTTGGTCAGCTCAAGCCGGGTACGGAAGATCACGAGGTCGTCGTCCCGGCAGCCTGGAGGACAACCGTCGCGCACCCCGGCCAACGCGGGAACGAGGGGATTCGCCATGAAGTGGCTGACAGCGGCAGTGGCCGCGAGCGTGGTAGGCATCGGCGTGATCATCGCCATCAACCAGCAGGACATCACGCGCTATCTCCGGATCCGCCAGATGTGAGCTCACTCCGGGGGTGATCTGGGCTTCCTGCGCATGTCCAACGCCGCTAGCGTGTGCACGTGAATCGCGTCGCCCGACGTCCGGCCGCGGCTCCGGCAAAGCGGCGGCTGGCCGTCTTGCTGGGTGTGCGTGACCCGGTTGTCGTGATCCTGCTGCTCATCGCGTTCTTCTCGGCGATCTCCGGCAAGCCCCTGGACGGCCTGTTGATCATGCTCGTGGCAGCCGCGCTCGCCTGGGACTCCTGGGCGCGGTCCCGCCGCGCCGCGGCGGAGCCCAGTGAGGACGAGCCGGCCTGGCCGTTGACAGCGCACCGGCACCCGCAACCAGCGGTGCAGGCGCCAGCGGTTCAGGCGCCAGCGGTGCAGGCACCGGCCGGGCAGGCGCCGGGCGGATCGGCCGCGCGGCACAACGCCGCGGTGCTCGGCGGCCTTGCCGGGGTGCTCGGCGGCATCCTCTACGCCGCAGTGGTCGGCTCGTTCACCCGCTTCTCGTGGCCCGCGACGATAGCGGTCGTCGGCCTCGGCGCGCTGGTGATCTTCATCGGCTGGCAGGGACCGCTGCGGCCCCGGCCCGTCCCCGGCCGGCTGCCGCTGGCCGGCGTGGCCGCATGGGGCGCACTGCTCTTCGCGGGCGGCCTGTGGGAACTGTGGCAGTTGCTGCAGCAGCCCAGCCTCACCGTCACGTCCTACGCCCATCCGACCATCAGCGCGCTCACCGACCCAGTGCTGAGCGCCCAGCCCGGCCGCGCCCTCATGCTGGCCGGCTGGCTGCTGATCGGCTGGTACCTGGTCAGGCGATGAGCAGTCACGACGTCGCCATCCTCGGCTACCTGGTGCTCCTGATCGCGGCTGCGCTCCTGGAGTTGACGGCCACCCGGACCAGGGCGCCGGTCCCGCCGCTCGGCGATGTCCTCTCCAGGATCATGCGCACCCGGACCGGGCGGGTGGGGGTGCTGGTCGCCTGGGCATGGCTCGGGCTGCACTTCTTCGCCCGGTAGCTCTTCGCCCGGTAACCTGGGGCGGCGGGCGAAGGGACGATGCCATGACCACTGCCGCCAGTGTTGCCAGCCCCGTCGATTTCGAGACCTTCGGCGATTACAGCCTGAAAGCCCCGCGCCGGGCGGACGGTGCTTTCGTCCGGCCGCTGTACCGTTTCCAGGGCAGGATCACCGCTGACGGGTCCAGCGGCTACCCGGCACAGCCCGGCCGCTACCACCTCTACATCTCCCTCGCCTGCCCGTGGGCGCACCGGTCGGCCATCGTCCGCGCCCTGCTGGGGCTGGACGAGGTGATCTCGATGTCGGTGGTCGACCCGGTCCGGGACGGGCGTGGCTGGGCGTTCCGGGACGGTCCCGGTTACTCGCCGGATCCGGTGAACGGCTTCGCCTTGCTCCGGGAGGCCTACGAGGCGACCGAGCCCGGCTAAGGCCAACCTGCGCCGCCTGGCGGACTACCCGAACCTGTGGCCGTACGCCCGTGACCTGTACGCGCTGCCCGCGTTCGGCGGGACCACGAACTTCGACCACATCAAGCGGCACTACTATGGGACGCACCCGCAGATCAACCCGCTGCGCATCGTCCCGGCCGGCCCCATCCTCGACTGGACCGCCCCGCACGGCCGTGCGGCCCTGCCGGTCAGCGGGTGAGTTCGGCGTACAGGGCCGTGGTCTGGGCCGCGATGGCGTCCCAGCCGAACTCGGCGACCGCACGCTTGCGGCCCGCCCGGCCCATGGACGCCGCCCGGCCGGAGTCGCTCACCAGGGCGTTGAGCGCCGCGGCCAGCGCCGCCGGGTCGTCCGGGGGGACCAGCAGCCCGGTCTCGCCGTCGGCCACCACCTCGGGGATGCCGCCCACCCGGGAGGCGACGACGGCCGTCCCGCAGGCCATCGCCTCCAGGTTGACGATGCCGAGCGGCTCGTACAGCGACGGGCAGGCGAACGCGGTGGCGTGCGAGAGCAGCTGGATGACGTCCCGTTTCGGCAGCATCTCCGGGATCCAGACCACCCCCGGGCGGGTGGCCTGCAGGCTCGTCACGAGGTCTGCGACCTCGGCAGCCAGTTCGGCGGTGTCCGGCTGGCCGGCGCAGAGCACCAGCTGTGCCTCCGGCGCCAGGCTGGCGGCGGCCCGCAGCAGCACCGGCAGACCCTTCTGCCGGGTAATCCTGCCGACGAAAAGCACAATAGGCAGCAACGGATCGAGGCCCCAGCGACTCAGCACATCGGTCCCGGGATCCGGGGCGTACTCCCGCGCGTCGATCCCGTTGCGGATCACCCGGATCCGGTCCGGGGGGACAGCCGGGTAGGCGGCCAGCACGTCGGCCCGCATACGAGCGGAGACCGCCACCACCGCGGCGGCCGATTCGACCGCCACCCGCTCACACCAGCTGGACAGGGCGTAGCCGCCGCCCAGTTGCTCTGCCTTCCACGGCCGCAACGGCTCCAGCGAGTGCACGGTGACCACGTGCGGCACGCCGTACAGCAACGACGCCAGGTGCCCCGCCAGGTTCGCGTACCAGGTATGCGAGTGCACCAGGTCCGCGTCGCCGACAGCGGCGGTCATCGACAGGTCCGCGGAGATCGTCTGCAGCGCTGCGTTCGCCCCGGCGAGCAGGTCCCATGGCTGGTGGGCCACCGCGCCGGGCCGGGCTTCGCCCTGGCAGTGCACGGTCAGGTCGACCAGGCCGGCCAGCTCGCGGGCCAGGTAGGCGACGTGCACCCCCGCACCGCCATAAACGTCGGGCGGGTACTCGCGGGTGAGCAGCGCCACCCGCAGCTGGGCACCCGGCAGCCGACCGGCCCGCTCCGTGCTCGCGCCGCGGCCCGCCACGCCCGGGCCGGGCCCGGTCACCCGGTGACCTTCTGGCTCTTGCCCACCACGGTGATCCCGCCGTCGGAGACCACGAAGCCGCGCGCCCTGTCGTGGTCCTTGTCCACGCCGATGACGACCCCCTCGGGGACCGTGACGTTCTTGTCCAGGATCGCGTTCTTGATCACCGCGTGGCGGCCGATGATCGTGTTGTCCAGGATCACCGACCGCTCCACCAGCGACCAGCTGTTGACCCGGACGCCGGGGGAGAGCACGGACTCGCGGACCAGCCCCCCGGACACGATGACCCCGTTGCTGACCAGGCTGTCGATCGCCCGGCCGACCCGGTCCCCGGTATCGTGCACGAACTTCGCCGGCGGCTGCGACGTCACGTGGGTCAGGATCGGCCAGCGGTCGTTGTAGAGGTTGAAAACCGGGTGGATGGCGCACAGGTCCATGTGCGCGTCGAAGTAGGAGTCCAGCGTGCCGACATCGCGCCAGTAGCCGGCGTCGCGCTCGCTCGCGCCGGGCACCTTGTTGGTCATGAAGTCATAGACCTGCGCGCAGTCCTTGTCCACCAGCATCGGGATGATGTCACCGCCCATGTCGTGGCGGCTGGACGGGTTCGCCGCGTCCTTGCGCAGCGCCTCGATCAGCACGTCGGTGGAGAACAGGTAGTTGCCCATGGAGGCGTAGGCCTCATCGGGGCGGCCGGGCAGGGCCGGCGGGTCGGCGGGCTTCTCCAGAAACGCCTCGAGGGTGCGGCCGTCCGGTCCGGCCTGGATCACGCCGAACGCGGTGGCCTCGGGGCGCGGCACCGGGATGGCGGCGACGGTGACCCCGGCCCCGTGCTCGGAGTGCTGCGCGATCATCTGCCGCGGATCCATCCGGTAGACGTGATCCGCGCCGAACACGATCACCAGGTCGGGCCGCTCGTCGTAGATGAGGTTCAGCGACTGGTAGATGGCGTCCGCCGACCCGGTGTACCAGTGCGGGCCCAGCCGTTGCTGGGCCGGCACCGGGGTGACGTAGTTGCCGAGCAGCGTGCTCATCCGCCAGGTGGTGGTGACGTGCCGGTCCAGGCTGTGGCTCTTGTACTGGGTGAGCACGGCGATCCGCAGGATCCCGGCGTTGACCAGGTTGGACAGCGCGAAGTCGACCAGCCGGTACATGCCGCCGAACGGCACGGCCGGCTTGGCCCGGTCCGCGGTCAGCGGGGCCAGCCGCTTGCCGGCCCCCCCGGCGAGCACGATCCCCAGGACTCGCTGATCTGCCATCTCCCACCCCTCACGAGCCATGGGCTTCCTTCAGCACGCCGTCCAGGATCTGCTGTGCCTCGTCCTGGATGCGGGCCAGTTGGCCGGGTCCGGCGAACGACTCCGCGTACAGCTTGTAGACGTCCTCTGTGCCCGACGGGCGCGCGGCGAACCACCCGGACTCGGTGATGACCTTGATGCCGCCGAGTGGCTCACCGTTGCCCGGCGCGCTGGTCAGCCGGTCCAGCACCGGCTCGCCAGCCAGTTCGGCGGCGCTGACCTGGTCCGGGGACAGCCGGGCCAGGAGTGCTTTCTGGGCACTGGTGGCGGGCGCGTCGATCCGGGCGTAGGCCGGGTCACCGAGCCGGGCCGCCAGCTCCCGGTAGCGCTCGCCGGGCGACCGGCCGGTCACGGCGGCGATCTCGGAGGCGAGCAGGGCCAGGATGATGCCGTCCTTGTCGGTGGTCCAGACCCGGCCGTCGGTGCGCAGGAAAGAGGCCCCGGCGCTCTCCTCGCCACCGAACGCGATGGAGCCGTCGAGCAGGCCCGGCACGAACCACTTGAATCCGACCGGCACCTCGATCAGTACGCGCCCCGCGGCCGCGGCCACCCGGTCGATGATCGAGGAGCTGACCATCGTCTTGCCCACAGCGGCCCCGGCAGGCCAGCCCGCCCGGTGGGTGTAGAGGTAGTCGATCGCCACGGCCAGGTAGTGGTTGGGGTCGAGCAGCCCGGCGTCGGGGGTGACGATGCCGTGCCGGTCAGCGTCGGTGTCGTTGCCGGTCGCGATGGCGAACTCGGCCGAGCGGCCGATCAGCGATGCCATCGCGTACTGCGACGAGCAGTCCATCCGGATCCGGCCGTCCCAGTCCAGGGTCATGAACCGGAATGTCGCGTCCACCGCCGGGTTGACCACGGTCAGGTCCAGGCCGAACCGGTCGGCGATCTCGGCCCAGTAGGCGACGCTGGCGCCGCCGAGCGGATCGGCGCCGATCCGGATGCCCGCCCCGCGGATCGCGTCGAGGTCCACCACGGTCGGCAGTTGCGCGACGTAGGTGCCCAGGAAGTCGAAGACCTGAGTGGTCGGGGCGTCCTTGGCCTGGGCATAGCGCACCCGCCGGACCTCGCGCAGGCCACCGGCCAGGAGCTCGTTGGCGCGCTCGGCGATTTTCCCGGTGATCTGCGACCCGGCGGGCCCGCCGTCAGGCGGGTTGTACTTGAAGCCGCCGTCTTCCGGCGGGTTGTGCGACGGCGTGATCACGATCCCGTCGGCGAGGCCGGCTCCTTTCTTAGCCCGCCCCGCCGCCCCCACCAGCGCCTCATTGTGCATGAGGATGGCCAGCGAGAGGGCGGGGGTCGGGGTGTAGCCGTTCCTGCTGTCGGCCAGCACCGTCACGCCGTTGGCGGCGAGCACCTCCAGCGCGGTGACGAAGGCGGGCTCCGACAGCGCGTGGGTGTCCCGGCCGAGGTAGAGCGGGCCGGTGGGGCCGGCCTTGGCCCGGTAGTCGCAGATCGCCTGGGTGGTGGCCGCGATGTGATCTTCGTTGAAGGAGCAGCGCAGGGCCGATCCCCGGTGCCCCGAGGTGCCGAAGGTGACCTGCTGCTCCGGTACCGCCGGATCCGGATGCAGCGCGAAGTAGTCAGTGACCAGCTTGGCCACGTCGACCAGATCATCCCGGCTGGCCGGCTGGCCGGCCCGCTCATCCACCCGCAACGTCAGCTCCTCACCCCGGCAGTATCACGCGGCAGCCGCTGAGCGTGGCCACTGTGCACCACGGACAGCCGGCCGCGGACCCTCGCTGCCAAGTGTTCCGGTAAACCGCCCCGGCCGCCATGGTCGGCGCGCCCAGGAATTACCCGGTCCCGGGGGGTTATGCGTTGCCCGGTCCCGGGGGGTATGCGTTGCCCGGGCGGCGGAGGGTGATGTGCTGCGCGGGGCGCCGGGGTGATGTGCTGCGCGGGGCGCCGGAGGGCGATGCGTTGGCCGGGGCGCCGGGCGGGCTGCGATGATGGCCGGGTGGGCAACGATGCGCCGCCGACACGGCGGGCCCGGCTCTGGTCGGCAGCGGAGGCCAGAGGCGTGCCGCTGCGCACCATCCTGGCCGTCGCCGCGGTGGCGGGCGCGGTCTACCTGCTGGGGAAGGTTGTCTACCGGCTGCGTGACGTCCTGCTGCTGGTCATCGTGGCGGCCTTCATCAGCCTCCTGCTGAACCCGCTGGTGGTCGCCTTGCAGCGGTGGCGGATCCGGCGCCGTGGCTGGGCCGTGGCGGTGGTGACGTTGTGGGGGGTGCTGGTCTTCCTCGGCCTGGCGCTGGCCTTCGGCTACCCGCTGGCCAACGGGATCAGCCACCTCGCCCAGAAGATGCCGTCCTATGTGGCGGCGGCACAACACGGCAGGGGCTGGATCGGGCACCTGGTGCAGCGGTATCACGTGCAGGCATGGGTGCAGAAGAACGCGCCGAAGCTGGTCAGCTTCGGTGAGGGGCTGGCCAAGCCCGCGCTGACCCTGGGCAAGGGCGCGTTGTCCCTGCTCCTGGAGTTGCTGACCATCTTCATCCTGGTGTTGCTGCTGTTGCTGGAGGGTCCCAAGATGCGGACCGGCCTGCTCGGCATGATGTCCGTGCAGCGCGCGGAGCGCTACACCCGGATCGCCCACGAGGTGAACCGGTCGGTCACCGGCTACATGCTGGGCAACTTCCTGACCTCCCTGACGGCAGGGGTGGTCGTGTTCGTGACGTTGCTGGTGACGGGCGTCCCGTTTCCCTTCCTGTGGGCGCTGTGGGTGGCGCTGGTGGACTTCCTGCCGATGATCGGCGGGGCGCTGGCCGGGATCCCCACGGTGCTCTTCGCCGCCGCGCACTCGCTGACCGCCGGGATCGTCACCCTCGTCGTGTTCCTCGTCTACACCCAGCTAGAGAACCACGTGCTGAACCCGATCGTGATGAGCCGCACGGTCCGGGTCAACCCGCTGCTGGTCCTGCTGTCCATCTTGGTCGGGGGAGAGATCGGCAGCTGGATCGGCGGAATCTTCGGCGCGTTCGTGGGGGCGTTGCTGGCCATCCCGGCGGCCGGCGGCCTTCAGGTGCTGGTCCGCGAAGCCTGGCAGGCCAGCGCCCCGGAGTCGGCTGATCCCGTAGCGCCCGTGGAGCCCGGCGCCCCTGGGGCGCCTGAGCCTGGGGTGCCTGAGCCTGGGGTGCCTGAGCCCGTCAAGCCTGCTGGGCCCGGAGCCGGCTGAGCCCGGCCGAGCCGTCCGAGACTTCCGGGCCTGCTGGGCCCGGGCCAGCGGGCATAACGCACCGCGCTGATTGCTGGTGGGGGCGCGCGGGCCTAGCTGGTACCTCACTTCGGGGACGGGCTCGCCCATGTCCAGCAACTGGCGCTTGCCGTCGGGATGGAATCCGCAGGCCTCGTAGAAGCGGCGCGCGCGGTGGTTTGCCTCCAGTACCCACAAGGTGATGTCGTTCAGCCCTGCCTCGCCCAGTGCCCCGGTCGCATGCGACAACAGCAGTCGGCCCACCCCATTGCCCCACCACTCCGGCAGCACGTAGCAGGCGTAGATCTCACCTTGCCGTGGTCCGGTGCGGTCGGCGTCACGGCAGGGGCGGCCGAGCACCCACCCGACGACGGCGCCGGACTCGACGGCGACGCACTCAACCGCCGTGTCCGGCCGATTCGTCATCAGCCTGCGCCGTTCCTTGGTATCCGCGTGCAGCCGGTCCAGGAAGGCGTCCGGCACGATGCCCCGGTAGGCCGTCTTCCACCCGGCGACGCGCAGCCGCTCCACCTGGTCCGCGTCCGCGGGCACCGCCGCGCGGATGGTTGGTCCTGCCACGTTGCCACGCCATGGCCGTCTCAGCCCGTCTCCCCCAATCTCCCCGGCCCGGCCCTGCCTGGCCCGGGTGTTCCTGCCAGCCTGAGCCCGTTTCTCCCGGTCTCCCATGGTTGGCTCCCAAGTTTGGCTCCCAAGCCAACGCCCTTACAGGGCGGGCCGCCGCGGTGATGACACACCGCGACGGCCCTAGACCGCCCATCCGCACTACCGGAAGGAACGACCCGATGACAACCTACGATGCCCCGCCGCCCGGGAGTGCCGCAGCCTACGCCGCGTCGCACCGCATCCTGTGCGCCCACGCCGACAGCGCCCGGCACAGCGCCCACTGGCTGGAGCCTGGCGAGCGGTGCCCGGACGCGCAGCGCCCCCCGGTCACCCCGCCGCTTGAGACCGAGCGGCAGGCCCGCGAGCTGCCCGCCGTCCGCGCCACCTACGACGCGATGCACGCCAGCACCCGGCGCGGGGTCATGGCTCAGCGCAACCACCGGATGCTGTGCGAGGCGCTGACCGCCGCCGGGGTCGAGCCCGGGGCGTTTGAGCGCCGGATGCTGCTCTGGCTGAGCAACTGGGAGCCCGAGACCTGCGCCGTGTTCGCCGCGCTCATCACCCGCGCGGCCTCGGGGACGGCGGCCGGCCGGTGAGCGCCGGCCTGGACGCCCTGGACTGCGGCGTCATCGAGGCTGGGCTGTCCGCCGCTGAGGCGCTGTCCCGGGTGGGGGCGCTGGAGCGCGAGGTCGCGGGCCTGCGCGCAAGGATCACGGGCATCCTCGGCGAGATACGCGAGACGGCGCAGGCCGCCGGCATCGCGGCAGCCGATGACCCGGGGACCGCCTATGACGCCGCCGCTGCGGTGCAGGCGCGCCGCCGGGAGTTCCGCCTCGTGCAGGCGGGAGGCGCGCGGTGAAGGCCGGGCTGCCCAGGGCGCTGGCCCTGAAGATGCACCTCCTGCTCGCCGCGCACTGGCTGCGGGAACTGCCGCAGATGCCGCGGTCCTGGTACGAGTGCAACGTCGGCCTGTGGCCTCCTGTGAAAGCGCGGAGGTGCCTGCGCCGCCAGTGGCTGCGGATCCGGTCGTGCGCCTTCCACGTCCGCTGGCGCATCACCGGGGCCATCCTGCGCCGGGTCGCCACGGAGGAGCTGCGCCACGCTGCCCTGCTGCTGGGCTATGACTTCGCGCTGGGCCACGGCCGGGAAGGCGTCCTGGGCTGCCTGCATGAGTTCACCGTCGGCTGCGAGCTTGGTTTCGGCGTCCGGTACGGGGACACCGGCGAGCAGGAGGAAGCCGTCGAGGCGCTCCTCCTTGAGCTGGGCATGTTCCGCACGGCAAGGCCAGTCCGGTGACCGCGCTCGTGGCCGCCGTGCTGGCCGTGCTCGCCATCCGCGCGCTGCGTTCCCCCCGGGTCCGCATGGCCCTGGGGATCGTGGCCGGGCTCGGGGCCGCGCTGGCGGTCGCCGGGGGGCATGGCGCCGTCGTCGTCGTCCTGGCCGCCGTCATGGCGGGCGGAACGCTGGGCGCGGTGGCGCTGCTGCACCGGCTGGTGGTTCCCGCCGCGTTCCGCTCCGCATCAGGTGGTGCGTCATGACCCGCATGGACCGGAGGGTCACCGCGGCCCGCGAGTTCCTCGCCGCGACCGTGGAGACGTCCCCGGACACGCCGCCGGCGGATCTGCTGAGCTGCGCGGCTGAGTGCCGCAGGCACCTCGTCGCCATCCTGGCCACCCCGGCCGCCGGGGCATTGTCCCGGGCGCAGCGGGCCCTCGTCCTGGCCGCGCTCGAGGAGGCCGCCGAGGCCCGCACCGAGCGGGCACGCGGTGAGGCCGGCTGCCCGGCCTGCGCCGAGTCGATCGCCATGGACGGTCTCTGTGCCGGGCACCGGGAGCACCTGACCCGGGCGGATGAGTACCGCGAGGCAGCGGAACAGATCGGGGGCCAGCGGTGAGCGGCACGCGGCGCCAGCCGCGTCACGCGGCCGGGGACCTGCCCGGCATGGCCGGGGTCCGCCTGTCCGGTGAGGCCGCCGACGCCGGGGTGATCGAGGGCCTGATCACGGACCTGGACGGCGACGGCTTCGACGTCATCAGCCGGGACGCGCCCCGCCGCAACCGCCGCGAGCCAGGCATCCGGGCCTGCCTGGTGCTCCGCGTCCGCGAGATGGGAGGCACGTCATGAGCGACCTGTCGCACGGCCTCGAAGAGCAGGCCGGCCTGATCAGCTGGTACGTCGGCGTCTGGCACGACCTCGGCTACGAGAATCCGCCGGCACCGGGCTGCAAGCCGGTCCCGCCGCTCGGCGAGCGCAGCAGCGCCGCCATCGAGGGCGCCTGCAAGGCGATCGAGGTGATCGGCGAGATGTGCGGCCAGCTGGGCAGGCTCCGTGAGCAGCTCACGGACGAGCTGCGCCAGGACGGGGAGGCCCGGCGGCAGGCGCCCGCACAGCCATGCGGGAAGTGCAGGACCGCCGCCGTGGCGAGGCCCGGCGAGGCCCGGCCCGATGGTCAGCCGGGCATGAACGCCCGGTTCTGCGCTCGCTGCCTGGACATCTGCCACGAAGCGCTGGAGTTCGACCACGTTTGCGTCATCTGCGCCAGCCCAGAGGAGCGGGCTGCTCTCGGCCTGGGCGGCCCCGGCGAGGACGGTGCCCTGTGACCGCCGCGGGCGTGGTGAAGATCCGGCTGTCCGGCGCCGCGGAGGACATCGCGGCCCTGGCCGCACTGCTGGAGGCGCTGCAGGCGAACGCGGTGGCCGGGCAGGTGGCCATCACCGCCCCGGGTGGCGGCACGGTGGCCTGCCGGGCCCCGGAGGTGCTGGACACGTCGGCCGGTTACCCGAACCGCCGGGAAACCGGCTACCGGGTGTACCTGACCGTCCGGCTCGGCGTCTTGGGTCAGGGCTGCATGTGCGCGGCCAGGATCGGGCCGCCTGGTGTCGAGCACGCCGAGGACTGCCCGGCGTTCGCCAGCGAAGGGGGTCAGCGGTGAGCAGGCAGATTCCGCGCGTGGTCCTGACCAGCAGGGCCGCGTTCGAGGACTGGGCCAGGTACATGGGAGGCACGTCGTGACCGGCCTCCTGCACATCTGGCTGGCTCTCGCCTACGGGGCAGCCGGGCTCGTCATCTCCGCGGCCTTCCTGCTGGCGCTGCGGTTCGTGCTGTACGTCCCGCTGCGCGAGCACCGCGTCCTCCGCCGGGCCAGCCGGGCGCCGGGTCGCCTGCGGACCATCCCGGTCAGCGACCGGGAGTGGGCCGGGTTCGTGGCCGCCCACGGGCTCACGGCCGGCCGTCATGGAGGTGCGCGGTGAACCGGGCAGACCGCGAGCGCTGGGCGTCGGCGCGCACCCTCGCAGACCTCGGGGAGCTGACCGCGCTCTGGCTCGAAGGGGAGATCAGGAAGGCCCCCGGCTATGACGGGCCACCGGACCCGGAGACGCTCCCGCTGGTGCCCGTGCTCGCCGCGGCCTGCCGGGCCGGGTTCGTCACCAGCGGTTCCCAGCCCGGGTGCCGGGGTGCCGGGCAGGAGCAGCGCGCCGCGGTGGAGGGCTTCGCTTCCCTGCCGACCATGGACCGGCTGCTGCGCTGCCGGGACGGCGTCCTCGCGGAGCGGGGGCTGCCCATCGTGATCCGCGCCTGGCGGGCGTCCTGGCGCACGTCATGGCGGTATGCCATCCCCGTGTCGCGGAGTGACGGCCAGGTGGTCACCCGGTTCGGCGCCCGGCTGTCCCGCCGGTTCATCCGCGACCCCTGGACCGGTTACGGGGCCTGCCACCGTGACGCCGTGGCCGCGCTGTGCGGCGCTTGGCAGGTCACGGTCACCGACCCGCAGTGGGGACGCGATGACGCGCTCTGGCCGGTCCCCGCGAAGTTCGCAGCGCTACCGCAGGAGGCGCAGTCATGATCCGTGTCCCGCACTCCCCCCAGCTGCACCTGTACCGGGCCGGGAAGGCCGCGCCGGGCAGCGTCCTGCTGTGGGCCGCCGCGGTGCTCCTGCTCGGCCTGGCCGCCGCGCAGGGGTACGTGAGCTGGCGGGCTCAGTTCGCGTTCATCGACGCGGCCAAGCACGCCGCGCTGCCATCCGCGCTGGAGGCCCTCGGCCTGGACACCGGCGCGGTCATCTTCGCGCTGCTCGGCCTGGCACACGCCCGGATGGGCCGCCCGGCCATGATCGAGCGGGCGCTGAACCTCGCCTGCGCGTTCGGGTCGATGACCATGAACCTGCTCGGCGCCAACCTCGCCTCGCCGCGGTCCGTGGCGGTCTACGTGCTGCCCGCAGTCCTGTATGCGGCGTGCTCGGACCGGCTGATAGCCACCGCCGGGCACGTCGCCGGAGTGACGGAGACGTCGGTGTGGCGCCTGCTCGGCGTGGCCGTGCTGTACGGGCTGCGGGCGGTCGTGGCGTTCCCCAGCACCGCGCTGGGACTGCGCCGCCGCCTGCTGGACGCCACGCCGCTACCCCGGGCCGGCCGCGTACCCGGGGCGTACCCGGCCGCACCGGAGCCGCCCGCAGCGGGCACGGAGCCCGACGCGCTGCTGTCGTGGCTGACCAGCGGCGGTAACGGCGTACCCGGCGTACCCGGCGTACCCGAGGGGCTTAACGGCCACGCCCGCGCTGCGGCCGAGGTGTTCGCCGCCGGCCGTACCGCCCTTTACCGGCTGCGTGGCGACGCCGGGGAGTTGCTGTATGTCGGGGTCAGCCTCGCCCCGGAGTTCCGGTTCTATGACCACGCCAGGCTCAAGGACTGGTGGCCGGAGGTCAGCGAGAAGAGCATCGAGTGGTTTGACACCCGGGACGAGGCGCTTGCTGCCGAGCGCGCAGCAATTGCCGCCGAGAAGCCGAAGTACAACATTCTGCCGGGGGTCGTCCCATTCGTACCTGCGCCGTACCTGAACGGATCCGGGCTGACCGCCGACGAGGCTAAGCCGTTCGCTGACGACCTGGCCCGCGGCGAGGTTCCCCCCATCCGCCGTATCCGCGCTGAACTCCGCGTGGGCCAGCCAAGGGCACAGGAGATACAGGGCCGCCTGCGCGACCTCACCCGTACCTGAGCCCCCGTGCGTCCGGCCGGGGTCCGCATCCCCGCCGGGCCGCGGGCGCCCAGGGCGGGTGCCCAGGAAGGAAGTGATCACGATGGGTCTGTTCAGCAGCAGCGGCAAGGGCGACGGCAAGGGCTTCAAGGGCGAGTGCAAGAAGTGCCCGGAGAAGGTCTCGGGCCGCAGCGCCAAAGAGGCCGGCGAGAAGGCGATGAAGCACGCCGGGGACAAGCACGGCGACAAGCACCTGGGCTTCCGGTGGGGCAAGTAGGGGCCCCGCTCTGCCTTCGTATCCAGTAAGCCCCCGGGGCGGCACTCAGCCGCAAAGCAAACGCCGCCCCGGGTCTCTCACCGAAATGAGGCACTAAGCATGTCAACTGAGCAGGTCGGCGACCACCCGGACGGCGCGGACGTCATAGAGCTGCACCCTGCTGGCGGCGCGCCGGAAGTGGACGAGCGGGAGCCGGACGCCGGCCCTGAGCCGGTCATCATCGAGGAGCCGGGGACGCGCCGGGCAGTCATCCCCGAAGGGTGGCAGCGGGCTAATGTCCGGTCCACTCTCGTTTTCCACGCGGGGCTGAACTGGCATCGGGCGAGATTCCACGGCTTCCGGCTGCCCGTGTACGTCACCAGGACGGTGCTGTGGGCCATCCTCGGCGTTCACCGGGTGGCCGGCACGGTGCTGGCCTGGTGGCACTGGGTAGACGGCTGGGTGCTCGAATCCCAGGCCGTCAGCCGCGGTGCCGCCGGGCATGCCGACGCGATGCGGGCACACACCGAGGGGAAGAAGACGCGGGGCACGCGGGGGCGGATCGTCGCTGTCTGCGCGGGCCTGCTGCTGGCCCTGGCCGCCTTGCTGATCGTCTACCTGCCGTGGTGGGGATGGCTCGGCCTGGCTGCCCTGGTGCTGCCGCCGCTGGTGCGCTACGGCAAGCCCGCCGGCAAGCCGCTGGCCTCGGCCGCCGTGGTGCCGCAGAGGTTCATGGAGCCGACGCCCGAGATCATCATGGACGCGCTCGCGAAGCTCGGCCTGCCCGCGCTGGCCCGTGCCGTGGCCGATGGCGCGGGCATGCTCCGGACGCCGGTCCACAAGGACGGGCCCGGCTGGGCTGCCCGGCTGGAACTGCCGCAGGGCGTGACCGCCGTGGAGGTCATCGGGAAGCGGGACAAGCTCGCGGGGAACCTGCGCCGGCCGCTGTCGGCGACGTGGCCGCTGCCGGTGACGTCGGAGCATCCCGGGATGCTCGACCTGTGGATCGGGTACACGGCGCTGAACAGGCAGCCGCCCGTGAAGTGGCCGCTCGCCGACGCGGGGAAGGCCGACCTGTTCCAGCCGATCCCGTTCGGCGCCGACCAGCGGGGCAACGTGGTCAGCATCCTGCTGATGTTCGCGTCGGTGCTGATCGGCGCGATGCCCCGCATGGGGAAGACGTTCGCGCTGCGTGTTATCGCGCTGGCCTGCGCGCTCGACCCGGATGCCCGCCTGCGGGTGTTCGAGCTCAAGGGCACGGGCGACCTGGCCGCACTCAAGCACGTTGCCCACGAGTACGGGTCCGGGGCCGAGCGGGAGACGCTCGAAGCCTGCCTTGACTCGGTGCGGGCGTATCACAGGCAGCTGGACAAGCGGGCGAAGACGCTGCGCGAGATCGCGGAGCGGTCGCCGGAACTGGTGCCCGAGAACAAGGTCACGGCGCAACTGTGCGCCGACCGGAAGCTCGGCCTGTTCCCGGACGTGCTGATCATTGACGAGGTCCAGGAAGCGTTCGCCGACCCTGACCTGGGCGGCGAGTTCGAGGCCCTGCTGACGCCGGTCACCAAGCGCGGGCCGGCGCTGGGCATGATGCTGGTGCTGGCCACGCAGCGGCCGGACAAGCGGAGCCTGCCGACGGGCGTATCCGCGAACATCGGCGTCCGGTTCTGCCTCAAGGTGATGTCGTTCATCGCGTCCAACATGGTGCTCGGCGACGGGATGTCACGCAGGGATTCAACGCCGCCGACTTCACCCGGTCGGACAAGGGCATCGGGTGGCTGACCGGCGAGGCGGACGATCCGCAGATCGTGCGGGGCTGCTACATCGACGCGCCGAAGGCCGAGAAGATCGCGCTGCGGGCCCGGGCGCTGCGGGCTGCGGCCGGGACGCTGTCCGGGTTCGCGCTCGGCGAGCAGGACGAGGTGACCGCCCGGGACTTCACCGCCGACGTGCTCGCGGTGTTCGGGGCGGACGAGAAGCTGTGGTCCGAGACGATCGCGGCGAGGCTGGCCGGGCAGATCCCCGGGGGATACGACGCCTCGCTGACCAAGGATGCGGTGAGCAGCCAGCTACGGGCTGCCGGGGTTGAGGTCAAGCAGGTGCGCGAGACCGGGAAGCCGGTCAGGGCTGGCTGCGAGCGGGCCGCTGTTGCCGCTGTTGCGGCTGATCGGGGTCAGCCGTGACGACGTGCCTAGGAAGTGATTCCGGGCCTGCTGGCGGCAGGTCAGCCCAACACCACAACATCGCAGGCCAGAGCGTTGCGCTCATCTGGCCGTGTTGGCGGGATTCGCGTTTGCGCACGTCAGCGCGTGTTGGCGTGCGCCAACAGTCCGGCGCGGGATGCCAACAGATTCGGGGCCTGAGCCGTGCCGTGGAAACCGAAGATCCGGCCGCCGCTGGTCAAGTGCGGGACGTGCGGGAAGACGCGCCGGGCGGGGCAGCGGCACACCTGCGTTACCCGGCTGGACCGCAAGCCGCGCCAGCCGAAGCGCTCCACGCTGACCGGGCCGCGGATCCAGTTGTTCACGTGCCCGGACTGCGGGAAGCCGGCCGGCCCGGGCCACGTCTGCACGAAGCGGAGCGACTTCCGCAAGCGCAGGCGGGACCACGCGAAGGCCGGGCGGGAGCGCGAGAAGAAAGAGGCTGCCGAGCGGCGCAAGACTGCGGCGGCGAAGAAACGGAGGCAACGCCATGACCCCGAGGAATGCGCGGATGAGGACTGCCCGGCGTACGGGTGCGTCCAGTACCGGAAAGGGTTTGTGCGGGGCTATGAGGAAGGCTACGGGGCCGGTGCGGCGGCCGGCTATCCAGTCCGGTCATGCGGACGGCTACGCCGCCGGGTACGCGGCTGGGAGTGCCAGCGGCGAGTTATGCGGGCATCCCGCTGTGGCTGTTCTCCCGGGCTCACCTGCTGTCGGTGGTGATCGCCGGTGCCCTCGTGCTGGCCTGGTGCGTGTTCGTGCTGGCGAGCCCGACGCGGCGGTGTCACTGCCTGCCGGGGCGGATGCGGGGACGGTGCCGCAAGTGCCGGGGCTATGGGCGCCGGTACCGGCGCGGCGCGGTGGCCGTGCACCGGTTCGCGTGGTCTATCTGCCTCCGCCGGCTGATGGACAGTCGCCGTGACGCGCTCACGGCAGAGAGGCAGGAACGATGACCGGCTTGGGTGACGAGTTCCGGGAGCTGCGGCGCGAGACATCCGCGGCATGGGCGGATGCCCGCAGGGAATGGGCCGCGCTGGCCCGTGCGATCCGGGAGGACCGCCGCGTGACCAGGCTGGGCAACCAGCTGATCACCGGTAAGGACAACCCGGCCCGCCGGGAGGTCCGCCGGGCGGCCCGCGCGATCAGCAGGGAGGCGCGTGAGCTTGAGCGGATCGCCCGTCGGGTCATCGCCGAGCACCGCAGGGAGAAGTGACCATGCCCGTCTATGTCCGGCCCAAGCGGGCCATCATCGAGGAGTCCGGCAGCGGCATCGGCGGCTGGTGCTCATCCTCGCCGCGGTCCTGGCCGTCACCGTGGTTGCGGCCTGGATCATCGGGCACCTGGTGCTGCTGGCCGCCTGCGCCGCGGTGTTCGCCGCTGTCATGGGCGCCGCCGCGGGGGCGATGCGCTGGGCTGTCCGGGGCCGGGCTGACCTGCCGGCCGTCGCCGCGCGTCCCGCGCCGCCGCTGGCCGTCCGGCGGGCCATCCTCACGCCGCCGCGGGCGATCGTCCCGGCGCAGCACCTGCATCTGCACTTCGACGGCCTGTCCGCCGAGGACGTGGCCACCATCGCCCAGCACGGATACACCGCGCGGGCATCCATTGAGAAGGAGTGATCACCATGGCGTCATGCACGATGTGCGGCGGCAAGGGAGAGGTCGTGGAAGGCCACCCGTGCCCGAGGTGCAACGGCAGCGGCAGCGAACCATGCAGGGGGAAGTGATCATGACCGCTGTCATCGTCATCGCAGGGCTGCTCTACCTCGCCTTCCATCTGGGGGCCGGGCACACTCACCACCGCTACCGGAAGGCTCACGGGCTGTCGCCCAACTTCTACTGGTCATCGGTGCGCGGGCCGTACGCCTCCGTCCGCCTGCCGGGTGGTTTCCGGGTTGGGCACCGGCTCTGACAGGCCGGCCGCGCAAGAACGCCCCGCCGCCCTTCACGGGCTGGCGGGGCGTTCCGCCTGTGCATGCCCGTGAGAGCGCGGGTCGTCCGCTAGCATCCGTCAACACCCGCCACCTACACTCAATAAGCAGGCACGCGTGTGAGCGATCAGGGCAAGGAACTCAAGGCCATCCGGCGTGAGGCAGAACTCAAGGGATGGCGTGTCGAGAGAGGCAAGGGGTACTACAAGATGTGGTGCCCATGCGGGAAGCACTGGAAGACGGTCAAGCTGACCCCGTCCAACCCGAACTACACCCGGAACTTGCTCGGCCAGTTGCGGCGAGCCACCTGCTGGGACAAGGAAGGACCACGGTGAAGTACCTGACCGTCCAGGAGATCACCTGCAGCGACCCGGGCGCGTTCGAGGAGCGCCTTGACGCGCTCATGGAGGCGCTTCTCTGCCTGGAGGGCGCCGACAGTGCCATAGAGGATCCCGACCTGGCTGCCGACCTAAGCGCCTGCCGCCTGGACGTGCAGATGACCGTGGAGGCCGAGGACCCGGCTGCCGCGATGGTGAAGGCGCTGGCGGCGTTGCGTGCGGCGATCCACTCCATTGGCGACGCCACTCCCGGCTGGGAGACCGGCGCTGCGGTCATGCATGTCGCCCCCGCTGATGCGCCTGAGCGCCTGGTTGCCTCAGCCTGACTGGCCCGCCGAACTGCCAGACGTCGAAGTGCTGGATGCTGCCCCAGGGCTTGTCGTCCGTGGCACCGGGGGGCTTAGCCAAATCCGCAGAACTGCGCGTTTGGCTAAGTAGCACCGGATCATGAACGCCGGCCTTCGGTGCCACCCTTCCTGACCTGGGCATGCGTCACCCCTGGCGCTGCCGGGAGCATCCTTCCCAGATCCGACACGCCGTGACGGATTCCGGGGCACTGTCGCAGGGATGGGACTGCTAGAGGGCGGGCAGGGACCATGCTCCCGGCGGCGGGAACCAATACACGGGTTTCAAAGTGGAAATTTCCACTTTGAAACACAGGCGGGCGGCGCGCGTGCGGTCGGCCGCGGGCGGCGCGGTAACCGGACGATGGTCAGGTGAGGCGGTCGCGGTTGTACTCACCCGGCCGCTGAGCGCGCGCCTCGCAGTTCGCGGCCGGTGCCGGTTCGCTCATCAGCGAGATGAAGCAGGAGGGGCTGTGGTCGGGCTGACGAGCGAAACGCCCCGCAAGGCCCGGAGGCTTGCGGGGCGCCTCTACGTGTGGTGCACGCAGGGGTCAGGGTAGCCCAGGGCGCGGTGGCGGCAGGGCGGCGCGGCAGTATTCGCGGTACGCCTCCCGCAGTTCCCCGGCCCCGGGCAGGCCCCGGGCGCCGATGACCGAGATAACTTCCCCGGCACGCCAGTAGTTCGACGGCACGAGCAGGCCGGATGTCACCGCCGCAAGCGCCGTGGCGGCGGCCTCACCGAGATCCCCGGAGGCCGTGAGCGCCAGGCTCAGATCCAGCCGGGCCGAGGCGGCGCGCCGCGGGCGCGGCGGTCCCTGGCCGCCAGCCTCCAGGCGGCCGAGCACGTCCCGGGCGTACCGCGCGGCGGCCGGGTCACCAAGCCATGCCAGCGTCGTGGCCGTGTAGGCGTCCGCCTTGGCCGGGTCGTAGCGGTAATGGTGCTCGGGCCGGTCCGGGACCGGCAGCGGCCCCACGAGCGCCTCCGTGCGGGCTAGGGCATCGCGGCATTCCCGGGTCGCGCCGAGCCGCGCCCACGCGCGGGCCTCCTGTCCGGTCGCCTGGATGAACGCGCTGCCCTCACGCGGCGCGGCGCGCTGGGCAGCCTGCGCCAGGTCCGCCGCGCGGCGGTAGTCCCCGTCGGTGAGCAGCTGCCACGCCCTGGTCTCCAGGCACCACGCCGCGATCTCCGCATGGCCGGTCTCCCCGGCGAGCTGCGCGGCGGTCCGCAGGTGAGCCGAGGCGGCGGGGAAACGGCGCAGGTCGATCAGGCACGTGGCGGCCAGCAGCGACAGCCAGCCCGTGGTGATGAGCAGGCGGCGGTGCTCCGCCAGGGTCATCCGGCCGGCCAGCAGCCCCGTCACGTAGCCGAGGTGTGCCCGGACCCGGCCGAGCAGCTGCGCCGGCGGGGTGCGGGGGTAGGCCAGCGCCATGTCATCTGCGCTGGCCTCAAGCTGGCTGACAGCAGCGTCGCCGACGTCGCTCGCCGCGGCCCGCCGCGCCAGCTCGACGGCCGCGATCTCATCATCGGCGCCCGGGAGCGTGACGGACGGGGCGAACGCGGCCAGCTCGCCGCCCGCGCCGAGCAGGTCATCCAGCCGCCCGGCCAGCTCCCCGGACGGCCGCCGCGTGCCGCTGGCGACCTTGGAGAGATAGCCGGAATCACACGGCACCCGCCGCGCCGTCTCGCGCAGCGAGATGCCGCGCTCGGCCATGAGGCGGCGCAGCTCGCCGCCGAAATCCGTCATCGCGTGCACCATTCGCGACTGCTGCCTGCTGCCTCCCGGTGCGGGGCAGCGGGCATCACCTTCCAGCGTAGGCCACACCGCGATTCACTGCGTGTCAGCTAACCCGACACGCAAGGGAGGGAGCGCGAATGGTGCACGCGCCCGCAGTTGATGACCCGGACGCCGAGATCACCGCACTGGAGAAGCTCGCCGCCGAACTCGCCGCGCGCGGCTTCGAGGCCCGGCTCTTCACGCCTCAGGCCCGGCTGCCATCGTTAACGGTCGCCAGCCCGCAGGCTGCCCTGCTCGCCGAGACGGTCATCACCGGCGCCGGGTGGTTCTGGTGGCCGTGGGGGGACCGGATAGCTCCCGTGTCCGACGCAGCCGCAGCAGCGGGCATCGTCGCCCGGGTCCTGGGCTTGTCATGACCGGCGACGGGAGGCCGCTCGCCCTTGAGGACGTGCGCAGGGAGTTCGCGGCCGGCGGCTGGACGGTCAGCCCGGAACGGTTCTGCTTCCTGGCCTGGAGGCGCCCCACGCCCAGCAGCGAGGAAGTGCTCACCGGGCAGACGCTTGAACAGCTCGCCGGCAAGATCCGCGCCGAGTCCTGAACTCCCGGCCCGGGCCACTGCCACATCAGGGCGCGAGGTGTTCCCGCGCAAGGCAGCCGCCCCGGCCCGGGTCAGGGCTTCCCGGCCGCGCCGCTAGCTGTCCCGCGTGTTCAGGGGCGCGGCGTCCCGGGGGCGAGCGGGTTGCTGTAGGTCCCGATGTTGTCGTCGCCGAGCTGCTGGGTGAAGACGGGCTGGTTACGGATCGCGTCGGCCTGCTCTTTCAGCAGCCGCTCACGGGCCTTGCGCTCGATGTCGGCGTCGGCGCCCGTGACCGACGCGAGGCCGCCGATCATCTGCCGGGCGATCACCATGTCCACCGGGTCGAGGCCGCCAGCCAGGACGAGGCGCATCAGGTCCCTGCCGGCCGGGTCACGAGGTGTCTGTCACGACTGGCGCGTGGAGCCCGCGCCGGTATGGGCCGCTGGCGGAGCGGATCGCCGCTGACCTGCTCGCGCATCCGGGCACGCCGAAGTTCCTTGCTGAGCCGTCCTACCGGCCCGCGGTCGATGCGTGGGCGTCGGCGGAGGCTATCTGCCAGCTCCTGCGGGAGTGGCTCGCTGTGCAGGACATCGAAGCGGCGATGACGGAACTCACCGAGGGCAGCGAGTCCGAGGAGCGCGACGGGCCGAACGTGACGCGGTCGATGCGCTCACGTCGGGTCGCGTCGGTGCTGGACCAGCTCCACCGGCATGAGACCCGGGCGATGCACCTGCGGGTGCAGCTGGGACTGAGCCCGCTGTCCCGGGCGCGGCTGGGCAAGGACGTCACGTCGGCGCAGCTGGACCTGGCGCGGATGTGGGCGGAGGAAGAGGAACGGGACAAGGCGGCTGCGGCCGGCGGAGAGGAACCGTGTAGGGACCCAGGCCGGGCTTAGACGGCAGGATGTCACGCGCGCCCGGCGCGACCTGGGCGCGTTCGCGGAACTGGTCGGCTGGCCGCTCGCGCCGTGGCAGCTGGATGCGCTGCGGCTCGAGACACGGCAGACGTGCCTGGTGTCCCCGCGGCAGTGCGGTAAGAGCAGGTCGCTGTCGGTGCTCGCGACGTGGTGGGCGTACCGCAAGCCGGGGCAGCTCGTGCTCGTGGTGTCCGCCGGGGACGAGGCGGCCGGGCGGCTGCTGCGGCAGATGCAGGCCATCACCCAGCACCCGCTGCTGCGCGGCAGCGTGGTCGATGAGACCCCAGCACCGGATCGTGCTGTCCAACGGGTCGGAGATCCGCTCCGTGCCCGCCAGCGAGCGGCAGGTCCGCGGGTGGACCGTGGACCTGCTCGTGGTGGACGAGGCGGCGTTCGTGGGCGAGGACATGCTGCTCGGCGCGGCCCTGCCGACCACTGCGGCGCGGGCGGGCGCGCGGACCGTGCTGGCGAGCACGCCGTGGGGGACGGAGGGCGCGTTCTACACGATCGCGATGGCCGGCCTCGAGGGCGGCAGCCCGCATGTGCGGACCTTCCAGTGGGCGCTGAAGGACGCCGTGTGGATCGCGCCGGAGGTCATCGAGGTGGCCCGGGCCACCATGTCGCCGCTGCGGTTCCGCAGCGAGTTCGAGGGCGAGTGGGCGCCGGCCGGGGATGCCTACTTCGACGCGGAGGACATCCTGGCGTGCGTCGCCGACTTTGCGATGGCCCGCCACGGCGGCGGTGCCCCGGCGGCAGCCGGGCTGGACTGGGGACGGCGCCGCGACCTTCACGCGGTCGCCATCGCCGGCCTGCTTGACGACTTCGGGGTGAACGGGCACCCGGTCGTGATCGTCCCGTGGGCAGAAACATCCCGCAGGCCCTACGGGCAGCAGGTAAACGAGATCGAGTCCCTCGCGGCCGGGTGGTCACTGACCATCTTCAGTGAGACCAACGGCGTCGGCGCCTACCCGTCCGAGGAACTGGCCCAGCGGCTGCCGGGCACCCGCGTGACCGGGGTCGCGTCCTCGCAGGGCTCGAAGGAAGATGGCTACGGCAGGCTGAGCGCCCTGCTGGCCCAGCGGGCCATCGTGCTGCCCCGCCACGAGGAACTCCTGCGCCAGCTCGGCGGCGTGTCCGCCACCCCGACGCCCAGCGGCGGGCTGCGGATCGCGGCGCGCCTGGAATCGGTCCATGACGACCTGCCAATCCGCGTACTACCCCAAGGACCCGCGGCGCTGCACAGCCGGGCACATCTACGCCGGCGCGCTCGGCGACAACTGCCCGCTGTGCCGCACGGGAGGCATGGCGTCCCTGCGCGGCGGCAGGCGGTTCGGCGCCCTCGGGAGAGTCAGCTGACCATCAGCGCGAAGCTGGGACAAGATCGCACCAGCGCGGGTACGCGCGCATGACTGACGGCCAGCCCTGCTGCCCGCTAGCCTTTCCCGGTGCAATACGACGAGATCACGCACCTAATTACCGATAGTTCCCCAGACGACTGGGAAGTCCTCCCGGGGATGCCGCTTCATCTCGGCTGGCTCACTCAGATGGATGCGGGCACCGATGAGCACTGGGTCAAGGTTGACTCTCACACCCATCTTGCTGTGTACAGGGCAAATGTTGGCCTGCGGCTGGCCTGGGGCCTGAAGACCGGTGAAAGGATGTCTTTCGACGGGCGGCCGTGGGAGGTCACGGGCCTCCTGGCGGATGCCTTCTGGCAGGGCGCGCTGGTTGCACGGTGGTGGGTCCTGCATGTCGATGAGGGCGCCTGCTACCTGCCACAGCCGTTCACCGAAATTGTCAGCACGGGGCAGGCCATAGGGCAGCCCATCATGGATACGGCCAAGGCCAGCGGGGTGAATCTGGCGCGTCTGCTCCAGCGCCTCGTGCGGCCCGGCGCGGGTGCCGCGGAATTCGAGCGGTACTGGAATGAGTCCAGGCTGACCGAAGTACCTGACTAGACCGAGGTGCCGCCGGGGACAAGCGCCAGCGGTGGCCGACCGCTTCCTGACCCGTCCTTCGCCATGGCCCGATTTTACCAGGTTTGCGCAGGTCAGGGGGCGATCTCGCCAGCGCACCCACCTCGTTCGCGCTTGCCTGGGGATCTATCAGACGCGGCCCTTCCAGTCGTCTACCGTCGCGTTCCAGTCCTGCTCGTTCAGGAAGTGACACCAGGGCAGTGGCGGGTAACCGGGAAGCCTCAGCGGCTTTGCCGCTGACCAGCACGCCACCTCGACGTGCCCCAGCCTGAGCTGGCTGATCGTCTCTAGCACCGGTAGCAGGTCGGTGTCTCCGGAGAACAGCACGAGGGCGTCGTACTCACGGCGGAACGCCAGGCGCATCATGCCCACGGCGATCGCGACATCGATGCCCTTCTCCACGGGCGCCTGAGCGGGCCAGTTGCGGTAGTTGAGCTGACGGCGGATCACCTGGACGCGCGGGTCGCGGGTCCACTGCGCCGCCTGGGCCTCGTTAGCCGCCGCTGGCACTGGCTGGTGCTGGGGCTGGGGCTGCCCGCGGTATACGAGGATTGCCGCTGCTGTGCTGACACGCGCGCGCTTGCTGGCAATCAGGTCTGCAACGCGGACCGGGTCCGGGACGCACCGGTACGGTTCGCAGCCGCCGCCGAAGAGCCCGTGGCCCGTGAGGTGGACATTCTGGAAGTCCAGGAAGACGGCGACGTTTTCCGGCAAGGAAGTTCTCCCCACAAAAAAAGCCCCGCCAATCCCGGAGGAAGGCGGGGAGTTATGCCACCGAGATTACCTGGCTAGCTTGACAACCGTCAAGCGCAGGTGTTCCATACCCCGGCTGTCGTCAGGCCGCAGCATGGCGGCGGTGCGACTCTACCCGGGCGCCCTGATCCTGCCGGGCGCAGGGGTCGGGCGCGCCATCACGGGCGGAGTCCCTAACTAGTCCTCGTCGCCGTCCGTGTCGTCACCGCTGTCAAGCCACGCCAGGTTGCACCGGTAGTACCTGACGACTTCCCCGCTTTCCTCATCGTGGACAGCCAGGGCGTACAGCGCCGGGTTCCCCCGGTCCCGGTAGGCGGCCGTGACCAGGATTGATTGCATGTCCCGTGGGTTATCTAAGTCAAGCCCGGAGTGAAACGCCGCAACTTGCTGCGGGCCGGGTCGGAACCAGCCGATCGCGCGGCGGTCACGCCACACGACGCACCAGTAGTTCCCCTCCATGCATGACTCCTTGGCGAATGCTCCTCAGCGCCATCATCCACGGCCATCCGGCCCAGTGCTATAACCCCGTGGACCTGGGGTGACTTACCCGGGACGGGCTCGGCGGAGGGGACGCCGCGTCATGCCGTGGTCCTGCCCTGGCACTTCCGCAGGGAGACCACCTCGGGGCGGACACGGCGGCCGGTCACTGGCCCTCTTCCCCACCGAGGTCCATGGCATCCTCGTCCATGCCCTGTCGTTCCCCCGGCGTGACGCACTCGGGGCAGATCACCCCGGTCACCTCACCGGCCGAGTCCGTCACGACTTCCCAGTCCACGGGGGACGTGTCATCGCCTGGACGGTACCCAATGTCACCGGGGCGAGGCACCCGCAGGCACCGGGCGCAGTGCGATTGGTCGAAGCTGGTCACGAAGCCTCCTTAAGGGCTTGCTTGTACCGCTGGCGGGCTGCCACGAACTGCTCATCGGTGCCGCCGCGGTCAGGGTGGGCGTCGGCCATCTCCCGCTTGAGCCGCTTGAGATCGGGCCCGCACTCCTGCTGCCTGCGCTCCCGTTCACGCTCCCCGCGGTACGGGTAGTCCTCGGCGGCCGCACGAGTCGTGAACAGGTGCCCTACGTCCCGCGCCGAGCCGTGGTACCACATCTCGCCCGGCGGGTAGCCGTGACTGCCGTAGTGCCCATGCCCGCACCTGTCCTGACCTGGGCCTGCACCCGGGAGTGCCGCTGACCACGCAATCCCTTGATCGTCAGACGTCCCACGTTGCCAAGTCTGCACCGGAGCCGTGAACGGCGGCCATCAGAAGTAAGAGCTTGGCGGCCGGACACTGGCAGGCATGCACTCGATCGGCTCGCCCCGCCCGGCCACCCCGGCTGACCTGCCGCGCATCCGCGAAGTGATCATGGCCGCCTACACGAAGTACCTTCCCCTGATGGACCGGCCGCCAGCCCCGATGCTGCGGGACTACCGGACCGCGGCGCAGTCCGGGCTGGTCTGGGTAGTCGGCGATCCGGTCGTTGGGGTGGTTTCCCTCACCGTGGGAGCAGACTGCCTGCTGATCGAGAACATCGCCGTTCATCCCTGCGCCCAGGGCAGCGGGATCGGGCGCCTGTTGATGGAATTCGCAGAGCGGGAAGCCAGGCGCCTGAAGCTGGAACGCCTCGCGCTGTACACCAACGAGGTGATGACCGAGAACCTGGCGATCTACGCCCACCTCGGATACGCCGAGGTCCGGCGGGCGACCGAGCATGGATACCGGCGCGTCTTCATGATCAAGGAGCTGCCCGGGTCATGACGGCGAGCCTGCCCGGGTCATGACGGCGAGCCTCGCCAGCGTGGCGGGGAGCCTGCCCGGGTCATGACGGCGAGCCTCGCCAGCGTGGCGGGGAGCCTGCCCGGCTCATGACGGGGAGCCTCGCCAGCGTGGCGGAGTATCCCCTGGATCCCTGCGCCGCTAACGGTCGGCCTGCCAGCGCCGCACAGCGAGCAGGCCAGGCCCGATGGACAGCACGGCCAGCCAGGCGACCAGGTACAGCGGCTCGCGGCCCAGCGGGCCGCCGTCGGCGAGAGTGCGTATCAGATCGACGGCGGCGGTGACCGGGTTTGCCCGCGCGACCGGCTGCAGCCAGCCGGCCAGGCGATCGATCGGGGTGAAGGTCGAGCTGATGAAGGTGAGCGGCACCATCGGCAGGAACAGCGCCCGCCCGGCCGTGTCCGGGTCGCTGATCCGCAGCGCGAGCCAGGACATGGTGATGCCGAGGGCAATGCCGAAGCTGACCGCGACAGCCACGATGCCGGCCATCCCGGGGAGCCCGGTGCGCACCCGGAAGCCCATGAGTGACGCGACGGCGAGGACGAGCAGGGCCTGGACGGTGAATATGAGTCCTTCGGCGAGCATCCGGCCGACGAGCACCGCGCTGCGCGCCATGGGCAGGGAGCGGAACCGGTCCCTGATGCCGCTCGCCGCGTCGAGGACGATCCCCAGGCCGACGGTCGGGGCGGTCAGTGCGACGTTCTGCACGATGATGCCTGGCACCAGGTACTGGCGATACGAGGCGCCGGGGACCCTGGCCAGCCCGGCGAAGATCGCCAGGAAGAGCACGAGCAGGACCACAGGCTGGATGAACGGGTAGAGAAGCCGGCTCGGGCTTGCCCGGAAGATGCTGAGCTGCCGGCCGCAGATGAGCAACGCCTCGCGGGCGCTGCGGCGCGGCCCGGGCCGGGATGCGCGCCCGGGCCGCGGGACGGCCGGCGCGCCCGCCAGGCTGTTCACGACGCCCGGGCCTGGGCTGCCCGTGCCTGCGGGTCTTGCACCTGGGACACCTCTGCCTGGTCGGCGTGCTGGCCGGTCAGGGCCAGGAATGCCTCGTCCAGGCTGGGCCCGCGCAACCCCAGATCGGCGACGGCGATGCCCTCGCCGGCGAGCACCCGGGCGACCTCGAGCAGTGAGCCGACGCCATCCCGGGCGACCAGGGTGAGCCGTCCTGCGGCCGGGTCGATGTGCAGGTCATCAGGCGGCGCGCCGAGCACGGCGGCCAGCGCACTGCCCGCCGTGCGCACCAGGTCGGCCGCTTCGAAGCGGGCTTCGACCAGTTGCGATCCGGTCCGCGACCGGATCGCAGCGGGCGTCCCGCTGGCCACCATGCGGCCCCGGTCAAGGATGTGCACCAGGTCGGCCAGCCGTTCGGCTTCTTCCAGGTACTGGGTGGTGAGCAGCATGGCGGTTCCCTCGGCCCGCAGGGCGCCGAGGGCGTCCCAGAGCGCGAGCCGGCCGCCCGGATCCAGGCCCGTGGTCGGCTCGTCGAGCACCAGCAGCGAAGGACGGGCCATGAGGCTGGCCGCCAGGTCGGCCCTGCGGCGCATGCCGCCCGAGTAGGTGCCGACCGCGCGGTCCGCTGCCGCGGTCAGCTCGAACCGTTCGATCAGTTCGTCCGCACGTGCGCTGGCGTGCCGCTTGCTGAGCCCGGCGAGCCGGCCGATCAGCATCAGGTTCGCCCGGCCGGGCAGCACCTCGTCGAGCCCGGCGTACTGCCCGGTGAGGCCGATCCGGGCGCGCACCGCGTAGGGATCCACCATCACGTCGTATCCAGCGACCCGCACCTGGCCGGCGTCCGGACGGGTCAGCGTGGCGACGATGCGCACCAGCGTGGTCTTCCCGGCGCCGTTGGGGCCGAGCAGGGCGGCGATGTGCCCTGGCTGCACCTCGAGGTCGATACCGCTGAGCGCCGTGACCTTGCCGAACGCCTTGACCGCGCCGGTCACCTCCAGCATGGGCTCGGCCATGGTGGTGAGTGTACGTGATAGTGAGGTAACCTCACAATGTGGATACCGGACTAGTTAATCCTGGGGTGGCCTCCGCCGGTGCCGACGGGCGCCCCACTGGTGCCGACGGGCGCCCCGCCGGTGCCGATGACCTGCCAGCCGAGTTGCTGGGACGGCTGTTCCGGCTGGCGCACTCGCTCGTCGAACTGGCTGAGTTCGGCTCGAGGGAGTACGGGCTCGGCTATGCCCGCCGACGGGTGCTGTGGGAACTGCGGTCGTCCGGACCCATGGTGATGCGGAAGCTGAGCCAGGCGCTCGGCGTTTCACCGCGCACGGTGACCGGCCTGATCGACGCCCTCGAGGCGGATGGCTGGGTAACCCGCCGCCCGCACCAGACCGACCGCAGGGCCACTGTCATCGAGGTGACCCCCGCGGCGGCCGAGGCATGCGCCAATCTTGACGACGCCTACCGGGGATTCGCCCACCTGCTGATCGGTGACATGGCAGGCCGGGACCTGAAACAGGCACTCGCCGTCATCGACCAGATCGAGGCACGACTGGATGCCGCGGTCGTGGAGGCCGCGACAGGGCTGGGGTGAGCAGCGCCGATTCTCCCGCGAGATCACCCAGCCCTGATAAAACAGGGGCATGAGCGTCAGCCAACGCCCCAGCGTGCAGGCACTGGAGGACCCGCTGACGAACAAGGGCACCGCCTTCACCGAGGCCGAACGCTCCGAACTTGGCTTGCGTGGCCTGCTGCCGAGCGTGGTGGAGACGCTGGACCAGCAGGTGGCCCGATGTTACCAGGCCTACCAGGAGCAGCCGAGCGACATCGCCAGGCACATCAACCTGCGCGCGCTGCAGGACCTCAACGAGACGTTGTTCTACCGGCTGGTGGCGGACCACATCGAGGAGATGCTGCCGGTCATCTACACGCCCACGGTCGGGCTCGCCTGCCAGCGCTTCAGCGAGATATACCGGCGGCCCCGCGGGCTGTTCATCGCCTACCCCGACCGGGACCGGATCGGCGAGATCCTGCGCAACCGGCCGCGGCAGGAGATCGACGCCGTCGTCGTCACCGACGGGCAGCGCATTCTCGGCCTGGGCGACCAGGGCATCGGCGGGATGGGCATCCCGATCGGCAAGCTGTCGCTGTACACCGCGCTGGGCGGTATCGACCCGGCGCGCACCCTGCCGGTGCTGCTCGACGTCGGCACCGCCAACCCGCAGTTGCTGGATGACCCCATGTACCTCGGGTGGCGGCACCCCCGCGTGGACGGTGCCGACTACGACGACTTCATCGACCGGTTCGTCCAGGCGGTGCGGGCCGAACTGCCGCACGTGCTGCTTCAGTGGGAGGACTTCGCCACCCCGCACGCGCTGCCCATCCTGGAGCGCTACGCCGACCAGTTGCTCACCTTCAACGATGACATCCAGGGCACCGCCGCTGTGGTGGTCGCCGCGCTGTCCGCCGCGGCAGCCGCCACCGGGTCGCGGCCGCGCGAGCAGAAGGTGGTGATGCTGGGCGCCGGCTCGGCTGGCATCGGTGTCTGCGAGCAGATCGTGCGCTCGATGGTGGCCGACGGCCTCTCCGAGCGGGACGCGCGGGCGAGGATCTGCGTGGTCGATGTGGGCGGCCTGCTCACCGCGGACCGCGCCGACCTCAGCCCGGCGCAGCGCCGCCTCGCCCAGCCGGCGGGCGCCGTGCCGGGCAGCGAGCCCGGGCGGCCAGCCAGCTTCACCGACGTGGTGAAGGCCACGGCGCCCACCGCGCTCATCGGGTTGTCCACGGCGACCGGCGCGTTCACCGAAGACATCGTCCGCCGGATGGCCGCGCAGGTGCAGCGGCCGATCATCATGCCGTTGTCCAACCCGACCAGCCGCAGCGAGGCCCGGCCGCAGGATCTGGCCGACTGGACGCAGGGCCGCGCGCTCGTCGCCACCGGCTCCCCGTTCCCGCCGATGAAGGTCGGCGACGGCGGCCCAGCAGCCGGGATCCCGGTAGCACAGTGCAACAACGTGTACATCTTCCCCGGAGTCGGCCTGGCGGTGACCGCGGTGCGGGCCATCCGGGTCACCGACGCCATGATGACCGCCGCCGCGGGCGCGGTCTGCGGCGCCGCGACGATCCACGACGACGCCCGGGGGATGCTGCTGCCTGACCACGCGCACCTCGTCGATACCGCGACCGCGGTGGCGGGCGCCGTCGCCAAGGCCGCGATCGCTGACGGCGTCGCGCCCGAGCTCACCGGCGAGCAGATCAGCGAAGCCATCCAGCGCACCCGGTGGGTGCCCCGGTACTAACCCGGGGGCAGCCTTCCCATTCCGGGAAGCGCTGATCCGCCCGCGCCATCGGAGGCCACCACTGGCGGGCCGCGGGCGCGGACACCAGCGCCTGCGCCAGCGAGCGGAGTTCTTCGCGGCCCGGCTGCGCCGCTGCGCGCACCGTGGGCGCGCGGCGCCGGGCGCACCGCGGGTTGCGCACGCCAGATGCGGCTGCCGAGGTCACCAGAGGGTGTATCCGCCGTCGATGACCAGGATGGATCCGGTGATGAAGGAAGCGGCGGAACTGGCCAGGAACACGACGCTCGGCGCGATCTCCTCCGGCAGTGCGTACCGCTGCTGCGGCGTGTCCTCGATCCAGTAGCGGCGGAATTCCGGGCGGTCGACCGGGGCCATCTCGGTCTTCACGTAACCGGGTGCGATCGCGTTGACCCGGATGCCCACGCCAGCCCATTCCGCGGCGAGCGACTTCGTCAGCTGATGCACCGCGGCCTTGGACGCGTTATAGGCGGGCTGCCATTGCGGCCGGTTGACGATCATCCCCGAAATCGAGCCGACATTGATGATCGCGCCACCGCCGGACCGGGCCATGTGACGGCCGCCGGCCCGGCTGCACTTCCACAGCGCCGCCACGTTCAGGTCGAACACGTCCGTCCATTCGTCGTCGGTCACCTCCCAGGATTCCTTGTGGACGCACATCCCGGCGTTGTTCACCAGGATGTCCAGGCCGCCCAACTGCGCCGCGGCCTGATCGGTGCTGGCATCGGCGTCGTGGGTGATGTCGGCGTCGATCGACGATACGGAAAGACCCTGGCTGCGGAGTTCGTGGACGGCCGCGGCGTTGCGGGCGGCGTCGCGCGCCACGATGACCACCTGTGCGCCAGCCTCGGCCAGCGCGGTGGCGAAGGCCTTGCCCAGCCCCTGGTTGCCCCCGGTGACCAGGGCCTTCCTGCCAGCCAGGGTGAACCGCTCCAATACCTGCACAGTTTCCTCCTACTGCCCCGGTCAGCCTTCAGCGATGGGCACGACCATAGTCAGGATCCGCCGGAGCGGCAGGGGGCGCCCGCGCGGAATCGGGGCCGTCCGGGCAGCTATCCGGCGCTGGCCCGGTCGGCCGCGCCGACCTGCTTCGCGAGGTCGCAGGCACTGCGCACGGGATCGAGTCAACCGCTGATCACAAGATGGCCGGCGCGGTCACCCGGCAGGCCCAGGTCGTCGCCGGCAACATCCGGGCGCTCATCGTCTCCGGCGGTGAGCTCAGCAGCTACCAGCCGCCGCCCCCGGGCATCATCGTGCCGATCGGCCCGGAGGGCGGTTCGGGTCAGCGGCCCGACAGCGACGAGCTCGTCGCTCCCGAAATAGTCGCCCAGGCCAAGGGCCGTGACATGATGGTCGACCGCTTCACCGAATTGCTCGGGTGCGCGCCTGGGCTGACGAGAATGACCGATGACGCAGTCCCCGGACTTCGATGACAAGCTTCTGAGCCTGGAGTGACGCTGAGCGAGATCAGCCAACCCGGTGCCCCGCACCGTTGCGACTGGGCGGAAGGCTCTGCCGCGATGCGCGCCTACCACGACAGCGAGTGGGGCGTCCCGTCCCACGATGACAGCTACCTGTTCGAGATGCTGCTGCTCGAAGGCGCCCAGGCCGGGCTGTCCTGGTCCACCATCCTCAACAAGCGGGACGGCTACCGGCACGCCCTCGACGGTTTCGACCCGGAGCGGATCGCCCGCTACGACGACGCGAAGCTCGCGGCGCTGCTGGGTGACCCGGGGATCGTGCGGAACCGGCTCAAGGTCCGGGCCACGGTGACCAACGCGCGGGCATTCCTGGCCACCCAGCAGCAGCATGGCTCCTTCGCGAGTTACCTCTGGGCCTGGGTGGACGACACGCCGGTGGTGAACCGCCCGCGCTCGACAACGGACCTGCCCGCCCGCACCGAGTTGTCCGACCGGGTCGGCAAGGACCTGAAGCGGCGCGGCTTCACCTTCGTCGGATCGACCATCATCTACAGCTACCTGCAAGCTGTCGGCGTGGTCAACGACCACCTCGTCACGTGCCCGGCCGCCCGCTGAGCGGCCGGGCACCGGGCATCCCCGCGACGGCGGGCACGCGGCGCCTCGCGGCGTTGCGGCGGCCCGGCGGCCCGGCGGATCTGGCATTATGGAAGGCGATGAGTAACCCCCGCTTCCCCGTGACTGTGACGCAGCTTCCGGTACTGCGCTGCCAGATCTGCAAGCGCACCATCGCTTGCCGGCCCGGGCAGGCCAGCGCCGTGCTGACCGAGCACTACCGCCGTGCGCACCCCGAATCACTCGAGGCCGCGACCGGCCGCCAGGACTGAGCGCGGCCCGCGGCACTTGCACCGCGGCTGGCCAGGCGCCGGCTGCGAGAATGCAGTCATGCGGATCAGCCGTCATGCACTGCTGCCGACCAGTTCGGCTGGATCGATCCTGAGCATCGGGTCGACGGGCTCCATCCTGTCGATCGGCTCGGCCGGCTCGATCCTGTCGATCGGCTCAGTCGGCTCGATCCTGTCCATCGGCTCGGCCGGCTCGGTTGCGTCCGCATTCTCGCTCGGCTCGGCAGCGAGCGCGGTCTCGATCCTGTCGGGACTCTCCCGCTGGTCCATCCTGGCCTGGCGGGGGAAGGGCGCTGCCGTGTCCGGCCGCGGCGGGCGCCAGGGGACAGCGGTGGCGGAATGAGCGGTGCCGCGCAAATGTTGCGGCTGGCATGCCATCCGTCGTGATCGCGCCTGCCTACGGCGGGCCCGAGGTGCTGTCAGTCGCCGACGAGCCCGTTGCGGATCCCGGTCCTGGTGAGGCGCGCATCCAGGTCCGCGCGGCAGGCGTGAGCGCCGCGCTGGACCTGGTCGGCACGGACGAGGCCATGGATGTCTCGCTCGCGCTCGTCCCCGACCGGGCGCGCATCGCCACCATCGTCGCTGTCGCGCGCGGGCTGGACGCCGGGGTCAAGGTTCTCGGCGGCGCGCCGGGCGCGGACCCGGGCACCGAGATCCGCGCCGCCGCCCGCCTGGACCTGGCCCGGCTTGCCCAGGAGGGGAAACTGCGGGTCTTCGTGACGCAGACTTACCCGCTCACCGAGGCCGCCGCCGCCCACCGCGCGATCATGACAGGCCACACCAGCGGCAAGATCGTACTGATCCCCTGAGTCGTTGCTCCGCACACGGCGGGCGATTACCGGGGGAACTCACCTGCGCCAGGCCTGCGGCAGCGGGGCTACGTCACGTTCGATGCAGCAACGAAACGTGCCTGGCTGGCCACCAGCCTGACCTCCGACTCTGAAATCGGGCCGGCTCGAAGGATCTCCGGCTCGTCGCCGGTGAGACGCACCAGTGTCGAGGGCTTCTGGTGGACGATCGATTCATCGTCCGCCACGACATAGACAACGTCTTCTTCCGGCCAGTTCAGCAGCTCAAGATCGGCCCTGTCGATCGATGCCGGGGCTGAGCCGCTCGCGTTGAGGCTGGTGGCGGTCAGGGGGGCGCCGACCGCGCTGATCACCTGCAGTGTCGCCGGGTGGTCCGGTATCCGGATCCCGACGGTGCCGTTGAGGCTGACCAGGCTTTCCGGCAGAAGAGGAGCCTTCCCGGTGATGACCGAGATGGGCCCGGGCGTCAGTTCGCCCAGCAGGTGCGCGGCATAAGGCTTGAGCCGGCCGATCGTCTCCGCCATCTCCAGGGATGAGCAGGCGACGTGCATGACTTGCGACGCGGCACGTTGCTTGACATTGAATGCGCGCTCGACCGCGGAGGTGGACGTTGCCAGGGCGGCCAGCATGTACCCGGTTTCGGTGGGCAGGACCGCCAGCCCGCCACGCTTCAGGTGGTCCGCAATCCCGGCCACGTCCGACAGCCTGATCAGGTGGCTGTGTGAGTGGGGTCGCACATACCGGAATTGCGTCACCGAAACGATCCTTCCCTGCCCCAACTCTCCAGCGCCCGTGCCAGCCAGGATGCGAGCTGCCCGGCGGCGCAGTCTACTCGCCGCTGGTATCAGCCGTAGAAGTCCACCAGGGGGCCGCCCGCGGCCCGCGGGTCAGGAGCTGCTTCCGCTGGGAGAGCTTCGGTTGAGACCGCTGATGCCGAGGACATACACGGCCGCCAGGAGGGCGGCGAGGACCCGGATGACCCAGCCGAACACGATCATTCCCAGCTTGGCGCCATTGGCCGGGACATCGCACTGCGCCCCGGAGGCGCTGTTGATGTTGATGACGGGGAACGCGACCTCGATCGCGTAGCCGATGTCGCCGGTGACCGAGCATTCCCTGGCCACCGGAGCCGAGGCAGCCGAGGCCGAGGTAGACGCGGCCTGGCCGGGCGTGGATGCGGTCACGATGTACCTGGCGGGACCGAACCACACGATCGCGAGGAGCGCGGCGGCAACGAACAGGACTGCCAGCCAGGCGAGCGCCCTGACGCAGTGGTACCCGTAACCGATCAGCCATTTCGAGCAGAACTGCCCGGCCCGGCGTACCCCGGTGAGTGAGCCACGCGCCCGGGCGTCATCGCACTGGCGGACAAGGATGTGGCGGGCGAAGTTGTCGTACCCCGCGCCCTCGTAGGCAGCCGCCAGTGCCTGGTAGGGCTGGGCCGCGTACCGGCTGGTGCCCCGGAACCAGCGGAGCCACTGCTCGACCTTGTCCTTCTCCGTCGTCGAGTGACCCCGGGAGCGCGGGCCACGGGGCTGGGAGTCATCGCCCAGCCTGGGCACCCCGGCGTAACTGAGGCCCTCGAACTCCACCTGGCCGCGGGTGCTGAACCCCTGCACCCGGCCCGCTGCGAAGCCGGAACCCAGCCGGAGCAGGCCGGCCTTGGCGCGGGTGAGGTCCAGTGCTGGTCCTTGCCGGTTGACGAGCACTCCTGAGCACACCAGTGCCTTGCCGAAAGTGGCTTCGGCGAGGTGGACCGAGCCGCTCTCGCCAGTGCCCAGCGCCGTGAAGTTCTGGCCCAGGAACGCGTCGCCCTGAATCTGGGCGAAGGCGGCGACGAGCGCCGGTCCCGACAGGTTGACCAGGGTCGTCCCGCACAGGGACAGCTGGCCGGTGATGGTCGCGCCCGCCAGGCAGACAGCGCCAAGGTCACCTGACCCGATCGCGATGAAGCCGTCCGCGGGCTGCTCGCACACGGCTGCATCGCCCTTGACGGTCAGGTAGTCCGCCAGCAGTGCGGGTCCGGCGCCCCCGGTCAGGGTGGCCTGGCGCAGCACCAGATCCCCGCTGATCGCGGCGCCGGACAGGCAGACCGCCCCGAGGGACCTGGACCTGCTGGCGGGGGTGGCGGCGCTGCCGGGTGCCCCTGCGGGCATCACCTGGGCGGGCACCCGGCTTTCGACGTTCGCTCCGTCCAGCGACAACTGGCCCGTGATGGTGGCACGCATCAGCCGGACCGTGCCCTGCGCGCCCGCTCCGGTCGCGGTGAAGGCGCCGGCACCGGATGCGTTGAAGAGGCTTGCGCTGGCTGCGGCGCTCAGCATCACATCCTGGACGGTGAGGCCATCAGCCACCAGGGCGGGGCCGCTGTCGTTGCGCAGCGTGGCACCGAGCATCGACAGGTTGCCGCTGATCCTGGCTTCGGTGAGCCGGACCGCACCGGACCCGCCCGCCCCGGTCGCGGTGAAGCCCTCCAGGACGGCGTCTTCGCCGATCGTGACCAGTTCGGCCATGAGGGCCGGGCCCCGGTCGTTCTCCAGGCTTGTTCCGCACAACGACAACTGGCCGGTGATGGCCGCGCCGGGCAGGCAGACCGTGCCCAGCTCGCTCGATGCGGTCGCCCTGAAGCGCTCACCAGGGTTCTCGCAATAGCCGGCATGGCCCTTGACGGTCAGGTTCTCAGCCAGCAACGCGGGTCCGGCACCGCCGACCAGGATGGCGTGCCGCAGCACCAGGTTGCCGCTGATCACGGCCCCGGACAGGCAGACCGCGCCATGAGTTCTCGGTCCGCGGGGGCGGGGGGCATCGCCGGTCCCGGCGAACCTGGCACTGCTGTGCACCTCGTCCGGCCCCCCGCGGTCCCGGCCGCCGGCGGGCGCGCCGGGACCGGCTGCGCGGTTCTCGACGTCCGCTCCGTCCAGCGACAACTGACCCGTGATCGTGGCGCGCATCAGCCGGATCGTGCCCCGCCCGCCTGCCCCGGCCGCATAGAACCGGCCGGCCACGGCATCGCCGGTCATCAGCACATCACCCTGGACACTGAGGCCATCGGCCATGAAGGCGGGACCGGCGTCGTTGCTCAAGGTGGCGCCGTGCAGCGACAGGCCGCCGCTGATGCTCGCACCCGATAGGCACACCGCTCCGCCGGATTCGGTCTCCCCGGTCGCTTCAAGCCCGTCCAGCAACGCGCCGGCGCCGACATCGCCGTCGCCAACTCTCAGGCCGGCTGCCAGCAGGGCGGGCCCGGACTGGTTGACGATGCGGGTACCGCGCATTTCCAGTCCATTGGCCAGGCGAGTACCGGCGAGCCGGATTATCCCGGCCGGCCTTTTACCGATGAGCGTGCAACCCGCGATCGTCAGCGTGCCTATCTGCGCCCGGTCGGCTGTAGCGCTTTCGAGCTCACATCCGTGCAGGTGAAGCCACGGCACGCTGGCGTCGCACAGTGTCAGGGGAGTATCCAGCGAACAGTCGCTCAGCCGCAGCCCGGTCTTGGTGCCGATCCCGTCCAGGTTCAGCTCGCCACGGATCGACCCGCCGCGGATATGGATTCCTCTCGGATCGTAGGCCGCATCCGGCGGAGGAATATCCCGATTAATCAGGATATTCCGGATCCACTGAGCCTCAATTACCTTGTCCTCGCCGATTTTCTGGGAGAGGTCCAGTTCCTCGCCGGCCACGACGCTTTTCCGCAGGTCGGTGAGCGCCGCCGGGGAGTCCTCATCAGGCACGGATGGCAGACTACAGCCGCGGATATCGGCGCCGGGGTGCCGGTGTCAGCACGCCGCGGCACCAGTGCGTGCGGGTGCCCGTGTGCCGCCGGGTGCGGGTTGCGGTGCCTATATGGTTGCGGCGTGCCCTGGGGGTCCGGCCCATCCGACGTGCCGCTGCGCGGGCTGCCGCCCGCGCCCGGCGAGTGCCATGTGTGGCCGGTCAGGCTGACCGGTGCGGCCGCGTGGTCCGGCCTGCTGGACGACGCCGAGCGGCGGCGGGCGGAGAGCATCCGGGTGGTGCGCGCACGGGACACCTTCATCGTCTCGCGCGCCGCGCAGCGGCTGGTCATGTCCCGCTATCTGGACTGCGCACCGGATGCGCTGGTGATCCGGCGGGCCTGCGCGCACTGCGGGAGCACGGAGCACGGGCGTCCGGCCGCCGGTCCCGGCGCGCCTGATTACTCGGTGTCCCATTCCGGCGAATGGGTGCTGCTGGCCGCGGTGGGCAGCGGGCGCGTCGGCGTGGACATCGAGCACTGCCGGCCACGGGCCGGCGTCGCGCTGCTCGCCGGCCGCACGCTGACCACGGCGGAACGCGCCGAATTCGGGGCACTGCCTGACAGCAGCCGGTCCGGCTGGTTCTACCGGGTGTGGACCCGGAAGGAGGCGGTGGTGAAGGCGACCGGGCAGGATCTCGCCGCCACTGCCAGCACCCTCGACGTGAGTGCCGACATGGTGGCTGTCGCGCCCACGGACGCTGTCCCGGGCGGGCTCATCCACCTTCGGGACCTGCCCGCGCCGGGGCCGTACGCGGCAGCGCTGGCCAGCACCGAGCCGGTGCGCGCGGTACGCGTGTGCGAACCGGCGGGCTGAGCTCAGCGGGTGCGCTGAGGCCCAGGGGGTGCGCTGAGGCTCAGCGGTCGTTGGCCGACCGGAAGCGTTCCGCGAAACGCGGGTCGCTGCGCCACCAGGGCTGGCTTCCGGCGGCTGGTTCCTCCGTAGCGGCGCCGGTCTCCTGCGGCGCTCCCGCGGCCGCCGCGGCCTCGGCGGCTTCCACGGCATCGAGTTCGGCGTCCACGCTCGCCGCCTCGGTCTCGTCCTCCCTGATCATGTGGATGAGCTGGGCGGCCAGGAATGGGAGGCCAACGATGTCGCCGATCACCCAGAGCGCGCCGCCCCCGATGACCTGATCGCTGCGCAGGCCGGGGCCCCAGGGACGGGCCAGCGCGTGATAGTAGGCCCCGGCGATGAGGTTCTGGTACGCGATCACGGCCAGGCCGAGGACGGCGTCGCCGACGACTTCCGCCGCGCTGACCCACAGGTTCACCAGGTACGGGTAGGCCTTGGCGACCGGGTCGACCCGCAGGAAGTTCCAGAAGAACACGAACCCGGACGCCAGCAGGGCCAGGTACGTGAGCTCACGGACCGTCCCGCTGCGCAGGCCCGCCTCGTACCAGGACGTGAAGTACAGCACGAACGGCACCACGACCAGGACCATCGTGGTGATCGCCGGGAAGGTGAGGACCCGCGCGACGCGGCTGCGTATCGCTGCCGCGAGCCGCCGCCCGAGCCGGGGCGACGCCGCGATGATCAGCGACAGCGGGGCGCCCAGCGCGATGAACAGCGGGGCCACCAGCAGAAGCAGGATCGTCTGCACCGAGCGGATGTAGAACAGCACCCCCTGGTACACGCCGATGAACGACATCGTGGCGATGACCAGTGTCCCCAGGCCACCGAGGCAGAACGCGATCACCCGGCCGGCCGACCAGGGCTGGCCGGCCTGGCGGACCCGCCGCACCCCCGCCAGGTACAGACCGCCGGCCAGCAGCACGACCAGGAGCACCGGGAGGTCAACCGTCCACGAGGTGAATACCCGGGGCGGCGTCAGTTGCGGCGGCCCCGGGTACCCGTCCGCGAGGAGAAGACTTGGGAGCACCCCACTACGCTATCCGGCGGCCCCGCGTGGTTCCGGAAGGGGCTCGGGCGTGCTGGCGGCCGGTGCGGCCGGCGGCCCCTCGGGCTCGAGATGGGGCAGCAGCCACCCAGCCGCGGACCCTGCAAGCTGATCATTGACTGGCTGACTTTCGTCAGCCGGTCAATTCGGGCTGCGCAGTTGTGCCCACAGCGGCAGCGGGCTGCGGCGATCCAGCGGACGCGGCGCCGCGGCGCGGGAGATGCCCTGTCCAGCCACGGAACCTCCTGCCTCGGGTGGGGCCAGCCGCAATGTCCGGACAGCACGGAAGCTACCAGCCGGCCACGGCGGGCCGGGGGCGGCGGGATCCGCTCCGCGCCGTGGGCGAACCTTGTGGCTATGTACGAATGATCGTACGTTTGGTGAACCCTTAAAGTGCCCGGGCCAGCGCCGGGGCGCGGAAGGAAATGATCATGGTCGATGTGCTCCCCATCGAGACGCCGACGCTCGGTGACCGCAGTTACCTGGCCCACGACGGAGAGGTGGCGCTGGTCGTCGACCCGCAGCGGGACGTCGACCGCATCGACGCTCTCGCTGCCGGGCTCGGCGTGCGCATCACCCATGTGGCCGAGACGCACATGCACAACGACTACGTCACCGGGGGGCTGGCGCTGTCCCGCGCAGCCGGGGCCAGCTACCTGGTCAACTCGGCCGACCCGGTCGGCTTCCGCCGCACCCCGGTCGCTGACGGGGACAGCCTGGACATCGGCGCCACCATGCGGCTGCGGGTGCTGGCCACGCCCGGGCACACGTTCACCCACCTGAGCTACGTGCTGGAAGCCGGCGGCGAGGTGGCCGGGGTCTTCACCGGCGGGTCGCTGCTCTATGGCTCGACCGGGCGGCCGGACCTGCTCGGGCCGGACAACACCATGGCCCTTGCCCGGGCGCAGTTCACGTCGGCGCACCGCCTTGCCCGCGAGTTGCCCGACTCGGCGGAGATCTACCCGACGCACGGGTTCGGCAGCTTCTGCGCCGCCACCCAGGCGCAGGCCCAGTCGTCCACGATCGGGTGGGAGAAACGGGTCAATCCCGTGCTCACCGCTGGCGAGCGGGCCTATGTCGAGTCGTTGCTCGCCGGGCTGGATGCCTGGCCCGCCTACTACGTGCACATGGGGCCCGCCAATACCGCCGGGCCGGCTGGCGCTGACCTGTCACCGTCGCGCCGGGCCGACCCGGCGGAGGTGCGCCGCCGGATCCAGGCGGGGGAGTGGGTCGTCGACGTGCGTGACCGGGTCGCATTCGCGGCGGGCTTCGTGCCGGGGTCCTTCAGCTTCCCGCTCGACGGCAGCTTCGCCACCTACCTGGGCTGGGTGATTCCGTGGGACACGCCGGTGACCCTGCTCGGGGAGACGCCGGAGCAGGTCAGCCGCGCCCAGCGGGAACTGGTCCGGATCGGGATCGACCGCCCCGCGGCCACCGCGACCGGGCAGCCGCGGGACTGGGCCGGCGGCGTGCCGCTGGCCTCCCTGCGGCTGGCCAAGTTCGGCGATCTCGCCGCCGTCGTCGCGACCGGCCCGCGCGCCAGCGGTGAACTGGTGGTGCTGGATGTCCGCCGCCAGCTCGAATGGGAGCAGAGCCACATCGCGGGAGCGGCGCACATTCCGTTCAGCGAACTGCCGGGCCGGATCGGCGAGATCCCGCCCGGGGAGGTCTGGGTGCACTGCCACAGCGGCTACCGCTCGATGGTGGCCGCTTCCATGCTCGCGGCCCGCGGCCGTAGCGTGATAAGCATTGACGACGAATTCGACAACGCCGAGACCGCCGGAGTGCCGCTGGTGCGGCGCTGAGCCGATAAAGGAGGCTCAGGAATGAGCCAGCCAAGCCCTTCTCCCGAACACCACAAGGTCGTCATCGTCGGTGGCGGCACCGGCGGCATCGTCGTCGCGGCCCGCCTCCGCCGGGCCGGCGTGGATGATGTCATGGTGGTCGAGCCGTCCAGCAGTCACTACTACCAGCCGCTGTGGACCCTGGTCGGCGGCGGGCGGTGCCCCGCGTCCGTGACGGTGCGGCCCGAGGCCAGCGTCATGCCCAAGGGCGTGACCTGGGTCCACGAAGCCGCTGCCGGCGCCGACCCGGCGGCGCAGACCGTGACCACCCAGTCCGGCCGCACCCTGCACTATGACTACCTGGTCATGGCGCCCGGGATCCAGCTGGACTTCGGCAAGGTGCCCGGGCTCACCGAGGCACTCGGCCAGCGGGGCGTCTCCAGCAACTACCGCTTCGACCTCGCCCCGCGCACCTGGGAGTTCACCCGCGACCTGCGCGGCGGCACCGCCCTGTTCACCATGCCCGCCGGGCCGATCAAATGCGCGGGCGCGCCGCAGAAGATCGCCTACCTGGCCGCCGACTGGTGGCGCGCCCAGGGTGTCCTGGACCGGACCCGGGTCATCCTGGTGCTGCCTACCGCGGCCATGTTCAGCCAGCCCGACTGGGCGAAGGTGCTGGAAGGCGTAGCCGCGGGCTACGGCATCGAGGTCCGCAGGGAATCCCAGCTCGTGGAGGTTGACGGCGCCGCCAACCGGGCGGTCATCGCTGACACCAAGGCGGGCACGAAGGAGACCATCGAGTACGACATCCTGCACGCCACGCCGCCGCAGAGCGCCCCCGACTGGGTCAAGGCGACGCCGCTGGCCGACCCGGCAAGCCCGTTCGGCTACGTGCGGGTCGGCAAGCACACCCTGCAGAGCCCGGACTGGCCCAACGTGTTCGCCCTCGGTGACGCGTCGAACCTGCCGACCTCCAAGACCGGCGCCGCCATCCGCAAGCAGGCGCCCGTCCTGACGGCAAACCTGCTCGCCACGATGCGCGGCCAGGCCCTCAGCGGCCACTACGACGGCTACACCTCCTGCCCGCTGGTGACGTCACGGAACAGGATGCTGCTGGCTGAGTTCGACTATGACCTCAAGCGCACCCCCACGATCCCGCTCATCGACACCCTCAAGCCGCGCTACGACATGTGGCTGCTGAAGCGCTACGGCCTGCCGAGCATGTACTGGAACCTCATGGTGAAGGGCCTTGCCTAGGCCCGGGGGACGCTGAGCCGGAGTTACCTGTTATACCCCTATGGGTATAGTGGTCAGTGAGGCCGGGGTGGCAGTCCGGCGGCAGCCGTCGGCCTGCCCGGCCGCCGCGAGGGGGCGGGAGCATGCACGCAGCCGGCCCGGGAACCGATGGTTCCCCCGCCGTGGCAGGGGACCTGCCGACGTCGCCGTTGCTGGAGCGGGTCAGGCGGGGTGTCCTCGGCGAGGGTGAGCTGATGGACGGGCCGTTCGGGCCGCGCCGGGTGACCTATGCCGACTACACCGCGTCCGGCCGGTCGCTGGATTTCATCGAGGACTTCATCCGCGACGCGGTGCTCCCGCGGTATGCGAACACCCATACCGAGAGCTCGGGGACCGGCCTGCAGACCGGCCGGCTGCGCGAGGACGCGCGCCGGGTGATCCGCGAGGCCGTCGGCGGGACCAAGGATGACCTGGTCATCTTCTGCGGTTCAGGCGCGACCGCCGCGGTCAGCAAGCTGATCGGCATCCTGGAGTTGCGCATCCCGGCCGGGCTGGACGAGCGGTACCGGCTCTCGGCTCATATCCCGGAGTCCGAGCGGCCGGTGGTGTTCGTGGGCCCCTACGAGCATCACTCCAACGAACTGCCGTGGCGCGAGTCGATCGCCGATGTCGTGGTCATCGCCGAGGATCCCGACGGCCATATCGACCTGGCCGACCTGCGCCAGCAACTCATCCGCTTCGCCGGCCGGCCGCTGCGCATCGGCAGTTTCTCCGCGGCCTCGAATGTCACCGGCATCCTCACCGACACCAGCGCGGTCAGCAGCCTGCTGCACGCTCACGGTGCGCTGTCATTCTGGGACTACGCCGCCGCCGGGCCCTACGTGCCGATCCGCGTCGCCGCGTCCGCGCCGGGCATGCGCGACCACAAGGACGCCGTCTTCCTGTCCCCGCACAAGTTCCCCGGCGGCCCGCAGACACCGGGTGTCCTGATCGTGCGCCGCGGACTGGTCCGCAACGCCGTGCCCACCGTGCCGGGCGGCGGCACGGTGGCGTTCGTCGACCCGGTCGGTCACCGCTACCTCGATGACCCGGTGGCGCGCGAGGAGGGCGGCACCCCAGCCATTGTCGAGTCGATCCGGGCCGGCCTGGTGTTCGGCCTCAAGCAGGCCATCGGCACGGACCTGATCGCCGCGCGCGAGGAGCGACTCTGGCAGCGCGTCCTGCGCCGCTGGGAAGGCAACGCGCAGATCGAGATCCTGGGCAGCCACCAGGCCCGCCGCCTGGCGGTCGTCTCGTTCCGCGTCCGCCTGGGAGCGGGGCAGTACCTGCACCACAATTTCGTCGTTGCGCTGCTGAATGACCTGTTTGGCATCCAGGCCCGTGGCGGGTGCTCCTGCGCGGGACCCTATGGGCACCGCCTGCTGGCCATCGGCGCTGCCCGCTCGCATGCGCTGCGCGAGGAAATCGGGCATGGCTGCGACGGCGTGAAACCCGGCTGGGCCCGGGTCAATCTCAACTACTTCATCTCCACGGCTGCCGCAGACTACATCGCGGACGCGGTCGACCTGCTGGCGGCGGAGGGCTACCGGTTGCTGCCGGACTATCGTTTCGATCCGCGCACCGGCCTGTGGCGCCACGCTGGCGGCACCCCGCGGGGGCCGTTGCGGCTGGCTGAGGTGTGCTACGGCCCGGACGGCGAGATGACCTACCCGCGGCGCCGCGGGCAGGCGGGCGAAGACGCCTTCCCTGGCTACCTCCGCGAGGCCCGGGCGCTGCTGGCGGCCCGCCCCGCCGCTCTTGACGACGGGCCGACCGGGCTCGACCCGGACTTCGAAGCGCTGCGCTGGTTCCCGCTCCCGCCGGCCTGCCTCGGTGCACAGCAAGCGGGGCACCAGGCCGGCGCGGCAACCTGATCCGGCCGGGGCGCCGCACGGCAACGCGGCCGGCTGGCAGCCGGGTCCGGACCAGTGTTCAGTGCGCCTTGCGCACCATGCGGAGCATGCGCAGGTTGATCCTGCCGAAGCGGAACAGTTGCAGCGGGATCGACCTGCGCCTGCGCAGCGTGCGGGCGGACGGCAGCGGTGCTGCGGCGATCCGGTCGTCGGCGGTGTCCATTGACTGCCCTCCAGGCTTCGCGCGGGTCGGAGCTGCTGCCACAGTCACGCCGGACGCTTGGCTGCGCGCACCAGGCTCACTCCGGCAGGAACGCCCATCCCGGGCGTGCCTTGGCCTTGTAGATGAAGACGAAGTGAAGCAGGTGCTTGACCCAGTGCGCGGCCAGCCCGATCTCGCCAGAGGTGTCTTTCAGGCTGCGCCCGTGCACCGGGAACCGGGCGAAGTCCGGCACGACGGGGTACATCGTCATCGCCGCGGCTGTGCCGTGGCGGAAACCCGCTCCGGCCGAGGCGATGCACGCGGCGCCCATCGCCGCCATGGATGCGGTGTGGGTGGGCTTGGCGGCGCCGTGGCGGATCATGTCGGAGATGCTGCGGGCCACCTGGCGGCCCATCACCGCGGACGGCATGCCGGTGCGCGGGGGCGCTGGCGCGATCACAGTGCCATTCGGGCTGGTGCGTGGCTTGGAGATGGCGTGCGGAGGGGCGAAGGCGATCCCGATTCCGAACACGTTGGCGTATCGCGGGGACTGATAGGTCTCCGGCCAGTCCTCCGCCCGCCACTGGCCGGCCGGCTTCGGTGTGTAGTCCGCGTCGACCTTCAGGAAACCACTGGGCGCGAACAGGTCCGCGGTGATGTCCGTGCCGGCCCGGTCGTATGCCTTCAGGTCCGCCCCCCGGAATGGCGGCAGCAGCATGGCGAAATCGAAGGCGAGAGCGCCCCGCGAGCCATCGAGGGTCTCGTAGTAGATCTTGCCTGGCTCGACCCGCTCCACGTGCGCGCGCAGAATCGCCTTCACCCCGCGCTCGCGGAACAGCGATTCGGTCCACATCTGGCTGGAGGAGATGAACCCCTGCTGCTGGAACACCATCCCGCCGACGCCGAAGTCCCCCAGCTCATACTCGTTGCTCAGGTAGATGACGTCGGCCAGGTCCCGCAGCCCGCGCGAGCGCAGCTCATGCTCGACGTTGAACGTGTACTCGAACGCCGCGCCCTCGCAGGTGCACATTCCGTGCCCTACTCCGATGACCAGGGTCTGGCGCTGCCCGGCGCGCAGCTTCTCGATCACCCCGTCGAGCGCACGCGCCGCCTGCTCGGCGTGCCCGGGCGTGCATACCGAAAGCGAGTTCCCATCCGGTCCCAGCCCCGGGGTGGCGGCGAAGTTCAGCTTCGGCCCGGTGGCGTTGATCAGGTAGTCGTAGCCAAGCCGGTTCTGCTCGCCGGATCGGCCTGGAAGGGTAGCGACAATGTCCACGGCGGGCTGCCCGCTATCGCCATCCCCCTCGGGCCAGATCGCCACCGCCCTGGCTTGGCGGAACTCGATGCCCTGCCGCCGGTACACCGGTGCCAGCGGGAACGTCACCTGCTTGGGGGACATCCGGCCGACCCCGACCCAGATGTTCGACGGGATCCAGTTCCAGTCTGCGTTCGGCGACACGACCACCACCTCGTGCCCCTTGCCGAGCAACCGACGCAGATGCAGGGCAGCGGTGTGCCCCGAAATCCCGGCTCCAAGGATCACCACACGCGCCATGACCCGCCCCCTAGCGGCAGTCAACTGACTCACCATCGAGTCATGCCGCTAACATACTCCCAGGGGTATATTGGTCAACCCCCAGGGGTGCACCGCTCCGCGTGACCGGCAGTATGGCTGTGCGGCCGGCCGGCCAGGCCGCCAGTGTGGCTGTGCGGTCGGCCGGCCAGGCCACCGTGGGGTTGGCTCAGCGGCAGGTGCAGCGCTTCTCGGGCGGGACGCCGGCGAGGGCCTGGTCGACATGCTGGCCGCAGCCGGTCCAGGTGATCTTCTTGCAGCGGTTGCAGACGGCCGGACTGCACATGGGCGCTCCTCAACGGGATGGGGATGATGCGCCGATAATACCCCAGGGAGTATTTCAGCCGGCCCCGTTGCCCCGGAAGTGACAGCACCGGCCCGGGCGGGACCGGCTGGGCACCCCTCCGGCGTGCTCTTCCGTGCGGGGCAGGGGCAGTGCCACAGCGCGCACGTCATGCGCCGTTATCATCAGTCGATTCTCCCTCCGCGGCCGGCAGCCCCGGCGAGTGGGTCGTCGGTCCGCGACGGTACCGGTTGCGATGTCCTGCCATGGCACCGCAGGCAGCGTGCGCGGGGCTGCGCCGTGGCAATTGGAGCACGTTGCCCGGCCCTTACCGTTGCACCTGCGGCACTCTTGGTATCGGGTGCCACCGCACTTACAGTAAAGCACCTCATGTGACCAATCGTGGCATGCCCAGTTCTCCTGCCCCATAGGCCCATAGATCCCGGGCGGACGGGACCATCGACCTGAAACGGCACAATTCTGATTACCTTTTCCGGACGGGATGCCGGCCAGTGCCTTGCGATCTAGGCAGTATCGCGGGTACGGTTTGCGGGTCCCGTTCCTCTGCGGGCAGCGGGGAAATTCATAGTCCGCACAGGTTCCTTTCCCAATGGCAAAAAATGCTCCTTCTGGAGCGTCTGGGGGATTCGCATGCGTCTTCTGCGCAGTTTGCTCGTCACTGGCTCGGCTGCGGTGATAACAGGTGGCCTGATGCTCACCGCCGGTGTCACGTCCGGTACCGCCGCCGCGCACGGGCCGGCGGTTCATCCGGCGGCCCACCGCCCCTCGGCCCGGTTCCTGACCGAGGCGCGCGCCGCCCTCGTCCAGTACCTGCATGACAACCACCCGACGATCATGCTCGTGCACCCGGGCCAGGCGCACGCCACGCCGAGTTCCGGCACGACCACGGCCACGAGCTACAACTGGTCCGGCTACGCCGACGTGGCCGCCACCACGCCCGCCTTCACCAGGGTCAGCGGGCACTGGACCACGCCCGCGGTGACGTGCAGCAGCGAGGACACCATCACCTCGGAGTGGGTCGGCCTGGACGGCTTCAACAGCCCGACGGTCGAGCAGGACGGCACGCTCGACTGGTGCTTCGAGGGCACCGCCACCTATTTCACCTGGTATGAGATGTACCCGGCCGGCACGGTCGAGGTCGGCACCTCGCTCCAGCCAGGTGATTCGATCACCGCCTCGGTGTCGCGCAGCGGCACCACCTTCGCGCTGGCGCTGACCGATTTCACGCACCCCAGCAGCAGCTTCGTCCGGTTCGCCAGCTGTGCGGTCAACTGCCTGGGCACCAGCGTTGAATGGATCGCCGAGCGGCCCGCCTTCTCGATCGGCATCGCACCGCTCGCCGACTACGGCAGCTGGACGCTCAGCAACGCATCGGAAACGTTCCGCGGCACGCCCGGCAACATCGCCAGCTACCCCTTCACCTACAAGATAAATATGCAGGACGCCACCGGCAGCTACCTGCTGTCCCATGCCTCTGGCCTCACCGGCGGCAACAAGTTCACCACCACCTGGCTCAACAGCTACTAGGACACCCGCGCCGGTCGCTGGGGTCCCGCGGCGCCGCGGGACCCCAGCGATCCGGGTCATTCTTGTCGGATGCTCCGGGCAAGCTGCCAGAGACCAACTGCGCGGCCACCGGGAGTGACGGATGGCTGTCGGATTCCAGCTCGTGATCGACTGCGCCGCCCCTGACCGGCTGGCCCGCTACCGCTGCTCTCCGGGAGAGGCCGGGCGGTTACTTCCAGGCGAAGACCGGCTGCTCGAAGTGCGCCACCCTGGTCGCGCGGCCGTGCAGGGCCACCTGGCAGAACTGGTAGATGATCGCCGCCGTCGGCGCGTGCAGGTATCTGCCGAGGAGCGGCAGCTGAATGACCGGCGACTCAGATTCAGGGATCCGCAGCAGCCTCGGCGCGACGTCAAAGTCGGCCAGCGGGATCACGTGTATCTGAGCGACCTCGGATGCCGGCCCGCTCATCGCGGGGCTGACCGGGCCACCCCACACCACCACGGGGGTGATCAGGTAGCCGGACCGCGTGACGTAGTCGTCGAGTACCCCCAGGACATCCCCGGGCGCGACCGCTACGCCCGTTTCCTCGCGCAGTTCCCTGCGCGCAGCGTCTTCGGCTGACTCACCCGCATCGCGACGTCCGCCGGGCAGTGCCCACTGCCCGGCATGGCTGCGCAGGTTCGGTGCTCTCCTGGTGATCAGCAGGCAGCGCGCGTCCTGCTGGAGCACGATGCAGACGGCGACCGACGCGTGCTTCAGGCCCGGCTGGGATACCCCGGCGCGCTGGAAACCGGCGAGGTTCGCCGCGATGCCCGACCAGTCCTCCGCGGGAAGCGGGGCTACCACCGCGTGCTGCCTTTGCCGCTGACCGAGCGGATTGCGGCGACGCTGCGGTCGATGTCGTCCTCGGTGGTGTTCCAGCAGCTGACGCTGACCCGCATGGCCTTGCGGTGCCCCCAGGTGGTCGGGCCGCACCAGCAGGTTCCGTCCTCCTGGACCGCGGCGATGACCGCGTCAGTGCGCGCCGGGTCGCCGAAGTCCACGATCACCTGGTTGAGCACGACATCGTTCAGCACGCCGTAGCCCGCCTCCCGCATGCCGTCAGCGAACCGGCGGGCGAGGCGGCAGGTCCTGTCCACCAGGTCGGCCACGCCGTCGCGGCCGAGAGTGGCGAGCACCGCCCACACTTCGGCGCCCCGGGCGCGCTGGGACGACTGAGGGGCGAAGTGCATGGCCTGCCGGCCCGCGCCGGGGAGGTAAGCGGCCGGTGCCGCCATGGCCGACTGCAGGGCTGCCGGGTCCCGGACCAGGGCGATACCGCAGTCGTACGTCGTGTTCAGCCACTTGTGCGCGTCGGTGGCCCAGGAGTCGGCCTCGGCGATGCCGGTGACCTGCCCGGCGGTGGCGGGCGCGGCGGCGGCCCACAGCCCGAAGGCGCCATCCACGTGCACCCAGGCGCCGTGATCGTGTGCCCAGGTGATCAGCGGCGCGAACGGGTCGCTGACGCCGCTGTTGACGTTGCCGGCTTGCAGGCAGACGAGCGCCGGCCCGTTGACTGGAGGGAGCGAACGGGGAAGGACGCGGCCCTGGTCGTCCACCGGCAGCACCCGGGCCCGGTCACGGCCCAGGCCGACCAGGCCGAGCGCCTTGCGGACGGTGGCATGCGCCTGCGCCCCGACGACGACGGTGACCGGGGGCGCGCCAACGAGGCCCTGGCCCGCGGCGTCCCACCCGTGCCGGGTGAGCACCGCGTCCCTGGCTGCGGCCAGGCAGGTGGCGTTCGCCATCGTGGCGCCGGTGACGAAGCAGCCGCCGGTCCCGGCCGGCAACCCGAGCAACTCACCGACCCAGCGCAGTGCCACGGCGTCGAGCAGCGCGGCAGCAGGAGACATCACGCTCAGGGCCGCGTTCTGGTCCCACGCGGCGATAAGCCAGGCGGCAGCCTGGGCGACCGGCAGCGCCCCGCCGGTGACGAACCCGAAATACCTCGGGCCGCCACTCGCCACGGTGGCCGGCGAGCCGAACTCGTCCAGCATGGACAGCACCTCCGGGGCGGCCAGGCCCGGAGCGGGCAGCGCGAAGTCGAGCCGGCCCAGCGCGGCAACGGCCTCCGGCGCCGGTGCCACCCGCCGCTCCGCCAGATCCTCGAGGTACCTCAGTGCCCGCTGGCAGGCGTCCGCCAAGAGAGCTGGACGGCCTGCCAGAGCCGCATCGACGTCCGGCGCAGGCACCGTCATGGCGTAACCATCCCTCTCGACGCAGTTGCCCGGCACAGGCCGGTCTGCCTATTGTGCACATCGACGGGGGAGGGGCAGTGCTCGACGATCTTGAGTACGACGACAGCGAATCGCCTGCGATCGGCCTGGTACCCGCGGGAGTGCCGTGGGACGAGGTGCAGAACCACATCAAGATCGCGCATAGCCCGCTCCTGGTCGCCAGGGGAGAAATCGCGGACTACGTCGGTGCCTACTGGACAGGCACGGAAATGCTCGTTGCGGAGGATCTCGGCCCGGACCAGGAGCAGGCCGTCCGCGAATTCCGTGAGTACCTCCGCGAGCGCGGCGAGGCCTGACCGGTCTTCGCTAGCCGCGGCGGCGCGCCAGTTCCCGGCGCAGCGCATCCACCTGGCCTGGCACCGAGGACGCGAAGGTGAGCTGGGCGCACCCCTCAGCAGCCTGATCCGGCCCGCCGTCCGGGTCATGGCGCTGCTCGGTCACGACGGCTATCCCGGGATGCTGGCGCCGGATAGCGGCCGCGATGCCCAGCCGCGGATCGAGGCCGTGCAGGACGGCGTCAGCGCCATCGAGCACGACGCATCGCTGGCCGCGGAGCAGCGGGCAGTTCCCGGCCGCCCCGCCAGGCCCGGAGCAGTAGGCGACGTCGAAACCCGCCTGCTGGAACAAGGAGAAGTCGGAGATGGCCAGGGCCGGATGGTCATCCTCGATGAGCACCCGGGGACGGTGGCCTGGCCGGCCGGGCGAGTACCAAGCCCTTCCGGGCACCCTTTGCCTCATCTGCCCTCCCCAGTGGTCTCCTGCGCAGTGGTCTCCTGTTCAGTAGGCGCACAGCCGGGTGCCGCGGGGCAGGGTCCTTCGTCCTTTCCGTCGGCCAGTTCGGCCATCAGTTCCCGGCGTCCTCCTCCCCGCCAGCGCCGCCACCGAGATCAGGGTGTTGTGAGCTGGGGTTGGGGCCATGGGATGGGCCGGTGCGGCACGCTCGCTTCCCCGGCGGTCGGCAAGTCGAGGATGAGGGCGCCGTGTTGACAGTGCAGGCGGATCTGGGAGGGCCAGATGATGGTGCGGCGGGGGAACTGGCGTGGCCCGCCGTTGTAGTAACTCCCGCTGCCATACCTGATCCGGATCTCCCGCACGCCGGGCCGCTGCCGGGCCAGGCAGGCACCCAGCGGGATGCCCAGGGGCACGGGGCTGGTGGGAGTGTGGGCGTTGCCGGCCACCGCCAGCATGCCCGCGTCCGGCTGCGCAGCAGCCAGGATGCGCCCGGCCATCGCCTCATCACGCTGGGACCAGGTCCAGTCCGCGCCGGTGATCCCGTCGAACAAGGCCAGGTCGAGGGGCCCGGCTGCGTCCCGTTCCCGCAAGACCGCCAGATGGCCTGCGGTGATCCGGCCATCGCCCGGCCACAGCAGCGGGTGATCAGGGAGCTTTCCTTCTGCCAGGAAGGCCCCGATCACCGGTGCCAGGTCATCGGGCCATTCCAGGGCCAGCGCTGTCAGCCCGAATACTTGCATGAGCGAGCGGATGATCAGCGGGTTTTCCCGGACGCCGTGAACCTCGCCGAGTAGCAGCAGCCCCGAATCCTCCAGTGACCGCCGCGCGGCGGCCAGCGCGGAGGGCTCGATCATCATGCTCAGATCCCTGACATCGAACCCGGCAACCGCGCGGTGAAGCGCTTCCAGCGAGGCTATGCCCGGCATGTCCGCAGCATTTCACAGCTCGCCAGGTCCGCTGGCTGCGCCGTGCTGCTTAGCGTGCCTGGCGGTGCAGGGTCAGCGCGCCGCCGATGAGCCCGCAGGCGGTGAATCCCAGGATCACACTGATGAGCAGCGCGTCGAGCACGGCCACCACGGCCAGCGGGACTACCGAGCCGGGCAGTTGCACGCCCAGCCAGGTGAGCGAGATCGCCAGCACCACCGCAACCTGGACGCACGCGACCGCCCCGAAGGCGATCGCGTAGCCGACCAGCAGGTCGAGCTTGGCCAGTGGCATCGCCATCAGCCGCTCCAGCGTCCCGCGGGCCCGCTCCCGCTGGGTGGTGACCGCGGCGACAATGAACATGATCACGAAGGGGAAGACCCCGATGAACTCCGGGGCGAACCGGTTCAGCGCCACCGGGTTGTCCAGCACGTAGCGCAGCAGGATCATCAGCAACGCCGGAACCGCGATCATCATCGTGACGGTCCGCGGATCGTGCCGCAGCTGGGCGACGACACGGCGCGCGGTCGCCCAGGTGAGCGCCCAGCGGAGGGGTGCCGCCGAGCGGAAGGGGGCCGCCGGGCGGGCGGCCGCCGCGGTCACCGCCGCACCGCCTGACTGCGGGTGGCCAGCTCGAGGAAAGCCGACTCCAGGTCGGCCGCTCCGGTCGCGGCGAGCAGGGCCTGCGGGGTGGCCCCGGCCAGGAACCGTCCCTCCCGCATGAACAGCAGGTAGTCGCACCTGGCTGCCTCGTCCATCACGTGACTCGACACCAGGCCGGAGGTGCAGGATGCCGGGGAGGCAACTGCCGCCGCGTGCCCCGCAGGAACCGTGGCCGCAGGCCCGGTTGACCTTGCGTCTTGGCACGCCACCGCGAGGGGCATGAGGGCGATAGCCAGCAGGGTCACCCCAGCCGCCCTGATCGAGGCCCGAAGCCGGTGATGGCCACTTCTTGAATTAAGCAACGTACGCGGTTGAGATGACATTTCGGTACGAGTCATTGTGAGTCCCTCCCCGGCCGCGTCGTAGCATCTGTCGTCAGTCATTCCGAATAGCTTGCTGACGCAGCGGCGCGGAGACTCGATAGGGCCTCTTTCAACACTGTGCGCTGTGCGCGCACGTTCCGCCAGGGCCGAAGGACCCAGCTGGCTGGGTGACCAAGGCCCCTACCGTCGTAACAGGCAGGAGGGAGGCTGGCAGGAGAGGTGTACAGCGATGGGGAGCATCCGGGACCCTGGCGGGGTGCGGCCAGATGGGTGTTAGTTACTATGACGCGCTCCTGCCGGTACGCGAGCCCGGTGCTGGCCTCCGGGGCGCCGTTGCCGGTCTCCGGCTTCCCTGCCGGGCTCTCGCGTCGGTCCTCGTGCCTGCGGGTCGCATAGTCGTGGCCTTCATTTCTGATAGCGCCCGGCTCACTCGCATGTTCGCTGATAACTGGGCTCAGGCGGGGACGGATCAGGAGCCGGACGCCACGCTGTACGCCTTGGCCGGGCCGGCCTGCAGCTACGGGCTTGATGAAAGCTGGGACCAGGCACGATGGTGGTCGCGGGACGAAAAGACGATGGTGGTGTTCGGATTCGGCTCATACCGGCTCGCTAAGGTGTGCGTCCGGGGCATTTGCTCTGCTGTCAGCGGGGACGACATATTGTTCCTGCACGGGTGCGCGTTGTCTCTCGGTGCGGGGAGGCGCAGGCGGGGCGTGGTTATCACGGGCAGTTCCGGGGCGGGCAAGACCACGCTCGCCGCGAGTCTGCTGCGGCACCCTGAGTACGCGGTAGCAGTATTGAACGACGACTGGGGTGCCATTTCGCTGAGTTCTGGGACTTCGGTCGGCACCGGGGAGAGGATGCTGCACATGAAGTCCGGCAGCGCGCTGGCCCTGCGCCCCGGCTTTTTCACGAGTGCGCCGGGAGGTTCGTACTCGCGCGATCTTTCAGAGCCGGACCGGACCGCCCGGATCCTGGCGCGGCCAGAAAGTGTATATGGGACGGCATGGAGCAACACGGCGACTGTGGTTGAGCATGTGGCCGTGATCGTGCGGGAATCGCCGGGCTGGGCGCCGCCGGGTCGCCCGGGTGAGGCCGTCAGGGCGCTCGAGAGCGGGGGTGACTTGTGTTGCGCCCAGCACCACGAGGCGTTCTTCAATGGGTCCCTGATCCTGACGACGGCAGCTGATAAGTTGCGCGAAGAACGGCATTACCGGCGGCTTCTTGATCGCGCCACGGTGTCCTGGGTAAACAATTGCGGTACGCCTGAGATGCTGACGGAGAACTTCATATCCGCGGTCATGAAGTGAGGGCCGGATCCGCGGCTGCGGCGCCGGCTCTGCCGGGTCGGCAGGCTCTGCCGGGTCGGCGTGGCTCACAGTGCAGCCAGGGACCCGCAAGACTGAGGGTCTCTTAGTACGCTCGCATGGCACTTGCCGCAGGAGGTCCGGATGAGCGCCCGGCACAAGATTCTGGTCACAGCAGCGGTAGCAGGCTGCACCCTGCTCGGCGGGGCCGGGATCACGGGCAGCGCCGCCGCCGGGCCCGCGACCGGCTTCCCCGCCGGGCATGACTTCGCATCATCCGCCCAGCAGCCCTCATCCGGCGGGCCCCCCTCATCCGCCGTGTGCCTGGAAAACCTGGGCATCGCCTGCTACTCGGCACTGCAGGTTGAACGGGCCTATGATCTGCCGCCGCTATACGCCAGGGGCCTGGACGGCAGGGGCCGCACGATCGTGATAGTGGACCCGTTCGGGTCGCCGACGCTCGGGCACGACCTGCGGGTCTTCGACAGCGGCTTCGGCTTGCCTGCCCCGCCATCGCTGCGGGTGCTGCAGCCCGTGGGCAAGGTGCCGGCCTACAACCCGAAGGACCCGGCAATGGTGGAAGCGGCCGGTGAAACGACCGTCGACGTGGAGGCCGCCCATGAGATAGCCCCCGGGGCGAACATCCTCGTGCTCGAGACTCCCGTGGCCGAGACTCTCACCGGTGGCGGTTTCGCGCAGTTCGTGGCGGCTGAGAACTACGTGATCACGCATAACCTGGGCGATGTCATCAGCCAGAGCTTCGGCATCCCGGAGCGGAACTTCCCGAGCCGGGCTGCCCTCCTGCGGCTGCGCTACGCCTACATCAGCGCTTACCGGCACCACATCACCGTCCTTGCCGCCTCCAACGATCTCGGGGTCACGGGTCCCAGGAAGGCCGGCCTGCTCCGCACGCAGCGGATCGTCGACTGGCCCGCCTCAGACCCCCTCGTCACCGGCGTCGGCGGCACCACGCTGCACCTGACCGCGGCGGGGCGCCGCGCTTCCCCCGACACCGCCTGGAACGAGAGTGGCAGCGCCACGGTAGCCAGGTACGCCGGAACGCTGCCATGGGCCAGCAGCGGGGGCGTGTCGGCGATCTTCACCCGCCCCGCCTACCAGGACCCGGTGCGCACGATGGTGGGAAGCCGCCGCGGCGTCCCGGACGTGGCGCTCAGCGCCTCGTTCAGCGGTGGTGTCGTCACCTTCGAATCCTTCACCGGGGCTCCGGGAGTCTGGAAACCCGGCGGGGGAACCAGTGTGGCGACACCGGAACTCGCCGGCGTCGTCGCAATCGCCGACCAGTACGCACACACCAGGCTCGGCCTGATAAATCCGGCGCTCTACCGCCTGGAGCAGGCACACGCCCCCGGCATCGTCGACATCACCAAGGGCACCAACACGGTCAGCTTCGTGCAGAACGGCAAGACCGTCACGGTCCAGGGCTACTCGGCCGGGCCCGGGTACGACCTCGTCACCGGGGTCGGCACTATTGATGCCGCCCGCTTCGTCCTCGATCAGGAAGCGCCGGCTTCAAGGGCGCCCTTGTGCCATCGGCGTGGTTGACGACGCTATCGCACCAGACCCAGCATCGGCCTTCGCTTCGGGCCACATAATGCCCTGATCTGGGCGGGCCTATTACGGACAGAGCAGTGGCCCGGTATCTGCGCGCTAGTGAGCCGCCTGGTAGTCGCGGAAGACAGCCGCAGGGACGCGGCCCCGGTCCGAGATCTTCATGCCCGATGCCTTGGCCCAGTCACGGATAGCTGCGGTTTCGGCCCGGGAGTGCGGTCCGTGGCCGTTCTCGCGGCTGCTCCGCCTGGCAGTAATTTTCCGGGCATTCGAGACGTATTCCGCGGTGGCCTTGCTAAGGCCTTTACCGTCCTTCGGGCAAAGGTCAATCTCGTACATCTTGCCATCGAGCCCGATCGTCCGCGTCTGGACGTCCTTTGCCTTGCCGCAGACGTCACAGGTGAGCGTTACCTGAGTAAGTGTAGCCATCGTTCTTTATCTCCAATGGGTCAGTGATGACTTGATTATATGCGGTCTGCTTACGTGCCCGAAACCCGGGGCATAGCCACACCATGCCTTGCGGCCCGCGCTGCGAGCGTGCGGCGCGGCGAGGCCTGCTGTGCCTGTGCTGGTTGACGCCGGCCTGATCGAGATTCCCCTGGGCCGGGGAATGCTAGTTGCCAGAAGGCGGCAACAGCTTTTGCAGCCCCCGGCACAATAACTGACGTGCGCTCATAGCCTGCGTTACCTGGAGTTCCGAGGGTTCCGGAATCCCCCGGAGAGGCCGCCCGGGGGACAGGTGGCCGCTTCGCTGGCCTTCCGGAACGCCCGGTCATAGCCGCATCAAGGTGAGCGACTGGTTACCACCACCTGCGCCGCAGGCCCATCCCCGCAATCGTGACCGGCGCCGCCGAGATCATCCCTGGCCAGGCGCCTGCCGCACAGGCCCCAGGGCCGGCCTGCCTACCCTGCCTGGTGCTCCAGGGCACGGCGGGTGAGCACGCGCGCCAGGTGCTGGCGGTACGTGCGGTCGGCGTGAATGTCCTCGGCCGGCTCGGTGCCGTCGGCGGCCAGCGCGGCGGCCTCCGCCGGGCTGGCGCCGTGGATGAGTGCCTGCTCCGCGGCCCGCGCGCGGATCGGGACCGAGCCCATGTTGGCCAGTGCGATCCGCCCGTCGATCGCCGCGACCCCGACGATCGCCCAGTCGTTCGCCCGCCGCACGAACTTCTGGTAACCCCAGGCGGCGTCTGGCCTGCGTGGCACCCGCACCGCGCTGAGCAGCTCACCGGGCTCAAGGCTGGTCTCGAAGAACCCGGTGAAGAAGTCGTCAGCGGTGGCGGTCCTGGTCCCGTCCGGCCCGGTGATCTCCACCGAGCCGCCGAGCGCGACCAGTGCCATCGGCAGGTCCGCAGCCGGGTCGGCGTGCGCGAGGGAACCGCCGATCGTGCCCCGGTGGCGGATCTGCGGGTCGCCGACCTGCGCCGCGGCGTGGGCAAGCAGCGGAGCCTGCGATCGGACCAGGTCGGAGCCCGCGATGTCGGCGTGGCAGGTGGTGGCGCCGATCACCAGTTCGTCGCCGTCGGCCCGGATGCCGGCCAGGTCGGCTACCCGGCCGATGTCGATCAGGGCCGAGGGGAAGGCCAGCCGCAGCTTCATCATCGGCAGCAGCGAGTGGCCGCCGGCCAGCAGCTTGGCGTCATCGCCGAACTTGGCCAGCAGATCCAGGGCGTGCTCGGCGGAATCCGCGGCTGCGTACTCGAACGGCGCGGGGATCACGGGGTCACCTCCGCGGCCATCGCGTCAGCAGCGGTCAGCACCGCGCGGACGATGTTGTGGTAGCCGGTGCAGCGGCAGAAGTTGCCCTCCAGGCCGTCCCGTACCTCCGCCTCGGTGGGATGCGGATTCTCGGCCAGCAGGCCGGTGGCCGCCATGACCATTCCTGGCGTGCAGAAGCCGCACTGCAGGCCGTGTTCCTGGCGGAACGCCTGCTGTACCGGATGCAGCTGGCCGTCGGCGGCGAGGCCTTCAGCGGTGGTTACCTCCTGGCCGGCCGCCTGCACGGTCAGCATCGTGCAGGACTTCACCGACCGGCCGTTCAGCAATACGGTGCACGCGCCGCAGGACGTTGTGTCACAGCCGACATTGGCGGCGCGCAGCCCGCAGCGCTGCCGCAGGTAGTGCACGAGCAGCAGCCGCGGCGCTACGTCGTCGGACCGGGCCTGACCGTTCACCGTGAGCTGGACCTGCATCTACGCATCCTTCGGTTCGTTCGGGCCCGCCACTGCGCTTCCGGACGCTGACCGCAATGCCTGCCACACCCGCTGCGGGGAGGCGGGCATGTCAATGTGCCGCACGCCGAGGTGGGCGAGCGCGTCGACGATCGCGTTCTGCACGGCCGGCGTTGCGCCGATCGTGCCCGCCTCCCCGATCCCCTTGGCCCCCAGCGGGTTGTAGCTGGTTGGCGTCGTCATGTCGGCCAGCTCGAAGCTGGGCACCTCGGTGGCCGACAGGAAGGGATAGTCGGCGAAGCTTGCGGTCAGCGGGTTGCCGTCGGTGTCGTAGATGACCTCCTCCAGGAACGCCTGCGCCGCGCCCTGGGCGATTCCGCCGTGCCGCTGGCCCTCCGCCAGCAGCGGGTTGATCACCGTGCCAGCGTCATCCACGGTCACCACCCGGCGCAGCACCACCTTGCCGGTCTCGGTGTCCACCTCGACGACAGCCACATGCGCGCCGAACGGGAAGGTCGGGCCGGGCGCGCTGAACACCGCGCGTACCAGCAGCCGCTCCTGCGCGGCCAGCTGGGCCAGCGGCACCGCGGCGTCCGGGTCACCGGCCACGGCGAACGCGCTGCGCTCCGCCTCGAACACCAGGTCGGCGGGGTTGGCCTCCAGCGCCGCGGCGGCGCGCTCGCGGGCCACACCGATCAGTTCCCGCGACGCCTGCTGCACGGCCGCCCCGCCCTGCTGCAGGCTGCGCGAGCCGCCGGTGCCGCCCCCTTCCGGGATCAGGTCGGTGTCCCCCCACTTCACGGTGATCTTGTCGACCGGGATGCCCAGCTCGTCGCTGGCCAGCATCGCCCACACGGTGGCGTGGCCCTGTCCGTGCGGGGAGGTCCCGGTGAGGATCGTCGCGCTGCCGTCGGGATGCACCTCGACGGTGGCGTTCTCCCGCGGGCCGCCCGCCTCCATCCCCGGCCCGGTGATCTCGACGTAGCAGGACAGCCCGATGCCGAGCTGGACCAGCTCACCGGCCGCCCGCCGTTTCGCCTGCTCCCCTCGCAGGTCGGAGTAGCCGGCCGCGGCCAGCGCGGTATCCAGGGCGGCCGTGTAGTCGCCGCTGTCATACACGGCGCCGAACGCGGTCGTGTGTGGCTCGGTGAACTTGGCCAGCAGGTTCTTCCGGCGCACCTCGGCTGGGTCCAGGCCGGTCTCGGCGGCGAACAGGTCGATGGCCCGCTCCACCGCGGCGGTGGCCTCGGGCCGCCCCGCACCGCGGTACGCGCCGACCGGGGTGGTGTTCGTCACCACTGTCTGCGCCACCGCCTCCGCGCGGCCGATCGCGTAGGGCCCGGGCGCCATCAGGATGGTGAGGGCCGGCAGGAACGCGCCGAACCTCGGGTAGGCCCCGGCGTCCTGGATGATCTCCAGCCGGTACGCGGCCACGGTGCCGTCCCGGCTGCCGCCGATGGTGACCGTCTGGCGCTGCGCGCGGCCGTGCGTCATCCCGATCAGGTTCTCGTTGCGGGTCTCGGTCCAGCGTGCCGGGCGGCCCAGTTGCCGGGCCACCCAGCAGACCACCGCGTGCTCCGGGTCGGCGCCGAACTTGGCGCCGAACGCGCCGCCCACATCCGGGGTGATGACCCGGATGCCTGCCGGATCCATTCCGAGCATGCCCGCCAGGGCGCCGCGGGTGCCCTGCGCGCCCTGGTTCGGGATCCATGCCGTCAGGCGGCCGTCCTCGCCCCAGGCAGCGGCCGCAGCGCGGGTCTCCATCGGCGCGGGCGCGACCCGCTGGTTGACGATGGTGCGGCTGATAACGACATCGCAGCCGTCGAACAGGTCGGCCTTGAGCCCGGCGGCGTCGCCGAAGGTGGCAGCGATGTTGGTGCCGGCGTCGGGGAACAGCACGCCGGACTCCGCGTCGGCCGCCCCGGCCGGGTCGATCACCGGCGGCAGCGGGTCATAGTCGGCGTCCACCAGTTCCACGGCGTCCTCGCCCTGGTACGGGTCCTCGGTGACGACCACGGCCACCGGCTCGCCGACGAACCGGACCACGTCGCGGGCGAGGAGTGGCTGGCCCATCTGCTCGTTGATCATGCCGGGCATCGGCGGGGCCAGCAACGGGAGGCCGGCCAGGTCGGCGCCGGTGAACGCGGCGACGACGCCCGGCGCCCGCAGTGCGGCGCTGAGGTCGATGGAGCGGATCCGCGCGTGCGCGATGGGGGACCGGACGAAGAACACGTGACAGGCGCCGGCCAGCCGCTCGTCCACGACGTCGTCGGTATAGACGCCGCCGGTAGTCAAGAAGCCGGGATCCTCCGTCCGCAGGACCCGGGTGCCCAGAATGCTCACGCCCGATCAGCTCCTTTCCGGCCGCCGGCTCCGGCTTGCGCCGCCCGGTCAGCTCGCACCGCCGATGTCGCGCATCCGCATTCGCCATGCTGCCAGCCACCGAGCCTCACCGCGAGCAGCCGACGCTGTGCGACTGCCGATACGGTCCTGACCCTCAGCGATGATCCCGGCCGAGCCGCGGATGGTCAAACAGGCCCCTCCCGGCACCCGGGGATAGCGGCGCGTTGCTCCGCCAATCGATCGTCGCCGTGACCCAGGGGCATCCGCTGACCCTGTCCACCTGACGCCGGAGCCGGCATCACCCGGTTCTGCAGCGGCATGGTCCCATCCTCCGCCACCGCTACGACACCCGAACGCCGACCCAGCCCGCCCTGCCAGACCTGGGCGCGCGCCGCGTGTAGCGCACCGGGGCCATTGGGACGAGGATGGCTGCAGGTGCCCGGAGCGGGTCGGGGAGCGGAGCGGCGAGTGACCACGCGAAGCGTCACGTTGGTGGGGATGAACCGGTGGGTGATCCTGGCCGGCTACGGCCTGCTGGCCGCGTGCTCCCAGCTCCTGTGGCTTTCGTACGCGCCGATCACCACTCAGGCTCATCGGGTCATGGGTGTCTCGGTGGGGGCCGTTGGCGACCTCGCCGGGATCTTCCCGCTCATGTATGTCGTCCTTGCGCTGCCCTGTGGCCGGTGGCTCGATGCCCGGTTCGAACGCGCGCTGTCCGTCGGAGCGATCCTCACCGCCGGCGGCGGGCTCCTGCGGCTGTTGCACCCCGCGTCGTATGGGTGGGCCCTCGCTGGGCAGTTCGTGGTGGCGGTCGGCCAGCCGCTGGTGCTGAATTCGATCACGAAGGTCGCCGCACGGTACTTCCCGCCGGAGGAGCGAACGGGGGCCATCTCGATCGGCAGCGTGTCGCTGTACGTCGGCATCCTGGCCGCCGTGCTCTCCGGGGGGCCGCTGTTCGATGCCGGAGGGCTGCGGCTCCTGCTCTCCGTGCAGGCCGCGGTGGCCGTCGTCGCGGGGGCCTGGGTGGTTCTCGCCGTCCGCACCCCGGCGGCGTTCCGGGGTGATCCGTCGGTCGCCGTGTCTCTGCGCTGGCTGCGGGGCGACCGGTTCATGTGGGTGCTGGGCGGCCTGCTGTTCGTCGGGATGGGCGTGTTCAACGCGGTCGCGACCTGGCTCGATTCGATTCTCGGCCACTTCGGGCGCGGCGGCGCCGCCGGCTACCTGATTGCGATCATGACCGTGGCCGGGATCCTCGGGGCCGCGGTGGTGCCGCAGGCTGTCGCGAAACGTGGCCGGCGGCGAGCCCTGCTCCAGACCACGGTCGGCGTGACGGCCGTGGCGTTCCTTGCGATCGCGGCCCTGCACAACGTGGCCTTCGTCGGCGTGATCCTGTTCGTCGAGGGTTTCGTGCTCCTGGCTGCCCTTCCGGTGGTGCTGGACTGGTCGGAGCTGCACACGGGTCCGGAGCGGGCCGGCGCTGCGGTGGGATTCCTGCTCCTGGCCGGGAACCTTGGCGGGGTCGTCCTTGTGCTGATCGTCCAGGGCCTGATCTCCAATCCATACCTGTCGCTCGGTGCCCTTTCGGTGGCCGCACTGGCCGGGCTCGCGCTATCCACCAGGCTTCCCGCGCGAACCGCGGACGACCCTGACCAGCGGAGGCTATGACGATGGACCCGGACGAGCTCATGGCCAGCCTGGAGCGGCAGCTGAAGCCCTACCGGGGTGAATTCCCCTCATTCCCGCGGCTGCCGGAGGAAGGCCTGGCCAGGACCGAGGTGGCCCAGTTGATCGAGCGCCTCGCCGCGGTCGAGGAATCCCGCTGGCGCGACGGATTCGCCTCCGGGGCCGTCTACCACGGCGATCCGGAGCACGTCGCGTTCCTGAACCGCGTGTACGCGGCGCAGTCGCAGAGCAACCCGCTGCACCCAGATCTGTGGCCAAGCGCAACGAAGTTCGAGGCGGAGATCGTCTCGATGACCGCGCACATGCTCGGGGCCAGCCACGCGTCGCCCGGCGCCCCGGTCGTCGGCACGGTGAACTCGGGCGGGACCGAGAGCATCCTGCTGGCGATGAAGGCCTACCGGGATTTCGCCCGTGAGCGCAGGGGGATCGCCGAGCCGGAGATCGTCGCGCCGGTCACCGCGCACGCGGCGTTCGACAAGGCCGCGAAGTACTTCGACATGCCGCTGGTGCGGGTCCCGGTCGACGATGGGTTCAAGGCCGACCTGGCCGCGGTGTCCGGTGCCGTGACCGAGCGGACGGCGGTCCTGGTGGGGTCGGCGCCGACGTTCCCCCATGGCGTGATCGATCCGATCCCGGAACTCGCCGCGCTGGCGGCGGACCACGGCGTCGGCTGTCACGTCGATGCCTGCCTCGGCGGGTTCATCGTGCCGTGGGCCGAGCGGCTCGGCTACCCAGTGCCGCCATTCGACTTCCGGCTGCCGGGTGTGACGTCGATGTCCGCCGACACGCACAAGTACGGCTACGCGGCGAAGGGCTCGTCGGTCGTGCTGTACCGGGGGAAGGAACTCCGGCAGTTCCAGTACTACACGACGGCCGAATGGCCGGGCGGACTGTACCTGTCGCCCACGTTCGCCGGGAGCCGGCCAGGGGCACTCTCGGCCGAGTGCTGGGCGGCGATGCTCTCAATCGGTGAGCACGGCTACCTGGAGGCGGCCCGGCGGATCCTCGAGACCGGCGCGAGGGTACGCGACGAGGTCGGGGCGATCCCCGGCCTCCGCGTGCTCGGCGACCCGCTGTGGGTCACCGCGTTCGCCGCCGACGAGGGCCTCGACGTGTTCCAGGTCATGGAGAACATGGGCCGGCGGGGATGGAGCCTGAACGGGCTCCAGCGGCCAGCCGCCGTGCACATCGCGATCACGCTCCGCCACACCCTGCCAGGGGTCGCCGATCGGTTCCTCGATGACCTCCGGGCGTCGGTCGATGAGGTCCGGGCGAACCCCGATGTCCGCACCGGGCTCGCCCCGATCTACGGCATGGCCGCCTCGCTCCCCGAGGAAATCGTCCGCGGGCTTCTCGGTGCCTATCTCGACCTGATGTTCGAGGTGTAGGCGTGGAGCGCCACATCCTGGCGATTGACCTCGGGACCTCGGCGCTGAAGGTGGCGCTGGTGTCCATGGCCGGGGAAGTTGTCGCGTCGGAGCACGAGGAGTGCCGGGTCGAGCTTCTCCAGGATGGCGGCGCCGAGCAGGACCCCGAGGTGTGGTGGGCGCTGATCGCCCGGGCGGCTTCCCGGCTGATGGCCGGCGGCGTTGTCTCACCGGGGTCGGTCGTGGCCGTCTCCTGCACCGCGCAGTGGTCCGGGACCGTGCCGGTCGACGAGCGCGGTCACCCGATCCGCAACGCCATCATCTGGATGGACTCGCGGGGTGCGCCGTACGTCCGGCGCATCACCCGCGGGCCGGTGCGGGTGCAGGGCTACGGCGTCGACAAGCTGGTGCGGTGGATCCGCAAGACCGCCGGGATCCCCGCGCAGAGCGGCAAGGACCCTGTCGCGCACATCCTGTGGCTAAAGCATGAGGAGCCGGATGCCTACCGCCGCGCCCACCTGTTCCTCGAGCCGAAGGACTGGCTGAACCTCCGGCTCACCGGCCGGGCGGCGGCATCTTACGACTCGATCGCGCTGCACTGGGTGACCGACAACCGCAGCCCGGACGCGATCCGCTACGACACGGCGCTGCTGCGGCTGGCCGGGGTGGAGCGCTCCCAGCTCCCGGAACTCCTAGCCGCCACGGACATCCTGGGACCCATCCTGCCCGAACAGGCGGACGCGCTCGGCGTTCCGGCCGGCATCCCGGTCGTGGTCGGCGCGCCCGACCTCCAGTCGGCGGCGATCGGGTCGGGGGCCACCCGGGACTTCCAGCCCCACCTGTACGTCGGCACGTCCTCCTGGCTGACCTGCCACGTCCCGTTCAAGAAGACAGACCTTCGGCGGAACATCGCCTCGCTGCCATCGGCGGTACCTGGCCGGTACTTCGTCGCTGACGAACAGGAGACCGCCGGCGCGGCCCTGACGTTTCTCCGCGACCGCGTCCTGTTCGCAGGCGACGCGCCGCCCGACGCCTACCGCGAGTTCGACCGGATGGCCGGGAAGGCTCCGCCCGGGAGCGGCGGCGTGATCTTCACGCCATGGCTGTATGGCGAACGGAGCCCGGTGGAGGACCGTTTCGTGCGTGGCGGGTTCCACAACCTGTCACTGTCGGCCACCCGCGACGACCTCGTCCGGGCCGTGTTCGAAGGGGTGGCACTGAACGCCCGGTGGCTGCTGCAGGCAGTGGAGCACTTCACCCGGCGGCGCCTCGACCCGATCCGGTTCATCGGCGGCGGCGCGCGTTCCGATCTGTGGTGCCAGATCTTCGCCGACGTCCTCGACCGGGCCATCGAGCAGGTGGCCGACCCGGTGAACGCGAACGCCAGGGGCGCCGGGATGCTTGCGGCGGTGGCGCTCGGCGAGCTTACGTTCGACCAGGTCCCGGACCGAGTCCGGGTGGACAGAAGCTACGAGCCGGACCCGAAGACCAAGGAACTCTACGCCGAGGTGTCCCGGGAATTCGTGGGGCTCTACCGGCACAACCGCAAGGCGCACGCCCGTCTGAACCGCAACCGCGCGAGCGGGTGAGGATCCGACCGCGCCGACCCGGGACCACTTTGCGCCTCAGGGGAATGCGGGAACGGCCGTTGCCGGCTTCGCGGGGGTTGATCTTGATGGATCGCCGGTGCAGGGCCAGCCTGGGCGTCGCGCTGCCGGGCTGGCTGACCGTTCTGCCGGGTGGATGCCAGGCGTGCGGTGCCGGGGAGCGCGGTTGCCGGGCGCCCAGCCGAGGCGAGCTGCCAGGCCGGCGGAATGCCCGGATCTGGGGCGGGCGCGAAGCGCGCCGGCCGGCGGCTCGCGCGCTGGTTCCTTGACCAGGTCGAAGATTAAGATGCGATCGAGCATGCATGCGAAAAGCTTGAGCACGGAGAATGCTGCTCGACATCGCTCACGGCCTGGCGCTGCAGTCCGGCGTGGACACTGGCGGCGCGCGGCTGATCCCGGGCGCGATCAGCGCTGACGGCTCCATGCTCAGCGTGGTACCGCAGGCCAGGCACCCTGGCGACCAGGTGGTGGGGCGATGAGCTTCGACAGCGCCAGCCTCGGCGACGTCGGCGCACTGGCGACCGCGCTCGGCTTGTTGAACTCAACCGGTGACGTTGACACCGGCTGGTTCACCGACCCGGGCGGGCATGTCCGCGGGATGCTGCGGAACCAGCCGCAGCGCGACGCGCTCGCGGCGTTCATCCAGGCCGCGCTCGGCGACCAGACGACGCCAGTCACCGACGACCCGGGCCGTACCTGGGTCCCGCTGCTCAGGCTGACCGGAACCGCCGAGGCCGGATCCGACTTGTTCCTGGTGCTGGAGCCGACCAGCCGCGGGGTGCTGGTCTCGATCGGGGTCCGGATCGAGGTCAGCACCCCGGCGGTGACCTCGGCGGAAATCCGGTTCCCGCTGCTGCGCGTGAACCAGAGCGAGTCGGCGGGGGTCACGTTCCTGCCGGGCCTGGACTCCAGCGACCCGGGTGACATGACCGACGCGACCGCGGACCTGGTGGCCACCGTCACGGTCGCGGACACCACGCTGAACAGCGTCGGCATCACCGCCTCGCTACCGCTCACCATGCGGGGCGGGCTGCCCAACGGAACGCCAGCCGTCGGCATCGTGGTCCGCGGACTCCGGCTGCCCGGCAGCAGCGAGGCGCTGGACGTATCGCTCGACAGCACGAGCGCGATCGGACCGGAGCTCGCCCACCTGCTGGCGGCGATCCTGCAGGCGGAGGCGGCATCGGCAACCGGGGCAGCGCACGACCTGCTCGGCCTGATGGGCCTGCTCCCGGCCGGCGGAGCGATCCCCCCGCTGCCGGTCGGCGACATTCTGATGAACGGGTTGCCGGCGCTGACCCAATGGCTGCAGTCGGTGGCCACCACCCCGGCCGCGATGCAGTCCTGGGTTGGCCTGCTGGCCAGTCTCATCGGCGCGACCGCGGCCTCCGGCGGACCGCCGTACCGGATCAGCCTGCCGGTGGGCCGGGCAGCGCTCGGCCTCACCGTCGACGTAGCCACCGACAATGTCGGCGGCCTGGTGATCACACCGGGTGTCTCGCTCCGGGTCAGCACCCCCATGCTCGCCGTTTCCGAGGTGACAGTGGCGGCTGACGTCGACCTCGCCCGGATCCAGCTCACGCCGGGACCCGGCACGTGGTCCGGCTGGCCGCGGGCGTCGCCGCCGCTGATGCCCTCCAGCGCAACCAGGCCGCCGCGGCCGCGGCGGGGGACGCGGCCGAGCCGCAGGAGAGCGCACTGTCCGCGCTGCTGCGCACGATCGACACCACCCTGTGGACGGTCGACCCGTTCGGGACCACCGGCACCGAGCATGTGGCCGGGCTCGTCGGGAGCCCCGTCGCGGTGGTCAGGATGACGCTGCGCCTCAACGTCCTCAACGTCCTCAACGTCCTCGACGACCTGTCGACCGGCCCGGACGCGGAACTCACCCTCGATGCCGCCGCGCTCGCCCTGCGCAAGGCCGCTTACGACCGGCTGGCCAGCAGGCAGATCACAGTGCGGCTCGGCGAGCTCACCCGCACCGACGACGGCGTGCTCGGGTACTTCGCCGACGACGACTACAGCCGGTTCACCCCGGTGTCGCCGGAAGTGCTCACAGCCGCCCGGGCGAGCGGCCGCCACGACGGGCAGCTGTCCGTGCTGGGAGCCGGAAGCGCCACCGACCCGGCGGTGCAGCCGATCACCCACCCGTTCGTTGACGACTCGGAGCAGCCGCTGATCACCCGGCCGGGCCAGCTCGTCCGGCTGACCGTGCTGATGATGCCCGGCGGTGCCGCGCACGCGACCACCGGCGTGCTACCCCGGGTCGGCGTCCAGCTGGCCAGGGACTGGGTCGCCGGCGCCCTGCAGCAGCTTTCGCCGTCGTTCCGGATCGGCCCGGTCCTGGTCGACCCGAAGACGGTCCGGCTCCCGAAGATCACGGCGCTGCCGAAGAACCAGGCCTTCACGGCCCGGACGGACGAGACCACGTGGCAGGACGACACCATCGCCGCCGCCACGCAGGACGCGTTGCTCCCGGATGATCCGCCGCTCTTCCGCGAGGGCTACATCCGGGTGCAGCAGGCACCTCCGCAGGGGACAGGATCGTGACCGTCGGCGGGCGGCCTGCAGGCCCGGACAGTGCCGCACCTGCATCCTGGCCCCTTCGCCGCAAACGGTACGAGCTATCCGGCCGCGAGGCCTGGTACGCCAACCCGAGAACCGACGCGTTCGGCGCGGACGTGGTCTATGTCGGTTCCGGCGAAGCGTCCCGCTCCGTCGACAGCTTCTACGGCATCGGCATCCGGGTCGCCACCGGTCCAGCCGCCGCCAACCCGCTGGACCCCACCGTGTCGCAATGGCATCTCGAAGCTCCGGACCTGGTCAACAAGGCGATCTACCGGCTGGCCGCTGACCCGGCCCGGCCGGGCGTCATCTACGCGGCCACCACACCGTGGGCCTGTGGCGGCGGGCCGGGAACGCCGCAGCCGATCCCACGGTCTGGACCAAGGTATTCGACCCCACCCCATCGGGTGGCTGCACCTGGTTCGACTTCCTCACCGGCTCGTCCAGCCAGGCCGGCCCGGTGTCGGCCGAGACGGACGTCGTCATCGCGCCCGCCGGGGGAGCCAGCCCGCAGACGATCTACGTCGCGGTCCAGGACGTCACCACCCACACCGGCCAGCAGGTATGGCAGAGCCAGAGCGGGGATTCCGGGTCGTGGACCGCCGTGCCCGGCTACACCGCTACCGACCGGACCTCGCTGGCGGTCGCGCCGAGCGACCCCACGGTCGTGTACGCGCTCAGCCGCGGCGTTGAGCCGTCACCCCCGCCGGGCCCGCCACCGTCGACGGCCCCCCCGCCGCCACCGGTACCGACGAACGCGGCCCGCCTGGGCAGCGGGACATTCCAGCCGATCGCCAACATGCCGACCAACCTGGCCGGCGAGATCAGGCACAGCCAGGGGTATTACGACACGGTCGTTGCCGTGGACCCGCTCGCCGCGGACGTGATCTGGATGGGTGGCTCGGCGATGCAGGTCAGCCTGGCCGCCGACTGGAACGCAGCGGTCTTCCGGGGCCAGGTTACGGCCGGCCCGGCCGCGGGCACCTGGACGTTCGGATTCCTCCCGGCCAACAACACCGCCCCCGCCACAGACCCGAGCTGGGTAGGCGCCGGCGCCCATCCCGACGTGCACGCGATCGCGTTCTCCGGGCCGGCCGCCACCTCGACGGCATGGCTCGGCTGCGACGGCGGCATCTTCCAGTGCCCCGTGGTTACCCCGCCGCCTGCCGCGGGTGCCCGCGGGGTCGCCAGGAACACGGCGGTCGGCCCATGGCAGGCAAGGAACGACGGCCTGGCCATCACCCAGCCGAACTACCTGGCCCAGACACCGGTCTCCGACTCGCTCCTGCTGGCCGGCACGCAGGACAACGGCACAGAGCAGCGGATCGGCCCGGCGGCCTGGAAGGTGGTTTCCGAAGGGGACGGCGGTGGTTGCGCCATCGATCCCGGCCACCCGGGCCGGCGCTTCGTTCAGTACACGAGGTTCAACTGGTACATCGAGACTGACCCGACGCGCAGCTACACGCCGACCCTGAACTACCCGGCACCGCCCGCGCTGAAAACCGCGTGGGATACCGAGACCCGCGACTCCGCCTTCTACAGTCACGCCGCGGCGAGGGTGCTCGGCGGTGGCGCCACCGCCCTCGCCTTCGGCAGCTACCGGGTGTGGTACTGCGAGGACTGGGGCCAGCACTGGATTCCGGGAACCCCGGCACCTGACAGCTGGCGCACGCTGCCAACCAGCACCAATCCCTACGAGGCGAAGGACAGCGCCGGGCAGCCAGCGCCGAACCTGAACCAGGACTCGCTACAGAGCAAGGTCATCCGCGTCGCCTTCATCGACGACAACCGGCTGCTCGTGCTGACCCAGTACGGATTCACCCATGGGCGCGGCGTCTGGGAGCTGAACCTGGCCGAGACAGCGCCGCTGACCCAGACCTACCTGCGGGCGCACGTGGCCGATACCAGGCGGGTCTTCCCGGCTGGCGGCAATGACCCAGACACCGCCACCGACCCGCCGTCTGCGGCCCGGATCGACGCGAGCCCCGACATCATTATCACCGGCCCCGCCAACCCGGCCGCGCCCGCTGACCTCCCGCTGTTCAGGCAGCCACGGCCGCGGTACTCAGACTCCGTCCGGGTCCTGCAGTACGCCCTGCGCAGGCGCCAGCTCGCCGCCTCGGTGCCGCCTCCGGCCACCGCGATCGTGGTCGTCGACGGTTACTTCGGGCAGCGGACCAAGGACGCGGTCATCGCGGTGCAGACGGCTACTGCTGGCCTGACGGCCAACGGCGTGGTGAACGCGGCCGACTGGCTGGCCATCGTCACCGCCCCCTACATCGACGCGCTGGCCGGCGCGGACGCGAACTACCTGGACATGGCGCTGCTGGACCGCATCAGCCCGGTGACCGGCCCGGCGGGCGGGCACTCGCTTGCCTCGCTGCCCAGCAATGCCGAGGTGTACGTGCAGGTGAATGCCCGTGGCTGGCAGCGCCGCCCGGCCGGGTCCGTGCATGTCGGGCTCCTGGCCACGCCCACCTTCGACGTCACGCTTGCCGGGCTGCCGCCGCTGCCGGCTGACTGGGTCACGCAGTTCCGGGCGGCCGTGACGACCGCACCGCGGACATGGGTGACCGGCGGGGCACCGTGGGCCTGGATCGGCTCGCCGGCCACGATGGCGAATCCGCGGCCGCTGCATCCCGAGGAGCCCCAGGTGGTGCGGTTTGTCGTAACGTTCCCGCTGCCGCCGGGCGCATCCAGTCTCCCCGCCAACTGGACCTTGCTGGCATTCGCGGACGATCCCTCCGACGCGCTCAGCTCGTCCGTGACAAGCGTGCGCAACCTGGTACTGAACGACGGGCACGCGGCCATGCGGTCCGTAACTCTCGCGATTCCCTGAACGGAACCCTCAACGACGGAGTTGCGATGAACAGAAAGCCCCGGACGCGGGCAATCGGGGCACGTGCTTGGGACGGTATTCTCCCGCTTGAGGGCGACGTCAGACGGCAGGTAAGGGAGGCTGCGCATGGACCAGCATGCTGGCCCGCCACCGGGCTTCGACCCGGCGCAGCCAAGCGCCGCGCGGATCTATGACTACTTGCTGGGCGGCAAGGACAACTATGCGGTGGACCGGGCGGCGGCCGATAAGGTCCTTGCCGTTGCCCCGGATCAGCGCCGGCTGGCCCGGGCGAACCGGGCGTTCGCGATCCGCGCCGTGCGCGTGCTTGCAGCCGCCGGGGTCCGTCAGTTTATTGACCTGGGGACCGGGTTCCCCACCTCGCCGAGCGTGCACGAGGTGGCGCGCCGGGCCGACCCGTCCGCCCTGGCGGTCTACGTCGACTACGACCCGGTCGTGCACACGCACAACACGGCGTTGCTTGCCAGCGACGACCAGGTGGCTTCGGTGCAGGCGGACATCCGCCAGCCAGAGGTGATCTTGGATCACCCGGAGGTCTCCCGGCTGATCGACTTTGACCGCCCGGTCGGCGTGCTGTGCGTGGCGGTATTGCATCTGGTTTCGGACGCCGAAGATCCGGCAGGGATTATCGCGCAGTTCGGCGGCCGCATGCGCCCCGGCAGTTGCCTGGTGCTCTCCCAATTCGCCAGCGAGAGTGACCCCGAGGCGATGGCCGAGTTGCGGGCGGTAGCGGCGGGCACGCCGGTAGAGACTTATTTCCGCCCCAAGGACCAGATTCTGCGTTTCTTTGACGGATTCGAGCTCCTGGAGCCCGGCCTGACCAGCGTCCAGGAGTGGCGGCAGGACGCGGTCACGGCACCCACCCGGCTGAGGATCGCCGGGGCGGTCGGACGGAAGCCCTGATGCGGGGACAGGCAGGCTAATTGCCACCCGGTCTCGGTTCACCACGACCCTGCGAATGCCCGTAGCACCCACCCAAGGATGATGAACGCCCAGTACACGCCGAGGGTGCTCCCTGTCGGTTGCCCGGAGCGTGGCTAAACGCTCAGAGCGTCGAGTGCGGCTGCCCGGCGGAACGGTGGGCTGGCCTGCCCCTACGTCGGCCGCTGGCTATCGCGCAGCGGGTGCCGGGCCTATGCGGCGGCCGGGATTTCCCGGCGATTTGCACTGCTCCCGCGAGTCCGACGGCACGTTTGCTCCCATGGCGTGGATCGGCACGTACTCCAGGGCCGGCGATAGCTGGAGCGCGCACAAGCACTGGCACGGCCACGGGTGGGAGTATGACCGATCGGCAATCCTGCCGGATCGGGGGGCCTTGCCGGCCGGGGAGAAACCCCTGAGCAGCTGGCCTCAGCGAGTCAAACGCGTCGAGTAGCGCGCGCAGCCCGGGATCGAGCCGATCCAGTTCGCCCTGGCCGGCATGAATGCCCATATCAACCACGACCTGCCGCTCGCAGTGGCCAGGACATGCACCGCGTTTGCCACCTCCCCGGCCGCAGGCGCGCACCTGGCCGACTATCAGAAGGTGGACCGGCTGCTGGACGCCGCAGAGCAGTCCATCCGGCAGTCCTTTGAGTCCGCGCCCGAGCTTGCCGTCGATCGCCACCTCAGAGCAGTCTGCAACCTCCTCGCCTGCTGGACGATCAACTCTGCCCGGGACGTCGCCTGGAACAACAGCCTCCTGCTGTGGGAAGTACGCGACAATCCGGCCGCACGCGAGCTGTTGTGTGACAGCCTCGCCGCCACGGCGGCGCTGGCAGGCCGCATGCTGCTTGTCGCGGTATAACCCAGCCCAGGCAACGCAGGCACAACCGGCCGGACCTGGCACAAGGCCTAAGCGGAACGCTTGCTCGTGGCCGCCGGCGGCCGGAATGCGTCCCTGCCCATGATGCCCAGATCGCCTTGGTGCTGCCATCCGGCGGCAGCCATCCCGCCGAACGCGCGTAGCCGCCGGAGCACCTGGCCTCCGTGCCCGGAAGCGGTGCCAAGGACCCGGTCCTCCCAAGTGATCAGGCCGTCCTCGGCGCCCGGCCGCGCCCAGAGCAGGACACACAGCGTCAGGCTCACAGCACTGGCTCACGCAACAGAAATTCCTGCATCCCGACAGGATGCCCGGTCGCACGCGCCTGGACCGGTGCAGACTCACGCCCCCATGCTGCGGCTGGAGCGGCGGGCCAGGTGGGCCTGCCGACGAGGTGCGTGGGATAAGGGCTTGCGACCGACGATGCGCTCGTCGACGAGCTGGTACTCGGCGTTGCTCCCGCAAAAGGCTATACGCCTGGGCGAAGCTGACTAGCGGGCCAGGATCAGGGCACACCGTCGTCGCTGTCACTTTCGCATTGGCAGGACGCCGGCGGCTCAGGCCAATGGGTTGAACCAGCGCAGGCTGGGAAAGCGGGCGAAATCGGTATCGTTCGAATACAGGTCCGCGCCGTATTCGAACGCGAGTGCCGCCAGCTGAACGTCCGTCGTAAGGTTGCGGCCAGTCCCTACTCCGTGCAGGAGGTCGAAGGCGATCTCAATGTGCCGTGGGCCAGGGACGAGGTGGCTGACGTTCGGCTGGCCGAGCCAGGCGGATACGTATCCCATGGCGGCCTCGACCGTGAGTGGCGGAGATAGCACTCGCGGATTCGTCGCTATCCGGATGAACCCGAAGATGGCCGGGGAGGTAAGGCCGATCTCCGCAGAGGAGTTGATCGTTTCTTCCCACCACTCGTGGGCGGGCTTATGCTGCGGGAAAGCCGACACCACCGCGTAGAGCAGCAGGTTGACGTCGGGGACGATCACGGCCCGGGACGCTTCCCGGCGGCAAGAATCGCCTCGTCTTCCAGTTCGTCTGCCAGGCGGTTGAACCCGGCCAGGTCGAAGCCGGGCTGTAGCGTCGCCTCATGGACAGGAAGGCGATACGGCTCCCGGCGTGATGGTGGCCGGGACAGGGCCTGCCGCAGGGCATCGTTGATCACCTGTTTCATCGACGTACGCGCGCGGTGGACGGCGTCTTCGACGAGTTGGGCGACGTCGGGGTCCAGAGTCAGGGTGGTACGCACGAATACATCATAGTGCCATCAAATGGAGGCATCAAGATGCCGTCGCTTGCCGCCCAACGTACAGGATGAGGGCGCCGCCGGGCTGATCGATGCCCCGGCGCTAGTTGCGGAACTTGCGAAGAGTGGCGGCGCGCCATGGGCCTGATGGAATGGCCCGCGAGCGCAAGCCGATGCTCGTCGACTTGGAGGCGCCCTGGCCTGCTGGCCCAGATGACCCGGATCCCGGGTTCTCCCCTGGCATGGCGTCAGACGCCTCGGTGTCCCGGCGGGATCGGGGCCACTCCGGTAGTCTGCCACGGATGACGATGGCCCCCTCGGCGCCAGCGGACGATCTGGCCCCGTATCTCTCCCTGCTCGGTGTCGTGCGGCAAGGGACGCGCGTCGATGGGGAGCGCAGCCGCTTGGTTGAAGCCGCTGCGGAGGTATGGAGCAGGCCGGGATTCGACACGTTCCTTTCCCAGCCGCGGCTCGATTTCGACCCCTTCGATTACCAGTGGCAGACGGCCCAGACGGTCCTGCGGAGGATGCGGGGCCGGGCGATCCTCGCCGATGAGGTCGGGCTCGGCAAGACGATCGAGGCCGGGCTGGTGCTGTCGGAGCTGCGGATACGCGGCCTGGCGGACCGGACCCTCGTGATCGTGCCGGCAGGCCTGACCCAGCAATGGCGGGAGGAACTCGAGCGGAAATTCGCGTTGCCTACCACGATCGCCATTAATGGTGAATGGGACGTGGGCAGCGATCACCCGGTGGTGATCGCTTCACTGGCTGCCGCCCGCCGCGAGCCGCTCAAGTCGGCGCTGACGCAGGGGCCGTGGGACGCGGTCTTCATGGACGAGGCCCACCGGCTGCGCAATCCGCGCAGCGCTTCCGGTCGGCTGGCGCGCGCCTTGAGTGCGCGGTATCTGCTGCTGCTCACCGCTACCCCTGTCGAGAACAGGCTGCAGGATCTGTACGAGCTGGTGAGCCTGGTTGCGCCGGGCCTGCTCGGCACCCCGGCGCAGTTCCGGGCACAGCATGGTTCCGGCGAGCCTGCCGCGCCGCGCAACATCGCTGAATTGCGGGCCCGGACCAGGGAGGTGATGGTTCGTCACCGGCGCAGCGAGGTGAGCCTGATGTTGCCGCAGCGGCTGGCCGAGACGGTGCTCGTGACACCATCTACGGAGGAGGCGGCGCTGTATGCGGAGATCGCCGCGCGGATCAGGCAGGAGGCCCGGAATGCCTCCCAGTCCCGTCGGCTGACCCTTCGTAGCCTGGCCAGGCTGGCCGGCTCGAGTCCAGCCGCGGTTGCCCCGACCCTCGTCAAAGCAGGGTGGGAGGATCTGGGTCGGCGGGCTGCCGCGATCGCCGTACCGAGCAAGACCGCCGAACTCGCCGCGCGGCTGCGCCGCGCCGGCTCGGAGAAGGTGCTCGTGTTCACCGCATTCCGGCAGACCCTGAACGCGCTGGCCACCGAACTGGGCAACCAGGGCATCCCGGCTGCCGTCTACCACGGGAGCCTGGCCCGCGCCGACAAGGAGAAGGTGATCTCCTCGTTCCGCGACGAGGCGCCGGTCCTGCTCAGCACAGAGTCGGCGGGTGAGGGCCGCAACCTGCAGTTCTGCCACGTGATGGTCAACATCGACCTGCCGTGGAATCCGATGCAGATCGAGCAGCGGCTCGGTCGGCTGCACCGGGTCGGCCAGACGCAGGATGTGCTGCTGACCAATCTGGTCGCCCGGGACACTATCGAGCAGCGCATCCTGCACGTGCTTGAAGCCAAGATCAACATGTTCGAGCTCGTGGTCGGTGAGCTTGACATGATCCTGGGCAGGATCGACGACGACTTCGACTTCGAGACCTCGGTGTTCGACGCCTACGTCGAGGCCCGCGACGATGCGGAGTTCGACGAGCGGCTGACGGAGATCGGCGAGAACCTCGCCCGGGCCAGGAACGAGTACCTGCGGGATCGCGGCCACGCCGACGAATTGATCGGGCAGGAGTGAGCCTGAGGTGACCATGCGGGGCGAGCTTTCGTTCTGGCTTAGTTACGTCGAATCCCGCGGTGGGCTGTGGGAGCGGTCAGGCGACAGCGTTCTCATGATGATCCCGCCGCAGCTTCAGCACAGGCTCGAACTGCCGGAGGAGTTTGCCGTCACCGCCCACCCCGATGTCGCCCGCGAGGACGGGGTCGCGCTGCTCGGGGCCGGCCATCCGCTGCTGGCCGCCGCAGCAGAAGACGTGCTGTCGGGCGACGATGCGGGCGTGCTCATCCTCGCCGTCCCTGCCTCGCAGCCACCTGATGGCGAGCGGCTCCTGGAGAAGGCGCGCGAGGCGTTCCCCGTTGACCACGGCCGGATCGATGCCAGCGGGCCGGTGGAGCGGAGACTGCGTCAGGTGCTCCGGGTCGGCGCGCTGGTGACCTACACGGCATCTGCGGACGACCGGTTCCATGAACGAGCCGAGTGCTGGGTCGACGTCCTGTCCCGGCACCCAGTGCCGGAACAGGCCGTGACACGGATGCGGCAGTTCGTTGCGGACGGTTCGCCCGCGGGTACCGCGCCGGATCTCGGAGCCGTCCCGTCGGCCCTGGCGCAGGCCCATCGTCTCCTCGGCCAGGCAGCCACCGACCGCTGCCGGGAACTCGCGAACGGATCCGTGCGCGCAGCCGCAGACGCGGAACTGACCAGAACGGAAAAGTATTACGCCGAGGCGCTCGCCTCGCTGGCCAGGCGCCAGGCTAATGCTGCCCCGGACCGGCAGGCGCTGCTAGCGGCGCGGATGGACAGCGTCCGGGCCGAAGAGAAGCGGCGGCTGGCCGAGATCGAGGAGAAGTACACGCCGCGGCATGAGATCCGTCCATTCCGGCTGCACCTGCTGTACGTTCCGGCGCTGCGCCTTCCGGTTGATGTCCTGCGGGGCGCGCGGCGCTTCCCGCTTGTGCTGGAATGGCTGCTGTCGGCCGGCATGTTCGCGCCGGTACGCTGTCCCGCCTGCGGAGCAGATACCGCAAGCCGGCCGCTTGTCGCCGCCAAGACCCACCTCGGCTGTGCGAGCTGCCTGCCCAGGCCAACCGGTGGCCCGGTCGCGCCGCAATTCCCCGCCGTCCCCGCAGCCCCGCCGCCAGCCAGGCAACGGCAAAGGCAAGAACCAGCGCCGGACACGGCGAAGGGCGCGGCGCCGAATGCGGGGGAGGGCGCGGCCCGCGCTGCGGGCAAGGCTGCGCAGTCGAAGCCTCAGCCCGCTGCCCCCCGGCCCAAACCCGCAACCTCCCGGCCTGCGCCCCAGGCCGCAAAGGCCAAATCGCTCAACCCGCAAGCACTGAGCAAGGCGGGCGAGAAGCTGGCCATGGAATTCTGGTCAGTGACCGGCCAGGGCAACCTGCGGGCGCTGCGGAGGCTGTGTGCCCCAGACTCCCCGGCGGCCGCGGCCATCCGGCTGTACGGTACGGCAGGGCCGGCCAGGGCAGTCGGCTTGGCGGACGGCGAGATGCCGGAGCGCCTGACCTACGTCACCTCCGCGCCCCGCGACGGCGAGCTGGCAGGAACCTGCGGGTATCTGCAAGCTGGCCGCACCCAGTACGATTACCAGCTTCGCTGGCATCCCGGTACACGGCTGGTCGCCGAGATACTCCCATTCGGGGCCTCGGTGTCGGCCCGGCTGCCGTCGCCCAGATGGCTATTCGGCTCCGCCGCGACACGGATGTTCCACGGGCTCCCCCTGCCCGACTCCGAACTTGACCCAGTGGCGATCCGGCTATGGCGGAAAGCCACCTCGACGCACGGGCTCCCGCTCACCTTGCGCTGCCTGGCCGCGTGGTGGCGGATCAGCGACGATTCCCAATTCCTGGCTGAGCACCGGCCAAGCGTGCTTGCCGCCGCGATCCACCGGATGGTCGGCTACCGGGCCGCCGAGGCGGGGATCACCCACGACGCGATCGCCGGCCTGTACCGGGTCGTGGCCACCGACACCCGCGCGATCACTCCGCTGCTGCAGGCCCGTTTGCAGCTGTCACCGCAGCAGCCCTGGTAGCGCACCTCGTTCCCGGTCACCCTGGACGACAATGACGAGAAGGCCAGGCTCCGCCAGGAGGCAGTTGCCACGGTCAGCGCGTTCCGGAACGGCTTCCGCGCGGTCCGCTGACGGCGGCGGTCCCACACAGGCGTGTGACCAGGAACTGCCTGCCACCGCGCCCCCTGCACTCATGCCAATCGCCGGTCGTGCGGGCACGTAGGGCACCAACCTGTGCGTATTAGAGCTCGATATCTCAAGGCCGCTGACGTGCGGCAAAGCGTTGCATGAGTTCTCAATCCCGGCGTGCGCGAGCGCAGGCCGGAGTCGTCGGCAGGGCACCCCGAACATGGGAACGATCGGCGCCCGTGGGACAAGTGGTAGTCGAAGCCTGCCTCTCGTTGCCGAGTACACCGCGGCGCAGTAGCCGGACTGGCCCCAGGGAGGCCCCAGGGTGAGAGCGTGACTAATTCAAGACGGGCCTCGCGGTTGCCGCAGTGGGCGGCGTGGCGCCAGGAGGCGTGGCCTGCTCCTCTTCTTCTTCTTGCCACTTAAAGTGATCTGGAGCAGCGTCCTTCAGGACACGGATCAGCACGTCCATGGCAAGTAGATTCCCATTTTTGTCGGTGGTGTCCGGAGCGAGCCGGTCCATCGCGTCGAGTATCCGGCACCACCACCGTTCGCCGTTCGAGACTTTCATGGCGAGCCGCTGGAAGTGTGCCATATCTGGCAGTTCATCATCTGCTTTTCCTGGATTCTTTTCAAGATGGTCGAGCATGAGCATCACGGGATCGCTGTAGAGCTGCTCTCTGAGGAAACGGAGCCTTTTTACATAGGCGACAGAATGGCGGTATGCCAGGGCATCGGACGCTCCCTCGTTACTGAGCGTCAGGGTCACCTTAGCCGTGAGGGCCGAGTAGAAAGGCGTGTCGCGGCTTCGCTGGATCGCGCCCAGGTTAGCGTTTATCGCGTCTTGAGTACCGCGGAAATCGTCAGCGTACCGCGTAATGGCGATGTCCTGCGCCTGATGGAAGACAGCGTCGAGGACGGCGGCTTGGATGTCAGGGTGGCGGGTGCGGCCCGGTTTCCACCATGCTGAGCCGGACATTTGGAACGGCACGCCTGGAGTGCGACTCTCGAGTAGACGCGGCTCGCTGAAATGCGTTTCTCGTGTCCGCCGTAGTGGATTCATATCCCCGGTGATGTTAGCGGCTGAAGGACAGCAGCTCAGGTTCCGCGATTTCCGCGAACAGGTCTTCGCCGACGTTGCTTCCGTCAGGTGTCGTGACGCCCCTCAGTTCCCCCATCAGGCTTATCCCTGTATTGAAGGCGTGCCGGCTGCGGATTGCATTGGCGACCAGCATGCGGCTGGTGGCGCACAGGCCCGGGTCGCATGCGCATGACCGCACCCAGCTGGTGATGGCGGCGACCGCTTCCACGGACGACCGGGGATCGCTCAGCAGCACGCGAAGGCCTCCGGTCACGTCGATCTTTGTGGCATGGGACGGGATCCACGGTTTTCCGCCGCTTTCGACGGCAAGCAGTGCCAGGATGCCGAGTTTCACGGCCTGCGATGCGGGTTCGGCCTGCTGCCAGGACGCTACGGCGTCGGCGAACCGCGCCGTGAGCTCTTTATTTGCTGCCGTGTCCCTGAACACGGCCAGGACTTGTTTGCGAACGTCGACGTCGGCGGCGTTGTTGGCGACGCGGCGGATCCGTACCAGCGCCATGCTTTCCTTGCTCACGATGAGCTGTTGGCATACTGCGAGCACGATGTGCTGGATGTCGGGCCGCTGGGACTCCGCCCAGTCGTACAAGAGGCTCCGCGCGCGGCGGCCCATGTGCTCGTCGGCAGCAGCGGCCGCCATGACGCGGACGATGACGTCGCGACGGTCCCGGGCGAGCGCGCTGTCCCGCAGGCTGGTCAGCCGCCCCGCGTCCTGCAGTCGCAAGATCAGTGCCGTGAGTGTTTCCGCGGCGGGATCTTCCTGTTGGCTGTTCGCGGTGGTACGTCCCACCATCCAGGTGATCAGGTCATCCTGCAAGGGACTGTAGTTGTCCCACACGTAGGCCAGGACGGCCTCGGCGTAGCCGGGCCGGTTGAAGGTGACCCTGTCATGCCTGTCGATGGCTGCCTCGAATGCCTTAAGGCGAGGACGCAAGCCGCGCCGGGAAAGCGTGCTCCAGGCGTCAGCAGCCCTGCCGTTCGTGCCCCGCCCGTTCTTGGCCAGGGTCTGCTCAAGCGCGAGCGCGGCCGACTCGATCTCGGCCGCCGTCCCGGTCTGGCGAAGCGCCAGCGACATCAGCAGGCACCTGTCTTCCGGAAGCAGCGAACGACCGTCCCCTAGGTTCCGTGGGGGCTCCTCGAAGAGGGCATTGAGATCGTCTTCCCAGTCACCCAGCGCCTCTTCTATCGCCCGTTGAAGGGCTGAATCCAGCTGCAGACGTGGGGAACCCAGTCGGTCTGCAGAGGCCGCATCTGCTGCTTCGCCGTCTGATGCCATGGCCTCACTAGAGCTACTCTTCTGGTGCTCTGCCCATTCTCGCACGACAACGTCAACTGCCCGTATCGCTTGTACGGCGTCACATCCCTTGATGTGTCTGACCGCCTCCTCGCTCCTGACGTACACGACGAGAAACCCGAGTTCTCGCTTTGCGAGGTGCCGCTCAACGAGTTTCCCGGCGTCGGGCGGATCGTCCAGCCGCCGCATGACGACCCCCGGAGGTAGCTGTCCACAGTGAGCTTGCCATAGCTCGCTAGCCACGTTCAGGACCAAGAATGACCCGAGTGCCTCTAGATCCGCGGCGTGTTTCCCGAGACCGTTGAAGAAAGCACTGTCGAACCGGTCATGGTCAGGATCCTGCAGGTCCAGTTGGTATGCGCGGTTCCGTTCCAGCGGCAGCTTGCCGACCTTTGGTGACCCCCAGTCGGCTTCCAGCCGGATCAGCTCGACATCATCCGAAGTATGGCAGGCGAGTAGTCGCAGCGAGAAGGTGGTGGAGCCGTAGCCGCGTGGGGCGACAATGACCAGGATCCGGTTCTCTGGCAACGTCCTGGCTGCTGCCTGCCGTGCCTGGCTCCATTCCTCGTTCTCTACGTAAGCCGGATCGTCCCGGACAGCGACGCGATCGACGAGGCTGCCAGTGAGCACATCCCGGACGCGGATCTGCGGCGCGATAGTGACGGGCGCGTTGAGATTATTGGCCACGAGCCCGGCCGCGGCGATGCTCCAGTGAGAGTTGGCGGTCGGCGCAGCGATGGCTGCATAACCGGCATGTAGGTTGCAGGAGCCTGCTCCGTCGGAAGCTGGCATCTGCGGGTCTGGGGACATGTAGTCGTGGTCTGCGTGTTCCTCTGCCTTTTCAGCGTCTGCGGCAGAATCTGCGCTGGGCTCAGCCTGAGCAGCCGCGTCAGGTGCGCTGGTGGCGCGGGGGGAGTCCTGCGCCGGGCCATCTTCCTGGGCGGGGAATCCCCCGCCCAGGCCAGAAGGCTCCGGGACGGGGAAGTCGTCGGCAACGTCAGTTGGCGGGATAGCGGGGATGGGGGCAGGCCCGACCGGGCCGGTTTCTTCGAGCATCAGGATTCACCTTGGGAAGCGTCGATGGGCTGGGAGTCATGGCGGCCGGCTTGGGAGGATCCGCCCGGGTCGGTGCGCAGATCAGCGTTACCGTGAAGGGTCTGATGGATGGTGACGGGGGCGGTTACCGTGTCAGCTACCTGGCCAGCGTTCCCGATATGGAATTTCGGCCACGCAGCCTCGGTGGTCGCGGCGCTTGCCGCGGATCTCGGGTGGGCGGTGGCCGGGACGAGGGAGCGCTCGGCATTACCGTCCGTGAACGCGCGATGCAGTGCCTGGCCGGATAGTTCGGGGACGTACAGCCAGGCATGCGCGTTGAACTGCTTGACCTGGGCGTGGATAGGAGTAAGGCGGCTGGCGGGCAGCGCGCATGCGCCGGACTGGATGGCGTCCTCGTAGGCGCGCTGAGAGATAACGGCGGCGACGAAGGTGGTGTCCGGGTCGGTGTGCCGCAGCGCGTCCCTGACCGGGGTGGCATCCAGCAGGCGGTGGAGGTCGTTCATCGGCTTGCCGATGCCCGTCGGCTCTGGGGGAGCATCATCGTCGGGGACGGGGCCGATGTGGATGCTGGCGCGCAGCCGCATTCGCAGGCAGCGGCTGCTGGTGCGGAGCTCGCGGTCTTGTTCGGCGAGGATGTCTTGCAGGTGGTCAAGCAGCGGGTGGATCAGGTAGGCGAGTTGGTGGTAGTCGATGCCGGCGGCATACCCGTCGCCAGCCTGGCCAGGGAACTTCACGCGGGTAAAGTCCAGGCCTGCGCGTGCGAAGGCCTCGCTGATGACCTGCGGGAGCCTGCGGGCCAGCATCCTGTTATCGATGTCTGTATTGCCGGTGAAGTCCTTGATATCGGTGGCGATGAGAGCGTGGTAGTCGGCTATGTCACTGCTTGCCCTGAGGGCAGTGGTTGTCATCTTTTATGTCCTTTCGGCCGGTCCTGGCAGTGGTCTCTCCCGGCTGGCTAGCTCACGATGTCAGCTGGCAGGCGGAGGTTCTGCCCACCAGTGGGCGCAACGGGGGTGACGGCGCTCATACCGCCAGGTCATTGCGCGCGGGCGGGGGGCTTCCTGTGGCGAGTGCGCGCAGCGCACTGGGGTTACAGATGATCAGGCGACGCCGGGAAGTGGCGATGATTCCCTGGGCGCGCAACTCGCCTAGTGCGTCCACGACGGCATTGCGGGAGGCGCCGATCAGCCGTGCTAGTTGCTCCTGGGACAGGCCGATGCTGTCCGCGGCCCTGGAGAGGGTTAGCCGCACCAGCGCGCAGGCCAATCGCTGCGGGACAGGAAGGGCTTTCATCTCAAGGCGCGCTAGATCGGCCTGCCGCAACCGGGCGAAAGCGTGCCGCGCCAAGGTCTCGGCCGCTCCGTGCTTGCGGATCAGCGCGCGGAACTCCTCACTGCTCGCCGCATGGACGGTGCAGGGGGTCAGCGCGGTGACGCTGGCCGAGCGCGGGGCCAGATCGAGGGCGGAGATTTCGCCGAGAATCTCGCCGGGACCCCGGATCGCCAGGGCCAGTTCCTCGCCTCCGGCCGCGAGGCTGGTCACGATCACCCAGCCCTCGGCCAGGGCAAGAACGTACGATCCAGGGCTACCCTGCCGCAAGAGCAGCGAGCCTGCCCGGTGCCGTCGTACCGTCCCACAGCCCAGCAGGTCGGTCCACGCCTGCGCAGGCAGGACAGTACCAAGTCCCGTGAGCCGTCTCACGGTGCGGTGGTCGGTCACCGCAGGCAATTCGCGTGGCCAAGGCAAGGCCTGAGGATCAGGGTGCCGGTGCGCTGTCGCCCGAACCTCGAACGCCCCCGCCAAGTGCGGGACTTTCGAGATGCCGCCCTGGGCGCCACGCAGCTTGCCTGCTCCGCCCCCGTAAGCGTGTCGCGCGGCGAGTGTGCCTGGCAGGTAGCCAGGCGCAGAAGGAGAACCTGTAGACGGCGGAACATATGCCTTGGTGATAGCCAGGCCTTGCGTGGCAGGGCGTGCCGCAGGCGCAGAGAAGTGATGGGCATGACGTCCTTGCGGGGTACTGAACGCGGCGTGTGGCCGCACGGAAAAGCTGTCGAGATAGACCGTAGACGGGACTACCGACGGTTCCCGGGGAGGACACGCGCGAATCTGGCATACTGCCAAAATTAACCCGTAATGACTACTAGTTACGTGATCTTCTGGTCCCGACTAACTATTGTAAATAACAACCGTAGAAACTTTATACAATACTGATTAATCGTGAAACACCTGTGCTTTCTTACCACTCTGGCAGCATGACGAACTAACACCTGGCTTTTGAACACGAGCCTCTATACATAACCGGTTGTCGCTGGCAGGACTCCGGTCCCGCGAGTAGTTGAGCGCCCCGGCCTTTGCCTGCAGAGAGTCCTGTGGTGGCCGCTGGTCTTCGGGGAGATCGAGTTTGTCGTCTGGCTGCACGAGCACTTTCTGTTCCGGCACTGTCAGTGCCCACGCCACTGTGACTGGCCTACCTGGAGGTGCTCCGCATGTTCGGCTGGCTCGTCTTGCCCGCCCGGTCCGACTGCACCAGGGACGCCGGAATCCGCATCCTGCGTCATCAGGTGGCCATGCTCCAGCGCCAGTCGAAACTCCGAGCCTGTCGTGGGCTGACCAGGCGCTCCTGTCCGCGCTGGCCCGATTGCTGCCCATGCTCATCTCCGTTAGCCACTCATGATCGTCGCACCGCGGATTTGGAGCTGGCATTTGGACCTGGTCCGGTGGCGGCGGGCGTAGCCACGGCGCGGTCCGGGATGGCCGCGCACGGCGCAGGCGAGACGCTCCCAGGTGCACGAGATGGCCCGTGATAATCCGAGCTGGGGTACCGGCGCATCCCAAGGTAAGCATCTACTCCGCACTGACGCGGTCCGGGCAGATCTGGCAGGCGTTCTGGCCGGACAGGCGGCGGTAGCCGCCACCCTCCGCCCGGACCGCCACCCTGACCTGTGCCGCGCTGGCGAAGGCCAGGATGTCGGCGCGGGCGGGTCTAGGTGCCCCGGCGATCTGGGGCAGTTTCTCCTCCGCTGCAGCCAGGACGCGACCGAACTGGGCGTGCACCTAGTCCGCGCCGGGCTGGCCATCGACCGAGTGCAGCAGGGCCCGGACCCGGCCCTACGCCGACTTCGGGGTCAATCTCATGAGATTGGCGGGTTGTGGGTGCGGCGCCGTTGCCAGCTGGCGCCGGGCGGGGTGACGCCGATCGCCTCGGTCAGGCCCCGATGGGCGTCGCTGGTGACCACGGCGACGCCGGACAGGCCGCAGGCAATCAGGTTCCGGAAGAACCCCAGCCAGCCCGCACCATTTTCAGTGGAGGTGACGCCCAGGCCCAGGACCTCCCGGTAGCCCTCGGCGTTGACGCCGATTGACAGCAGCGGGGTGCACGTTCACGGTCCGCCCGCCTTCCCGACCTTCAGCACCATGCCGTCCGCGGTCACGAAGGTGCAGGGTCCGGCGTCCAGCGGGCGGGTGCGGAACGGCTCCACGTGCGCGTCCAGGTCCTTGGCCATCTTGCTGACCTGCGATCTGGGCACCTCCGGATGCCCAGGGTCTCCAGACTCATCGGGGCGATTCACCCGTCGCCGGCCCCGGATACGACATGTTCAGCGTCGCCCGCACGCCAATGTCACTGAGGCTTATCGAGCCGATAATTTCATTTCCCAACAAGCGGGCAAGCGGGGTAGTTGGCTAGCGATGATCGGCTGTGCCTGCGCTTACTCGCTTTGGGTGGTGAGCTCGGCCCACACAACTTTGGTTGCGTAACCGGTCCGCTGGGATCCCCATCGTGCTGACAGGGCCTCGACGACGAGCAGTCCCCGGCCGCCTTCGGCGTCGCCGCCCGCCAGTGCTGAACGCAGGTCGTACGGGGAGTGGTCCCAGACCTCGATGATCAGGTGCGTGTAGTCGGAGCGAAGGCACAGGGTAAAGGGTTGGGTCTCCGGCAGCGATTGTGAGGCTTTGAGCGCGTTCGTCGCCAGCTCGCTGACGATGAGTTCGGCGTCGTCGGCAAGTTCGCCGATTCCCCACTCGTAGAGCACGGTGTGGGCGTGCAGCCGGGCGCAGGGGACTGCGGTGGCCAGTGCGCCGAACTCTAAGGAGCTGACGAGTGGCCAGCGTCGCTGGTGGACGGTCCCGGTGCCGGAGCCTTGCTCAGGCGTGCCCGTGCCGCCGGGGGCTTCAGGCGGGCTGCCGCTTACGGCACCGGGACCGCCGTTCATGGGGATTCCATCTCAATTCGTAATGGCTCTTGGCTTCACCGGGAGCGGGCTAGGCTGACGTCATCATGCTGATGCTATCGTCACACGGCTAGATTTCATGTGCAAGTTACAGATGCAAATTTCTTCCAGGAGGCTGGATGCCCGCCAAGAGCAGCCCGACTGTCAAGCGCCGCAGGCTGGCGGCGGAGCTACGCCACTACCGCGACGTGGCAGGCCTGACGATCGAGGAGGTAGCCGAGCGGCTTGAGTGGTCCAGCGCCAAGATCAGCCGCATCGAGAACTCGCGCGTCAGCGTGCTCCCGCGCGATGTGAAATTCCTGCTCGGCGTCTATGGCCTGAGCGACCAGGACGACGCCTGGGACGTCATGCTCACCTTGGCCCGCGAATCGCGTGACCGTGGCTGGTGGCACCAGTACGGCGACGCTGTACCGGACTGGTTCGAGGTTTATGTCGGGCTGGAAGCAGACGCCGCCAGCATCACCGCCTACGACGCCGAGTTCGTCCCCGGGCTGCTCCAGAACGAGGACTATGCCCGCGCGATCCACCGGGCCAAGCTTTTCAGCGCGAGTGAGGAGGAGATCGAGCGCATCGTCACGGTCCGCATGGCCCGCCAGGATCTGCTGACCGCCCAGGACGGGCCGCAGGTGTGGTTTGTTCTCAACGAAGCGGTGGTCAGGCGCCTTGTCGGCGGACCTCAGGTCATGAAACGCCAGCTGGAAAGGCTGGTCCGGGCTGCTGCGCTTCCCCGCGTGACCTTGCAGGTCATCCCGTTCGAGGCCGGCGCTCACGCGTCGATGGACGGCTCGTTCAGCATCCTTGCGTTTCCCGAGGAGTCTGACCCCCAGGTCGTCTACATCGAGTACCTCACCGGGTCGCTGTATATGGAGAAGCCAGCCGAGACCGCCCGTTATAGAGTCGTAGTCGACCACATGCGTGCCACCGCCCTCCCCGTCGACGCCTCCCGCGCCCTCATCGCCGGCATCGCCGAGCAACTACCATGAGTGCTGAACATCAAGGAGGTTGAGTCCATGAACATGGAAGTCGACCTGTCGCGCGCTGCCTGGCGCAAGAGCACCTACAGCAACGGATCAGGCGGGAACTGCGTCGAAGTAGCCCGCAACCTGCCCGGCGTCGTGGCCGTACGCGACAGCAAGGCCCCGGACGGCCCGGCGCTGGTCTTCACTCCAGATGACTGGGACGCGTTCACAGCCGGACTGCGGAGCGTGAAGCCTGGCCCCGGCTGAGCAAGGCCGGATAGCCGCAATGCTGGGGAGTTAAGGGCTGCTGCGTGCTGTCAAGCGGTTCGGGTGGGTTCGCGGGATTTGGCGGACATGAGCAACGGAGGTCCGGTAGGACGGGTGCCGACTAAGATCACCTGTCGCCGAAGGACCTCCGTTGCGCGTTCAGTCTGCCATCAGTTCTGCTGTCACGTCGATTACCAGGACGATTACGGTGGCGGCGGGAGTGTTCGGCCCGGGTCATCTGGGTGAGCTGACGCAGATCGTGCCGTTCGGGCTGGCGGATGCGGTGCTGGAGGAGGCCGGTGCCACCGAGCGGCGGCTGCGGCTGCTGCCCTCGCGGGTGGGGCTGTATTTCGTGCTCGGGATGGTCTTGTTCCCCGGTACCGGGTACCGGGGGGTCTGGGCGAAACTGACCGATGCGCTGGATGCGGTGTGTCCGGACCTCAAGGCGCTGCGGGACCTTCGGCGGCGGATCGGCGCGGCACCGCTGAAGGCGTTGTTCGAGGTGCTGGCCGGGCCGCTGGCCTGGCCGCGGACTCCCGGGGTGATGTTCGGCCGGTACCGGACGGTGGCCTTCGACGGCTGCCGGTCCATCCGTGTCCCCGGCAGCGAACGGAACCGGGGCTGGCTGGGGAAGCTGAAAGCGGCCCTGGGCGAGACCGGCTACCCGGCGATCCAGCTGATGACCCTGTGCGAGACCGGCACCCGGGCGCTGATCGGCGCCGTGTTCGGCTCCCCGGCCGACGGGGAGACCACCTGGGCACGCAAGCTGCTGCACCTGCTCGACGCCACGATGCTGGTGCTGATGGACCGCGGGTTCGACGGCGCGGACTTCCTGGCCGAGGTCGCCGCTGCCAAGGCGCAGTTCCTGGTCCGGCTCACCGCCACCCGCCGCCCGCCGGTCCTGCGTTACTTCCCCGACGGGTCGTTCCTGCCGGTCATCGGCGGGGTCAAGGTCCGGATCATCCCCGCCGACGTGATCGTCACCTGCCACGACGGCACCGTCTACGGTGACCGCTACCGGCTGGCCACCACGATCCTGGACTGGCGCGCCTACCCCGCCACGGGTGCCGTATGCCCGGGGGAGCGGGCCGCGTCCCCCGGGGAACATGTACTGGCCGTGCGGTGTCTGCGCCTCTTGCGGCTTGGCCGGGGAGGTGAGCTGAGTTGGGCTTTGCCGCCGAGTTCGACAGCCGCGCTGACCGGCTTGCCTACGCCGTCGTGGCGGTCGGCGCAGCCGGCCTGCCGTCCTACCACGCCCGGCAGTTCTTCCTACCCTTCATGGGCGCTTCAGGGGCAGCGGCGACCCCGCTGCTGCTGGATACGGTCGTGTTCTGGCTTGCCTCGGCGAACATCCGGCAAGCGCGGGCGGGCCGGCCGCTTCCGATGCTCCGCGCCGGTGCCTACGTCGTGCTCGCCCTCACTGTGACTGCTAACGCGCTGGGGGGGCGCCACCGCTGCGCAGCGGGTGTTCCTGGCGCTGCCGCCGGCGTTGTTCGGGTTCCTGGTCCAGGCCCGTACCCGGCTGGCCCTGTACGCCCACCGTGCCGTGCACGGGGATGACCGGATACGCCTGGGGTTGTGGTTGTGCCATCCGGTGCGCGCGGCCCGCGCGTGGCTGTGGCTGGCCCGCCAGTCCGCGCCCGCCTACGGCCACGCCGCCGCGGAGCGCGACCAGTTCCGCGCTGCCCGCCATGCCGTCACCCTCGCCCTGCCCGGCCGCGCCCGCGCTGCCCGCCGCGCCCGCGCGGTGGTGCTGCGGGAGCTGGCCGCCGGGCGGCTGCCCGCTGCTGCCGCTGTGAGCGTCTCCGGGCTGCTCACGCGCCCAGGCGTCCCCGCCCTGCACCGCGCCGCCCTCGCGGCGTCCTTTGGCGCTGCCTTCCCCGCCACCGGCCGCCGCGGGGCGGACGCTACGCCAGCGGGCCAGCCGGACACGACACCGGACATCAGCCCGGACGCGGCGGCGGACGCCCCGCCGGACAGGCACCCGGACAAACGTCCGGACACTCGGAATAGGTCATCACGTGGGGCAAGCCGGGCAGGGACTGCGGCGGCGGTCGCCCGGCTGCATGACCGCCACCCCGCCATGACCGCCGCCAGTATCGGCGAGCGCCTCGGAGTCAGCGAGCGTACCGTCCGCCGCCACCTCGCCGCCCGCACTGCCCCGCCCAGGCCTGCGGCATGAGCCGTCACTGCCGGCAGCGCGCAGCCCGACAGGGGGTTGTCGCCAGCCGGGGCCGCGTATGGGGCTGTGGTCGCTGGTGCTGTTCTCCTGAGCCTCGCGTCACGAGCAGGTGCCGGGTGCTGATCCCGGCTCGTGCAGGCGGCTGCATGGCCTTCCGGTTCCTGGATGGTCGCTGCCTTGACGTCGGGGGACGGGTCGGGCGTCCATGCACCCAGCCCTGGGCGGCAGGCCAGCGGTGCCCGGCGCGTGCGGTGGGCCGCTGCGGCGAGCACGCAGGCAGGTGGGCACCGGCCGCGGTCACTGCCCAGGGTCAGAAGCCTGCTCGCTCCCCGGCACGGGCTGGAGGGCTGGCGTGAGTGGCCGCGAAGAGCCGCCGCGGGTGCGGGTGGAGTTCGTGACCGTGGGCGGCCCGGAGGGCCAGGCGTTGGAGGAACGGCAGCTCGCGGTGATCAAGGAGATCCTTGCATGGCTTCACCAGCACCCCGCCAGCATCAGCCAGCACGGCCAGAAGGCCGCCTGACGAAGGGATCTGCCGAGCCCGCGCCGCCCGGGGAGGGGTTCGGGCTGGACACGGTGCTTCCGTGGCGGCAGGCACTCCTGCCGCCCGCCGGCCCGCCTCCGGAGCAGGTGGCGCCGCCGATCGTGCCTGTGGCGTGGCTCGGCCGGACCTCGACCGAGGACTCCCAGGCCCCGACCATCTCACTGCCCCGGCAACTGCGGAACTCCCGCGACGCGCTTCCGCACGGGCGCGAGTGCCCATCAGGTAGGGCGTGTGCATCGCCTGTCAGGGGACCGGGGGAGACGGCTGTCTCCCACAGGGAAAGGATCTGGTCCGGCCCGGGATGCTCCCGCCGACACGCAACCAGGTCGGCGGCCAGCAATTTCCCACGGTGGCGCCTATTTGCTGTACTGAACAGCAACTTCGGGCTGGTGGTGCTGGTTCGCTCCAGTTGGCGGCAGCGTCGGGAGGGCCGTAAATGGCTGGCGTAGAGGCGCTGCCCGGCAGCGTGGTGGGTGCCGCGCACGTCCTGGCCGCGGGCGAGGTTCCCGCCGGGTACGGCCACGACGAGGCACTGGGCGTGGCGCCAGGCGAGCCAGCCTTCGTGGTCAGGCCGGGCAGCACGGCGGTGGTGGTGGCCGTGCTGCGGGCCGCCTCCGCAGCTGGTCTGGCCGTCACCGCACGCGGCTCGGGGACAGGCCTGTCCGGCGGTGCGATCACCCGCCCCGGCGGCCTGGTTCTGTCATTCGAGCGGATGAACCAGGTGCTGGAGATCGACACAGCGAACCATGTCGCGGTCGTCCAGCCAGGGGTGACGCTCGCCGAGCTGGACGCAGCGGCAGCAGCCGAGGGGCTGGTCTACCCAGTCTTCCCCGGGGAGATGAGCGCCAGCCTCGGCGGGACCGTCGCGACGAACGCGGGCGGGATGCGGGCGGTCAAGTACGGCGTCACCCGCCACCATGTGCTCGGCCTGGAGGCGGTGCTGGCCTCGGGCGAGGTGATCCGCACCGTGGGCAGAAGCGGCCAGCCATCCAGCGATCATGGACACGAGCCGGGCCAGGCAGCAGCCGGGCTGGGCACCGCGTTTCACTGCGCTCGAGGCCGCTGCAGGACACCCTGCAGCAGACCGGACACACCTAGCGCGACGACGCCGCGCAGGACCATTCACGTTGCCCCGCAACAGGCGCTGTCATGCCGCCGACAGCGCGGCATGGCGTTGGCCCGGGAAGCAGAGCGTGTTCGGGCGTGCTCGCCGCCTTCCGCGTTCGGTGAGCGCCCAGTGGCTGCGCCGGTGGTGTCGCTGGCGGTCCGGTCGCTGGTGTCGGGCCGGCGTCATCGATGCCCAGCTCTGAAGGCGAGACTCGGCCGCATCGGTGCCCGGCGACCCGGCGTACTGACCGTGCCAGGGACCGGAGCCCATAGGCTGACCTCGTGAAACCGTTCCTCCTGCTGGCCATCCGGGCCGAGGACGCCGCCGCAGACAACGAGTACGAGTCGTTTCTGGCCTACTCCGGGCTGGGCGAGCGGGACCTGCGGCGGGTCCGGCTGGAGCAACGACCGCTGGGGAACGTCGATCTGCAGGACTGGTCGGGGATCCTTCTCGGCGGCGGGCCGTTCAACGCCAGCGACCCGGAGGAGTCGAAATCGCCGGTCCAGCAGCGCGTCGAGGCAGACCTGCGTGGCCTGCTCGACCGGGTGATCACCGCGGACTTCCCGTTTCTGGGGGCCTGCTACGGCATCGGGACACTTGGCGGCCACCAGGGGGCGGTGGTCGACCGGCGGTACGCCGAACCTATCGGTCCTGTTCCGGTCACCCTCACCTGTGCGGGCCGGCAAGATCCGCTGCTGCGCGGGCTGCCCGCCAGGTTCGACGCGTTCGTCGGCCATAAGGAGGCGATCAGCCGGCTGCCGCACCACGCCGTCCTGCTCGCTGGTTCCCCTGCCTGCCCAGTGCAGGCATTCAGGATCGGCTCGCACGTCTATGCCACCCAGTTCCATCCCGAGCTGGACGCGCCCGGCCTGTGCACCCGGATCGACGTCTACAAGCACGCCGGTTACTTCGAACCCGGACAGGCCGCCGAACTCAAGGCGCTGGCCCGCCGCAGCAGCGTCACCCACCCCACCGCCATCCTGTGCCGGTTCGTCCAGCGTTACGCCCACAGGCGGCCAGCCCAGGCCGAAGCGGGGCACTGGCCGCGGGCCGCCGTTTCCCCGGTCGTCCAGCCTCGCAGGTAGCTCCCCGACGACCATCCAGATGCGGCCGGCGGCTGGCGCCAGCCGCGTGGAATGGCGGCAATGCGGCGGGTGTGATGCTTGAGGCCGCGGGCCGGGCCGTTCCCGGCGGCGGCAATTGCCGGCCGCGGGCTGGCCATGATGGCCGCCGAGCCCTCTGCCCGGACGCGCGGGGAACTGGCGCGGGCCCTGCCCGACATCGCGTCCACCGCAACCATCGCCGACCTAATGGCCGATAGCCACGCATGGCAAGCGGCCATTCGGGCACCATGTTCCATCCGGGACCAATTGCCTCCCCCATGAAGGCCTTTCGACTGGTCCCTTTTTCAACGCCGCGCGGCATGATGAACCTGGGACTCTGGGTGAGGTCTCGCCTCGAAACCGAGGTGATCTTCATGTTCGCCCTGAAACGGCATCTCGCCGTGATAACTGCAATGAGTGCGGTACTGATTCTTGACCTGGCTGCCTGCGGTAATACCGTGGTGAAGCCTGTCAGCGGCCGGGCGACGGCCAGCTCATCCGCCCCCGCCACGACGGGCGGCAGCCCGGGCGCATCGGCCACCATCAGCCCTCCCGGCCAGCCTCATGCCTCGGCTGCCGACCAGCTAGCGGGGTTCTTCTCCGCAGCCCAGGCGGCCGATGCGCGGCTCCATCGGGCTGCTGCCCTGGTCAATAGTGGAATCGGCACCAAGAGCATGCGCTTCCCGTCGGCCACCGTGGCTGCGCTGAAGGCCGTCGACACAACGGCGGCGGCCCGCGCGATCCCGGGCGGTATGCCAGCCGAGCTGCTGCGTCAGGTGCTGCTGGTCTACAGCGACCTCGTGTCACGGTCCCGTTCGCTCACCGCTGTCCTGCGGTACGCGTCCCCGCTGCCCACCGGCGGGCAGGAAGCCAAAGAGGTGCTCCGCTGCCTGGGTTTCGGCGCGCCAGCCGCGGCCCGTTTCGACGCTGACCTGGCCTCCGCGCGCGCCCTCGCCCAGGCCACCCCGCCGGTGACGGTGGCGCCGCCGGACTCGCGCCCCGCCGCGGAAGTGGCCGTTCGGGTCAGCCTCATCGACGGGGCGAACTCCGGCTGCGCGTCATGCGGCGGAGCGGTGTTCACCAGCCTGAGCACGGTGATCTGGCAGCCGAAAAATGAGCCGGGCGTCGGCCACTCCGACGGGACGATCAACGGCATCCGGTTCCGGGCCGACTGCCAAGCTGGCCGGGGGTGGGACGTCATGATCTGGGCCTGCTGACCGGTGGCCGAGGCGCGGATCGGGCACTCCGGCGGGCGGCATCCCAGATCCCGCCCAGACTCGTGGTCACGGTGGCGCCAGGATTAACGCGTCCGTGGCGCGACCCGGGGCAGTCATGGCGGCTCAGTCGCCGACGTCGAGCATCACGTGCCGGCCGTGCAGCGGACAGGCAATGTGTGGTCTGGTGACCCGAGCTAGTAGACCAGCGATCCCCGTCCCCACCGGCTTGCGAACGGCAGCCACTGGGCTTGCTCACACGACCATGGGGTCCGTTGGTCCCCTCTCACCCTGAGCTGCATCGCACTCTTCGCGGGGGCGTAGGCATGCCAGTGGGGCGTGGAAAATATCAGTCAGTTGCGAAGGCGCAGGTCAGAGAGGCGAGCAGAAACGTGATCTTCTCGATCACTCGTTCGTTTTGCGCCCCCCGGCGGGGGAGCCAGAACATGGGAACCATGCGACGCCGCTGATCAACTGGTCGTCGAGGCGCGTTCGACGGTACCGGGTACGCCGCGTGGATGGGTGCATAAGCCTTCAGGGCATACGATCGCCTGGTGATTTTGCGGTGCACGAACAAGCTTCTCGCCGTCATCGGGCCGGCGCTCGCCGCGAAACCAGCGCCAGCGCCTGATGCGGAGGACTGGTACGCGAATCTGCTGTGGTTCGATCGCCGCAAGTGCCTGCTACTGACCCATGCGGCCACGCTTTTTTCGGTCTTCGAGGCCAATGTGAGCGCGCCGGGCCTGCATGCGGCGGGCCCGTTGGTCACCGGGCTCATCGAGCGAGAGCTTGCCTGCGAGGGACTGCCGTCCGGCGTGTTCGCCGGGCTGGAGCCGCAGAAGGTGATCATTGCCAAGACGGCTGACCGCAGCGTCCTGGGGTGCATGAACGACATGGCGTTCCTGTGCCAGCACGCGGTCGCCGGGTCTGGTGGTCTCATGCGCACTGACCTGGTCGCGCTCAACCGTTCGCTCCGGCGCAACATCAACAGTGCCCGTGGCTACCAGCCGCCGATCGAACTGGCCGCCCAGCGCCTCAAGGGATCAGGCCGGTGGTGAGGTGGGGGAGTAGGGCGCTGGCGTCGCTGAGGCCGCAGGAGGCCGCGCAGGTGCTGGGTTGGCTGGTGGACAAGCATCCGGAGCTGGCCGCGGAAGCGGAGAAGCTGGCCGCTACGGCGATCGCACCGCACCCACGGGACCAGATCCAGGCGTTTGTGGACCACCCTTGACCCGTCTGGTGAGGGTACTGGGCCGGCGGTTCTGGGAGCTGGTGCTTGCATCTGCCACATCCAGGCGTCGAGGGGGTGGTCTGATGGTGTTCGATGGCCGCCATGACGATAGCTAGCTTGTTCAGCGAGGCGGATCTGCGGCAAGCAGCAGGGGAGCGGTCGTTCGGCCGCGGCGTGGACTATCTGGACGCGGTAGCTGATCTGGAGATCGGCGAGGACGAGGTCACCGCGACCGTCTACGGCACGGATACCTACGAGGTCGTGCTGATTCTGGACGACGGCGGTGTCACGGGTGACTGCTCGTGTCCGCACGGCCGGGACGGTTTCTTCTGCAAGCACTTGGTCGCGGCCGGGCTGATCGTGCTCGGCCAGGCTGGTGACGTTCCGGCTCAGCAAGCGGCTGCCGCTGCGAAGACCAGGTCGCTGGAATCGTGGCTCGAGGGGCTGTCCCGTGACGACCTGCTTACGCTGGTCCGCGAGCAGGTCCGCCAGGACCGGGATCTGCGCCGCCGACTGGAGCTACGGGCCGCTGCCGCTGGCCCGGACCTGGGCGATGTCCGGGCTCGGGTTCGTGAGCTGCTTGACGTCCGCGGCTTCTCTCGGTATGGGGCCATCGAGTACGCGGATGCCCAGGCGTACTCCGCCCAGGTGGACGAGGTGGCCGCCGTGATCGACGGGCTGACCGGCGGCGGCCGGGCGGCCGAGGCGGCGGAAATCGCCGGGCAGGCACTGTCCGCGGTGGTGCAGGCGCTGGAACAGGCCGACGACTCCGACGGGTGGATCGGTGCCAGCGCGCAGGCGCTCGCCGATGCGCACGCCCGTGCCTGCGCTGCCGCTCCGGCAGATCCCGCCAGGCTGGCCGTGTGGCTGGCCGGGTTCGTCCTCGGAGACGGACAGATGCTCGGCGATTTCGATGTGGGCGCCTACCATGATGCGCTCGGCGAACGGGGGAAGGCTGAGTACCGTCGACTGATCACCCAGGCGTGGCAGAAGAACCCCTCCGGATGGCACGAGCAGTACCTGATGCAAGAGCTGCTGCGCGCCGACGGGGACGTCGACGCGCTCGTCGCCATGTACGCGGCCGAACTGCTGCCGAGCGGTTACACGCACCTGATGATCGCCCAGGAACTCGACCAGGCCGGCCGGGCCGGCGAAGCCCTGGGGTGGGCCGAGCGTGGCCTGCGCGAGGCGTCCGGGAGCGTGGACACCCGGCTGGTCGACTACCTGGCCGCCCGGTACGAGGGCGCTGGGGCGTTCGGCAAGGCATTGGCCGCACGGCAGAGCGCGTTCGACACCGGTCGCACGCTGGGCAATTATCGCGCCCTGCGAGACGCCGCGGGCAAAGCCGGGCAATGGGAGGCCGTGCGCGAGCATGCCTTGCGGCTGCTCCAAGGCGATGCCGCCGCCGCGCACACCCACGCCGGTTTCGGCTGGAGCGAGGGCACGGTCTGGATCAGTGCGCTGATCGACGACGGTGACGTCGGGGCGGCGTGGGACGCGGCAGCCGGTGTCGCCAGCGAACGCCAGTGGCTCACCCTCGCCGACGTGCTCAGCAGTGAGCGGCCAGCCGACGCGCTGCCTGTCTACCTGCGCGCGATCGAGCCGCTGCAGTCCCTGACCGGCGACTCTGTCTACCAGCAGGTCGCTGCCCTGCTCATCAAGATCCGGGACTGCCACCAGCGCCTGGGCACAGCTCCGCAGTTCGCCGCCTACCTGGCGGCACTGCGCGCCGATCAGAAGCGCAAACGCAACCTGATCAAGCTCCTCGACCAGCGCGGGCTGTGAAGACACGCGGGACACGCCAGGCAGCATTAGCAGGTTTGCTCACCCGGATGCGGTCGTAAGGCACCAACCTGCGCGCCTTCCGGCCGGAGCGCTGGACTGGTTCAGCCCCTGCCGAGGTGCGATTCTGTGCTGTCGAAGATCACGCCGAGAATGATCTCGCGAAAAAGCCCCCAGGTCACAGGGTTGCGCGGGAGGCCTGATCTTCTCGATCGCGTGTTCGCTTTTGGGCGCCCCGGCAGGGCACACGGGACAGGAGAGCCAAACGGCACCGGGGTCAACTGGTTATCGAAGATCTCTCACCCGTGCCCGACACACCGCGCGACATGGCGTGGCTGGCCGACGACGATCGCGGTAACGCTCCCCGAGGTGCCGACGGAGTGGGTGAACTGCGTCCGAGTTCGACGAAACGGAAGCGTTGTTCCTGGCGGCGTGCGGTATATGGTCCTCGCAGTGTTTCATCAGCGACCTAGAGTCAACGCTTCTGTCAATAGCCGTGGATTCTGACGCAGAGCGCGTATGCCGAGTCGTTCTTGTGGCACGCGCTGACGTGCTTGGAGAAGGTCCTTCGCCTGTGCCTGTAGCGTCCCGGGCAGTGGCATACAGCGTCATAGTCGGAGGTCAGGTGGCGGTTCGTGCCGTCCGTGCGCTTCCAGCGCTGTGGGCCACTGAGAAGAAATCGGTAGCAAGACTGGGCAGGCTGTAGCTTCGGCAGCCCTGCCGATTCGGCCTGTGCGGCAGCGTTCACGGCGATCTGCAGTCCAGCGAAATCCAGGTCTCCGAAGTAGTGCACCCGCTCGGGTATGGGATCGAGCGTGGGGATGCTCAGGACGCTCTGCGTGAATGCCATGCCGGCTCCCCATCCGATACGCAGGTCCGGTCGGGTGTCAGGGTCAAGTTGCCGGAGGACGGTCAGGAATGAGGTGTATGTAGCCAGGTTTTCCACGACCAGAAGTTGTGTGGGGCCGGTCCCATCAAGGTGCTGGGAGACGAAGGGCACGGGCGCGATGAAGCACGCAAGCAAATCGAGGGTGAGTGCACCGGACGTGAACAGCCTGGTTTTCAGGTAGCTGTCGATCGCTTTCTCATCATCGAACAGTTCGAGGGAACGTTCCTGGACGGGCACGAGATTCGACGGTGGGTCATCGCGCATCCAGGCTGCGATCCGTTCGAGCAGTTGGTGCTCGTCGGCGCGGCTGGCGATCCGGCCAGCGGCCTCGAGTGCGCTGGGCCACACACGCTGGGCGGGCCTGATGCGAGGCACCGGAGAAACGGCATCCATACGCATGACCCAGGCCGGGATTGGTGGCAGTACACGGGCGTCCCAGCCGGTGCGCGACTGAGCTGCCGGTAGCGTGATTCTCCCCGCAGTCTGGAGTTCGTCGAGAGCGTCTCGGAACCGACTCCGGGCACTAGGATCGCCGACTAGGCCAGGGTAGAGCCTGCCAGCGCCGTTGAAGAGTTCCTCGACTGGGACCCGCTTGCTCTTGGACAGGGCGACTAGGCGTGCGAGCTCGGTGGCGAGCGGAGACATAGCGCGCTCTTCCGTCGGGATCATCCGGCCTGCTGCTGGGGTGTGGTGGCGGTGTCCCATTGGTGGTCCGCATGCGCGACGCGGATGCCAGCGACGTCAGCTCCCGCGCCGTCGCTCGCTTCGGCAACGATGTAGCGACGGTTGCGTGTGCGGCCTTCGCGGTTGTCGAGCCGTATGACATTGGGGAACTGGACGACTGCAGCGGGGTCCTTCACGCCAGTGGTGTAGACGAGCTGAACACCGTGGGAGGCGGCCACGTCCCGCTGAAGCCGTACGAGCGAAGCCGACGATGCCCGGCCGATGGGGTTGTCCAGCAGCAAGACCCCACCGGAACGCCCCGTGCGTTCCGTATGCGCAGCGCGCAGGGCGGCGAGTGTGCAATACAAGGCTACGCATACCGTGAGTTTCTCGCCTCCGCTCCATTTCGCGAGACGGCTGATGTCTTCGGTGGTCGCGGTAGCGTCGTCGCTGGGTTTGAGAACCTTGACGGTGTAGCCGCGTGGCCCGGCTGCTTCGTGGACGGCGGCTTTGAGCAGCGGCATGCCTTCGGGTTTGAGCCCTTTTTGGACGATCCTGTCGATGACCCGTTCGGCGTAAACGACCAGGTCCGCGTCGTCTGGCCGGTCAAAGCTGATCCGCAGAATTTTTCTGCCAGCCCATGACCCTGAGGTGGTGTTCATCTGCGATCCGCGTTCGGCCTTGCCGAGCATGTCGAGGCTCTCCTTGACCAGGTGTGCGAGAGCCTCACTGAGGATGATCTGGTCCTTAGCGATTGATTCGAGTTCGCCGATAAGCGTCTGAGCGCGTAGCCGGAGCTTCGCGGCGAGATCACCGGCGTGCGGGCCGAGGACTGAGGGCGGGTCGTTGCTCACGCGGTCCTTCATCGGTCCAGAGATCCCGGCGAACCGGCCAGCGGTTCGGCGGATCTGGTCCACGGCCGCAGTGAGGCCGGACTCGGAAGCGCTGACTTTCTTGGTGGCAGCCGCGATCGTGTCTCTCGCGTTGCGGGCATACTCGCGCGCGGCGTCCTCGCTGTCGGTGAACGGCTCGACGCCCGAGTTAAGATCGGTCTCACCGACATGGGGCAGCGATTCCAGCAGGGTGCTGAGCATCTGTTGGCGGGTCTTTATCTGCCTTGCTTGCTGATCGAGCCCTTCGATGAGGTTCTCGGCCTGGGAGACTCGGTCTTGTGCCTGCTGGCTGAGGGTCTCCTGCTCGGCGACCAGGGCGTCCGCCTCAACCGAGCTGGCAGGAGCCGTTGGCAGCGTACGGCGCGGCGGGTTGCGGTATTGCCGCTCGACAGCATCGAGATCTGTGCGGCGCTGCTTAACCTGGCTCTGCGCCGCACCGCGGTTTTCCGCAGCTTCTCTATCGTCGTGGCGGGCGAGTTCCAGGGCAGCCGACCGTAGCTGCGATTCCTGCGCGTCGGGTGAGGCCAGCAGCCGGGCGGCGGCGCTGCGATCGTCGGCGGATCGTAGGCCGACTTCGCGATTCGCGTTGGCCACCCGCTGCTCGAGGCCTTGCACTCGGTCAGCCAGTACCGACTGGGAGGCGCGGCTCTCCAATGCCCTGAGAGCGTCCCGCTGGTTGCGACGCAGCGCGTCCAGCGGCATGGCCGGATCGTCGCCAAGGTCTTCTGGCCATGCTCCTGACCTCGTAGTTGCGGGGATGCTCGCGCCCTCAGACCGGTAGCTCTGGGCCTTGAGCCGTTCGGCTTTGCTGGCCGCCTCGTGTTCCTTGGCCGTGGCGACCGCGTGTAGCTGGCTGCCGGCATGAGTGCTTGCGCGATCGCCGGCCTGAGTGCCACGACGTTGCGCGTCAGCTAGCCGATCCCTCCACAGGCTCTCGGTCGCGAGCGCAGGAATTAGGTCTTCCAGCCAGCTGATGGTGGGACCGAGCTTTTGCAGCTCATCTCCAATGGTTTCCCGTTCTGATTCGTACAAGCGGTCAGCATCGTCCAGCCCCTGGAGTTCCGTTCTGTTCGCTTCTTGCTCGTCCTCGATGGCCTCAAGCTTGCGGTCGAGCCTGTTGATTTCGTCGTCTAGGGTGGCCAAATGCCCTACCGGGCAGTCGGCAAGGAACCGAGCGACCTGGCGGCGCAGCTCATCATCGGCGTCGCGCTGCCTGGCCAGCTCCTGGTCTTTGAGCTGGTAGGCGCGCGCGCGTTCCTTCAGCAGCCGCACCGCCGCCTCAGCCTCGATGGGATCGACTAGCCCCGGCTGGAGGCCGGCCCAGGCCGGGGCTACCGCGTCGGAGACGCCTGATATAGCCGACTGGATAAGCGCGTCGGCGGCCTCTGCGCTGTAGACGCCGACTAGGCCTGTGGTACGAACACCCCGGGTGTCAAGGACACGGACCGCATCGGCTGCCGAGTTGGTGGGTACGACGACGCCGCAACCCAGCCTGGCAATTCCGGGAATGTCCAGCGCTGCTACTAGCGGATCAGCCGGCATGACCGCGCGCAGGTACTCCCAGCCTGTTTGCGCGGTGATGCCGTGACCGAGTTCACGGAGCACATGTTCGGCGTCCAGGCTGGACGGGAGGATCTGGTTGTGCTCCTGCGCCTCGATGGTGCGCTGGTCGGCATGCTGTTCGGCCCGGCGCAGGACGCGTTCCTCGTCCGCAGCAATTACCGCATCACTGAGACGGCGACGCAGTAGTGGCGCTTCCGCCCACAAATCGATCGTCTCTTCCCCGCTGGCCTCCACTAGTTCGCGGAGCCGCGGCGTGCCTGTGAGATCAGCCAGCCGCCCGCCCAGTTCGGCCCGTCGTGCTGCGGTGCTGGTGCGGGTGACGTCAGCGGAGCTGTGTTGCGCCGCCAGGACGGTTTCCCGATTGTTGATTTCACTACTGAGGCCTCGGCGGATCTCAGCTTGCGCGGCGATGTCGGCGAGATTGCGCTCGAGGCCGTCCCGCTGGGCGATGACCGTGGCTAGGTGCGTCTCGGGTGAGGTGGTCGCGGTGGGCAGGTGGCCGCGCGTCACACCGTCACGGCGTCGCTGGTCGAGCGTCTCCAATTGGGTGCGTGCTTTAGCTTCATCAGCTGTGGCTTCCCGTTGCTCGGTGCGCGCCTGTTCGGCCAAGTCCTGTTCTTGAGCGGCAATGTCCTGGGCGGTCTGCCTCTGCTCGTCCGCCAGTTCGGCGGCAAAGTCGGCCTCCTCGGCAAGTGCTTCCAGCCGCAACCACAGGAGAACACTATGCCGGGCATGCTCATCCCGCAGGGGAGCAAGTTCGGCTTCTTCGACGGCGGCCTCCAGCTCGGCCTGATCCAGGGAGCTCTTCAGCTCAGCAAGACCGGCCAGCTGCAGGACGACCTCCCAGGCCCGCGCCAAGGCGCTGGCCTTATCGGCTTTGCTAATGGCTTCCTGCTCTTCAGCCTGAGCTTCGCTGAGACGTAGCCGAGCGCCCTCGCGCCGGTACAAGTAGAGCAGGTCGTTGGCCAGTGACCGGTCGTTGTTGGCTGTTGTCCGAGCCTGGCTAAAGGCTTCGCGCTGCTCTTGGAGTTGCTGCTGCTTCTTTTCTCCTGCCGTAACGGCGGAGGCAAACGCTGCAGCTAGCTGCGCGGCGGCGTTGCTGGCCGCCGACAGTTCGTTGGCTGCGGATCGCACCTGTACGTGATGGGCGGCGACCTCGTCAAGGTCGTCCGCCGCTGCGGTGCAGAAGTCCCGTTCGTTGATCTTGTACGGCTTCGCGGCCAGCAGCGCGGTGACGCCAACGAGGCGCTTGGCGACGCTGTCTGCCGAGTCTGGCTGGGTGGTCAAGTCCAGTAGGAAGTCGATGAAGTCCTTCGCGGCCGGGAACTTGAACAGGTCTTCCACTCCGCCCTCGACGTGGTTCATCTGCTTCTGGGTTCGGAAGATCTCCGGGTCGAGGTGACGATCCAGCAACGCCTTCGTCCACACGTATTGCTTGTCGGTCACCGCCAGGTTGGCGTGTCGTGCGTATGGGCGTACCTGCTCGCGCAGCGCGTCCAGGAAGCTGTTCAGGCGTCGGGGCCGTCCCGATACGTCGGTGAACGGCAGTGTCGACAGGTCAAGCACGGCTGGGATGGCGTGGAAAGCGTAAAAGTAGGTGTTGAGCCGATCCCGCGATTCGGCGGCCTGAGCAGGGCGGCGCAGATCGGCCCATTCATGTACGGCACCGGCCCTCTCGGCCTAACCTCTCGTCACGACATCCCGGGTGCCCGCGATGACTGCATCGCCGGATTGCTAGCCGCTGGCACCCACGTATAAACGGAAGGCAGCGGATTGACGGTGATGGGCTATGTTAGCCGATCTGGCGGTGCCCGCGCTGGCACGTACTACGGGGCCGCCACGCGCAGGTCCGGTGCCGTTGCCACTCTGGCGCCGTATCCGCCTCCCCAACACCGAGGAATTGTCGTGGCGAAGCAGTCTTTGGGCGGCACTGCGGCGCCCGCCCACGAGGCGAGAATGGACCGCTCGTCGTATACCCAGGTCAGGCGGCCAAGCCCCACGAAACAGTGATTCGATCGCCTGTATCGGATTTGTGCCCCCGACACGATTCGAACGTGCGCACACGGCTCCGGAGGCCACGTCCGGGTACAACGCTGACCTGCGCTAACGTGTGCCTGGGCGGACTTGCGGGGCGTGCATGGGGGGCAAATCGCCAGCGTCGGCAGGTCAGGAAGTTAACCAATGTAATCTATACTTCTGACTATGACGATCGCCGCAACGCCGGTACCGCTGTCCGAGGCCAAGGCCCGGCTGTCCGAGCTGGCCAGGCGGGTGCGCCTGCAGCATGAGCGGATCACCTTGACCCGCAACGGCGAGGCTGAGGCTGTCCTGCTGTCCGTGGACGACCTCGAGGGCCTGGAGATGACCCTGGAAATCCTCGGCGACACCGAAGCCGTCGCACGTATCTCGGAGAGCCTGGCGTCGCTGGGCCGCGGCGAGCCAGGCGCTGATCTGGCCACCGTCCGCCAGGACCTGGCCCGGCGCCGTGCCACCGGCCGGTGACAGGGAACCTGCCGAACGATATGAGATCCGGTTCCAGCCCGCCGCGCGGCGCGCGATCTCCGAGCGCCTCCCGGAATCCGTGGCCGCGGCTGTCCTAGAGTTCTGCGATGCCGCACTGGCGGGCAACCCGCACCGTGTGGGCAGACCACTGTTCGGGCCTCTGGCCGGCTGCCACGGTGCCCGTCGCGGGACCTACCGGATCGTCTACCGCATCGAGGAGAACACGCACACCGTGCACGTCCTCGACATCGATCACCGTGCCGAGATATACCACCGCACGGACCGCGCCTAACGAATAGGTGCTGGCGGCGAGTGAGCTGGGCGTGCCGACGAGTGCGCGCACAGATCACTCAGATCTGCGTGCATCACGATGCCCGCTCTCCGCTGACCGTCGTGAGTGTCCGGGCCGCCTGGCGGGAGAAGCGAATCTTTGCTTCAGTGGCCACCGTGCCCGTTTTCGCAGTCTCCCCGAACGCCACGCGCCGCTTGACATGTACCGACATGCATACGGCAGGGCTGAGACAACCCCTGGCGAGCCAGGACAGAGCCGGCGGGATGTGTCCGCGCGGTGCGCTGAGCGTCTCAGGAACGACGCCGCGTTCCCGCGGCATCGAACGCATGCCGCCCGCCCGGCGTCGTCGAGAGCAGACGCTATGTCCTTCTCGATGCCGAAGCAGAAGCCGTACTGATCATTATCCATCCAGGCGAGCAGCCGGGCCACGGTGTCCGCGGGATCCGCCGCGGCCGCCTGGCGGGCGGTAACCCAGCCGCAGAACAGGCTGCCGCCGAATGCGCCGAGGCCGCCACTGGAGTCGTCCACCTCCTCCGCCTTCTCGTAGCATCCGGCGATAAAGGTCTCGTAGAGAGCGACGGCCCGATCGGGCAAAGCCTCGATGATCCCGCCAATTTGCTGCGCGACCTCCTCCAAGCCGCGGACGAAGGAGTAGGACGCGCCTTCGGAGATGAAGAGACCGGGGGCGAGTGCCATCTCCATGGCGGATTCGACCGGGTCGGCAGGTCCGCGCGCCATCCCGTTCATTTCCGACCCCGTGCACTGCCCGGGCCGCTCTTCGCCGTGCGCGGCGGCTCGGCATCGAAGGGCGCGGCGTGGAAGGAGGAGTCGTCGCCAAGGTGGAAGTAGATGTGCCCATCCAGCGAACCATCGGGGTTCAGTACCGCCCAGCCTCGGCCGCTCGCGGGAGAGGTGTCGTCGTTGCCTTCCCAGGAGAACTCCACTCCGGGCCGACCACCGCGCGCCGCGTCGCGGCAGTCCAGCTCTCCATTGACCGCGATGAACCCGAACTGGCCCAATCCGTCGCCGCCGAACTCGATGAAGCCGGGCTGGACCAAGTCGATGGCGTCTTGATCCCACATCTCCATCTCTGTGATCCGCCATCGTCCTGTGATGCTCATGTCCTGTCCTCCTACCTGCTCGGCCTAGGCGCCGGGAACCCCAAGCATGCCGTCACGGTTTACCAGGCGCGAACGCTACTCGCTGTGCAGGGAAAACGAGCGCCTGTTGCCGGTCTTCGGCGGCTGCGCGCCGATGCTCAGGATGCCGTCCCAGCTATGCCCGGCCGGCACGCACGGCCCCGAGGCCGTGCTGGTGATCACCGACGCCAGGTCGCTGACCCGACGGGCCAGAATCACAGGATCACCAGACGGCGCGCTCGCACCCAGCCCCGCCCGGCCATAGGCGGCCACATCCACTTACGGAGCCAGCAGCGCCATGACCGGCCGCCACGAGGGGGCCACATCGTGCCGCCTCCAGCACCACATCAGGCTGCCCGCACCAACCCCGACCCGCCGCAGCCCACTCGGCCGACGAGCAGAGCCTCTGCCGCCCACGGGACCGTGATTCCGGCGGCGTCCCAGAACAGCCTGCCTTGCGCTTGTCGTGGACGTCACCCCAGCGAGCCGGCAAAACGTGCCGATCGGCGGATCAGCGTGCTCCTGGGACCGGTGGCAAGGTACTACTGGTTAGCGGTTGCGCGAAGCGAGTGCGTGGGCTGCGGCCAGCAATCGCTCGTCGCCACCGTTGGCGTCATACTCTTCGCCGCCGTGCAGCCAGCACATCAGCACCATTTCCATCAGGTCGCCCGGTAGCCCCGGGTAGATGACGTCGTCGAAGTCCCAGATGCCGCATGCCCGGCCAGCGCACTCGGCGATCGGCAATCCGCCGCTAAGCAGTTCGCGGGCTAGGGAAATGCCGGCTGCCAGCTCGGCGGCGTCGCGGTCGGGGATCCGCACCTAACGGCGGCTACATGTGCGTCCGTACTGCCGCCGAGGGGTGCGAAGGCTGGGCAACTCGCGGGTGTGCCCGCTTCGAGCGAAAGGCGTTCTGTTCGGGAGTAGATGGGTGATGTTGTAGCGCATAGTCACACGGCCCGGGGGGAAAGTTGTCCTTGCTTGCCCTGATCTGCGCTGCGCTGGCCCGGGAGGTCGTCCTGGGGGGCCGCTGGGGGGCCGGAAAGTGATCTTGCGAAAAAACGACAGGTCACAGGGTTACGCCGAAGCTGTGATCTTCTCGATCACGTGCTCGCTTTAGGGTGCCCCCGACACGATTCGAACGTGCGCACACGGCTCCGGAGGCCGTTGCTCTATCCCCTGAGCTACGGGGGCTCCAGGACGGAAAAAGAGTACCAGCAACCGCCCGGACGCTGGACCGCCCATGGCACAGGATGGCCACACATCGGGCGTGTAGGTGCGGGAAGTAGCCAGGACACGCTAGCCTCGCGGCGTGGCGGAGGCTCTGGGACGCGTACTCGTGGTCGATGACGATGAGGTGATCCGGCAGCTCATCGCGGTCAATCTGACCCTGGAAGGGTTCGATGTGGCGACCGCGGTGGACGGCCAGGATTGCCTCGACAAAGTCGCGGCGATAGATCCGGATGTCATCACACTCGATGTGATGATGCCGCGGCTGGATGGCTGGGTGACCGCTGGGCAGTTGCGGCGAAATCCGGAGACCAGCCGGATCAGGGTGGTCCTGATCACTGCCCGGGCGCAGGAGGACGACAAGAACCGGGGCAGGGAGATCGGCGTGGACGCCTACCTGACCAAGCCGTTCGATCCGGGCGAGATGATCCGGGTCGTCCGTGAGCTGGCCGGGAGCAGCATGAGTGACGGGAGTGGCAGAGCGCCCGGCGCGAGCCCGGAACCTGCCTGAGGCCGGGCCCGGAGCCGCCCCGGCGCCTGCGGCTAGCGCCGGCCGGGCCCCGTCCCGGGCACGGCACGCCTGGTGGTTGGCCCGGATAACCTGCTCGGGGTGATGACCGGGGACCTGGATGCTGCCATTGCCGTGGCGGTCGACACCGCCGTGGCGGATGGCGACCTGGCTGGCCCGCAACCGCTCCGCTGCCCCGTCCCGCCCGCTACCAGCCACCCCAGCGCAACCGCCGCCGGGCGTCCCGTCCCACCAGGCACCTGGCGTCCTGTCCCGCCCGGTGCGGGCGGTGGCCCGGGCAGCTACGCCACCACGATCCCGTTCGTGCTGGCCAGCCAGACCGCAGCCGACCCGGCGCAGGTTGCCGCCGTGCTCGCGGCCAGGCTGCGGTCACGCGCTGAGATCAGCCAGGTGGCGGTCACCGGGGGCGGCTACCTGTCCATCACCGTCACCCAGGACGCTCTGGCCCGCCTCGCCGTCCGGATCAGCCAGGCCGGCCCCGGGTGCGCCCGCAGCCACTCACTCAACGGCACCCGGGTGTCGGCCCCGCGTGACGCCCGGCTGTCCTTCGCCCGTACCTGGCCGGAGGCCTGCCAGCGGCTCGGCGCGGAACTGGCGGGCCGCCTCGCGGCGGCGGCCGGCGCTGAGCTCACCTGGACGCACCCGCCGGCCGCGGGCTCCCCGCTCGACTGGACGCAGCCGCCGGCCGGGGGCGCTGAGCGCAACCCGACCCGGCCGCCACGACCCGGCCCGGTCGCGGACGCCATCGCCTTCGCCGGCGAGGATGCGATCCGGTTCGCGCTCAGCCGGACCGTCCCCGGCAGGCCCGGGCCGGGCCGCCGGATGCCCCCCATCGACCTGCGCGCCGTGGCCGCGCAGCACCTTGGCAATCCCGCCTATGCTGTGCGTTACGCGCACGCCCATGCCGCGTCCGCCGTACGGCAGGCCGCTGACCTCGGCCTGCCGAGGGGGGACGCGGAGCGGTTCCAGCCTCGCCTGCTCGCGCACCCTAGCGAGCGGGCGTTGCTCGACGCGATGTCCTGGCTGCCTGAACGGGTTGCCGGGGCCGCGCGCCGCCGCCAGCCGCAGGTGCTCGCGGCCTTCCTAGCGGACCTGGCCGGAAAGTACCTCGACTGCCAGGAAGACTGCCCGGCCATGCAGCCGGGTGCGCTTGCGGAGGAACTGCTGGTTGCGGAAGGACCGCAGCTTGCGGAGGGCCTGCTGGTTGCGGACGGACCGCAATCTGCGGGGGGATCGCGGGTTGCGCAGGGACGGCAGCCTATGGAAGGACCGCACGTTGCGCAGGAACCGCGGCGTTTGCCTGGCCACGGGCTGCCGCAGCAGGGCGGCAACCCGCTCCTGTCGGCCAGGCTGTGGCTGGCCGACGCCGCGCGAACGGCGCTTGGCGCCGGCCTCGGGCTGCTCGGCGTGGCCGCGCCGGGCCGCCGGTAGCCGGGCCGCCGGTAGCCGGACCGGAAGCACCTGGAGCCAGACCGCCGTGACGATCAGCAAGGAACTCCCATGAGCCGTGTCGCCCATCCCGCAGGCCCGCGCCACGCCGACGTGCTGCCCGCTGAGCACCCGCCCACACCGCCACAGGATCTGAACGCGGTGGATCCGGCGATCTGGCCAGGATCCGCCCGGCGGGCCGGCGGCGCGATCACCATCGGCGGGATGGATGTGCGCGACCTCGCCGCTGAGTTCGGCACCCCCTTGTTCGCCTGCGACGAGGACGACTTCCGCCAGCGGTGCCGCGGTTACCGCGAGGCCTTCGGCGAGGCGGCCGCGGTGTTCTACGCCGCGAAGGCGTTCTGCTGCCGGGGCGTGCTGCGCTGGGTCGCCGAAGAGGGCCTCGGCGTGGACGTGTGCACCGGCGGTGAGCTCGAGATAGCGCTGCAGGCCGGCCTGCCAGCGGAGCGGATCACCTTCCACGGCAGCAACAAGCTGGCCAGCGAACTCGCCCGCGCGCTGGACGTCGGCGTGGGCCACATCGTGGTGGACTCCTTCGAGGAGATCGCCCGCCTCGCCTACCTGACCGAGCCGGAGGTCACCGGCCCCGGCGCCCGCGCTGAGCGCGGGCCGGCGAGACGCCCGCGGGTGCTGGTCCGGGTCACCACCGGGGTCGAAGCGCACACCCACGAGTTCGTCGCGACAGCGCACGACGACCAGAAATTCGGCTTCTCCCTGTCCTCCGGCGCGGCGGACGAGGCGGTGCGCCGGATCCTGGCCTGCCCTGGGCTGGAACTGGCCGGCCTGCACTCGCACATCGGGTCGCAGATTTTCGACACGGACGGCTTCGAGATGGCCGCCCGGCGAGTGCTCGGCCTGGCGGTGCGCATCCGCGACGAGCACGGGATCTCGATCAGCGAACTTAACCTTGGCGGCGGGCTGGGCATCGCCTACACGCCCGACGACGATCCGGCGGACATCAAGGTCATAGCCCAGAATCTCAACGAGATCGTGCGTACTCAATGCGCCTCGGCTGGCCTGCCCATGCCGCGACTGACAGTCGAACCGGGCCGCGCCATCGCCGGACCCGGCACGATTACGCTGTACGAGGTCGGGACTGTCAAGGACGTGGACGGGCTGCGCACCTACGTGAGCGTGGACGGCGGGATGAGCGACAACATCCGCACCGCGCTGTACGACGCTGAGTACACCTGCGTGCTCGCCTCCCGCGAGTCGGCCGCGCCGCCCATGCTGTCCAGGATCGTCGGCAGGCACTGTGAGAGTGGGGACATCGTGGTCCGGGACGCCTACCTGCCGTCCGACCTGGTCCCGGGTGACCTGGTCGCGGTTGCGGCGACCGGTGCGTACTGTCGCTCGATGGCCAGCAACTACAACCACGTGACCCGCCCCGCCGTGGTGGCCGTGCGGGACGGCGCGGCCCGGGTCCTGCTGCGCCGCGAGACGATCGAGGACCTGCTCCGGCTGGACGCAGGGTGAGGCCGCGCGCAAGGTGCGCAAAATGATGGGAGATCAGCCGTAGTGCGGACATTGAGAGTGGCGCTGCTGGGCTGCGGCACGGTGGGCTCGGCAGTGTTCCGCTTGCTCGGGCAGCAGGCCGACGATCTGGCCGCGCGGATCGGCGCCCGCCTGGAGGTGGCCGGGGTCGCGGTGCGCCGGCCGGGCCGCGCCCGCGCCGTGCCGGTGGATCCCGCTCTCCTCACCAGCGATTCCATGGAACTGGTCACCCGGCCGGACGTGGACATCGTGATCGAGGTCATCGGCGGCATCGAGCCGGTGCGCTCAGTGCTGCTCGCGGCGATGAAGGCCGGCAAGTCGGTGGTATCGGCCAACAAGGCACTGCTCGCCGAGGACGGCGCCACGCTGCACGAAGCTGCCAGGGAGAACGGGGCCGACCTCTACTACGAGGCGGCGGTGGCAGGCGCTATCCCGTTGCTGCGGCCGCTGCGCGAATCGCTGGCCGGGGACGCGGTGTACCGGGTCCTCGGCATCGTCAACGGCACCACCAACTACATCCTCGACCGGATGGACACCTCGGGGGCAGGCTTTTCCGACGCGCTGGAAGAGGCGCAGGCGCTCGGCTATGCCGAACCCGACCCGACCGCGGACATCGAGGGCTTCGACGCCGCCGCCAAGGCGGCGATCCTGGCCGGCCTCGCGTTCCACACCGGGGTCACCGCCGCGGACGTGTACCGGGAGGGCATCACCGGGGTCACCCCCGCGGACATCGCGAGCGCCCGTGCCCTCGGCCGGGTGGTCAAGCTGCTCGCCATCTGCGAGCGCCGCGACGGGGGAGTCTCCGTCCGTGCCCACCCGGCGATGATCCCGCGCAGCCATCCGCTCGCCGGGGTGCGCGGGGCCTACAACGCGGTGTTCGTCGAGGCGGAATCCGCCGGGCGGCTGATGTTCTACGGAGCCGGCGCCGGGGGAGTGCCCACGGCCAGTGCGGTGCTCGGTGACGTGGTGGCGGTGGCCCGCAACCGGATCGCCGGGACCAGGGGACCCGACGCGTCCACCTACGCGAAGCTGCCGGCCCTGCCGATGGGCGAATCGCTCACCCGCTATCACGTGGCACTGGATGTCGCGGACCGGCCCGGCGTGCTTGCCCGTGTCGCGGAGACCTACGCCCGGCATGATGTGTCGATCAAGGCAGTGCGCCAGGAGGGCAGGGGCGAAGACGCCCAGCTGGTGATCGTGACGCACGTCGCCCGAGACGCGGCCCTGTCCCGCTGCGTCGCCGAGCTGGCGACCATGGACTCCGTTCGTGCCGTAGCAAGTGTGATGCGAGTGGAGGGGGAGGCGGACGAATGAATGCCGGGGTGAAGTCCGCGACCGAGGCGGCCGGCTACGTGCCGTGGCGCGGGGTGATCGCGCAGTACCGGGAGCGGCTGCCGGTGCCGGACGGCGGGCCGGTGATCACGCTGGGCGAGGGTGCCACCCCGCTGCTGCCCGCGCCCGTGCTGTCCGCCCGGACCGGCTGCGACGTGTACCTCAAGGTCGAGGGCGCCAACCCGACCGGCTCCTTCAAGGACCGCGGCATGTCGGTGGCGGTCAGCATGGCGGCCGGCCGTGGGGCCAGCGCGGTGATCTGCGCCTCGACCGGCAATACCAGCGCGAGCGCCGCCGCGTACGCGGCCCGGGCCGGCCTGTCCTGCGCCGTCCTGGTGCCCCGCGGCAAGATCGCGCTCGGCAAGCTGGCCCAGGCCCTGGTGCACGGCGCCCGGCTGATCCAGGTGGACGGGAACTTCGACGACTGCCTGGAAGTCGCCCGCAAGCTGGCCAGCGACTACCCGGTAGCCCTGGTCAACTCGGTGAACCCGGACCGGCTGCAGGGACAGAAGACGGCCGCCTTCGAGATCATCGAGGCGCTGGGTGACGCACCCGACGTGCACTGCCTGCCGGTCGGCAACGCGGGGAACATCGTGGCGTACTGGATGGGCTACACGGAATACGCGGCGGCCGGGCGGGCGACCCGCACCCCCCGGATGCTCGGTTTCCAGGCCAGCGGCGCGGCGCCCATCGTCCGTGGCGAGCCGGTTCTCGCCCCGCAGACGATCGCGACCGCGATCCGGATCGGCAACCCGGCGTCGTGGCGGCTCGCCGAGGCCGCCCGGGATGAGTCCGGCGGCCTGATCGACTCGGTGACCGACCGGCAGATCTTCGCCGCCTACCGGATGCTCGCCGCGAAAGAAGCGGTGTTCGGCGAACTGGCATCCGCGGCCGGAGTAGCCGGGCTGCTGCAGGCGCGCGAACGGGGCCAGGTTCCGGCCGGCTGCCGGGTGGTCTGCACGGTGACCGGTAACGGGCTGAAGGATCCGGACTGGGCGGTGTCAGCCGCGCCCGCCCCGGTCACCATCCGCGCGGACTCCGGGGCCGCTGCGGCCGCCCTGGGCCTGGCGTGAGCGAGCGCGCGGGGCGCGGTGCCGCCTGGACTGAGGAGCGAGGAACGAGCGACGAGGGAAGGCGGCGCCTCAAAGCGCCCCGCAAGCGAGCGGGAAGCAGAGCGTGACCGCAGGGTCCCGCTGGCTGGACAAACCGGTGGTGGTCCGGGCCCCGGCCAGCAGTGCCAACCTCGGGCCTGGTTTCGACTCGCTCGGCCTCGCCCTATCCTTGCATGACGTCGTGGTGGCCCGGGTGACCGGCGGCGGCCTGGACGTCGAGGTATCCGGCGAAGGCAGCGAAACCGCGGACGAGGGCGAAGGGCACCTCGTCGTGCGGGCCATGCGGGCCGCGTTCGACCTGCTCGGTGGCCAGCCGCCGGGGATCAGCCTGCGCAGCCTCAACGCGATCCCGCACGGGCGGGGACTCGGCTCGTCGGCCGCGGCGATCGTGACCGGCGTGCTGGCGGCTCGCGGGCTGGCCCGCGACGGCGCGCACCTGCTCCCCGACCCGGCTGTGCTCAGGCTTGCCGCTGCCCTGGAAGGGCACCCGGACAACGTGGCGGCGTGCCTGGAAGGCGGCCTGACCATCGCCTGGACCACAGGTGAGGACACCGGGCCGGACGCACCTGCCCGGGCGAATCCGCACCTGGTGCGGCTCAGCGTCCTCGATGAAATCAAGCCGGTGGTATGCGTTGCGCCGGAAGTTCTCTCGACTGCCACTGCGCGCGGCGCGCTGCCGCAGACCGTGCCGCACCGGGACGCCGCCGCGAACGCGGCCCGCAGCGCGCTGCTGGTCGCCGCGCTGACCAGGGTCCCCGGCGTGCTCTTCGACGCGACACAGGATTACCTGCACCAGTCCTACCGGGCTGAGGTCATGCCGGGGACCACCGACCTGCTCGGCCGGCTGCGGGCGGCCGGGGTGGCCGCCGTGGTGTCCGGCGCTGGTCCCTCTGTGCTCGCGTTCACTGTCGCTGGCCTGCATCCCGGCCCTGACCTGGTGGATTCAATTGCTGCTGAAACGGGTATCGGATGGCGTATAAGCCCCCTGGACATCGACCGGCAAGGCGCAACCCTCCAGACCGCCCTGCCAGGCGACCGCTCACGAGACAGCGCGCGGTGAGGCGTTCCCGGACGCGTAACACAGTTGCCTCGGGTGAGTCGCGCGGAACGCCCCCGCAAGGCTGGCCAGGATCCTCCACGACACACGGACACTCCCGAGGGAATGCTGTGGGCTCTCCTAGTGTTAAGGTGGGTGCTGCACCAGATACCCCGCCATGGGGCCAGGTGCTCGCCCGTCACTTGCTGCCATACCGGCTTTACCGCCGGGCGGCGTCTGTGACGCTCTGTCAACTCTCTGGAAAGCCACCTCCTCTCCGCATACATGAAACTCGGAGCGGTTGTGGCCAGCCGGAAGCGGGCGGGGGACCAGGGCGGGCTTGCCCAGCCATCTGGACGCGTTCCGAAATCCCTGCTCCGGCTGCGGAATCCGGGTTAATCCTGCGGTCGCCGGACGGGGGCCGGGTCCAGGAACGGGGCGCGGGTAACGGTGCGCGCCATGCCGGAAAGCGCATGGCAGACATTGCAGTACAAGGCCCGGCCGATTCGCCGGGCCGTGACACCGGGTCGACCGGCCGCACGCGTGGCCGACGCCCGCTCCCTGGGAAGGACCCCTCGTGAGCGACACCACCGAACTCTTCACCGGCTCCTCGGGCATGCCTGAGGCTTCCCCCGGCTACTCCGGCGACCCCGGAATCCGCTCCGCCAGCGCGGGTGCGGCTCCGGCTGCCGCAGGCCCTGGGGTCCCAGGGATCTCCCCGCCCGGGGCGGGACCGGCAAACGGTCCGTCGGGCGCAGCCGCCCCTGCTGGTGAGACGGTGACTGACAGGCCCGCCCGCCGGGGCGGTTCGGGACTGTCCGGCATGCTGCTGGCCGATCTGCAGCGGCTTGCCCAGTCGATGGGCATCACGGGCACCGCCCGGATGCGCAAGAGCCAGCTGATCGAAGCCATCCAGGACAGGGGCCGGACCGCTGGCACGCCGGCTGGCGACGGGAGTGGGGCACACGACAACTCAGTCCAGCGTGGCGCGTCCGCGGGAGCCGGCGCGCCTCGCCAGCGTAAGCAGGACGCCATGGAGTCAGACACATCTACCCAGCCCGCTCTGGGCGACGCCGCGCACACATCAGGCTCGGCGCAGGAAGCAGCCGTGACCACGCGCGAAGCGCAGCGCGGGCCTCGCGACGCAGCGCAGGCGAGCGCCCCGCCGCAGGGCGCCCAGCCCGGCGCCGGAGACGGCCAGCTCGCTTTCTCGCCGTCAGGTTCACCAGCCGACACCGCTGAGGCCGGCCCGGCGGGCACCGCGAACGGTGTCGCCGAGGGCGCTGGCCGTGGCGGCGGGGTCACCGTCGATGGCCAGCAGGCAACTGACGGGCAGCGCCGCGACCAGCGCCGCCGTAGCGGGCGGCGGGACGACCAGCCGCGCGGCGACGGCGGGGAGCAGCGGGACGGCCAGCGCGACGGCGGCCGCGACAACGGCCAGCGTGGCGGCCCGGCGATGGACCGCGGCGGCGATGACGACGACGGGTCGGGCCGGCGCCGCAACCGTGACCGGTTCCGCAACCGGAACCGGCGCCGCGAGCGTGGCAGCCCTGAGTCCGAGCCCGTGGTCACCGAGGACGACGTCCTCGTCCCGATCGCCGGCATCCTGGATGTTCTCGACAACTACGGGTTCATCCGCACGACCGGGTACCTGCCCGGCTCCAACGACGTCTACGTGTCGCTGTCCCAGGTGCGCCGGCACGGCCTGCGCAAGGGCGACGTGATCGAGGGTGCGGTCCGCCAGCCGCGCGACGGTGAGCGCCGGGAGAAGTTCAACGCGCTGGTCCGCCTGGACAAGATCAATGGCCTGGACCCGGAGCAGTCCCGCGGGCGCCCTGACTTCTCCAAGCTGGTGCCGCTCTACCCGCAGGACCGGCTCCGCCTGGAGACCGACGCCGGGGTGATGACCACCCGGATCATGGACCTGGTGAGCCCGATCGGCAAGGGCCAGCGCGGGCTCATCGTGTCGCCGCCCAAGGCGGGCAAGACGATGATCCTGCAGGCCATCGCGAACGCGATCACCAAGAACAACCCGGAGTGCCACCTCATGGTCGTCCTGGTGGACGAGCGGCCGGAGGAAGTCACCGACATGCAGCGGTCGGTCAAGGGCGAGGTCATCCACTCCACCTTCGACCGTCCCGCCGAGGACCACACCACCGTGGCCGAACTGGCCATCGAGCGGGCGAAGCGGCTGGTGGAGATGGGCCACGACGTGGTCGTGCTGCTGGACTCCATCACCCGGCTCGGCCGCGCGTACAACCTGGCGGCACCGGCCAGCGGCCGGATCATGTCCGGTGGTGTGGACTCCACCGCGCTCTACCCGCCGAAGCGCTTCTTCGGCGCCGCGCGCAACATCGAGCACGGCGGCTCACTGACCATCCTGGCTACCGCCCTCATCGAGACCGGGTCCCGCGCGGACGAGGTCATCTTCGAGGAGTTCAAGGGCACCGGCAACATGGAGTTGCGGTTGCGCCGCGAGCTCGCCGACAAGAGGATCTTCCCCGCGATCGACGTGGACGCCTCCGGCACCCGTAAGGAGGAGATCCTGATGACGCCGGAGGAACTGAAGATCGTCTGGCAGCTCCGCCGGGTGCTGCACGCCCTGGAGCCACAGCAGGCACTGGAGGTCCTCATGGAGCGGATGCGCGAGACCAAGAGCAACGCGGAGTTCCTGCTGCACGTCCAGAAGACCACGGTCGGTTCCTGAGGGGCCGGCCACCTGTGCCCGCCCCGGGCCGACGGGCACGGGGCGGGAATCACCAGGCCCTGGAGTACGTTGCAGCGTCTGGCACACTGGTAGCCACAACAGCGCGGTACCGGTTCACGCCGTGGCGGGCACAGTCCGCCCGCGGCGACCCGGCGACCGCCCGAGGCAGGAGTAATCACGTGAAGCCTGGTATTCACCCCGACTACGTGGTGACTGAGGTGACCTGTACCTGCGGGAACACCTTCACCACGCGCAGTACGGCGAAGAGCGGCGTCATCCACGCCGATATCTGCTCGAGCTGCCATCCGTTCTACACCGGCAAGCAGAAGATCCTCGACACCGGAGGCCGCGTGGCCAGGTTCGAGCGCCGGTTCGGCAAGAAGGCAGCGGGCACCAAGTAGCTTTCACCGATCACCGTGCCGGGACGGCATGGCCCCTGTTTTCGAAGATGGGCCATGCGGTCACGGCACGGTGATCTTGGGTTTTGGCGCCCGTCTGGCAGGCCGGGCGGACCCTGGCAGGCACGCGCGGCACGCTTGCGTGCGGCACTCTGCGCGCGGCATGGCGCCGCGTGCCCGGAATCGCCGGAGGAGGATAACCGTGTTCGACCGGCTCGGTGAGCTGGCGAAGGAACATGCGGATTTGGAGCGGACCCTCGCCGACTCTGCCGTGCACGCCGACCCCGAACGCGCCCGGGCACTGTCCAGGCGCTACGGGGAGATCACTCCCATCGTCGACGCTTACCACGAGTGGCAGCAGACCGTGGCCGATGAGGCCACCGCCCGTGAACTGGCCGCCGAGGACGCGTCTTTCGCCGCCGAGGCGGAGCAATTCGGCCGCCGCCGGACGGAACTCGAGGCCCGGCTGAACGATTTCCTGGTGCCGCGGGACACCAGCGACGGCAAGGACGTCATCCTCGAGGTCAAGGCCGGCGAGGGCGGCGAGGAATCCGCCCTGTTCGCCGGAGACCTGCTGCGCATGTACCTCAGGTACGCCGAGCGGCAGGGCTGGAAGACCGAGATCCTTGACTCCACCACGACCGGCCTGGGCGGCTACAAGGACGTCACCGTCGCGGTCAAGTCCGGGAGCCGGCGGGCTCCCGGGGATGGCGTCTGGTCACGGCTGAAATACGAAGGTGGCGTGCACCGGGTGCAACGGGTGCCGGTCACCGAGTCACAGGGGCGCATTCATACCTCGGCCGCTGGCGTCCTGGTCATGCCGGAAGCCGACCCGGTCGAGGTGACGATAGACCCCAGCGACCTGCGGGTGGACGTCTACCGCTCGTCGGGCCCTGGCGGGCAGAGCGTGAACACCACCGACTCGGCGGTGCGGATCACCCACCTGCCGACCGGCATCGTTGTCTCCTGCCAGAACGAGAAGAGCCAGCTGCAGAACAAGGAGCAGGCGCTGCGCATCCTGCGGGCGAGGCTGCTCGCCCAGGCGCAGGCGGACGCGGAGGCCCAGGCGGCGGCAGAGCGCCGCAGCCAGGTCAAGGCGGTGGACCGGTCGCAGCGGGTGCGCACCTACAACTTCCCGGAGAACCGCATCTCCGACCACCGGGTCGGCTACAAGGCATATAACCTCGATCACGTCATCGACGGGGACCTGGACGCAGTGATCGGCGCGCTGATCGAGGCGGACCGGTCGGGGCGGGCGGCAACGGCTAATGGCGGCTGAGCCGATCCCGCACCCGGCCGCGCCGCGGTTCCTGCTTGGGGCTGCGCGGCTGTTCCTGATCGCGGCTGCGCCGCGGGGGCGGGATCCGCGGGGCACCGGATGAGCTTGCTGCTCGACGAAATCGCCGTGGCGTCGGCCAGGCTGGCCGAGGCCGGCGTGGACTCGCCGCGAGCCGATGCGGAGCAGATCGCGGCGCATGTGCACGGGGTTCGCCGCACCGAGTTGCACCGGGTGCCGGACGCGGACTTCGACCCCCGGTTCTGGAACGAGATCGCGCGCCGCGAGGCGCGGGAGCCGCTGCAGCACATCACCGGGCACGCGTATTTCCGCTACCTGGATCTGGAAGTCGGTCCGGGCGTCTTCGTGCCCCGGCCGGAGACCGAGGTCATGACCGGCTGGGCGATCGACCGGCTCCGGGAGATGGACGTGACCGAGCCGGTGGTGGCCGACCTGGGCACCGGTTCCGGGGCGATCGCGCTGGCCATTGCGCAGGAGGTGCCCCGTTCCCGGGTGCACGCGGTGGAGGTGGATCCGCTGGCCATCCAGTGGGCACGGCGCAACATCGGGCATTGCGCCGCGGCCGCCCCGCACACCGCCGGCCGGGTGCGGCTGCACACCGAGAACTTCGCCACCGCCCTCGGCTTCCTCGACGGTTCGGTGGACCTGGTGATCAGCAATCCGCCCTACATCCCCTGGGGTGCCTCGGTGCCGCCGGAGGTGGGCGAGTACGACCCGGCGACCGCGCTGTGGGGCGGCACCGATGGCCTCGACGCGGTCCGGGTCGTCGAGCAGGCCGCCCGCAGGCTGCTGCGTCCTGGCGGGCTGGTCGCGGTGGAGCACGGTGCGCCCCAGGGCGCGGCCGTGTACTGGGTCTTCGCCGAGGAACGGGGCTGGCGTGACCCGCGCAACCATAAGGACCTGGCTGGCCGCGACCGCTTCGTGACCGCCGCCTGGCCGGGCCAGCCAGACGGGGAGAGCGCCGGCCGCGCCAGCGGAGGCGCCTACCGGGCCGGCGGGGGTGCACACGCTGGCGGAGGTGCCTACCGGGCCGCCGGAGGTGGGAGGATGAACGCCCATGAGCACACGGTTTGACTGCGCGGACCCGGCGCAGCGCGCCAAGGGGCTCGCCGAAGCGGAGGCGGCGCTCCGCCGTGGTGAACTCGTCGTGCTGCCAACCGACACCGTGTACGGCGTGGCGGCCGAGGCCTTTGATCCCGTCGCGGTGGACAGCCTGCTCAGGGCCACGGGCCGGAGCCGGGAGATGCCGCCGTCAGTGCTCGTCGGGACAGTCCGCGCAGCGACCGCCCTGGTGGCCGACCTCGGTGAGGCCGGCCAGGACCTGATCGACGAATTCTGGCCGGGCGGGCTGACCGTGGTCTGCCGGTCCAGCCCCACCCTGGTCTGGGATCTGGGTGAGACCAAGGGCACTGTCGCGATCCGGATGCCGTTGCACCCGGTCGCGCTCGACCTGCTCAAGCAGGCCGGCCCGCTGGCCGTGACCAGCGCCATGCGTGCTGGCGCACCGTCCATGCCGGTCAGCGCCGCCGAGGCCGAGGCGCAACTGGGCGATGCGGTGGCGGTGTACCTGGACGGCGGGCCCTGCCCGGGGAACGTGCCATCCACGATCATCGACCTCACCGGCACGATTCCGCGCCTGCTCCGCGCGGGGGTGATCCCTGTCCAGCGCCTCCGTGACGTGGTTCCGCTGGCCGTCCTCGACGAGGCGGTCGCTGACGCGGGCAGCGCCTCCGTGACCGGGGAAGAAGTGACCGGCGCCGAAGCGGCCGGCGACGATGGGCCGGCTGGCGGCGTCGCGGACGGCGAAGGCGATGCCGCCGGGTACGCTGGTGCTGCAGAGGTACCCGGCCCCAGCCCCGACGATGCGGCGGCTGGCGAAAGTCCCGCTGGCGGGAGCCGGACCGGTACGCAGTCCCCGGAGTGAGTGCGGCCGGGAGGCGGGCGGCATTGCAGTCCGCCCGCCGACTGGTGCTCTAGAGTTGGCCACTAATGGATGCGGCAACCGAACGGGCCAGGTGAGCCTGGATGCGTGAGTACGGTCTCACGGTGCTGGTGGCCGCCGCTGTCACCTATCTGCTGACCCCGCTGGTACGCCGGTTCGCGATCATGGTGGGGGCCAGGCACGCGGCCCGGGACAGGGATGTCCATGTCGAGCCCACTCCGCTGCTCGGCGGGTTCGCGATCTACGGCGGCCTCGCCGCCGGGCTGCTGGTCGCCTCCCGCCTCTCCCATCTGAGCAGCGTTTTCGCGGGCACCCGGGTGGCCAGCGGGCTGCTGCTGGCCGGCGCGGTGGTCGTGCTCATGGGTTTCGTGGACGACCGCTGGGGGATGGGCGCCATCACGAAGCTGGCCGGCCAGGTGGCCGCGGGCGTCATCCTCGTCTGGAGCGACGCGGTGGTGGCCTGGCTGCCCTTGCCTGGGGGCGGCACGCTGTCGCTGACCTCCGATCAGCAGACCGCGCTGACCATCCTGGTCGTGGTGGTGACCATCAACGCGGTCAACTTCATCGACGGGCTGGACGGGCTGGCGACCGGGATCGTCGGGATCGGCGCGGCGGCCTTCTTCGTCTTCTACTACACGCTCACCAAGCGGCTGGGGTTGGACGATCAGACCGACCCGGCGCTGGCCTCCGCCGTGCTCGCCGGGGTGTGCCTGGGCTTCCTGCCGCACAACTTCTACCCCGCGCGAATCTTCATGGGAGACACCGGGGCAATGCTGCTGGGGCTGCTGCTCGCCTATGCGCCCATCTCCAGCCTCGCCTCGCTCGATCCCAGCACGCTGACCAGCCGGTCCGCCTACAGCAGTGGCACCGTCAACCGGTTCCCGGAAGTCCTGCCGCTGCTGCTGCCCGCCGCCATCCTGCTGATCCCGTACGCGGACCTGCTGCTCGCCGTGGTGCGGCGTACCCGGGCCGGGCAATCGCCGTTCGCTGCCGACAAGAAGCACCTGCATCACCGCCTGCTCGGCATCGGGCACTCGCACCGGGCCAGCGTCTTGATCATGTACCTGTGGGCGGCGCTGTTCGCCGGCACGGTCGTGCTGTTGTCGATCATGCGGACCAAACTGCTGGTGCTGGCCATCGTGACGGTGGCCGGGGTGCTCGTCCTGCTGCTGGCGTCGATGCCCCGGCTGCGGCCGTGGGCCCGCCGCGGTTCGCTGCGGATTGCTCCCACGGTCCTGATGCCCGGTACCGAGGGCGCTCCGGCGGCGGCAGTCCCGGACGACCGCCGGGCCGGGGCTGCGGCCAGCGGGCGGGCCGGCCGAGGGCGGCCCAGCGCACGAACTGAACTGGGGCGGGCCAGCGGATACGCGGCCAGTGGCCGAGGTGTCAATGGCCAAGGGGCCACCGGATACGGGGTCGGCGGGCAGGGTGCTGCCGGGCATGGTGCCGGCGGCCAGGGTCCCGGCCACGGGGTCGGTGGCCAGGAGCCCGGCGAATACGGCATCGCCGACCGCGGCGCTGGCGCGCTCGGCTGGCCGGCTGTGGCCGGGCCCGCGGTTGGCGATGATGGCTGGCCGGCTGTGGCCGGGCCCGTAGTCGGCGACGATGACTGGCCAGCCAGGCCGGGCCCGCGGCAGAACGGCGGGGATCATGATCCGCAGCATGGCCCAGGAGGTCCGGCCCGCCCGGCCGGCCCCCGCGGGCGGGACTCGCCCGCGCTTCCCCGCCGTCCCCGATAGCCCCGCCCCGCCGCCCCCGATGCCCGTCGCCCGAGTAGGCTGCGCTAGGCGGTTTTGGCCCGGTTCAGTGCCACATGTGCCGCAATAGGAACTCACGTAACGTTCGTCACACAGAGGGGCCTGGTAAAGCTACCGTCAAGGAGCTTGTGATATCTTTCACGAGCAGTCACTCGAGGACGAGTGAGGGGCCCGTGATAGGTTTCGCTCACCCGGCGGCGCGCGAGTTCCGCCTCGGCGGCACCCAGGCTCCTGGCCGGTGCCGTGTGGGAGGCGGACCGGTGCATCCCCGAGTCAAGTGTCCTCCTGTTGAGCCCTCCGGAGCCACCTAAGATGCTGGCAAGCTACGGCCCGATCGCCCGGCGTTCCGCCGCGATCACGGCTGGTGCTGCGGCGATCATGGTCGCGCTGAGCGCGGTGCTGGGCGGGACCAAGGGACTGCTGGGAAGCGTGCTCGGCGTCGCACTGGTCGCCGTTTTCTTCGCGATCAGCATCACCGCGGTGAACCGCGCCGCCAAGGTCAGCCCGCAGGCCATGATGGTGACCGCGCTGACCACCTACCTCGTCAAGATCGTGGTCCTGGTGATCCTGGTTTCCAGGTTCGGCAACACGACCGTCTTCAACGGGCGGCTGTTCGGCCTCACGGCCATCGTCTGCGTTCTTGTCTGGAGTGGCGCCCAGGTCCTCTGGTCGATGCGGCTGAAGGTCCTATACGTGGAACCGGACGGGGAACGGTGACGCGTGGCGCCCCTTACGCTCCCGGACGGCGGATCGCGGCCCGCGGATCAGGCCGCCCTCGGCACCCTGCGCGATGACCGTGCGTGGCATGACCGGCAGCGGATCCACCCGGCCCGACCCCGAACCGGACGGGCAGCGGCGCGGCGCCCCGGTCCAGGAGAACGCCGGCTGGACCATCTTCAGCTACCTGATCGCCGGCATGGTGGCCTACGGCTTGATCGGCTGGCTGGTGGCCACGGTGACGCATATACCCGTGCTCTTGCCGGTGGGTGCGCTCGTCGGGCTGGTGCTGGCCATCGTCGGGGTCGTCTGGAAGTACGGCAGGCCCTGATCGGTAATCTGCGTGCGGAGCGTGCTGGCCAGTGCGCCACCACCCGCCCCCTAGGACATGCCGCCGGGCCGCTGGCAGGCGCGCCAAGGATGCGCGTCGCGCCGGCTGGCAGCGCGCGCTCGAGTAAAGCCAGAGGAGACCGTCTTGGCTGGTGACATCGTGGCGTTTGCCGCGAGCAAGTGCACTGTGGAGAACAGCCACATCTTCTCCTCCTCGCATTGCGGCTACCCGGCGCCCGGCTATCCGAGCAGCTTTCTTTTCACGCCGTTCTTCACGGTCGGCGGGCAGGCCTTCACCAAGCCGATGTTGCTGGCCCTGGTCAGCATGGTGGTTGTGGTGGCGTTCTTCTGGGCCGCGTTCGCCAAGCCGAAGCTGGTGCCGCGGGGCGCGCAGAACCTCGGCGAACTCGGGATCGGTTTCGTCCGGGATCAGATCCTGCGGCCGATGATGGGCAAGCGGGGCGACAGTTTCCTGCCGTTCCTGGTCTCGCTGTTCTTCTTCATCTGGGTGATGAACCTGATGGAGATCATCCCGGTCGCCCAGTACCCGGCGATGGCTCAGATCGCTTTTCCCGCCGCGCTGATGCTGATGGTCTATGGCACGTACACCTACCTGGGCATCAAGCACCAGGGCCTGGGTGGCTACTTCAAGAACATGATCCCGACGGGCGTGCCGCCCGGCATCCTGGTCATCCTGGCGCCGGTTGAAATTCTGCAGTACATCATCGTCCGGCCGTTCACCCTGGCTGTCCGGCTGTTCGCGAACATGTTCGCCGGGCACATCCTGCTGCTGGTTTTCACCATCGCCACCTGGTACACGCTCAGCCTGAGCATCGGCCTGCTGTACAGCGCCACCTCGTTCGTCCTCACCATCGTGCTGACGGCGTTCGAAATGCTGATCCAGGCGCTGCAGGCCTATATCTTCACGATCCTGACCGCCCAGTACATTGGCGGCTCACTGGAAGCGGGGCACTGAAGTGCCTCGCGACCGCGCTCGACGGCTGAGGACGCCATCCGGCGGAGATACCTCTCGCCCAATGAACCGCCGGGGAGAATCCGCCGGCACGATCGCAAAGGAAAGCACACATGCTTGACGTCACCCACCTTGCCGCCGCAACCTCTCAGGTCCTCAGCATCAACATCGGGGCGGTGGCCTACGGTCTGGCGGCCATCGGCCCGGGTATCGGCATCGGCCTGATCTTCGGCCATGGTGTCGAGGCCATGGCCCGGCAGCCGGAGGCGCGTGGGCTGATCCAGTCCAACATGTACATCGGCTTCGCGCTGACCGAGGCGCTCGCGCTCATCGGCATCGTGATCCCCTTCATCTTCCACTACTGACCCCCGGTGATGGAGAGGAAACAGTGATGTCCGCCAGGAAGGAAGCCGGACCGTGAAGTATCTCGCCGCGACGCCGGTCGTACCCCCCGCGAACCCGCTCTTGCCCGAATGGCCCGAGCTGGTCATCGGGGCGATCGCCTTCCTCATCGTGTTCGCCCTGCTGGCCAAGGTGCTGCTGCCGCGGATCCAGAAGACCCTCGAGGAGCGGACGGACGCCATCGAGGGCGGCCTGCAGCGGGCTGAGGAGACGCAGGCCGAGGCGGAGCGGGTGCTCGAGCAGTACCGGCAGCAGCTCGCCGAGGCCCGGCACGAGGCTGCCCGGCTCCGCCAGGAGGCCACCGAGCAGGGTGCCCAGATCATCGCGGAGATGCGCGAGCAGGGTGAGGCGGAACGGCAGCGCCTGGTCGCCGCGGCGCACGCGCAGATCGATGCCGACCGGCAGCAGGCCATCAACTCGCTGCGCAGCGAGGTCGGCACCATGGCCGTCGAACTGGCCAGCCGGGTCGTCGGCGAATCCCTCGACAACGAGGCGCGCCAGCGGCGCATCGTGGAGCGGTTCCTGGAGGACCTGGAGCGCGAGTCCGCCGGGGGGACCGAGCATGCGCGGCGCTAGCCGGGCGTCCCTCGCTCAGGCCAGGGAACGGCTGTCCACCTCGGTGGCCCAGCCCGGCGTGGCCGCCACCGTGGCGGACGAGTTGTTCGCCTGCGTCGCGCTGCTGGATGCCGAGCCGTCGCTGCGCCGTGCGCTGACCGACACCACCCGCCCGGTAGCCGCCCGCGCCGGGCTGGTCCGCACCCTGCTCGAGGGCAAGGTCGGCCGTGCCACGCTGCAGCTTGTCGGGGGCCTGGCCGCGGCGCGCTGGTCAGCCACGGCCGACCTGGCCACCGCCACCGAGCAGCTCGCCGTGCTGGCCAGCGCGGCGGCCGCCGACGAAGCTGGCGAGCTGGACAACCTGGAGGATGACCTGTTCCGGTTCGGGCGCGTGGTCGGCACTTCGCCGGAGCTGCGTGCCGCGCTGTCCAACCCGCTGGCGCCGGGTGAGCTCAAGCGCAGGCTGCTGGACGACTTGCTGGCCAGGAAGGTGACCCCATCGGCGCTGCGCCTGATCACCGCGGCGGCTGTGCATCCCAGAGGACGTAGCCTGGATACCAGCCTGGCAGAATACGCGCGCCTGGTGGCTGACTGGCGGAAGCGCCTGATCGCGGTAGTCCGCGTCGCGGTTCCGCTCAGCGAGAGCGAGCGGCAGCGTCTTGCCGTGGCGCTCTCCGCCGCTTTCGGTCAAGGTATTCACCTGGACGTCATGATCGATCCCGGTGTGCTGGGTGGGATATCCGTCCGCATCGGGGATGAATTCATTGACGGGAGCGTAGCCAGCCGGCTCGCAGCGCTGCGCCGGCGCCTGGCGGCCTGAGAACCAGCGCCACCGGCGAGAGCGCCGGGCAAGCTGCCGGGTCACCAGCCCGGCACCCAACAGACCATCTCAGTCGGACTACAGAGAGATACAGGACATGGCGGAGCTGACAATCCGGCCCGAAGAGATCCGGGACGCGCTCGCGAGCTTCGTCCAGGCGTATGAGCCGGACGGGGCCTCCAGGGAAGAGGTCGGCGTCGTCGCAGAGTGCGGCGATGGCATCGCGCGGGTCGAGGGACTTCCCTCGGCGATGGCGAGCGAGCTGCTGGAATTCCCTGGCGGGATCCGTGGCCTCGCGCTCAACCTCGATGAGCGCGAGATCGGCGTGGTCATCCTCGGTGACTTCAGCAAGATCGATGAGGGCCAGCAGGTCCGCCGGACCGGCGAGATCCTCTCGGTTCCCGTCGGCGACGGCTTCCTCGGCCGGGTCGTGGACCCGTTGGGCGTTCCGCTCGACGGCAAGGGCGACATCGAGGAAACCGAGTTGCGGCAGCTCGAGGTGCAGGCCCCATCGGTGGTCCAGCGCAGCAAGGTGAACGAGCCGCTGCAGACCGGGATCAAGGCGATCGACGCGATCACCCCGATCGGGCGGGGCCAGCGTGAGCTGATCATCGGCGACCGGCAGACCGGCAAGACGGCCATCGCCATCGACTCCATCATCAACCAGCGGTCCAACTGGGAGTCCGGTGACCCGGCCCGCCAGGTCAAGTGCATCTATGTGGCCATCGGGCAGAAGGGCTCCACCACCGCACAGGTGAAGCAGGCGCTGGAGGACGCGGGCGCCATGGACTACACGACGATCGTGGCCTCACCCGCGTCCGACCCGTCCGGCTACAAGTACATCGCGCCCTACACCGGGTCAGCCATCGGCCAGCACTGGATGTACCAGGGCCAGCATGTGCTGATCATCTTCGACGACCTGTCCAAGCAGGCGGAGGCGTACCGCACGATCTCGCTGCTGCTGCGCCGCCCGCCGGGCCGTGAGGCGTACCCCGGTGACGTCTTCTACCTGCACTCACGGCTGCTGGAGCGCTGCGCGAAGCTGTCCAAGGACATGGGCGGCGGGTCCCTGACCGGGCTGCCGATCGTGGAGACCAAGGGCAACGACATCTCGGCGTACATCCCGACCAACGTCATCTCGATCACTGACGGGCAGATCTTCCTGGAGACCGACCTGTTCAACTCGGGCGTCCGCCCGGCCATCAACGTCGGCCGCTCGGTCTCCCGGGTGGGCGGCGACGCGCAGATCAAGGCGATGAAGAAGGTCGCGGGCGGGCTGAAGCTGGCCCTGTCCCAGTACCGTGACCTGGAGGCTTTCGCCGCGTTCGCCTCCGACCTGGATGCCGCCTCGCGCGCTCAGCTGGACCGTGGCGCGCGCCTGGTCGAACTGCTCAAGCAGGGCCAGTACAGCCCCTTCCCGGTGGAACGCCAGGTCGTGTCGATCTGGATGGGCAACGAGGGCTACCTCGATGACGTCCCGGTCGATGACGTGGGCCGCTTCGAGCGGGATTTCCTCGACTTCGTGCAGCGTGAGCACGGCGGGATCTACGACTCGATCAGGGAGACCCGTGAGCTGTCCGACGACACCGCCAGCGGGCTGAAGGACGCGGTGCAGCAGTTCCGGCGGAACTTCGAGATCAGTGGCGGCGGGCTGCTGGTGGAGGAGGAGCCTGCCGAGCCGGCCAAGGAAGAGGAAATCGGCCGCGAGAAGGTGTCCAGGTACGTCCAGCCGGCCCAGCAGAGTCCGGGCCGGCAGAGCTAAGGCGGGAAGACCCAGTATGGGAGCACAGCTTCGCGCGGTCAGGCAGCGGATCCGGGGAGTCCAGTCCATTGCCCAGATCACTCGCGCCCAGGAGCTGATCGCTGCGTCACGGATCATCAAGGCTCAGCAACGGGTCCGGGACGCGGGGCCCTACGCACGGGAAATCACCGAGGCCGTGGAAGCAGTGGTCAGCCGGTCGGCGCACATCGACCATCCGCTCGTCCGCGAGCCCGAGCAGCCGCGGCGGGCCGCGATCCTCATCCTGACCAGCGACCGGGGCTTCTGCGGCGGGTACAACTCGAACGTCCTGCGTGAGGCGCAGCGGCTGCGGGCGCTGCTCAGCGAGCGCGGTGTCGAGCCGGTCAGCTACGTGTCCGGGGCGAAGGGCATTATCTGGCACCGGTTCCGCGGGCGGGAGACCGCCAGGGAGTGGAGCGGCTTTTCCGAGACTCCCCGGCACGACAACGCGCGGCAGATCACCGAAACACTGTTCGATGCGTTCAGCCGCCCGGCCGCCGACGGCGGGGTGGACGAGATCCATATCGTCTACACCGAGTTCGTGTCCATGCTGACCCAGAACGCGGTGATGCGGCGCATTATCCCGCTGGTCATCGAGGAGACGACGGAGCAGCCACCCCGCGGCCCGTTGCCGCTGTATGAATTCGAGCCCTCGCCGCAAGCGGTGCTGGACGCTTTGCTGCCCTGGTATGTGGAGAGCAGGATCTACCAGGCGCTGCTGGAAGCGGCTGCCGCGGAGATCGCCGCCCGCCGCCGGGCGATGAAGTCGGCCACCGACAACGCCAACGAACTGCTCGAGCAGTTCACCCGCGAGGCCAACAAGGCACGCCAGGCCGAGATCACCCAGGAAATCAGCGAGATCGTCGGTGGCGCGGACGCGCTGGCCGAGACTGTCGCAGGGAAAGAGTGAGTGCCATCATGACCGCAACCGTCGAGAACGCCGCCTCCAGCGGCGAAGCAGCCACCGGCAAGCAGGCCGGACGAGTCGCGCGGGTCATCGGCCCCGTGGTGGACGTGGAGTTCGCCGCCGAAAGCGACATGCCTGACATCTATAACGCGCTGCATGTCGATGTGAAGCTAGGCGGTCAAGAGCGGACCCTCACCCTCGAGGTGGCCCAGCACCTGGGTGACAACACGGCCCGGGCCATCTCCATGCAGCCGACCGACGGCCTGGTGCGCGGCGCCACCGTCACCGACACCGGCGGCCCGATCACGGTGCCGGTGGGCGAGGTCACCAAGGGCCACGTGTTCAACGTGCTGGGCGAGACGCTGGACGTGCCCACGGCGTCCCTCGAGGTGACCGAGCGCTGGTCGATTCACCGTGATCCGCCTCGTTTCGACCAGCTGGAGCCGAGGACCGAGATCCTGGAGACCGGCATCAAGGTCCTCGACCTCCTCACCCCCTATGTCAAAGGCGGCAAGATCGGCCTGTTCGGCGGCGCTGGCGTCGGCAAGACGGTGCTCATCCAGGAGATGATCACCCGGGTGGCGAAGAACTTCGGTGGTGTCTCGGTGTTCGCCGGGGTGGGCGAGCGCACCCGGGAGGGCAACGACCTGTTCGTCGAGATGACCGAGTCGAACGTCATCAAGGACACGGCGCTCGTCTTCGGCCAGATGGACGAGCCGCCGGGCACCCGGCTGCGGGTCGGGCTCGCCGCACTGACCATGGCCGAGTACTTCCGCGATGTGCAGGGCCAGGACGTGCTGCTGTTCATCGACAACATCTTCCGGTTCACCCAGGCGGGCTCGGAGGTATCCACGCTGCTCGGCCGGATGCCGTCGGCGGTGGGCTACCAGCCCACCCTGGCCGACGAGATGGGCCAGCTGCAGGAGCGGATCACCTCCACCCGCGGCCACTCGATCACCTCCATGCAGGCCATCTACGTGCCCGCGGACGACATCACCGACCCCGCGCCGCACACCACCTTCGCCCACCTGGACGCGACCACCGTGCTGTCCCGGGCGATCACCGAGAAGGGCATCTTCCCGGCGGTGGACCCGCTCGACTCCACCTCCCGGATCGTGGACCCCAAGTACATCGGCCAGGAGCACTACGACGTGGCCAGGGAGGTGCAGCGGATCCTGCAGCGGTACAAGGAACTGCAGGACATCATCGCCCTGCTCGGCATCGACGAGCTGTCGGAAGAGGACCAGGTCACCGTCAAGCGGGCGCGGCGCATCGAGCGGTTCCTGTCCCACCCGATGTTCGTGGCCGAGCAGTTCACCGGGCTGCCGGGGGTTTTCGTGTCGCTGGAGGAGACCATCGCCTCGTTCAAGGCGCTCACCGAAGGCAAGTACGACAACTTCCCGGAGCAGGCGTTCTTCATGTGCGGTGGCATCGAGGACGTGGAGAAGAAGGCCAAGGAACTGGAGCGCCAGTGAGCGTAGCGAACAGGACAAGGCAGTGAGCGACGCGGGCGAGGCAGCGAACAGGGAGAACCGGTGACACTGCGGGTAGCACTGGTCGTGCCGGACGGCGAGATCTGGTCCGGGAACGCCCGCATGGTCATCACCAAGACGCTCGACGGCGACCTCGGGGTACTGAGCGCCCATCCGTCCGTGCTCGGCATCCTGGCCGAAGGCAGCGTCGTCCGGATCCTCGATGCGGAGGACAGCTCGTCCGGCGCGCAGGCCGGCCCGGAAGTGCGGGCCGCCGTGAGCAGCGGGTTCCTGGCCGTCAACGACGACCGGGTATCCATCCTGGCCCGGCAGGCCGAGCTCGGCAGCCGGGTGGACCGCGCCGCGGTCCGGGCAGAACTCGACGCCGCGCTTGACGAGGCCAGCGGTACGCCGGGCGAGGCGGAATCACCCGGGATCAAGTACTCTCGGGCCCGCCTGCGGGCTGCGGGCGACGGGTCCTGACGAGGGCCAGCGAACAGGCCCGGGGTGAGCGGAGCGCTGGCTTTCGACGCGGCCTGGCTCTTCGCTGGCTTCCTGCTCCTCGCGCTGCTTGTCGCGGCCGGCATCACGCTGCGCAGGTACCTGCTGGAGCGTGGCGGCGGCACCGTGGACTGCGGGCTGCGCGAACCCGATGGCAGCTGGCGGCTCGGGGTGGCCGCCTACCAGCCGGATCAGTTGTGCTGGTACCACGTTTTCGGATTCCTGCTGCGGCCCGGCAGGGTCTTCAACCGGCGGACGCTGACGGTGCTCTCCCGGCGCGCCCCGGATTCGGCTGAAGCGGCCAGCCTGGGGGAGGGGACCACCGTGGTGCGCTGCCGGGTGGCCGAGGGCGACGGCACCGTGGAACTCGCGATGGGTGAGGCGGCCTTCACCGGCTTCCTGGCCTGGCTTGAGGCCGCGCCGCCCGGCTCGCCTGGTTCGTACCTGGGTCAGGCCAGTTAGGCCGGTTCCGGGCCGCTCAGCGCTCCCCACCGGGTTTCCAGAGCACATCGCCTCGCTGCCCGTTGGCCTGCCGCGCGAGGATGAACAGCAGGTCGGACAGCCGGTTCAGGTACTGCGCGGTCAGCGGGTTCATCGAGTCACCGGATACTTCCAGTGCGGCCCATGTGCTGCGCTCCGCCCGGCGGACGATGGTCCGCGCCATGTGCAGCAGGGCGGCTCCCGGTGTCCCGCCAGGCAGGATGAAGCTGCGCAGCACCGGCAGGCCCGCATTGTGCTCGTCACACGCCTGCTCGAGAGCGGCAACGTAGTCCGCCCCGATCCGCAGCGGGGGATACGGCGGGTTCTCCGCCACGGGGTTGCACAGGTCGGCACCGACATCGAAAAGCTCGTTCTGCACGCGGGCGAGCAGCGCTGCCATGTCGTCCGGCAGCCCGCCCAGGGCGAGCGCCATCCCGATCGCGCAGTTCGCCTCGTCCACGTCCGCGTAGGCGGCCAGCCGGGGGTCTGTTTTCGGCACCCGGCTGGTATCGCCGAGTGCTGTGCTGCCGTCGTCGCCGGTGCGGGTGTAGATGCGGGAGAGCACGACGGGCTGCTCCCTGCGGTCACGTGCCATGGGCTCCACGGTAGCGGCCCCGCCTTTCGCTTGCTGCCGGGGGAACCAGACGCCCGGGCGGCTGCTCCCAGAGCGCGCTCGGGCGGCTGCAACTACATGGGCGTGACGTTCATGCAGACCCCACTTCATGGGCGTCACGCCCATGCAGTTGAGATGACTCCGCCGCCGAGGGCGGCGGCTCCCCGGCTTCCGCTGGAGGCGGCTGCCGAGATGACTGGCGGGCTGATGATCAATGTCCTGACCTTGGGGTATTCACATAGCGACCACAATGTGGCATCGTATAAGAACCAAGAGTAATCAAGCTGCGGTTTGACGGCCGCACCAAGCACACGGTCACCGCCTCTGGTGCCTGGCGGATCTCGGGGGCCCGCCAGAGCCCGCGGTGGCTCTGGGAGAGCGCGCTCCCGGCCGGATTCCGGCCGGGAGCGCGCTCGGCTTGTGCCCCGGAGGCTGGCCAGCCTCCGGGCAGGGTCCCTGGCGGGTGCGGCACGGCTCCTGGCGTGGCGGCAGGGCCAATGGCGTGGCGGCAGGGCCAATGGCGTGATGGCTCAGGTCCCCGCGAGTAGGGTGTCGCATAGTCCCCGAATCGTGGTCGTGAGGTTGCCGTGTACGACTATGTCATCGTCGGTGCCGGTAGCGCCGGATGCGTCCTTGCCTCACGCCTCACCGAGGATCCCGGGACGCGGGTCCTGCTGCTGGAGGCGGGCCCGCCGGACGACGCGGATGAGATACAGATCCCGGCCGCGCTGAACCTGCTCTTCCAGAGCCAGTACGACTGGGACTTCCACACTGTGCCGCAGGAACGTGCTGGCAGCAGGTCCGTCTACTGGCCGCGGGGGCGCACCCTCGGCGGCTCCTCGTCCATCAACGCCATGATCTATGTCCGGGGCAACCGGCTCGATTACGACACCTGGCGCGATGATTACGGCTGCGCGGGCTGGGGTTTCGCGGACATATTGCCTTATTTCCTCCGGGCCGAGGACAACTCCCGGGGGTCGTCCGCCTATCACGGCGTCGCAGGCCCGCTGAGCGTGCAGGACCTCAAGCATAAATCCCCGCTGACCAGGGCCTTCGTGGCCGCCTCCCAGGAGTGCGGGCTGCCCGCCAACCAGGACTTCAACGGTCCGGCCCAGGACGGCACCGGTTTCTACCAGGTCACCCAGCGCGAGGGAAGGCGCTGGTCAGCCGCTGACGCCTACCTCCGCCCCGCCATGTCGCGGCCCAACCTCACCGTGCACACCGACGCCCTGGTGACCGGGATCATCATCGAGGCTGGCCGGGCGTCCGGCGTCCGGTACCTGCGGCGTGGCATGGAAGAGGTGGCCCGGGCCGACGGTGAGGTCATCCTGTCCGCCGGGGCCATCGGCAGCCCGCATCTGCTCCTGCTGTCCGGCGTCGGCCCCGCCGAGCAGCTGATCGAGCACGGCATCCGGGTGGTGGCGGACAGCCCCGGGGTCGGCGCGAACCTCTCCGACCACCCGGTGGTCACCGCCAGCTGGCACACCCCGCGGACCACGGGCCTGTGGGAGCAGTCCGGCCCGGCGAACCTGGGCCGCTGGAAGTACCTCCGCTCCGGTCCGCTGACCTCCAACATCGCTGAGGCGGGCGGGTTCACCCGGACGCTGCCCTCGCTGCCAGCGCCCGACCTGCAGTGGCATGTGCTGCCGGTGCCCTTCCAGCGCAACGGGCTCGCCGACCCGGCCACCCGGGCCATCTCCATCCTGGTCACCCTGGTCGCCGTGGGCAGCCGCGGGGTGGTCCGGCTGCGCACCGCCGATCCCCGGCACAAGCCGGCCATTGACCCCGGGTACCTCTACGACAGCGCGGACATGGAGCCGCTGGTGAGCGGGCTGCGGATGGCGCGTGAATTCGCCGCCGCCGGGCCGATGGCCAAGCTCTGCACGGTGGAACTGGCGCCCGGCCCTGGCGTGCGCACCGATGAGGAGCTGCGCGAGTTCGTCCGGCAGGATCTCGGCACGCTGTACCACCCCGTCGGCACCTGCGCGATGGGTGGCGCCTCCCGGCTGGCGGCGAGCAGGCTGACCAGCGTGGTCGACCCGGAACTTCGCGTCCGGGGGATCGAGGGGCTGCGGGTGGTGGATGCCTCGGTCATGCCGGTGGTCCCGCGCGGCAACACGAACGCCCCGGTCATCGCGATCGCGGAGCGCGCGGCTGACCTGATCTGCGGCCGGGCGCCGCTTGCCGCGATGGATCCCGTGCTCACGCCTGAGCCGGACGCCGTCGCCCGGCGCTGAGCGGCCCCGGCCAGCCCCGGCCCGCCCGGCCCGGGCTCAGCGGTAGCGCTTGCCGTGCACCAGGGTGACCAGCCGCAGCACCCGGTGCATGTCCTTATCGGTGCGCCGGAGCGAGGTGAGATCCGCCAGCGGGCGCATCCGCTGCCGGGTGATCGCCTTGGCCCGGGAGAACTCGCGCAGGCCGTCCTCGCCGTGGATCCGGCCGAAGCCGGAATCGCCGCTGCCGCCGAACGGGAGGGCTGGCACGCTGGCGAACGTCACCACGGAGTTGATCGACGTCATCCCGCTGCGCAGCGCGCGTGCCGCGTCCACCGCCCGCTTGGAGTTCTTGCTGAACACGGCGGAGCCGAGGGCGTAGCTGCTGGCGTTCGCCAGGCGCACGGCCTCTTCCAGGTCTGCGACACGGGTCACGGTCAGCGTGGGCCCGAAGGTCTCCTCGGAGACCGCCCTGCTCTCCTCCGGCACATCGGCCAGGATCACCGGCCCCACATACGGCCTGCGGATGCTGGCCAGGCCGCCGACGACCGGGCGGCCGCCCCTGGCGAGCGCGTCGGCGATGTGCCGCTCGATGACCTCGACCTGGTCCGGCAGGGTCATCGGGCCGTAGTCGGCCTCGCGGTCGTCGCCCGGCCGTACCGCGGCCACGCGCTCGGCGAGCTTCTCCAGGAAGGTGTGGTAGACCTCGTCCACCACGTACACGCGCTCGACTCCGACGCAGGTTTGCCCCGCGTTGGACAGCGCGCCCCAGGCGGCCGCGTCAGCGGCAGCGTCCAGGTCGGCGTCAGCCCCGACGAGGAACGCGTCCTTGCCGCCGCACTCGGCCACCAGCGGAGTCAGGTTCTCCGCGCACGCGGCCATGACCTTCCTGGCCGTGGCGGCTGAGCCGGTGAAGGCGATCTTGTTGACCGCGCTCAGCGCCAGCGCCTGGCCGGTCTCGCCGCCGCCGGTCACCATCTGCAGCACCGGCTGCTCGGGCACCACCTCGCGCAGCGAGCTGACCAGCCAGCCGCCGACCGCGGGCGTGAGCTCGCTCGGCTTGAGCACCACCGCGTTGCCCGCGGCCAGCGCGTAGGCGATGGAGCCCAGCGGGGTGAACACCGGGTAGTTCCACGGCCCGATCACGCCGACCACGCCGAGCGGCTGGTATTCCAGCATTGAGGCCTGGTTGATGGCGATCAGCCCGCTCCGGACCCGGCGCGGGCCGAGCACCTTGCCCGCGTTCTTGGCCGCCCAGTCGATGTGCACGATCGCCAGCAGGATTTCCAGCTGCGCGTCGGCCAGGGGCTTTCCGGTCTCATTGTGGACGAGTTCCGCGAGGCGGGCCATGTACCGGGTGATGTGCGATTTCCAGGCCAGCAGCCTGGTCCGGCGCTGCCCGTGGCCCAGGCCCGCCCACCAGGTGGCGGCCTGGCCGGCCCGCTCGACGACCGCGTCGACCTCACCGCGCCCGTGCACCGGGAAGGTCGCGATGACCTCCGACGTCGCCGGATTGACCGTGTCGAAATTCTCGGCGACCCAGGCCGGTCCCTGCTCCCACACTGACGTGCCCATCGCCCTCACCTGTCGCCTCGCGTGTTGTGTTCTGGCACCGTCTCGCGGCGCCGCTCCCGGTGCCCGCGATTCGCCGTTTTGCGGCATCCACGGCCTCGCGTGACAGTAAATCATCGCCCATGCCGGGCCAGGTAGCGTTGGATTGGCATCTGTCGCGATCACCGGAGCGCCATCCATGACCGAACGTCCCTACGTCGTGCTCAGCTGCGCCATCTCGCTGGACGGCTGCCTCGACGGGACAGGCGGGGCGAGGCTGGTGCTTTCCGGAGCCGCGGATCTCGATCGGGTGGACGCGGAACGGGCCGCCGCCGACGCCATCATGGTCGGCGCGGGGACCATCCGCCGCGATGACCCGCGGCTGCTCGTCCGCTCGGCGCAGCGCCGCGCCGCCCGGGCGGCCCGGCGGCTGCCGGAGCATCCCGCCGGGGTGACGATCACCGCCAGCGGCGATCTCGACCCCGCGGCACGCTTCTTCACCCGCGACTCGCGGGGCGGCCCGCCGGCCGATGGCGGCCCGCCGGCCGATGGCGGCCCGCCGGCCGATGGCGGCGCGCCGGCCGATGATGGCGCGCCGGCCGATGATGGCGCGCCGGCCGATGATGGCGCGCCGGCCGATGATGGCGCGCCGGCCGATGATGGCGCGCCACCACAGCGTCTGGTGTACTGCGCGAGCCCGGCCGTCCCGGCGCTGCGTGGCAGGCTCGGCGGGCTGGCGGAGGTCGCCGATGCGGGCGACCCGCCCCGGCTCGAGGCTGTCCTCGCCGACCTGGCGGGCCGCGGGGTGGGCCGCCTCATGGTGGAGGGCGGCGCCAGGCTGGGTACCGAGTTCCTGACCGGGGGACTGGTGGACGAACTGCAACTGGTGATCGCCCCGTTCTTCGTCGGGGACGCGGCGGCCCCCCGGTTCGCCGGGCCCGGCGATTACCCGGGCGGCCCGGCCAGCCGGATGAGCCTCGCCGAGGTCCGCCCGGTCGGCGAGGTGGTGCTGTTGCGCTACCTGTCCGGCGGGGCGCCGGCGCTCGACGGCAAGCCGGGGCGGATCAGCGAGGTGCGGGATGGCTGAGCGCGCAGCGGACCGGGCCGGGCAGCAGGCACCGGATCCGCGGGCACCAGATCCCCGGGCACGGGGACAATATTCAACGAGTCAGCCGGCATCAGGTGAGCAGGCACCGGGGACCGGGGGCGACGTCACACCGGCTGACCTGTACTGGCTCCGCGAAGCCATCGGGTTGTCCCGGCGCGCTGCCTCGTCGCCGTCCGCGTTCTGCGTCGGCGCTCTGATCGTGAGCAGCGACGGGACCGTGCTGGCGCGGGGCTTCTCCCGGGAGCGGGACGCCCACGACCATGCGGAGGAAGCGGCCCTGGCCATCGTGGATCCCGGCGATCCGCGGCTGCCGTCGGCCACGGTGTACAGCTCGCTGGAACCGTGCCGGTTCCGTGCCTCGCGGCCCCGGCCCTGCGCGGAACTGATCATCGCGGCGGGCATCCGCCGGGTCGTGATCGCCTGGCTGGAGCCCCCCGTGTTCGCCAAAGGGAGCGGCGCGGAGTTGCTCCGTGCCGCGGGCATCACCGTGGCCGAGGCTCCCGAACTGGCCGCCGAGGCCCGCGCCGTGAACGCCGCTGTGCTGGGCGACTGACCCGGGCCCGGCCCAGCCCACCGCCGGGTTCCCGGCCACCCCTCCGCGGGCACTCCCACTCATCAGCGCGGTGCGTTGTGTGCCGTATATGGGCACAACGCACCACACTGAGGAGGGACGCACCGGGAGCGGCCGTTGTGTGGTGCGTTGTGGGTCGCATAGGGGCACAACGCACCACACTGATGTGTCCGAGGGCGTGAAGGCGACGTCAGCTGGAGAGCTGGGCCAGCTTGGGGTCTTGCAGCGCGGCACCGTAACGCATGGCGGCAAGCTGGCCGACGGCCATCTGGGCGCCCAGTGGCTGTGCGGCCCGCACCCCGGCCGCATCGGCCAGCGCAGCGAGGTCGAGCGGACCGGCCTCCGGCCCGATGTAGCACGGCGCGAGGGCCAGGCCGGCGACACCGGCCTGCAGCAGCCGCTCCGCGGCATCCCGGATACCGTCCGGGTCGCCGAGTGAGGCAGCGGCCACCGGCACGGCGAGCCGCGCGGCCAGCAGCACCGCGACCGTGCCAGCCGCTGACACGGCGTCCGTGCCGACAGCGGCGACCAGGACTCCCTCGGCGGCGGTGCTGACGATGCTGATCCGGCCGATCCGGTCGCTGCGGGCCAGGCCGGCCTCGGCGAGCCGGGCATGCAGCGCGCCAGCGAGCAGCGGATGGACGCCGAGCGGCTCAGCACGCAGCGCCATCGCGTCCGCCGCGCCGATCGCCGCCGCAACAGCCGCATCGATCCCGGGTTGCGGGCAGATCAGCAACGGCACCACGACCGCGGCTGGCCGACCGTCGATGCAGGGGCATTCGGCCAGGACCGACCCGAGGCTCTGCTCGCTGCCTTCCAGGTACCCGGCGCGCACCGCCACTCCCGGGCACGACTGGCTGGCCACCGCGGCGATCCCGGCGGCGAGCTCGCTGCTGCCCGGGGTCAGTGGTCCCGGGACGGCGAGCACCAGCGCGGGTGCGTCCGACGGTACCGAGAGCTGGTGCGGACTGCGGTGACGGCCCGGCGGCCGGGATCGCGTGGTGCGCGTAGGTAGCCCGGAACCGTGCACCGGCAAGCCTGGCGTGCGCGCGGGAAGGTCGGCCGCGGGCCCCTGATCAGTACCCATGACCGAGCCATCTTAGCCAGCACTGAAATCGTCCGCCCACAGATAGCTGACATCGCGGACCAGATTCGCCCGTGGGCCGATGATGCGGAGGTGACGAAGGCGACATTTCGGTTAATATTCGCAATCTAGGACAACCATCCATGCTCACGGGGCGTCTTGTCCTTGGTTCGGCCCGGGTGGGGAGATCCGGGGCCGTCAGGGGCCCGCGCCCGGAACGCGCCGGCCCTGCCTGGAGGGGGGCAGCAAGCTTATGGCGTCGGTGCCGCCGGACGCGGCGGATGTAGATCCGTTCTTCCCGAAAGACTCGCCACAACGAGCCAACTCTCAGGCGGCTGGCATGGACGGCCTACCTGCTGAGCCGGCTTGGCTTCTGCTACCGGACCCGCAGTCATCACCGGGCGAGCCGTGCCGTCCTGGAGCGGTTCTACGACATCACCACCCCGACGCTGACCACCATCGTGCCCTCCTACCAGGAGGACGCGCGGGTCATCCGTGCCACCCTGCTGTCGGCGGCGCTCCAGGAGTACCCGGGCAAGCGCATCGTCCTCCTGATCGACGACCCGCAGACGCCACGGACGGAGCGGGCAAGGGAGTTGCTGAACGCCGCCCGGGCGCTGCCCGGCGAGATCGAGGACCTGCTGGCCGGCCCCGCCGCCCACTTCGGCCGCGCGCTGGAGAGCTTCGAGGCGGCATTCCGCGACGGCGGAAGACCTGGCTTCGCGGTGATGGTCGACCTCATCCAGAACTACGGCGCGGCGGTCGGCTGGCTGGAGAACCTGGCTGTCCACCAGGAGATCACCGACCATACGGACATCTTCTTCGCCAACGAGGTGGTGCTCCGGCTGGCCAAGTCGCTGCGCACGATCTCCGCGGCGCTGCGCGATTCGCTGGCCGAAGGAGTGGTGCTGAGCCCGTCCCAGCTGCGCCGCCTGTACCGGCGACTGGCCTGGACGTTCCGCGCGGAACTGAGCAGCTTCGAGCGCAAGCGCTATGTCTCGCTGTCGCACGAGCCCAACAAGGCGATGAACCTGAACAGCTACATCGGCCTGATGGGCGGGACCTACCGGGCCGCGCAGACCCCCACCGGGTTGGCCCTCGTCCCGGCCAGCCCGGGACCGCACCGTCATCGAGGACACCGAGTCCACCATTGACATGGGGATCCACGGCTGGCGGCTGTTCAACTCCCCGGAGCGGATGAGCTACAGCGCGACCCCGCCGGACTTCGGCTCGCTGTGCATCCAGCGGCAGCGCGGGCCAACGGCGGCCTGCTCATCCTGCCGAAGCTGCGCCAGCAGTCCCGGGCCCGGCGGTCCCGCGGCCGGCGGACCCGCTTCGGTGAGCTGTTTCTTCGCTGGAACTACATGGCTTCCATCTGCTGGAGTTCGTTCAGCCTGCTCGTGCTGCTGGCCTTCCCGTTCAACGCAACGCTGATCAGCCCGCTGCTCGGCCTGGTCGCGCTGCCGTACTTCCTGGCCATGGCCAGCGACCTGCGGTACTGCGGGTACAAGCGGATGGACGTCTTCCGGATCTACGGGTTCAACCTGATCCTGCTGCCGGTGAACCTGGCCGGCACGGTCTCCTCGCTGGCCCAGGGGATCACGGCGTCCAAGGCCGTCTTCGCGCGCACGCCCAAGGTCCGGAACCGGACCGTCGCCCCGCCGTTCTTCGTGATCGCGCCCTACCTGGTGATCGCGCTGGCGGGATTCACCTTCTACTTCGCCTACCGGCACCACCTGGCCGAGAACATGGCCTACGCGGCGCTGAACATCATCCTCGCCGGGTATGCGGTGGTGGCCTTCATCGGCCTGCGTAATTCGGTGGTGGACGCCTGGATCCACCTCACGTCGCTGCTCTACAAGCCGCAGCGCTCGCATCGGCGCCGGCTGCCCCACGCGACCCGGACCGTCCAGCCGGTGCCCAGCCAGGCCGACTGGCGGGCCGTGCTGGAGGTCGGCCTGACCGACACCGGGCAGTGGGCGATCACCGCCGGCCCGCAGGCCCCGGCCCGTCGCTCGATCGCGCAGCCGGGCAACGCGGTCGCGCAGCCGGGCAACGCGGTCGCCGGGCCCGGCACGGCCCTGGTGCCGGGCGGCCGCGGGCTGGCTCCCGCCGAGGACGCTGTCGTCCTCCCGGACCCACCCCGGCGCAGGCTGTCCGTGCTGCGCGTGCTGCTGGCCGCCTGCCTGCTGGCTGGCATCGGCTACGGCGGGTACTTCGCCTGGCAGGCCCGGTTCGACAACGTGAGCGTGGTCCGCCGGACCTGGTTCGCCCCGTACGTGGACGTCACGCTCCCGCCGACCTACCAGTTCCAGAGCGCATCGGCCAACCCGGCCCAGCAGACCGTGCTGGGTTTCGTGGTCGCCGACCCGGCAGCGCCGTGCGCGCCAAGCTGGGGCGCGGCCTACACCCTGGACCAGGCCAACCAGTCGCTCGCCCTGGGCTCGCGGGTCGCCCAGCTCCAGCAGGACGGGGCACAGGCCATCGCGTCCTTCGGCGGCCAGGCGCACACCAGCCTCGACGTGGCCTGCACCAGTGTGCCCAGGCTCACCCAGGCATACCAGTCGGTGATCGACCAGTACCACCTGACCACCATCGACCTCGACATCGAGGGCGCCGCGCTGGACAACTTCCAGGCGGCGCAGCGTCGGGCGGCCGCCGTCGCGGCGCTGGAGCAGTCGGCGCGGCGGCAGCACCGCAAGCTCGACGTCTGGCTCACCCTGCCCGTCGAGCCTACGGGCTTGCAGGACAACGCGCTGTCGGTCATCGGGTCGATGCTGCACGACCGGGCGGCCATCACCGGAGTCAACGTCATGGCCATGGACTTCACGCAGGCGCCGCACGCGGGCGGCAGCCTGCTGCCGGAGGTGCAGAGCGCGCTGGACGCCACGCACGCCCAGCTGACCAGCATGCTGCCGCGCTATGGCCTGCAACTGCGGGCAGCGCAGATCTGGCAGCGGATCGGCGTCACCGTGATGATCGGCCAGAACGACATGCAGGGTGAGCGTTTCACGGTGCCCGACGCGCAGGGCCTGACCAGCTTCGCCGGGCGCTATCACCTCGGCAGGGTCTCCATGTGGTCGCTCAACCGCGACACCCAGTGCGGGTCGTCCTTTCCCGAGAACGGCCTGCTGTCGAACAGCTGCAGCGGCACCGCGCAGGCCAGCCTCCAGTTCTCGCACATCTTCGGCGCGATACACGGGCAGGCCCCGGCCACGTCGCTGGGCGCTGCGGCGAACGTGCTGCTGCCGAAGCCCAACCTGAATCCCGCCGACGCGCCGTACCCGCAGTGGTCGCCGACCGCGGCGTACCCGGAGGGGTACAAGATCGTCGAGAACGGCGAGATCTACCAGGCCAAGTGGTACAACACCGGCCAGGACCCGGCAGCTCAAGTCCAGTACGACTGGCAGACGCCGTGGGAGCTGCTGGGCCCCGTGCTCCCGGGAGACCACGCGCCCGCGCGCCACCGCCTGCCCGTCGGCACCTATCCCGCCTGGTCGCTGAACACGGTGTACCGGGCCGGGACCAAGGTGCTCTACCAGGGCGAGCCATACCAGGCCAAGTGGGGCGACCAGGGCGTGTCCCCGGCAGCCGAGGCGAGCGACCCGTCCGGGTCGCCGTGGCGGGCGCTCTTCCGCATCCCCGGCGAACCGGCGCACTGAGGGCCGACCATTATGAGTTCGGATCCTTGCCCTTCTGGGGGCAAGGATCCGAACTCATAAGTGGTTGCCTGGGCGGAGGTCAGCCTGTGACTACCTTGACCTCGCCGATTCCAAGGGCCTCCACCGGGGCCTTGATCTGGGCCGCGTCGCCGACCAGGATCGTGACCAGGCGGTTTTCCGGGAACGCCGCGACCACCGCGGCCGTTGCCTCGGCGGTGCTCGTCTCAGCCAGGCGCGCGTACAGCTGCGCCTGGTAGTCGTCCGGCAGGTGCTGTTCCACCTGATCCGCCAGCGTGCCCGCGACCGACGCTGCCGTCTCGTACTCAAGCGGCGCGACACCCACCAGGTTCTGCACCGCCATGTCGCGCTCCGTCTCGGTCAGCCCCTCCGCGGCCAGCGTGCGCAGCACCGTCCACAGGTCATCCAGCGCCGGGCCCGTGGCCGCCGTGTCCACGGAACCGCTGATGGCGAGCGCCGACGCACCCGTCGCGCCGTCCGCGCCGTGCGGCGCCGGCGACCACAGCACCTGCTCAAAGGCCCGTACCCCGTACGTGTAGCCCTTCTCCTCGCGCAGGACCCGGTCCAGCCGTGACGTAAGCGTGCCGCCCAGGCAGTACGTGCCGAGCATCAGCGCCGGCCATACCCGGTCGTGCCGGTCCGGGCCGATGCGCCCGATGAGCAGCTGCGTCTGGACGGCACCGGGCCGGTCCACGATCACCACCCGGCCGGTGTCGTTGGCGGTCACCGGCGGCACGGGCAGCGGCTCGGTGCTGTTGCCGGTCCATCCGCCGAGCGTGTCGGCGAGCACCGCGTCCAGGTCGGCACCCGCCGGGTCGCCCACGACGACCGCGGTCGCCGCGGCGGGCCGCACATGAGCCTCGTAGAACGCGCGCACGCCCGCCGCGTCGATCCGCGCGACGGTGTCCTCGGTGCCCTGGCGCGGCCGGGACATCCGCGCGGACGCCGGGAACAGCTCCTGCGACAGCTGCTTGGCCGCACGTCGGCCGGGGTTGGCCAGCTCGTGCGGAATCTCGTCGAGGCGGTTGCGCACCAGCCGCTCGATCTCGCTGGCCGCGAACGTGGGCGCGTGCAGCGCCTCGGCGAGCAGCCCGAGCGCCTTGGGCAAGCGGGAGACAGGAACCTGCAGCGAGACGCGCGCGCCCAGGTAGTCGGCGCGTGCGTGGAGTGTCGCGCCGCAGCGCTCCAGCTCGGCGGCGAACTCCTCGGCAGTGTGCTGGCCGGTGCCCTGAGACAGCGCACGAACCATGATCGCGGCGATCCCGTCGAGCCCGTCGGGCTCGGCGTCGAGCGGCACGTCCAGGCAGATCTCCACGGCCACCACCTGCTGCCCGGGCCGATGGCAGCGCAGCACGGTCAGCCCGTTGGCGAGGGCACCGCGCTCGGGCGCGGGGAACGCCCAGGGCTTCGCCTGCCCGGAGGCCGGCTGCGGGTGGAAGTCCATGGTCACGACCGCGTCGGTCACCGCCCGGCTCCTTCCTGCTCGGCGTTCTCGTCGGCTGCACTGGCCTGGTCGCCGGCCTCGTCGGCCTCCTCTTCGGAGGTCACTGGCTCGTATACCAGCACCGCACGGTTGCCGGGGCGCAGCCGCGCTGCGGCAACCGTCCGGACCTCCTCAGCGGTGACGTCAAGGATCCGGCTGACGGCGCTGAGCGCGAGCTGCGGGTCGCCGAACAGCACCGCGTACCGGCACAGTTCGTCGGCCCGGCCGGCGACCGTACCGAGCCGGTCCAGCCATTCGCGCTCCAGCTGGGCCTGTGCCCGCTCCATCTCCTCGGCGGTCGGCGCCTCCGCGCCGAGCCGCGCCAGCTCCTCGTCGACGGCGGCCTCGATCTGCGGGATCCCCGCGCCGCCGGACGCCTTCACGTCCAGCCAGCCCAGCGACGGGGCGCCAGCGAGCCGCAGCAGCCCGAAGCCGGCGGCGACGGCGGTGCGGTCGCGCCGCACCAGCCGGTTGTACAGCCGGGATGACATGCCCCCGCCGAGGACGGTGAGCGCCAGGTCGGCCGCGTCGCACTCACGCGTGCCGTCGTGCGGCAACCGGTACGCGGCCATCAGCGCGCGCGCCGGGACCTCCTCATGGATCTCCTCGCGCAGCTCCTTGCCGATGATGTCGGGGAGCGTGCCGTCGCGTGGCGGCACCTTACCGTCATAGGACGGGATGGAGCCGAAGTACTTCTCGACCCATGCGAGCGCCTGCTCCGGGTCGATGTCACCGACGATCGCCAGGACGGCGTTGTTCGGCGCGTAGTTCGCGCGGAAGAACGCGCGTGCGTCGTCCAGCGTCACCGCGTCCAGATCGGCCATGGAGCCAATGGGAATGTGGTGGTACGGGTGGCCTTCGGGGTAGGCCAGCGCGGTCATCCGCTCGAATGCGGTGCCGTAGGGCACGTTGTCGTAGCGTTGCCGGCGCTCGTTCTTGACCACGTCACGCTGGTTCTCCATGGACTCCTCGTCGAGCGCGGCGAGCAGCGAGCCCATGCGGTCCGCCTCCAGCCAGAGCGCCAGCTCCAGCTGGTGCGCGGGCATGGTCTCGAAGTAGTTGGTACGCTCGAAGCTCGTCGTCCCGTTGAGGGAGCCGCCGGCGCCCTGGACCAGCTCGAAGTGGCCGTTTCCTTCGACCTGCGCCGAACCCTGAAACATGAGGTGCTCGAAGAGGTGAGCCAGGCCAGTGCGGCCCTTGACCTCCTGCCGCGAGCCGACGTCATACCAGAGGCAGACCGCCGCGGCCGGGGTCAGGTGGTCCTCAGAGAGCACTAGGCGCAGACCGTTGTCCAGACGGTGCTCGGTCGCTGTCAGGCCGCCGGAACCGGCCTGCTGGGTGGCCGTGTGACCCACGGGCGTGTACGTCCCTTCGATCGCGTGCAGGAGAAGTCCACCCACTGTACGTCGGGAGGCTGCTAGGCCTGCCGCCCCGGCTCGCGGTCCCGGGTGCCCGTCAGCATCCGGCGACGTTCAGAACAGGCGCAGGGCGCCGTCGTCGGTGCCGCGCATCGTGTCGTAGTCCAGGACGACGCAGCGGATGCCGCGGTCCTCGGCCAGGACGCGGGCCTGCGGCCTGATCTCCTGCGCCGCGAAGATGCCCTGGACGGGGGCCAGCAGCGGGTCCCGGTTGAGCAGCTCCAGGTAGCGGGTCAGCTGCTCGACCCCGTCGGCGCAGCCGGCCTCTGTGGATCTTGCGCCGATCGCCTGTTGAAGCGCGAAGGTAGCGACCACCTCGCAGCCGTGGCGCGGCCCATACCTGGTGACTATAATTCAGGTCATGACGACGATTCCGCTAGCAGACGCGAAGGCCCGCCTGTCTGCAGTGCTGGATGAGGTGCGGGACACCCATGACCGGGTCGTGATCACCCGCAACGGCCGCCCCGAGGCGGTGATCATGTCCGTGTCTGACCTGGAGGCGCTGGAGGAGACTCTAGACCTGCTGTCTACGCCGGGTGCGCTGGATGAGATCCGGGCGGCGGAGGCCGAGATCGCCCGCGGCGAAGTCATCGGTGCCGAGGGCCTACGACGGCTGATGGAGCAGCGCATACGAGTCGAGAACGGCGAGTGAGCGACGAGGCATACAGCCTGTCCCTGGCGTCCTCTGCTCGTCGTGTCCTCGTTGAAGGGCCACCTCGCGGCCTGCTGTTAGCGGTCGCGGCAGCGGTCACCGAGTTCCTGACCGGACCACTGCTGGACAACCCGCATCGGGTCGGCAAGCCTCTTACCCGCGAACTGGACGGTTATCACTCCGCACGTCGTGGCGCTTACCGGGTGATCTATCGCATCGATGAGATGGAACGGATCGTCCACGTCGTACGCATTGATCACCGCGCGGACGTCTATCGAATGCGGTAAGTCAGAACAGCGTGCCCTCGCGTTCGATCCCGCGCATCTTGTCGTAGTCCAAGATCACGCAGCGGATGCCGCGGTCCTCGGCCAACGTTCGCGCTTGTGGCCGAATTGACTGTGCGGCTAGCACGCCCTTGACTGGTCGTAGCAGCGGGTCACGGTTCAGTAGCTCAAAGTAGCTGGTCAGCTGCTCAACGGCGTCGATACCTGCGACGCGCTTGATCTCTACCGCCACATGGCCGCCTCCCCCCGAAGCGGTTCCTTCGGTAGAATTGGACCCCGCGCCGCAGCCGGCCTCTGTTGATCTTCCCAGCCATGGTCTCCGCACGGTGGAGTCTCCGCAGCGAGGCCGCCGGTCGCTCGATGTCATGCGGTTAGATCCTGCTTAGGCGCCGCGACGGCTGCGCTCTTGTTGGTACGGCGGGGGAGCGTTGTCACCTTCATGCGAGGTTCGTGACCAAAGAAGGTGCGGAATTTTTCAACGGTCCCGATCTCATTGAGTACGCGATGCACCCATGCCTCGGTGTAGACATACACTCCAACGGCCTCGTCGTAGAGGCAGTACCGCGGGTCGGTCCGGTGAGGCTTAGCGGCTCCAGGTAAAGGTCGAACACCGAGGCGCTGCCACATCTTCGTATGGTGTCCGTGCAACGTGAATTCAAATGGCAGTTGTTCTTGTACGAGTTCGGCTACACGCCCGGGCTGCATCTTGTTGCTGCTCACGACGTCCACATGGCGGTCACGTACTATGACCGATCCCGTGCGGCCGGCCTCGATCATGATCGCCCGTTCTCCGTCCGTGAGTGTGTCAAGGTCGACGAAGCTCAAGGCCATATCCGCGCTCGTTTTTGGGCCCACAATCGGCACTAGGCGAATCCTGTAGTCGTATCGCAAGTCATTAAGCAGGCTGCTGTCGAGGTCGGCCTCGAAGCGCGTAACAAGATCTCTGGTTCGGCGTGGCAGCTTGGCGGCCAACGCCTGCAACTCAGCAGCCCGATCCGCTGCGAGTGCTCGGAGAAATATCGGAAACCGAAGCTGGTCGGCCAAGCTGTACTGCGGTCCGAACTCAGATGTCATCTCGGCCTCGTAGTTAATGACCAGCGCCTGCGCCCTGCCCCCCGTCATGATCTTCAGCCCGTGCTCGTAGCGATGTTCGATCTTGTTCCGGAGCTTGACGAATAGCTCAACATTTAGCCGAACTGGATCAGAATTACTGGGGTACCGACGCTTTAGACAGTCCTCCAGTGCCCACGCTTTCGGCTCGTCGTCTACTTTGATCATATGACCGTGCTGATCAATATAGTAGTACTTGATGCCTGCTCGGTGGAATTCGGGCATGCAGGAGATAATGCCACGCCTTGTGCATGTGAGTAACAAAGTCGCTGAAGCTGCCGGTCGAGGAATTCTACTCGTCGAAGCCGATCGATACCGGATCATCGCCGTCTACCGGCTGCAGGTTTCCGTCCTTGAGTCGGAATCTCATCTCGGCGAGTTGAGCCGGCTCGCAGTTCGGAACTGACTCTGGCGAGCATGTTGCACACGGCAGGGTGGTCGAGATGATCTTCAGGAAAGCTGTAGCGGCAACTGCCCCTGAAAGATTACGGCCCGATGAGGGCCACATTGGCCGGCCGCCAGTGAGCCGGAGCGGTCGCACGCGAGATGAAGACGGATCAGAAGAGGGTCATCTCGTCACGCGGCGCGCCCCGCATGGTGTCATAGTCCAGGATCACGCAGCGGATACCGCGGTCTTCCGCCAGCGTTCGCGCCTGGGGCCTGATCGACTGCGCAGCCAGCACGCCCTTGACAGGGGAAAGCAGTGGATCCCGGTTGAGTAGCTCAAGGTAGCGGGTCAGTTGCTCTACGGCGTCGATCCCAGCGACCCGTTTGACCTCCACCGCAACATAGGCCCCTTGGCGCGGAGCGGTATCTTCGGTAAAATTGGATCTGTCGATCTCGCCGCGGCGCTTGATCTCGATCGCCACGCAGCCGCCCGCTGCGTCCCGGCACATCAGGTCAACCGGCCCGATCGGCGTCGGGTACTCGCGGCGGACCAGCCGCCAGCCCTCGCCGAGCACGTGCATCTGCGCGGCCAGCAGCTCCTGCAGGTGCGACTCGACGCCATCTTTCACCAGACCGGGATCAACCCCCAGGTCGAACGAGGTATCACTGAGGATCTCCTCGATCTGGATGGTCAGCGTCTCGCCCGATTTTCCCGTGACGACCCAGCGTCCGGCTTCCTCGGCCAGCCGGCAGGGCGGCGACATCCAGTTCAGTGGCTTGTAGGAGCCCCCGTCGGAGTGCACCAGGACAGAGCCGTCCGCCTTGATCAGGATCAGCCTGGTGGCGGGGGCGAGCCGCGCTGACAGGCGGCCTGCGTAATCCACGCTGCACCGGGTGATGACGAGCCGCACGGGAGTCAACTGTAGTGCCTCGCCCCGCGCCCCGCGCCGCCGGCGGCGAGCCGCCATCCAGGCCGCCGGCGGCGGCGAAAATTCCGCGCAGAATCTTCTGGCTCCGTGTCGATCCGGAGCCGCGGCGTTCGACGCATGGGCAAGAGAAGGGACGGCGGTAGCGGACCGCCAGCCCGGACCGCGTCGGCCGCCACCAAGGTGCCCGGCCGCCGACAGAAGGGAACAGGACAATGCGATTCCTCGGATACACCCTGGCCGACCCGCCGACGCCGATCCCGCCGCCGGACCCGGAGATGTACGCGGAGAGGGCAAGCTCGTCGAGGAGGCGACCAAGGCCGGAGTCCTGCTGGCCGCCGGTGGGCTCGCGCCGGTCGAGGAGGCCACCAGGGTGACGAATGTGGACGGGAAGTTCACCGTGACCGACTGGCCTTTCACCGAGGCCAGGGAACTGATCGGCGGCTGGGCGCTGCTGGAGGTCCGGGACAAGGCGGAGGCGGTCGAGTGGGCGAAGCGCTTCCTGAGCATCGCCGGCAACGGCGAGAGCACGATCCGCCAGGTCTACGGCCCGTGAGCAGCCCGGCGGGGACGGCATGAACTCCGCCGGCGTGCATGCCAGGCAGCGGGACGCGACCGGGTGGTGCTGGAGCCCGCGGCTCCAGCACCACCCGCCTTGCCTGGGCCGGCCCGCGGGTGGTGTGATCGGTTGTTGTGACGGCTGCACAGTCTCATGGTGCGAGCGGGGCCCATGCTGCGATCGAGGCCGTCGTGCGCATGGAGTCCGCGCGCCTGATCGCCGGGCTGGCCCGGTACACCAATGACGTCGGCCTGGCCGAGGAGCTAGCCCAGGACGCTGTGGTCGCGGCCCTGGAGCAGTGGCCCGTCTCTGGAGTCCCGCGCAATGTCGGCGCCTGGCTGATGACCGTCGCCAAGCGGCCGGCTGTCGACCTGTTCCGGCGCAACCGGGAGCTCGAGCACAAGTACGCCCAGATCGGCCGGACGCTGGAGACGGAGGGGTATCATCTGCTGCCCAGCGTGCGCGGGGATCTGCTGATGAAGCTCGGGCGCGCGAACGAGGCACGGGCTGAGTTCGAGCGCGCTGCCGCGCTGACCAGCAACGCGAGGGAGCGTGAACTGTCGGCCAGGCGAGCACGCTCGGCGGAGGCTGAGTCCGGCAGGGCCGCCCGCCCGCGGCCCCCGGGATGAGCCCGCGCAGGGCCCGCCGCCTGCCAGATGAGACACCGCGCCGCAGGCGGGGCGGGAGCCAGCCCGCGGCGGCCGGCCGCGGCGGCCCGGCCGGGGATGAAGGCGGCCCGGGGACCCCCATCGGGCCCGAGCGGTACGAGTCGTGGCCGGACGGGGACTGGGTGGTCCGCCTGGTGCCCGGCGCGGCGTCGGTGAAGAGCTATCGTTGCCCGGGATGTGATCAGGAAATCCCTCCCGGCATGCCGCATCTGGTGGCCTGGCCTACCCTGATCCCCGGGCCGACCGAGCGCCGGCACTGGCACCGGCCCTGCTGGGACAGGCGCATGCAGCGCCGTCCCGGACGCCGTGTCGGCAGCTGAGGACGCAGGTCCGCGGAGAACACAGGGAACGCGATGAGCGAGATCAGGGCGAGCACTGTCCTGCCTGCCCGGCGAGAGCCGGTCACCCTGCACACCGCCGACGGGCTTGACCTGGTCGGCGAGTTGGCGCTGCCCGCCGGAGGCGAGCCGGCCGCCACGCTGATCTGCCTGCACCCGCTGCCGACCCACGGCGGCATGATGGACAGCCATATCCTGCGCAAGGCCGCCTACCGGCTGCCGGCGCTGGCCGATCTGGCCGTGCTGCGGTTCAACACCCGCGGCACATCGTCCGATCATGGCCGCAGCGAAGGCGAGTTCGGTGACGGGCACGCTGAGCAGCATGACGTGGCAGCGGCCATCGCCTGGTGCACGGCGGCCGGGCTGCCCCGGTTGTGGCTGGTGGGCTGGTCGTTCGGCACCGAACTGGCGCTGAAGTGGGGCGCCGATGCCGCCGTTGAAGGGGCGATCCTGCTGTCGCCCGCGCTGCACCGCGCAGGCGACAAGGACCTCGACGCGTGGGCCGCGTCCGGCAAGCCGCTGCTGGTGCTGGTCCCCGAGCTCGATGACTACCTGCGCCCGGACGAGGCGCGGCGCCGCTTCGCCCGGGTCCCGCAGGCTGAGCTGGTCGCCGTGGACCGGGCCAAGCACCTCTGGGTCGGCGAGCCCTATGTCCGTATCGTGCTGAACGAGATCGTGCGCCGGGTCAATCCTGATGCCGCGCCGCTGCCCACCGAGTGGAAGGACTGAGCATGCCGCTCTTCGACCTGACAGGCAAGAAGGCCTTCGTCACCGGTGCCTCACGGGGGATAGGGCAGGTCATCGCGGTCGCCCTCGCTGGCGCCGGGGCTGACCTGGCGCTGGTGGCCCGCGGTGCGGACGGGCTGGCCGAGACAGCGGCGCAGGTCAGCGCGCTGGGGCGGAAGGCCTTCGTCATCCCCGCCGACGTCACGAAGCAGGAGTCGGTGGCAGCCGCGGTCGCCGCGGCGATCGACCAGCTTGGCTACGTGGACATCGTGGTCAACAACGCCGGCGGGTCCAGCTTCATGGTGCCGTTCCTCGACCTGCGGCTGACCGGCTGGGACAAGATCATCCGGCTGAACCTCGACTCGGCGATGTACGTCTGCCATTCCATCGGCCCGCACCTGGTGCAGCGGGGGAGCGGCTCGGTCATCAACGTCGCGTCGGTGGCGGGCGTGAGCGCGGCGCCTTTCCTGTCCCCTTATGGTGCGGCCAAGGCAGGGCTGATCTCGCTGACCAAGTCGCTGGCGGTGGAGTGGGCCTCGCTCGGCATCCGGGTCAATGCCCTGTGTCCCGGCTGGACCGCGACTGAGCTGAACCGCAACCTCTGGGAGGACGAGACCGCCGGCCCGGCGACCGTGGCCACGGTGCCGATGCGGCGGTGGGGGCGCCCGGAGGAGATGACCGGCGCGGCGATCTTCCTGGCCAGTGACGCCGCCTCGTACATGACCGGCCAGGTGCTCGTCGTGGATGGCGGCCAGACAGCGATGTGCTGAGTGGCCGCCGGCCGCCGCGACGGGGCGGCCGACTGCGCTGAAGCTGAAAAGCCCGGTGGTGGAAAAGCCGAGTGGGGCCGACGCTGCCGCGCCGTCCCCACTCGGCTCCGTGCCTGCGGGCGGACCTACTCCGTCCACCACTCCTCGTCGCCCGACTTGCCCTTGGCCGAGACCGGCTGCTTGGCTGCCGGGGGCTGGCCACCCTGCGAGGCCCGGCCGGGCGCCGCAGGCGGGGCCTGCCGGGCGGTGGCTGCCGGGACAGCCTGCGTTGAGCCGCCGTTGCGCGGTGCCGCGGGGGCGGCCTGCGGCGAGCTGGCCTGCGTGGAGGCGCCCGGCCCGGGGCCGACCGCCTTCGCGCCGACGCCGACCGCCTGCCTGGGCTGGAGCGCGTCGGCCAGGCCCGGCACCTGGGTGCCGAGCAGCTGGCTGATCTGGGCGAGGTGGGTGGAGATGCTTTCTTTCTGCTTCGACAGCTCGTCGACCTCGCGCTGCGCCCCGGCACGGTGCCGCTCGATCTCGGCCTTCGTGTCGGCCAGCAGCTGTTCCGCCTGGGACTTCGCCTGGGCGACGATCTGGTCGGCGTTCTTCTTCGCGTTGGTGACAAGCTGCCGCGAGTGCTGATCCGCTTCCCGCCGGGTCTGCTCGGCCTGGGCGCTGGCCTTGGCGGCCCGCTGCTCGGCCGTGGCCGCGCGCTGCTCAGCCTCGCTGACCAGCTTCTGCGTAGCCGACTGCGCCGCGGCCAGCCGCTCGGCTTCCTGCCGCTCAGCTTCCTCGCGGCGGGACGCCAGCTGGATCTCGAACTCGGCCTCGGCCTGCGCGCGCTGCGCCTCGCTCTCCTCCAGGATGCGCTGGGCCTGGCTGCGCATCTCATCGGCCTGCCGCTTGGAGGTGGTGAGGATCTCGTCGCGCTCCCGCTTGGCGGACGCCTTCAGCTGGGCCACCTCGCGCTCGGTGGTGGTGCGCAGCTTGGCGATGTCCCGCTCGATCGCGGCCCGCTTCTCCGCCACCTCGTGGTCGGCAGTGGCCCGCAGCTTGGCCACTTCCCGCTCGGTGGTCGAGGTCAGCTCGTCCGACTCGCGCCGGGCGCCCGTCTTGATCGAGTCTGCCTCACGCTCCGCCGACGCCCGCAGCTCGTCTGTCTCGCGCTTGGCGATGGCTCGCAGCTCGGCTGCCTCGTTCTCGGCTGCCGCGCGCACCTCCGCCGCGTCGACCTTGGCTGCCGCGTTGAGCTCGTTCGCGGCGGACCTGGCCTCCTGTGCGATCTCGGTGGCCTGCTCCTCGGCGAGCCGGAGCAGCTGCTCGATGCGGGAGCCCAGGCCGGCATAGGTCGGCCGCTCCTGCTCGCGGATCTGCCGGTGCGCGTCGGACAGTTCCTGCTGCAGTGCCTGAACCTGCTCGCGGTGCTGGCGCACCTCACCGTCAAGTTGCTTGAAGTATTCGTCGACCTGATGCGGGTCATAGCCGCGCATCACCCGCGCGAACTCACGGGGGGTGGTTTCCTCGAAGAAGTTGCTGAGCTGAGCGTCGATTTCAGGCTGCATGTGGCTTGATCCTGGGTAGACGAGGGTGACATGCGGGGGCAGACAGGGCATCGCGATCCGCTCCGCAGGCCGGGGTGGCGTCACAGGCCGCCCCGAAACCCGGCAGGCGCGGAGAGTGTGCCGCTAGCCCGGTGCCTGGCAGCGTACTCCTAACGAGCAGGCGTTAGCGGCGGCTTCTCGTTTCCTCTTGCCATGGATCCGTGCTTTTTGCCGTATAGGCGGCCACCTGGCCTGGTGGGGACCGTTCCGGCGCAACATGCCCGTCCGTTCACGGAGTCACATATCAGGATATTTCCGGACGGCATAGGCCAAATTTAGCCGACTGCCGTCGCTGGCTGCCGGGTGGCCGGCGGGTGGCCGGCGGCCGCGTGCTCAGCCCCGGGCCGGCTCGACAAGCTCGGTGAGCACCCCGCCCAGGTCGGCCGGGTGCAGGAACGCGATGGATGCGCCCATGGAACCGTGCCGGGGGCGCTCATTCAGGAGCCGGATCTGCCGTCCCCCGATGTCGGCGAGAGCCGCCGTGATGTCGGCCACGGCGTACCCGATGTGGTGAACCCCCTCGCCGCGCCGGGCGAGGAACCTGCCGACCGGCGTGTCCGGGCCGAGCGGCTCGAGCAACTGCACCCAGGAGGAGCCTCCGGAAGCGTCGCCGACCTGCAGCATCGCCTCACGGACGCCCTGCTCAGGATTGACTTCCCGGCTCGCCACGGTCAGCCCGAACGCCGATTCGTAACGGGCGATCGCCGCGTCCAGGTCGCGGCAGGCGATCCCGACGTGATCGATGCGCAGCAGCACGACTGCCTCCAGCGTGGGACGGGGTGCCTGTCTGGGTATCGTGGCAGACACCCTGGTGCCGCGATCGCCAGGGGCGGCGCCGCAGTCCTGGGGCGGTGCCGGGCAGCGCGGCGGAGGTCAGGGCATGCGGGAAGCAGTGATCACCGGAGGGGCGAGGACGGCAACAGGCCGCTTGCTCGGCTCACTGAAAGACTTCACCGCCGCGCAACTGGGCGGCATCGTCATCAAGGCGGCGCTGGAGCGGGCCGGCCTGAGCGGCGGCCAGGCGGATTACGTGATCATGGGGCAGGTGCTGCAGGCCGGGGCGGGCCAGAATCCCGCGCGGCAGGCCTGCGCCGCCGCGGGCATCCCGATGACCGTGCCGTCCATGACGATCAACAAGGTGTGCCTGTCCGGCCTGGAGGCGATCGCGCTTGCCGCGCAGCTCATCCAGGCTGGCGAGTTCGACATCGTGGTGGCCGGGGGCATGGAGTCCATGACGGGCGCGCCGCATCTGCTGCCTGGGGCGCGGGTCGGGCACAAGTACGGCTCCTTCGAGGTGCTCGACGCCATGGCCCGGGACGGCCTGACAGACGCGTTCGACGACGCACCCATGGGCGAGCTCACCGACCGGCACAACGCACGCCTGGGCATCGGCCGGGCGGAACAGGACGAGTTCTCGGCCCGCTCTCACCAGCGGGCAGCCGCCGCGGCCAAGGACGGCCTGCTGGCCGCCGAGATCGTCGGCGTCCAGGTCCCGCAGCGCCGCGGTGAGGCGCTCGTCTTCGACCGGGACGAAGGCATCCGGCCGGACACCACGGCGGAGTCGCTGAGCGCGCTGCGGCCGGCGTTCACGCCTGACGGCACGATCACGGCGGCATCCGCGTCGCAGATCTCGGACGGTGCCTGCGCGGTGGTCGTGATGTCGGCCGAGGCGGCGGCCGCGCACGGGGCGCCGGTGCTGGCCACGGTCGGCGCGCACGGCACCGTGGCCGGGCCGGACACGTCGTTGCAGTCGCAGCCGTCGGCGGCCATCCGGCGCGCCCTTGACAAGGCCGGGCTGGGCGTCGACGACCTCGACCTCATTGAGATCAACGAAGCGTTCGCCGCTGTGGTCATCCAGTCCATGCGGGATCTCGGGATCGGCCCCGAGAAAGTCAACGTCAACGGGGGCGCCATCGCGCTCGGCCATCCGATCGGCGCGTCTGGTGCCAGGATCGCCCTGCACCTTATCCAGGGGCTGGGCAGGCAGGGTGGCGGCCTTGGCGCGGCGGCGCTGTGTGGTGGCGGCGGCCAGGGCACCGCGCTGCTGCTGCGGGTAGCCGCGTCCGCTGAGCGTGGCTGACATCCGCTGGCCGGACCCGGTCGCGGACCCGGTCGCGGACCCGGACGCGGACCCGGACGCGGACCCGGACGCGACCGCAGCCTGGATCCAGCGGGCGCGCGACGGTGACGCACGGGCGCTGGGACGGCTCATCTCGCTGGTGGAGAACGCCTCACCACAGCTGCGCGCGGTGATGAAGGCGCTGGCCCCGCTGACCGGGCAGGCGCGCGTCGTGGGACTCACCGGCGCTCCCGGAGTGGGCAAGTCCACGGTCAGCGGCGCCCTGGTGGCTGCCTTCCGCGAGCGGGGGCTGCGGATCGGCGTGCTCGCCGTCGACCCGACCTCGCCGTTCACCGGTGGCGCGCTGCTCGGGGACCGGGTGAGGATGCAGCAGCATGCCACCGACCAGGGAGTGTTCATCAGGTCCATGGCCACCCGGGGTCATCTCGGCGGCCTGTCCTGGGCGACTCCCCAGGCGCTGCGGGTGCTGGACGCGGCCGGGTTCGATCTGGTGCTGGTGGAGACGGTGGGGGTAGGCCAGGCCGAGGTGGAGATAGCGTCCCTGGCCGACTCCACGCTGGTCATCGTCGCGCCGGGGCTGGGTGATGCCATCCAGGCGGCCAAGGCCGGCATCCTGGAGATCGGCGACGTGTTCGTGGTGAACAAGAGCGACAAGCCGGGTGCCCAGGAGGCGGTACGGGACCTGCGCACCATGATCGCGATGGCGCACCGCGCCGAGGGGGACTGGAAGCCCCCCATCGTCTCGACGGCGGCCGCGTTCGGCGAGGGCATCGAAGACCTGGCCGCCAGGCTCGACGCGCACTGGACCTGGCTGAGCACCTCGGGCGAAGGAGAGCGCAGGCGCCGGGCCCGGGCCCGCGAGGAGATCTCGGCGATCGCACTCACCGAACTGCGCAAGCGGGCGGGCGCCCTGCCGGGGGATTCCAGGATCGATGACCTGGCCAGCCAGGTCGCCGCGGGGGAGCTGGACCCTTACACGGCAGCCGACGAGGTCGTCGCCGCGGCCACCGCGTAGCCGCTCAGACCACCCAGGCCGGCGCCAGCTTGCCGCCGTCTCGCACCGCGCGCTCCGCCGCGGTGGCGTCGGTGACCCGGTAGGCGCGAGTGCCGGCGGGCGCGACGACGATGGCGGCGAAGCCGTCCGCCGGGTCGGCGCGTACCTGGCGCGGCACGTCGGCCGGGATGACGAGGGTGTCTCCTGGCCCGACGCTCAGCGGCTGGCCGCCGGGATCGACGGTCGCGCCGCCGTCGAGGACGGTCCACACCTGCTCGGTGTCGATGGCGTGCCACTGGCCCGCCTGGCCGGGCCGCGCCCAGCTATCCCGCGTCGCGGGGGAGCGTGACCTCACTTGGCAGACCGGGCCCGCTGGGCGATCTGGCCGCGCCGGGCGGCCTGGCCGCGCCGGGCGGCTCCATGGCACCCGGCGGGCCGTCCTCACTGGGCGGCTCCGCCTGGCTGGGCGGGCCAGGCTCGCCCGGCTGGCCCAGCGGCGGCTGCCGGCCGGCCGCCGCGTCCAGGGCCGCCTGCATGAGGGACTCGCTGCGCAGCCGGGCTTCGTAGGCATTCTTCCCGCCCCGGGCGCCGAAAAGGCGCTTGGTCAGTACGAGGTAGGCGACGAGCGCCACGTTGATGAGGAACGCCACCATGCGCAGCACGGTGACCTTTCCGGTCAGTTCGTAGATCTCGATGGGGATGCCGGCCGAGGTCGCCACCATGGCGAAGTACTCGCCCCACCGCTTGAGCAGCCACAGGCCGGTCCCTTCCAGGATCTCCACCACGGCATAGGCGACCGCGCCGAGGGCAAGCCAGGTCAGCGTGCGCTGGTCCAGGGTGAAGGTGTGCCTGATCAGGCCGACCAGGCCGGACCCGTTGGTGACGTTGTAGCCGAGTTCATGCAGCAGGGCCTTGACCTCGGGGTATTCTCGGTTGAACGCATGTTCGATCGAGTACCGCGAATACTTGAACCGCCATATGCCGTAGGCGATGAACCCGAAGGCGATAGCCCGCAGGAAGCGCTCTATGGCGAAGATCCGCAGGATGAGGGCGCTGCGCAGTTCGTCGTCGCGGCGAACCCAGGCCGCTGCCGCGGCCGGGCCGGTGGCGGACGGCGGGCCCGGCACGAAGGTCCCGCAGCGCAGGCATTGCCAGGCCTCGCCCGCCGCGGTGGTGGCGCGCAGGATCTCCCGGACCTCGGGCTCGGCCGGCGCGTAGCTGACATGATGCCGGAAGGTACAAGTCAGCAGGTTCCAGTTCACCTAGTCCAGCCTAGGGCAGCGTGGACGGGATGCCGGGCCGTCCCGTCGGCCGGTTTCCGGCCTGGCGGCCTGGCGGCCTGGCGGCCTGGCGGCCTGGCGGCCTGGCAGCCGTCGCCGACCCGGCGCTAAATCGCGGACGATGATCCCGTCGGCGAGGGTCAGCACCTCGTCGCAGGCCAGGGCGAGCGCGGCCGCGTCGCCGCCGGTGGCAATGATCGCGGTGTCCCGGCCAAGATCGCGGATGCTGTGCGCGACGCTGGCGGTGTCGCGTGGGCACAGCCCGTCCAGTAGCCCGTCGATCAGCAGCAGTTCTGGCTCGTGCACGGCCGCCGCAGCGAGCTTGGCCCGGCGGGCGATCACCGCTGGCGCGGCCCGGACCGGCACGTCCGCCCAGGGGGTCAGGGCCAGCCGGTCCAGGATCGCGGCGGCCAGCACGTCGCAGTCCCGCCCCGGCAGGTTGGCCAGCCGGGCCGCGTGGCCGACCAGGCCGCGAACCCGGCGCCCTGGCTGCGGCCTCGCGGATGCCCGTGCGATGCCGACGTACCGGCGCACCGCAGCCCGCCCCTGCGGTGTGGTCAGGTCCTGGCCGAGCACGCGGAGTTCGCCATACGCCGGCCGGGCGAGCCCGCCAAGCAGGTCGACCACGGCGGACCGGGCCGTAGCCCGGGTGATCGCGATGCCGACGGCGGGCCGGCCCGCGAGGGGGGTTTCCAGGCGAAAGCTGGCGGCCCGCAGCACCCAGGTCCAGCCGTGCCGGATCCCGACTCCCGCCGCGAGCACAGGAGCCGTTCCCGTCGTGCCATAGCTGGAACGCACGTCCACCCCCGTCGCTACCTTGGTAGCGTCTCCCCAGCTGGCAATATAACTCGCAGGTACTCCAGTGTCACGCTAGGTAACTAGTTGTTACTGACTAGTCGCCGTGCGAGGCCTGTGCGCTGCCGGGCCAGGCCCGCAGCGGCGGCACCCGGCCAGCCGGGAATCCGGGCGACCTTGGTCGCGCAGCCTGGCGCGCGGGTAGCGTGTGCCTGTGCCGAAGCCGCTGGAACTGCCCTTCGATCCCATCGCCCGGGCGGCCCAGACCTGGGAACTGCGGTTCGGCCCGGCAGACGCCATGGCCGCGGTCACCTCGATCATGCGGGCGCAGCAGATCCTGCTGGCTCAACTCGATGCCGCGCTGCGGCCGTACGGGCTGACGTTCGCCCGGTACGAGGCACTGGTCCTGCTCAGCTTCAGCAGCCAGGGCACGCTCCCGATGCGGGTCATCGGCGAGCGGCTGATGGTGCACCCGACAAGCGCCACGAACACCATCGACCGGCTGGAGGGGCAGGGACTGGTCGTCCGGCGGCCCAACCCGCGGGACGGCCGGGGCAAGCTCGCCGAGATCACCGAGCGGGGCCGCGAGGTGGTCACCCGGGCCACCGATGATCTGATGCGAGCCGAGTTCGGCGTCGGCGGCCTGGACGCCGTCCAGCGGGCGCAGATCTTCGACCTGCTCCGCGGGCTGCGGGTGGCCGCCGGCGACTTCCTCCCCGCTCGCGCCCCCGCCAGCTAGGGTCGGCGTCCGTGCGGTGTCCTGGGCTGGCACAGGCTCGCCGCAACTTCTCGCCGCAGCGCCCGAGACGCCTCCGTAGGAGCCAGGGACGGTTCGTTGCTGATTTAGCTAATCGAGGATTCCCGCCACGTCGTGCCGCCGTCATAGGTGAACCACACCGCGTGCAGGTTCGCGTTGGCGGGCACCGCGACCCCCTGATCCTGGGTGGTCATCCCGACGTAGCCGAATCCGCCGGACGGCAGCGCGCCCTGTGCGGCGGTCCAGGTCGCCCCGCCGTCGGTGGACAACTCGATGCCCTGGGTGGTCGCCAGCACGATCGTCCCCGCCGTGGTCCCTGCCACCGACGTGGCGGTGCCCTGCGCGGGGGCATTGCCAGCGCGCTGCCAGGTCCGGCCGCCATCCGCTGAGGTGTAGACGGTCTTCGGCTGGGAGCCGCCTGCCGCCTGCCCGGCGCAGACCAGCACCAGGCCGGACGTGCTGGTCGGGGCGAGCAGCGCGCCGGCTGGCTGGCTATCGGGCTGCGCGGGCCCCGGCTTGCATGGCGCCGCGGCCGGTGCGGCGGTCCCGGTCACCGGCTGCCAGGCGCCCTGGCTGGTGACGGGCCCGCTGAGCAGTTCCCCATCAGGCGGCAGCAGGTAACCGCGCGTCCCGGTCAGCACGAGCGCCGCCGAACTCGCGGTGCCGCTGAGGCTGAAACTGGTCCCCGCGCCAGGCACGGGCGCCCAGTTGTTGCTTCCGTGGGCGGCGGAGTAGAGCGCGGAGGAGGTGCACTGCGCGGCGAAGTCGGCGCCGCTGCCGGTGCACTGCGCCCACACCGCGAACACCCGCTGGCCGGCCGTCTCCAGGGCGGCGACCCGCAGCCCGCCGGTGCTGATCTGCGCCCAGGTCCGGCCGCCGTCGTGGGTGGCCCACAACTGCGGGCCGAACGCCCACCCGTCACTAGTGTCGAAGAAACGGACCTGGCTCACCCCGGCCGATCCCCGCGGGGCGCCGGTGACCGGCGGCTTCACCCCGTGCCAGGTGCTGCCGCCGTCATCAGTGCCAGCCATGGACGTGCAGATGAACGCGGCAGGCGGCCCGCAGTGGCCTGGGGTGCCCGCCTGGCCGAGCACGAAGCCGCTCTCGGTGCCGACGAAGGTCACCGAGGTGGCCGCGAAATGCGGCGGCACCGGATTGGCTGACGTGGGTGCGGCCGACGGGACGGCGGACGGCGCGGCTGACGTCGCGTGGTGGTGCCGGTGCGTGGCACCCGCCGAGGAGGTCTGGCCCGCCTGCGCGCCGCTGGCCGATTGGCCGGGGCTGAGGTTCAGCTGCGTGATGACCAGCCGGGGAACCGTTGCGATGACCGCGATGACGGCGGCTGTGCCCGCGGCAGCCACCACTGCCCTGGTCGCCTTGCGGCGGCGTGCCCGCTTCCTGATCAACTCGAAGGTCCCCGGTGGCGGCGGCAGCGGCTGCACCTGGGCGTTCATCCAGGAGTCCAGGTCATCGCGGGGATCAGCCATCGGTGTCCCCTATGGCCGCGCGCAACCGCGCCCGGGCCTGGAAAAGGTCGGCCTTGATGGTTCCCTCCGGTCGGCCGAGCAGTGCGGCCACGTCGCGGACCGGGAAGCCCGCGTAGTAGTGCAGCAGGAACGGGCTGCGCAGGCGGTCCGGCAGTGCCTGCAACAGCGCCCTGACATGTACGTCCTGGGCGGGCTGGTACACCTGGTCCGACGGTACCGCGGCAGTGACGTTGCGCAGCGCCCGCCGCTCCCGCCCGGTCTTCCGCCAGTGGTCGCGGACCAGGTTGGTTGCGATCATGTAGAGGTAGCTCTGCGGATTGTCCAGCCTGGACCACCGGCCGAGCAGCCGGGCGAAGGCCTCCGCGGCGATCTCGTGCGCCGTGTCGTCATCATCGACCAGGCGCCTGACCCACCCCGCAAGGCGGGGATAGCAGGTGTTGAAGAGTTCCTCGGCTGCCGCGCGGTCGCTGGTGCGCAGCCTGTCCACGGAACCCCCTCGGCTGGCGGTTCCGGCCGACCTGCTCCACGGCCCGGCCAGGGTCACGGCGTCACCAGCGGAGCTACCCCCGGGCGTGTCCACGGCTAGGGATTGCACAGATTTACCACACCTTCGTCGGGCGAGCGGTCCTGATCGCGCAGGCGTGCCCCTGCAACGCCCGTGCGCCTCCTGAGACGGTTGGCGCGCACTCCCGGTTGCGCCGAATTTGGCGCGCTTCCCGTCTCCGGCGCGGTTTCTGGGGAGCGTGGTTTCTGGGAGCGCGGCTTCTGGGGGGCGTTGGGGAGCGTGGCTTCCGGTCAGCGCGGCTTCTGGTCAGCGCCCCACCGCCTCCGGGGCGCAGTGTGGCAGTTGCCTGGCTGCGGCAACAGCGCGGTGCATTTGTGTCAGCGCGGTGCCTTTTGGCTCGCCGGCGATACACGATGCACCGCGCTGACGGGTGGCGGGCTGTGCTCGATCAGGAGGCGGGTTACACTGGCTGCTGATAGTAGGACGTCCTAGTATCTGGGCTTCCCAGGGTTCGGGGAGGAACCGGCATGGGTGCGCAAGCGACGGTGCCTGAGGCAGGACATGCTGAGGCGCAGGCTGAGGCGGGGCAGGCTGAGGCGCAGGCTGAGGCGCAGGCTGAGGCGGGTCACGCTGAGGGGGGTCACGCTGAGGCGCAGGCTGAGGCGGGGCAGGCTGAGGCGGGCAGGCGGCGCTGGCAGCGCCGGTACGACGAGTCGAGGATTCGCCCGGCCGACTTCTCGACGCTATCCGGCCTGGACGTTGACCCGGTGTACGGGCCGCCGCCTGGTGCCGCGGTGCCGGGCTTCGACCGGATCGGCTGGCCGGGGGAGTACCCGTTCACCCGCGGCCTCTACCCAGCCGGCTACCGGGGCCGGGCCTGGACGATCCGCCAGTTCTCCGGGTTCGGCAACGCCGCGCAGACCAACGAGCGGTACAAGATGCTGCTCGGCGCGGGTGGCACCGGGCTGTCGGTGGCCTTCGACATGCCGACGTTGATGGGCCGTGACTCCGACGACCCGCGCTCGCTGGGTGAGGTCGGCCATTGCGGCGTGGCGATCGACTCCGCGGCGGACATGGATGTCCTTTTCGCCGGCATCCCGCTGGCCGACGTCACGACCTCGATGACGATCAGCGGCCCGGCGGTGCCCGTGTTCTGCATGTACCTGGCCGCCGCGCAGCGCCAGGGTGCTGACCTGCGGGCGCTGGACGGGACGCTGCAGACAGACATCTTCAAGGAGTACATCGCGCAGAAGGAGTGGCTCTTCCCGCCGCAGCCGCATCTGCGCCTGATCGGCGACCTGATGGAGTACTGCGCCCAGGAGATACCCGCCTACAAGCCGCTGTCGGTCTCCGGCTACCACATCCGGGAAGCCGGGTCCACGGCTGCCCAGGAACTGGCGTTCACGCTGGCCGACGGCTTCGGCTATGTCGAGCTGGGACTGTCCCGCGGGCTGGACGTGAACACCTTCGCGCCGGGGCTCTCGTTCTTCTTCGACGCGCACATCGACTTCTTCGAGGAGATCGCCAAATTCCGCGCCGCGCGGCGGATCTGGGCGCGGTGGCTGCGCGACAGCTACGCCGCGACGACGCCGCGGGCACAGTGGCTGCGCTTCCACACCCAGACCGCGGGCGTGTCGCTCACCGCCCAGCAGCCGGACAACAACGTCGTGCGCACCGCCGTCGAGGCGCTGGCGGCCGTGCTCGGCGGGACGAACTCGCTGCACACCAACGCACTGGACGAGGTGCTGGCACTGCCGAGCGAGCGGGCCGCGGAGATCGCGGTGCGCACCCAGCAGGTGATCATGGAGGAGACCGGGGTGGCCAGCGTCGCGGACCCGCTGGGCGGTTCCTGGTACCTGGAAGCGCTCACCGACCGGCTGGAGGCTGAGGCGGAGGCCATCTTCGCCCGGATCAGGGCAATGAGCCCGGACGGCTCGATGACCGGCGGGATCCTGCGGGGCATCGAGGACGGCTGGTTCTCCGCCGAGATCGCCGAAGCGGCGTTCGCGTACCAGCAGAAGGTGGAGAAGGGCGAGAAGCGGATCATCGGCGTCAACTGCCACACCGGGACGGTCGGCCTGCCGGTCGAGATCCTGCGGGTCAGCCACCAGGTCGAGCGGGACCAGGCCGCCGAGTTGGGCCGCCGCCGGGCCGCGCGGGACCAGGCGGCCGTCGACTCGGCGCTGGCCTCGATGCTCGACGCCGCGCGATCAGGCGCGAACATGATCCCGCCGATGCTTGCCGCCGCGTGCGCCGAGGCGACGCTGGGCGAGATCTGCGGGGCGCTGCGCGCGGAGTGGGGCAGCTACTCCGAGGCCCCGGCGTTCTAGCGGGGCAGGCGGGCCTAGCGGGGCAGGCTGGCTGCTGGGTCAGGCCGGGCTGGCCGTGGGCAGCCCGGCATCCCTGGCGGCGGCGAGGAGACGCTTGTCGTAGGTGACGAAGGCAGTGAGTTCCGCTCGCAGGATCAGCGCAGAGGCCAGATGTATCGCGTCCAGCGGGCGCAGCGCGACCGGCCTGAGGCCGGCTGCCCTGCTGAGCACTTCGTCGGTGAGCTCAACCTCCACGGTGCGCCGGAGGACCAGATAGCCCTCGGGCAGGGCCGTGGGCTCGGCACGCCAGACCGCACGCGGGACCTCAACCCTGATCACTGCGCTTGACACCCGGACAAGGTTCGGGTGATCGGCGAGCCAGCGGTTGAGTCCGGCTGACTCAGGCTCAGTGACGGCAAGTTTCACCAGAGCGGACGAGTCCAGGTAGATCAATACCTTTCCTCCTCCCGCATCTGGAGCAGTACCTCGGTGGCCGTCGGCTGTCCCGGCGGCACCGGCGGCGCGGGTTCGATGTCGAGCAGGTCGCCGGGATCTTGGGCGCGCCGGAGGACGCCGGCCGCGATCAGCCGTTCAAGTGGGCTCTCCACGTCTCTGGCCGGGACGAGGCGGGCGACGAGCCGTCCCCGGTTGGTGATGTCCACCGACTGTCCTTTCTCCGCCAGGTCCACATAGACGCTCGCATGCTGGCGGAGCTCGCGGATCCCGATGCAGTGGGTGGCATGGGCTGGTCTGGCCCGGCGAGGCGGCACAACGTCGCGTGTATCACTCACCGGACTACGGTAGCACATAGATGCTACATTGTCGGCTGCCGGGGGCTGGCCGAGCAATGGCCGGCATGCGGCAGGATAGAGACATGCAGCAGCCGCGGGACTTCTCCCTTTACGGCGCCGTTGACCTGGGTGCGCGGCAGGCGGCCGCAAAACGTGCCCAGCAGGCGGCGGGACGCGCTGAGGGGGCAGATGCCCCCCAGGGCGGCAATGTCATTGACGTGACCGAAGAGACATTCAATGTGGATGTCGTAGAGCGGTCGCGGTCGGTACCGGTGATCCTGGACCTGTGGGCCGACTGGTGCGGCCCGTGCAAGCAGCTCAGCCCGGTCCTGGAGAAGCTCGCCGCGGAGGCGGCCGGGGCGTGGGTGCTCGCCAAGGTGGATGTGGACGCGAACCAGCAGCTGGCGGGCGCCCTCCAGGTGCAGAGCATCCCGACGGTCATGGCCGTGATCGGTGGCCAGCTGGTCAGCCTGTTCCAGGGCGCGCTGCCTGAGTCGCAGGTGCGCCAGGTGCTCAGCCAGGTGATGCAGATGGCCGAGCAGCTCGGGATGCCGCCAGCCGGCCAGCCAGCGGACGGCCAGCCTAGTGACGCCGGGACGGCCGGCCGCCCGCCAGCCGGTGAGCCAGGCCCCGCTGGGCCAGGCCCCGCCGGGCCAGGAATGCGCGGCGGGCCAGGAATGCGCGGCGGGGCCGGCGCCGGGATGATGGCGGACCCCGCGTTCGACGAGGCGCAGCAGGCCATGGAGCGCGGCGACATCGATGCCGCCGCGGCGGCGTTCCAGCGGGTGCTCTCGGCCTCGCCCGGCAATCCGGTGGCCACGCTGGGCCTGGCCCAGGTCGAGCTGATCCGGCGGGTGAGCTCCTATGACGAGAACCAGGCGCGGCGCGCCGCCGCGAAAGACCCGGCCAACGTCGAGGCGCAGTCGCAGGTGGCCGATATCGAGGTAGCCACCGGACGGCCGGAGGAGGGTTTCGACCGGCTCCTTGGCGCCATGCGGCGGACATCCGGGGACGACCGGGACCGGGCGCGGGTCCACCTGGTCAGCCTGTTCGAGGTGTTCCCGCCCGGGGACCCGCGGGTGGCGAAGGCCCGCGCCAAGCTCTCCGGCCTGCTCTTCTGAGTCCCCGCTGCGCTGAGTCCCCGCTGCGCTGGCGGGTCAGCGGTTGCGCGCGTCCGGCGGGCCGGCGTCGGCGATCCGCTCCAGCGCGGGCAGCGCCGCCGCCAGGGCAGCCAGTTGCTCCGGGCTGAGCGTGCGCAGGTTGTCGGCGAGCAGGATGGTGCTCTCCTGCCTGATGCGCTCCAGGACCGCGTGCCCCTCCGCGGTGACCACCAGGGTGCTGGCGCGGGCATCGCCTGGCACCGGGCAGCGCTGCACGTAGCCGCGATCCTCCAGCACGGTGACCAGGCGGGTCAGCGTGGACGGCGCGATCTTTTCCGCCGCCGCGAGATCGCCGAGGCGCAGCGGCCCGGCCTGCTCCACCGTGGCGAGAGCGGACAACTGGGTAGGGGTGAGCCCGGCCAGCTCATGCCGGCGCAGACTGCGCGACACCCGCGCGATGGCCACCCGCAGCCGTGTCACGTCTATGGGTGCCGCGTCCCTCGTGCTCACCGGCACCCCCGTAGCCCCTGCGGTCACCAGCGCCCCCTAGCCTCCGTTGTCACCGGCAATGCTGTCACCGGCGATGCCCCGGCCGCCATGGACACCGGCGCCGACCAGCCTGCTACCTTGGCGGTCGTTCCTGCGTTGGACACCCTTGCAGGGTACGTGTCCAGCGCGGTGCCGACGCCCCGGACCTGGCATGCGCCGACCGCGGCCTGATCACGCGCTCACCGATGGGACGATTGTTTCCTGTCATCAGGGCAGGCGGGAAGGCGGGAGTGACGTGGCGGTAGTGCCGAGCGTGTCGTATTCGATCACCGTGCGACTCGAGGTCCCCTCGCGAGGCCGGGCGGTCAGCGAGCTGACCCATGCCGTCGAGCAGGCGGGCGGAGCGGTGACCGCCCTCGACGTCGCGCCCATCGGCCACGAGCGGCTGCGGGTGGATGTGACCTGCGCGGCGGGTGACACCGAGCACGCGGACTTCATCGTGACGGCGCTGGGCGCGATCGACGGCGTGACAGTCAGCAAGGTCAGCGACCGGACCTTCCTGATGCACCTGGGCGGGAAGATAGAGACTGCGGTCAAGGTCCCGTTGCGCAACCGGGACGACCTGTCCATGGCGTACACGCCGGGCGTCGCCAGGGTGTCCCTCGCCATTGCCAGGAACCCCGAGGACGTGCGCAGGCTCACCGTCAAGCGGAACAGCGTCGCGGTGGTCACCGATGGCTCGGCGGTGCTCGGCCTGGGGAACATCGGCCCCTACGCGGCGCTGCCCGTCATGGAGGGCAAGGCGGCGCTGTTCAAGCGCTTCGCGGGCATTGACGCCTGGCCGGTGTGCCTGGACACGCAGGACACCGACGAGATCGTGCGCACCGTGCAGCTGATCGCCCCGGCGTTCGGCGGGATCAACCTGGAGGACATCAGCGCACCGCGGTGCTTCGAGGTCGAGCGCCGCCTGCGCGAGCTGCTGGACATCCCGGTATTCCACGATGACCAGCACGGCACGGCGATCGTGGTGCTCGCCGCGCTCACCAACGCGCTGCGGGTGGTGGGCAAGAAGCTGGGCGCGGTGCGGATCGCCATGGCTGGCGCGGGCGCCGCCGGGACGGCCGTGCTCCGGCTGCTGATGGCCTCGGGTGCGGCCGATGTGGTGGTCTGCGACGACAAGGGTGCCCTGTACGCTGGCCGGCCCGGCCTCGACGACAACCTGCGCTGGGTCGCGGAGCACACCAATCCCGCAGGCTACGACGGTGACCTGGCTGGCGCGTTGCGCGGCGCGGATGTGTTCATCGGGCTGTCCGCGCCGCGACTGCTCCGCGGGGAGCACATCGCGACCATGAACGACCAGGCGATCGTTTTCGCCCTGGCCAACCCGGATCCCGAGGTCGAGCCGGACGAGGCAGCCCAGCACGCGGCGGTGGTGGCCACCGGCCGCAGCGACTACCCCAACCAGATCAACAACGTGCTGGCCTTCCCCGGTGTCTTCCGGGGCCTGCTGGACGCGCAGAGCCGGATGGTGACCGACGACATGCTGGTGGCCGCGGCCCGGGCGCTCGCCGGGGTGGTGTCGCCCGCCGAACTCGGCCCGCACTACATCATCCCGTCAGTGTTCAACGCGGACGTCTCGTCCGCGGTGGCCGCCGCGGTCCGCGACGCGGCCGGCGGCCGCGCTGTCCGCCACTGACCCGCTGCGCGATGCCTGCGGCGGTTCGCGCGGTCACGCAGGGTGGTTGCCGCGGCAGGACAGGCTAAATGCGGGGGCGGCGGAGTCTGCCCCACCGCGCCGCGTCCGCCAGAATGGGACCATGGAGGAGGACCTCTCGGGGCGGCTGCTGGTTGCCACCCCGTTGCTGGGCGACCCGAACTTCCGGCGCACCGTCGTTCTCGTGGTGGAGGACGAGCCGGAGGAGGGCACGCTCGGCGTGGTGCTGAACCGGCCGACCGAGGTGCCGGTGGGGCAGGTGCTCGAGTCGTGGACCGATCTGGTGACGGGGCCATCCGTGGTTTTCCGCGGCGGCCCGGTGGCCCCGAACAGCGCGCTGGCGCTGGCCATCGTGCCCGGAGACGACGAGCCGGTCGGCTGGCGGGCGCTGGACGGGTCCGCGATGATGTCCCGGATCGGGCTGGTCGACCTGGACGCGCCGCCGCAACTGCTGGTCGGCGGCATCGCCTCGCTGCGGGTCTTCGCCGGTTACGCGGGCTGGGGGCCTGGTCAGTTGCAGGCCGAGATCGATGAAGGCGCCTGGTACGTGCTCTCCGGCGAGCCCGCTGACGCGTTCGTGGCCGACCCCGAGCGGCTCTGGAAGGCGGTCCTGCGCCGTCAGGGCGGCAACCTCGCCATGGTGGCCAATTACCCGGACGACCCGTCGCTCAACTAAAGGCCGTCCCGGCTGGAACCCGCCGTCCCGGCCCGGACTTTTCGCGGCACCGGTGCGGCCAAGCAGGACAAATCCCCCCGCAAGGCGCACCGGGCACGTGAAAACTCGGCGGTGAGCGTCAGCCCTGGCCGCCCGGGAGCCAGGGGCCCGGTAGCACCGCTCAACGAGGCATGTTCTCCGACAGCGTAGAATCATCTGTCGTGAGCACCGAGGTACTTCCCGAGACCGGTACCCGCGAGGACACCGGCACTACGTCGGATGTCTCCTTCGGCGATGGCGACCATGAGCGGTTCGCGCACTACGTCGAGCGGGACAAGATCGTCGATAGTGCGGTGACCGGCACTCCGGTGATCGCCTTGTGCGGCAAGGTCTGGGTGCCGAGCCGGGATCCCAAGCGGTTCCCGGTCTGCCCGGACTGCAAGCGGATCTACGAGTCGCTCCCGCCCGGGGACGGCTGAGCCCGCGGCAAGGCGACGACGACTGAGCCCGGGGCGAGGCGACCACTGAGCCCGCGATCCGACGAGCACTCTGTCTTGACGAGGCCGGGGCCTCACAGATAAGGCTGGTCGGCCGGCGGTGCGGTGCTAGCCGCGCAGCACGGGTGTCCCGGTGATGCGCACCCCGGCGGCGCGCATGGCCTCAAGCGCCTCCTCCGTGGTGGTGGGGTCCACCCCCGCGGTAAGGCCCAGCAGCACCTGGGTCGCGAAGCCCTCCCCGGCCGCGGAAATGGCGGTCGCCTTGACGCAGTAGTCGGTGGCGATGCCGACCACATCGACTTCGGTCACCCCGTGGTCCCGCAACCAGTCCGCCAGCGGCGTGCCTGCGGGGTCGCTGCCCTCGAAGGCGCTGTACGCGGCCTCGTGCGCGCCCTTGCTGAACACCGCTTCGATCCGGCTGGTGTCGAGGTCGGGGTGGAACTCCGCGCCAGCGGTGCCAGCCACGCAGTGCCGCGGCCACGAGTTCGCGTAGTCGGGCTCGGCGGAGAAGTGGCTGCCCGGATCGATGTGGAAGTCCCGGGAAGCGACCACGTGAGCGTATCCGCCGGAAGCGAGGTACTGGCTGATCGCCCGGGCCACCTCGCCGCCGCCGGTCACCGCGAGGGAACCGCCCTCGCAGAAGTCGTTCTGCACATCCACGATCACGAGCGCGCGCACAGCCAGAGGGTACGGCATCGGCCCGGCTAGGCGGCATCGGCCCGGCTAGGCGGGACCGGCCCGGCTAGGCGGGACCGGCCCGGCTAGGCGGGACCGGCCCGGCTAGGCGGGACCGGCCCGGCTAGGCGGGACCGGCCGGGCTAGGCGGCGTCTGCGCCGATATCCGCCGGAGTGCCGCCAGTGATGCGCACCAGTTCGGCGAAGGAGGTCGGGAACACGGTGTGCGCGTGCCCGGCCGCCGCCCAGACGACGTCGTACTTGTCGAGCCAGATGTCCACCAGGGTGCGCAACGGCTGCGGGTGGCCCACCGGGGCCACGCCGCCGATCACCTGGCCGGTGCTGGCGCGGACGAACTCCGGGTCGGCCCGCCGCACCGTGGCGGCACCAAGCAGCGCCGCGGCCCGGCCGGTGTCCACCCGGTGTGCCCCGCTGGTCAGGATGAGCAGCGGGGCATCGTCCGCCTTGAACACCAGGCTGTTGGCGATCGCCCCGACCGCGCAGCCAAGCTGGGCGGCGGCGGTCGCGGCGGTGGGCGCGGGCTCCGGCAGTTCCTGTACCTGGCCGCCGGCCCCGAGGGCGTGCAGTGTTTCCGCCACCTTCTGCGCGCTGGGATGCATGCCAGCAGGCTAGCGGCGGCGCCCCGGCGAGACGAACCGTTTGCTGGCCGGCGGCTCGTGGGTCAGCAGGCCAGAGGTGCGGTAGAGGAACTCGGCGTAGCTGCGGGGTGGCTCGTCCGGATTACTGAGATAGCGGTCCGGGCTGAGCCGCAACTCGATGAGCCTGGCCGCCGCCCAATGGCACTCGGCGATCGTGGCGGCCACGGCGCGCGCCGCGCCGCGCAGCAGCCCGGCCGATTGCCGCAGGGCACTGGCGGCCCGGCGGAGAAGTGCCTTCACCTGCTGAGACATGTGCCCGGCTCCCGGTCGGGCGTGCCGTGATTGGCCGTTACTGTGGGTCATGGCACCAGCTTGGCCGGCACCACGCATTCGTGTCAGTGGCAGTGATGACGTCTATGCGTGACATCCTGCCAACAGGCAGGGCTGCGCGCCCGCGCAATTCCCAAGCCCGCTCATCAACGCGTTGCGTGCCACGGTGGCCCGCGGGGCCCGGGTGCTCAGCGTGTGCAACGGCGCTTTCGCGCTCGGTGCCGCCGGGCTGCTCGACGGCCGCCGGTGCACCACCCACTGGCGGCATGCCCGGGAACTCGCCAAGCAGCATCCGGCGGCGTTCGTCGACCCGGAGGTGCTCTACGTGGACGAGGACCCGGTGATCACCAGCGCGGGCACGGCCGCGGGCATCGACGCCTGCCTGCACCTGGTGCGCAAGGAACAGGGGACGCGGGTGGCCAACGGGATCGCCCGGCGCATGGTCGTCCCGCCACACCGCGACGGCGGCCAGGCGCAGTACGTGGAGCGGCCGGTCGCCATGCCTTCCGGTGACACGCTCGCCGAGGTTATCGGCTGGATGCAGCGCCACCTCGCCGAGCCGGTCACGGTCCGCCAGCTCGCCCTCCGGGCACGCATGTCAGAGCGCACCTTTGCCCGCCGGTTCGTGCAGGAGACCGGGACCACGCCGCTGCGCTGGCTGACCGGCCAGCGCATCCTGCTCGCCCAGGAGCTTCTCGAGGAAACCGACGCGGGCCTCGACCTGATCGCGGAGCGGGCCGGCTTCGGCAACGCCGCCACGCTCCGGCATCACTTCCGCGCCTGGCGCGGCACGACTCCGCAGGCCTACCGCCGTGCCTTCTGCCCGGACCGGAGCGCGCCGCTGGCTGACGGCTACTCGTCGCCGGTGGTCCCGTTCTCCGGCAGGAACACGGTGGGGATAGCCGGATAGCCGCGGGACAGCTGCACCGCGTGCACCGGCAGTTCCGCCAGCGCAGCGCGGAGCCGCTCACGGGCCACCGCGAGCGGCTCCTGGCCGACGATTTCGCCACGCTCGACCAGCGGGCGCAGCAGCGGCCGCTCAGCGCGCCCGGCGATCACCTCCTCGGCGGGAGTCGTGGTGATCACCTCGGCGAGCGCGATGCCCTCGTCGTCCAGCTGCCGGGCCGCCCATTTGCGGCCGCCGCGGCCCGGCTTGCCGACGGACCGTTTCGCCACCGGGCGGAGCACTCCGTCTCCGTTGCCTTCCAGCGCCCTGGCAACCAGCTTGTAGACCAGCGCGGCCGTCGGCGCACCCGACCCGGTGACCAGCGAGGTCCCGACTCCGTACCCGTCCACCGGCGCGGCGGCCAGGGCGGCGATCGAGTACTCGTTGAGGTCGCCGCTGAGCACGATCCTGGTCTGCCACGCGCCCAGTTCGTCCAGCAGGTCACGGACCTGCCGGGCGACCATCGGGAGGTCCCCGCTGTCGATGCGGACCGCGCCGAGGCCTGGCCCGGCCAGTTTGACCGCGGTGCGCACCGCCCTGGCCACGTCGAACGTGTCCACCAGCAGGGTCGTGCCGGTGCCCAGCGCGGCCAGCTGGGCGGTGAAGGCATCCCGTTCGCTGTCATGGACCAGGGTGAACGCGTGGGCGCTGGTGCCGCTGGTGGGGACGCCAAAGTCCCGCCCCGCGCGCAGGTTCGAGGTGGACCCGAAACCCGCGATGTACGCCGCCCGGGCGCTCGCCACCGCGGCCATCTCGTGGGTGCGGCGCGAGCCCATCTCGATCAGCGGCCGCCCGTCCGCCGCGGTCACCATCCGGGAGGCGGCGGATGCGATCGCGGAATCATGGTTGAAGATCGCCAGCGCGAGTGTCTCCAGCATGACCGCTTCGGCGAACGGGGCCTCCACCACCAGGATCGGCGATCCGGGGAAGTAGCAGTCACCTTCCCCATAGCCCCAGATGTCCCCGCTGAACCGGTAGGACTCCAGGTAGCGGAGCGCGGGCTCGTCCACGATCTGGGCCTCGCGCAGGAAGGCGAGCTCGTCCGGGCCGAACGTGAAGTGCTCCAGCGCGTCGAGGAAGCGGCCGGTGCCGGCCACCACGCCGTACCTGCGCCCGTGCGGGAGGGCACGGGCGAACACCTCGAAGACCGCGCGCCTGCCCGCGGCGCCGCTGCGCAGCGCAGCGGTCAGCATGGTCAGCTCGTAGTGGTCGGTGAGCAGTGCCGTGCTCGTCCGGCCAGCCGCCGGGGCGACTGAGGTTGCCGGGCCGCTGACCGCGGTTGCCAGGCCGCTCGCCGAGGTCGCCGAGCCGCTGGCTGCGGTTGCCGGGCCGCCAGCCATCTGCGGGTGCTGTCCGCCGGAGTTAGCCGTCACGAGTGGAAAGACTACGGATCGCCCGGCACGCCCGTGCCCGCGCCTGCGTGTTCCGCGCCCCACCGCCTGGCCCGGGCCGCCTGTCCCGCCCCACCGCAGCCCATCCACGGAACCGGCAGGGGAGCATCGCTTGATCACGACGGCGTTCCGGTGGCATGAGTGCGCCGGGAGTTTGATTAACTAATTTGTGGCACCTGACGGGGGCGGCCGATCCCACCTGGTGAACCGGAGTGCACGGGGGTACCTGGGCGCTGAGAAACTGGTGGGCGACGGGCAAGGAGGTGAGCGCCGGTGAGTGTGGCACCCGCCGAGGTAGAGAGACCGGAGACGGAGCAGCAAGCCGTCCCCGATACGCCGTGGGTCACCATCGTCTGGAATGACCCGGTCAATCTCATGTCCTATGTGACCTACGTGTTCCAGCAGGTCTTCGGGTATTCACGGCGCAAGGCGGAGAAGCTCATGCTCGATGTGCACCACAAGGGCAAGGCAGTGGTCTCCGCGGGCACCCGGGAGTCCATGGAGCGCGATGCGGAAGTCCTGCACGGCTACGGGCTGTGGGCCACGGTGAGCCACGACAAATGAGCGCCAGGCGGGGGCGGGGGAAGGACAGTTCCGGGGAGACGGGTGACGTGGTGGAGGGCTTCCGCGGACGGCGTGGTGGCGGGGTCGCGGCCAGCTTCGCCGCTTCCCAGGCGGGCATCATTCGTGCCCTGGTGAGCCAGGTCGCCGATCTCGTCGGCAGCGACCCTGCGGCGGGTGGCCCGGCGGACACCGCCGACCCGGCGGACGCCTCGGTCAGCTCAGCCGCTGGTGCTGCGGGAAACTCCCTGGAAGATCTCGCTGAACTTCTCGCCAATAGTGGCTCCGCGACGCCGCCCGAGGACCCGGTGCTGGCCCGGTTGCTGCCGGACGCCTACCTCGACGACTCCGCGGCGGCGGGCGACTTCCGCCGCTTCACCGAGCGGGAACTGCGCTCCGGCAAGGTGGCCGCGGCGCGCACGGTGCTGGACACGCTGCCCGAAGGCGGTGGCCGGGTCGAGCTGTCCGAGGAGGACGCCCAGGTCTGGCTTCGCGCGCTCAACGATGTCCGGCTGGCCCTCGGGGTACGCCTGTCGATCACCGAGGATTTCGGGGAACGGATGGACGACCTGGACCCGGCGGACCCCCGCTCGGCCTATATGTGGGTTTACGACTGGCTCACGTTCCTGCAGGAAACCCTGGTGCGGGCACTGTGGTGACCGCGCAGCGGCAATGGCGGTGGCGGTGCGGTGGTGGGGCGGCCCTGACGACATCGGTGCGGGCTTCGGTGCTGTCCCGACGATCCCGTCTCCCGCATCGATGCGGTTGGGCCGGGGCCCGGCGGCCAGCGCCTGCGGCGGGACTCCGGCTACGCTCGCACCCATGCTGACGCTCCACCCCGTTCTCCGGGACAAGATCGTGTCGCACGCCCGCGCGGACCATCCGGACGAGGCGTGCGGGGTGATCGCGGGGCCGGCCGGCAGCGACCGCCCGGAGCGCTTCATCCCCATGCTGAACGCACAGCGCTCCCCGACGTTCTATGAGTTCGACTCGATGGAACTGTTCCGCGTCTGGCGCGAGATGGATGAGCGTGATGAGGAGCCGGTCGTCATCTACCACTCGCACACCGCGACCGAGGCCTACCCGTCCCGCACGGATATCGCCTACGCGAACGAGCCATCCGCGCACTACGTGCTGGTGTCCACCCGTGACCTGGCCGAGGTGGAGTTCCGCTCGTTCCGCATCGTCGACGGCACGGTGACCGAAGAAGAAGTCCGGATCGCCGCCGATGCCGGCCAGCCCGCCCTGGAATGATCGCGGGGGGCAACCCGTTGGCACCGGATGACGGCCGTCACCGCCCGCCCGGGCCGGCAAAGGCGCCCCTGCAGACAGACCGCCTCACTCTGGAGTGTTGTTCATGGCCATCGAAGTCCGCATCCCGACGATCCTGCGCACCTATACCGGCGGCGCCAAGTCGGTGGAGGCCTCGGGGTCGACGCTCGCCGAGCTTTTCGGCGACCTCGATGCCCGCTACGGGGGTCTCCGCGACCGGCTGCAGGACGATTCCGGGCTGCGCCGTTTCGTCAACGTGTATCTCAACGACGAGGACGTGCGGTTCCTCGGCGGCCTGGAGACGCCGGTCAAGGACGGTGACACGGTGACTGTCCTGCCGGCCGTGGCAGGCGGGGCGTGCCGGGTGGGCTGGGCGGGCTAAGAACCCAGGGAGCCCCATGCGCTACGACTCGCTCCTCGACTCACTCGGCGGCACGCCGCTGGTGGGACTGCCGAGGCTTGCCCCGGCTCCGGACGTGCGGCTGTGGGCCAAGCTGGAGGACCGCAACCCGACCGGCTCAGTCAAGGACCGCGCCGCGTTCTTCATGATCGAGCAGGCTGAGAAGGACGGCCTGCTCGCTCCCGGAGCCACCATCCTCGAGCCGACCTCGGGGAACACCGGGATATCCCTGGCCATGGTGTCGCACCTGCGGGGCTACCGGATGATCTGCGTGATGCCCGAGAACACCTCGGTGGAACGCCGGCAGATCCTGGAGATGTACGGAGCGCAGGTCATCTCCTCCCCGGCCGCGGGCGGATCGAATGAGGCGGTCCGGGTCGCCCGGCAGATGGCTGCCGAGCACCCGGACTGGGTCATGCTGTACCAGTACGGCAACGAGGCGAACGCCCGCGCGCACTACGTGACCACAGGCCCGGAACTGCTCGCCGACCTGCCCGGCATCACCCACTTCGTGGCCGGCCTCGGCACCACCGGGACGCTCATGGGGGTCGGCCGGTACCTGCGCGAGCAGGTGCCCGGAGTTTCCATCGTCGCCGCCGAGCCGCGGTACGGGGAGCTGGTCTACGGGCTGCGCAACATCGATGAGGGCTTCATCCCTGAGCTGTACGACGAGTCCGTGCTGACCACCCGGTTCTCGGTGTCGTCGGTGGACGCGCTGCGCCGCACCCGGCAACTGCTCGACGCTGAGGGGATCTTCGCCGGCATCTCCGCAGGGGGCGCGCTGCACGCGGCCCTCGGCATGGCGGCCAAGGCGCAGGCGGCCGGGCAGCGCGCTGACATCGCCTTCGTGGTCGCCGACGGCGGCTGGAAGTACCTGTCGACCGGCGCGTACTCGGGGACCCTGGACGAGGCCGAGGCCCGGCTGGAAGGTCAGCTATGGGCATGAGCCGGCCCACCCATCCGGCCGGCCGCCTCCCGGCACCTGCGATGACCGTGTTCGACGAGGCGATCGCGGTCCGGGTGGCGGGGGAGGGCCGGTACGAGGTCACCCCGGACGACCGGTTCGCCATCTCGGGCGCGGTGAACGGCGGCGTGCTCCTGGCGTCCATGCTCCGCGCGGTGCTCGACTCCTCGCCGCACCCGTACCCGATCGCGACCAGCGCGCACTTCCTGCGGGCGCCGCGGCCCGAGCCCGCGCACGTCGACGTGGCCTGGCTGAAGCACGGCAAGGTCGCCGCCACCGCCCGGGCCACGCTGATCCAGGACGGCCGTCCGGTGCTGGAGAGCACCGTCACCACGGGCGCGCTCGGCGACCCGGCTGACGTCGGGGGCCTGTCCTGGACCGGCGAGCCACCCGGGCTGCCGCCCATCGAGGAGTGCCACGGGATCGAGAACGCCGCCGGTCCCCGGGCCTTCAGCGGCTTCGCGAAGCAGGTGGACCTCCGGCTGGACCCGGCCACCACAGGCTGGACCCGCGGTGAGCCTGGTGGCACACCCGAGATGCGCGGGTACTTCCAGTTGCGCGAGAGCCGCGATCCGGACGCCTACCTGCTCGCGCTGGCTGTGGACTCGCTGCCGCCGGTCGTGTTCGGCCTCGCCGTGGTCGGCTGGTCTCCCACGGTGGAGCTCACCTGGTACATGCGCGCGGTGCCAGCACCGGGGGTGCTGCGCGTCGCCGCCCGCTGCAGGCACGTCAGCGGCGGCTGGTTCGACGAGGAAGCCGAGGTCTGGGACAGCGCGGGCCGCCTGGTCGCGCAGAGCCGCCAGATCGCCCTCGTCGGCCGGGGCGCCCGGGCCAGGAGCAACCTGACGCTCGGGCAATCCTGAGCCAGCGCGTAACCTGAGTGCTCGTGCGACTCACCGTCATCGGATGCTCAGGGTCATTCCCGGGGCCGGACAGCCCGGCCTCGTGCTACCTGCTGGAGCATCAAGGGTTCCGGCTGCTGCTCGATCTCGGCAGCGGGGCGCTCGGCCCCTTGCAGCGGTACGCCGGCCTGTTCGACATCGATGCCATCTGCCTGAGCCACCTGCATGCCGACCATTGCCTTGACCTGTGCGGCTACTGGGTGGCCCGGACGTACGCGCCCGATGGCGCGCGGCCGCGCATGCCGGTGTACGGCCCGGCGGGCACTGCGCGGCGGATGGCCCAGGCCTACGGCCTGGAGGAGCACCCGGGCATGGCCGAAGCATTCGATTTCCGCACGCTGGAGCCCGGGACACGGGAGATAGGGCCGTTCGAGATCACCGTTGACCGGGTGAATCACCCGGTGGAGACATTCGGTTTCCGGGTGACCGTGGCCGGCCGGACGATCGCCTACTCAGCGGACACCGGTGAGTCCGGGGCACTGGTGGATCTGGCCCGCGGGGCAGACCTGCTGCTGTGTGAGGCGTCCTTCCTGGACAGTCCAGCTCTGCCAGCGGGCCTGCACCTGACCGCGCGGCAGGCCGCGGAACACGCGGCCAGGGCTGGTGCCGGGCAGTTGGTGCTCACCCACCTGGTGCCGTGGAACGATGCGCAGCGCAGCCTGCGGGAGGCCGCCCCCCGGTTCGGCGGCCCGCTGGCCCTGGCCTCCTCCGGGATGGTGATCGACCTCGGCTGAGCCGGCGCTGACTGGTGATTGGCCTCGGCTGGGCCGGCGCTGGCCTGGCAGCCCTTAGGATGCACAGACATGCGGGTACTCGTGACCGGCGGTGCCGGCTTCATCGGCTCACATCTCACCGACGCCTTCCTGGCCCGGGGCGACGAGGTGATCGTGGTCGATGACCTGTCGTCCGGCCGGTCCGGGCGCCTCGACGACCAGGCGAAACTGCACAAGCTCAGCATTGCCGACGCGGCGGCGTTCGCGGCGGTCGTCCGGCAATCGCAGCCGGAACTGATCTGTCACCTGGCCGCGCAGATCGATGTCCGCACCTCGGTGGATGCTCCCGCGCAGGACGCTGGGGTCAACGTGGTCGGCACGGTCAACGTGCTGGAGGCGGCCCGCGCCACGGGTGCGCGGGTACTGTTCGCCTCCTCGGGCGGAGCCCTCTACGGGCGCAATGCCCCCATCCCGTCCCGCGAGGACGTGCTGCCGCTGCCAGAGTCCCCGTACGGCATCGCCAAGTACTGCGCCGAGCAGTACATCGGCCTGTACAACCGGCTGCACGGCACCCGGCACACCATCATGCGGCTGGCCAACGTGTACGGGCCGCGGCAGGATCCCAGCGGGGAGTCCGGGGTGATCCCGATCTTCTGCGGGGCCGCGCTGGCCAAGGAGGATCCCACCGTTTACGGGGACGGGACCCAGACCCGGGACTATGTGTACGTCGGGGACGCGGTCAGTGCTTTCCTGGCCGGCGCAGACGCCGGCCGTCCCGGGACGTGGAACATCGGCACTGGCGTTGAGGTAAGCGTTCTTGATCTTATCAAGATCATCTCCGATGCGGCCGGGGCGTCTGTCTCGCCGCGATTCGGGCCGCCCCGGGCAGGGGAACTGCTGCGCAGCGCAGTGGCGGTCAGCCGGGCGGAACGGGATCTCGGCTGGACAGCGCGAACCGGGCTGGCTGACGGCATCGGCAGGGTTTACCGCTGGATCGAGGCTGGCGCGCACGACCGCGCGGGCTGCTAGGCGCGTATTCCCGCGGATCGTCAGCCCGGCGCCAAGTCCATCCAGCAAGATCCACCGGACACGCCCGGGCCAGCGCCTGCCACCGGACACGCCCGGGCCAGCGCTGCCATAGGCTGTCCTGCATGTCCCGACCCGATGGGCGCAGCAACGATCAACTGCGCGAGATACGGATGACCCGCGGCTGGCTGGAGCACGCGGAAGGCTCGGTGCTCGTCGAGTTCGGGGCGACCCGGGTGCTCTGCGCGGCGAGCGCGACCGAGGACGTGCCCCGGTGGCGGCGCGGCAGCGGGCTCGGCTGGGTGACCGCCGAGTACGCGATGCTGCCCCGCGCCACGAACACGCGCGGCGACCGCGAGTCCGTGAAGGGCCGCCTGGGCGGCCGGACCCAGGAGATCTCGCGGCTGGTCGGCCGCTCCCTGCGGGCCTGCGTGGACGCCAAGGCGCTCGGCGAGAACACCATCGTCATCGACTGTGATGTGCTGCAGGCCGACGGTGGCACCCGCACCGCGGCGATCACCGGCGGGTATATCGCGCTGGCCGACGCGGTCGCCTGGCTGCGCAACCGCAAGCGCTGCAAGGGTGATCCGCTCGTCGGGTCGGTAGCGGCGGTCAGTGTGGGGATCGTGGACTCCCAGCCCCGGCTGGACCTCTGCTACGAAGAGGACGCCGCCGCGCAGACGGACATGAACGTGGTGTGCACCGGCGACGGCGGCTTCGTGGAGATCCAGGGCACCGCCGAGCGGGAGCCGTTCGGCCGGGACCTGCTCGATGAACTGCTGGATTTCGGGGTGGCCGGCTGCGCCGAGCTGACCCGGATCCAGCGGGAAGCCCTCGCCAGGGAAATCCCCGCCCGATGAGCCCGGGCGGTGCGCGGCGTGACTAGCAAGATCATCCTGGCCACCAGGAATCCGGAGAAGCTCGCTGAGCTGCGCAGGATCCTGGAAGGCGGGCACGTGTCGGTGGACGCGGGTGACCTGGATGAGTTCCCGGGGATGCCCGAGATCGCCGAGACCGGGCTCACATTCGGCGAGAACGCGCTGCTCAAGGCCCGCGCGGTGGCGGCTTTCACCGGCCTGCCGGCGGTCGCGGACGATTCCGGGCTGTGCGTCGACGCGCTGAACGGGATGCCCGGCGTGCTGTCGGCCCGCTGGGCCGGCCTCCACGGGGATGATGAAGCTAACCTGCGCCTCGTTCTCGGCCAGATGTCCGATATCCCGGCGGACCGCCGGGGCGCGCACTTCGCCTGCGCCGCGGCACTCGTGCTGCCGTCAGGGGCGGAGCACGTGGCCGAAGGCGTGCTGGACGGGTGGCTGGCCGACGAGCCGCGCGGCACGAACGGCTTCGGCTACGACCCGATCTTCGTCCCGGCGGGGACCGAGCTGACCACGGCGCAGCTCAGCGCGGCGGACAAGGACAAGATCAGCCACCGCGGGCGGGCGCTGCGCGCGCTTGCCCCGGTCATCGCCGCGCTGCTCGGCAGCTAGGCACGCGGAAAGGCCCGCCGCCCCCTGGCGCAGAGTCCAGGGGCGCGGCGGGCCTGCCGTTGCCAGTCAGTCCACGCAGCTCACCAATGAGTTGGCATGCTGCTGGGGGCCGGGACCGCTGGCGTGGGGGTGCTGCTCATCCCCGGTGTAGGCGTGCTGGTGACCGGCATGGTGGCCGTCGGCGTCGGCGCGACCGTCGTCGTCGGCTTGACCGTGATGGTCGGTGTCGCCGTCGGGGTGGTCGTGGTCGTGCCCGGAAGGATGAAGATCAGCGTGGTCGACGGCATCTGGATCTGCATCGGCTGGTTGATCGACGTGATCGTCAGGGTGATCGTGATCCGGGTATTGTTCCCGAGCTCGATCAGGATCATCTTCCGGATCATGCGCGTCTGGTCCATCCAGACCCGGAACCGCGTCATGTTGATGCCGCTGTTCATCTCAGACTGCATCATCGGCTGCATGCTCGAGGACAGGCTGCCCAGGACCGAGGCGAGGTTGTAGTGCCCGCCGTACTCGGTGGTCCGCATCCCGTTCCACATCATGGAGCCCATCCGGCGCTCGTTCGACCCGTGACCGAACATCTGGGTCTGCACCATCGGGCTGCTGGTCTGCAGCACGTTGATCAGCGAGCCGAGGTTGAGGCCCGAACTGCTACTCATCGCTGAGTAGGTGCCTCCCATCCACGGCTTGCCGTAGCTGCGGCTCACCAACGGGCTCTTGAGGTAGGCCATGCCGTTGTTCAGGATCAGCTGGACGTTGCCGAGTGAGCCCGCGTTGGCGTTGATCGAGATCAGCGGCGTGGGCGTGGTCACCTCGTTCAGCGTCCCGAACAGGGTCGCGTTGAGGTTGCCCGTCGCCTGGATCTCCAGGTTCGCCGTGAACGACCTGACCTGCTGGGCCTGCTGGGCGGCCAGGGTCATCACCTGCACTGTCGGCGAGGACGAGGTGGTCCCGAACTGCGAGCCGCTGGACGAAGCACCGCTGTAGCTGCCGGGCTTGCAACCGGCCACCGTTACTGCCGCCGCCACCGCAACGGCGGCGAAGCCGAGCGGGCGGACTGCCCGGGCCGGGACGCCGAAACGCACGGCCTGGGCTTGCCGGACGGGGCTGGTTCCCTTAGCGGGAACGCCCGACCGGCGGGCCTTCAATTGCGAGAACACGCTTGGTCCTCCTTGGGTTGGCGATTGCCGTACATGAAAAGCAATGACATGCAATCCCCCGCCACCCGTCGGTGACTCTACGCGTGGCCACTCGCCGTACACGTGAGCGCGCAGACCGCGTAAGCCGGTCGTAATATCCCCCCGGCGGCCGCTCGCGACGGCGAAGATCCACGGGGAAACGGCGCGGGGACGGCTACCCGCCACGGTGAAGATGCACGGGACACGCCCTTGGCGTGCCCGGTAACGTGGGTTCGTATTTTCCGGAGGGAGCACGCGTGACCGACCAGAAACTGGCACCCGGGGATGTGGCGCCGGACTTCTCGCTGCCGGACGCGGACGGCAGGACGGTGAGCCTGTCCGCGCTGCGTGGGCAGCGGGTGATCGTCTACTTCTACCCGGCGGCGATGACCCCTGGGTGCACCAAGGAGGCGTGCGACTTCCGCGACAACCTGGGAGTTCTCGCCGACGCGGGGCTGACCGTGCTTGGCATTTCCCCGGATACCCCGGAGAAACTGGCCAGGTTCCGGGATAAGGAATCCCTCAACTTCGCGCTCCTCGCCGACCCCGGGCGCGACGTCCTCAAGGCCTACGGGGCGTACGGCGAGAAGACGATGTACGGCAAGAAGACGGTCGGCGTGATCCGCTCGACGTTCGTGATCGGCGCCGACGGCACAGTGCAGCGGGCGTACTACAACGTCAAGGCGACCGGGCATGTCGAGCGGCTGCGCAAGGATCTAGCCGCCTGAGCAGGCGCTGGGGCCGTAGCCCAACGGCAGAGGCACAGGACTTAGAATCCTGCAAGTATGGGTTCAAATCCCATCGGCCCCACCATTACGGACGGCACCGGTGGCTTGATGCCGCCAGCGGACACTGGCGGCACCGAAAGGTGGGTGCCACCACCGGACAACCACGTCCATTCGCAGTGGTCTCACGACACCGGCCCGCGGGCGTCGATGGCCGCTGCCTGCGCCCGCGCGGTCGAGGTGGGTGTGCCGGCGGTGGCCTTCACCGAGCACCTGGACTTCACCTCGTGGGGACCTGGCGATCCGATCTCGGCCACCGGCGTCGCGCCCAACGAAGAGTCAGGTGTCCAGCCACTCGACCTCACCGGGTATCTCTCCTGCCTTGATGAGTGCCGCCAGCGGTATCCCTCGTTGCGGATCTTGTCTGGTGTTGAGGCGGGAGAGCCGCACCTTTTCGCCGGCAGCGCCGCCGCGGTGCTGGCCTCCGCGAGCTTCGACCGGGTGCTCGGCTCGCTGCACACCCTGCCCAGCGAAGGCCGTCTGGTGTACGCGAGTTCGCTGCTGCGCAGTCACCCGCCCGACGAGGTGATGCGCCGCTATTTCGCGGAACTGGTCGCCCTGGTCGAGGGCAGCGACCTGTTCGAGGTGCTCGCCCACCTGGACTACCCGCGCCGGTACTGGCCCGCGGCGGCCGGGGAGTATGCCGAGTCGGCGTTCGAGGAGGAGTACCGCGCGGTGCTGCGGGCACTCGCCGGGACCGGCCGGGTTCTCGAGCTGAACACAGCCAGCCCGCTCTCCTCGGTCACCCTGCTGGGCTGGTGGCGCGCGGAAGGCGGCACGGCGGTCTCCTTCGGCAGCGACGCTCACCTGCCCGGCCATGTCGGCGAGCGGTTCCGGCAGGCCGCTGACATCGCGGCGGCCGCGGGTTTCCGGCCGGGCCGCGACCTCTTCGATTTCTGGCAGCGCTAGTTTTCCTGGCCGAAGCTCCGCGCGCTGCTGGGTGTCAGCCGGCTCTCGATGCCGGACGCTGCGGTTGCCAGGCAGGTCACCGGTTATGAGCGCGGCACCATCACGCCGTTCGGCTCGGTGCGCCGCTGGCCGGTCATCGCGGATGAGCGGATGAGCGGCCGGCAGATCACCCTGGGCGCCGGCGCGCACGGCCTGGCCGCGGCGGTGGACGCGGACGAGGCGGTCCGGGTGCTGGATGCCACGATGGCGGACGTCAGCGACCCCGAGCAGGTCGGCTGAGCAGGTCGGCTGAGCAGGTCGGTCTCGGCAGGTCGGCTGAGCAGGTCGGTCTCGGCAGGTCGGCTCGGCAGGTCAGCTCAGCAGGTCGGTCTCGGTGACGCCGGGTCCCTGCCCGTCCCGGATGAACCACTCCGTGCCGAACGCGTGCCGGAAGGCATCCTCCGGCATCGCCAGGAAGAACGACTGCTCGCTGATCTGGCTGGCGTGCGCGCGCATCGCGCGCCGCTTGTGCTCGAGGTACGGGGAGACGTCGACCGCCGCCGTGATGACCGACTCCGGCTTGCCGAAGGCCTCCGGGTCCCCCTGGTCGGGAAGTTCGATGCCGGCTGCCGCCGCCTGCTCGGCGAACTGCTGCATGCCGCGCTGGATGTGATCACGGTTCATCGTGCTCTGGTAGACCCGCGCCGTGCCGGCCAGGCCGGCGGCGCGCATCCCGACCCGGTGCACCTGGATGTGGTCCGGGTGGCCGTAGCCGCCGTTGTCGTCGTAGCAGGTCAGGACGTCGGCCTGTTCCTCGCGCAGCAGCGCGGCGAGCTTCTGGGCGGCTTCCTCGACTGATGCGGTCCAGAACGATTCGGGCCGGGTGTTGGCCGGGGTGCCCATCATCCCCGAATCGCGGTAGCCGAGGAATTCCACCCGCTGGGCGCCGAGGATCTCCGCGGACGCCTGGGTCTCGGCCACCCGGCGCTGCCACAGTTCCTCCCCGTCGCCCAGGAAGCCCTCGGGGACCTCGCCCTGCTCGCCGCGGGTGGCGACCACCAGCACGACCCGGTGCCCTTCCTCGGCCGCCTTGCGGATCACCCCGCCGCAGGCGATGCACTCGTCGTCGGGGTGGGCGTGAAATGACACCAGAGTGGCCATGCCTGCGACGCTACCCGAACACGCCCCACTTCCTTCACGCCCGCCACTCGCACGGTCACCACTGCTTTGTGATCATGACCTTGGTGTCGCTATAACCTCTAACGACACCAAGGTCATGATCACCAGCGAGGGCCGGGCAGGCCTCGAGCTGTGATCACGAGGCCTTGCTGCCGGACCAGGCGTCCAGGTGCGCGGGGAGTTCTGCCAGCCGGCTGATGACCGCGTCCGGAACGGCGCCGTCGAACGGCGGCACATCGCTGTTCGGGATCAGCACCGCGCGCATGCCCGCGCTCTTCGCGCCGTGCACGTCGTCGTACGGGCGGTCACCCACGAAAACGCAACTCGCCGGGTCATCGACGCCGACCGCGGCCATCGCGGCCCGGAACGCCTCCGGGTGCGGCTTCGCCCAGGCGATCTCGCTGCTGAAAACCGCCCCGTCGAACAAGTGGAGCACGTTGTCCCGGCGGAACACGCGCTCATGGGCGCTTCTGGGCCACATCGTGTTGGACAGCACCCCGGCCTTGATCCCCCGCTCCCGCAAATTTCGCAGCAACGGAACCACGTCGGGGTCGGTGAGCGTGTGCGGGTCCCAGGCCTGGAAGTAGCTGGCGAGGAGCGTCTCGGTCGGAGTCACCCCAGCGCGGGTGAAGACCTCGGTGAGGGTCGCGCTCCGCTGCGACTGATCGGTCAGCTCCCACAGGGCCAGTTCCGCGGCCAGGATGGCGGCAGCCACCTCAGCGGCGCGGTCACCGGGGAAATGCGGCTCACAGACACTGCGCCACAACGCATCGTGGTCGATGGTGTGCCAGGGAGTGAGCGTCCCGCCCCAGTCGAAGATGACCGTCCGGATAGTCACAGACGGCATTTTATGTCAGTACCCGCTGGGGTAGCCGGGTGCGAAGCGATGGGCCAAACGTACCAGCATACGAACCGCGAAGTCCTGATCGAAGGTGATCTGCTTCCGGTACGTCTGCGCAGGTCAGGTACGGCAAAGGGCGCGCGATGAGCCGCCCCGACAGCAGATCGGGAGCGCTCCCGGGCGGCGCCCCGGCGGCCGGGAGCCGGGCTGACGCGTGCATCCGGGCGGCGGCCGGGGTGACTGTCGTCGGGCTGGCGGGCATCGCGGGCGCGATCAGCTACAGCCACATGCGGCTCCTGGCCGCCGGGCACGGGGAGACGGGGTGGCAGGCGCACGCGTTCCCACTGTCGGTGGACGGCATCGAGATCGTTGCCTCGCTGGTGCTGCTGGCCGACCGGCGCACCGGGCGCCGGTCGGGCTGGCTGCCGTGGGCCGCGCTGGTCGCCGGGACGACGGCGAGCCTGGCCGCGAACGTCGCGGCGGCAGGCGCCGGGCCGGTCGGCCGGGTAATCGCGGGCTGGCCGGCGTTCGCGCTCCTGGTGGCGGTCAAGCTGCTGTCCGGGATGCTGGAGCACCGCCGTAGCGAAGATCGTCCCGCCGGTACCCGGGACCATCCCGTCCCCATCACGGGTCGTCCCCTGGTCCCGGGCGGTGGCGGGGACGATCAGGGCACGCCGGCCGGCCCGGTGCCCAGCCCAGGGGGCACCACCGCAAATGGCACCGCGAGGACGGCCAGCATGGCCGGCATCCGGGCGGTCCCGCATCCCATAACCGGGAACGGGCTGACCAGCCATCCTGGCACTGGGACGGGGGCGCCGCCCGGGCATGGCCCTGGGACGGAACCAGGGGACGGGGAAGGGCCGGTCACGGCGGCCTCAGCCGGGGCGGGGACGGCGGCCCGGACGGGGACGGGAGCGGAGCCTGATATCGCCGCGCTGCTGCCTGCCGCCCGCGCCGCCCGCGACCACGTCCTGAACCGGGGCAGCGTCCTGACCCGCGACACCCTCGCCGCCCAACTGTTCTTGCAGGTTGCGGGGCCGTGGCGGTTTGGCGGCCGGGTGGAGATCGGGGGGAAAGACAACTACAAGGGCCGCCGCCGGGAGAAGGATCCGAAATTCGCCCTCAGGCACGGCTTCAACCTCGCTGGGCGCCTGACCCAGTTCCTCCAGCCGCCATCAGAGGAAGAGCCCGACAGCGAGGACGCCGATGCGGGTGTCGACGAGGCGCAGGCGAGCAAACCAAGAGCCGATCCGGAAGCTGAGCGTCTCCACAGTTCATGGCAGGATCTCTGGCGGCAACTCGGAGCCCGCAGCGAACCAATCCAGGCGCCCGAGGCTGGACTGCCAGCTACCCGGTTCCTCGCCTTCCACGTGGTCCGCCAGAACCAGACCCGCACATGGGGAACCACCCGCCAGGTCCCGCTCGCCGTGCTAATGAACCATGACGGAACCCACATCCAGGTCAAAGCACCTGGCATCGGCGGCTGGCTCCCGCTCCATCAGGCGCTCCTGGCGATCGGGCGGGCCCACGTCATGGGCGGGCAGACTCGCACGCCCAAACAGGTAACCGACTTCTTCCACGAGATCCTTACTCAGGATCTCGACACAAGCCAGCCCCTCCTGCTGCTCACGGCCGCCCAGAACACCCGTCCCGGATGGAAGTTCCTCAACAACAGCGACCTCATCGCTGACGCTCTTCGCTTCGGCAACCGCGCGCCCATGCCGATCACGGACTTTCCCGGACTGCGGCACGTGCGCATCCGCACCGACCAGCGCAACGAAACCCCCGAGGGTTACGGCGTACGAGACATCGAGAAAGGGCATGCAGGAGCCCTATGGCACGTGTCCGACCGGATCTGGTTCAGCACCGCCGACAAACCCCCGACCGCCCGCAATGCTGTCCGCTACAGCTCCATGGTCGAACCAGTCGAAAAGCCCGACGGCAGCATCCAGCCGCCCCGTCCGGGCGCCCTGGTCTGGAACCACCAGCTAATCGAACTCGCGGTCGCTGCCATCCAAGAGGGTGACAACGTGGAAGCCTGGGCCGCTCTCACCCACGACCTGCGGTGGGCCGCGTCGCACTACTCCAGGCCGACAACGCACCCGTGGCCGCTTCACCTCGCCCAGCTCATCGGCGAGTACATCGTCCCCGTCAAGATGATTGAGGAAATCCAGAACGAGGCGGATCCCGAGGCTTCAGCCGACGATGACCAGGCAGGGCCGTGAACTGTTCCGGCAGCACCCGGCAGCTGGCTGTGCGTAGGTGATTTCACGTTCGAGGCCAGCCTGGGCTGGCTGCTAGCTGGGCAGGTCCGGCGCTGGCAGCGGATGCCGCTTAACGGGCCGCTTAACGGGCCGGCTACCGGCGCGGTATTCGTGCGCCGCTCCGGGTCGGTCAGCGCCACTGCACACGGACCCCACGGGCGCCATCCCGGGGCCAGGGTCCTCAATGATCTGGCTGAATCCCCTGCAGGAGGGCGTCCTGCTACGGAGCGGTGCCCAAACTGGCCGGGTGCCGTCGTGGCGGCAGTGGCTCCCAAGGGCACTGCCCTAAAGATGTGGTCGGTTAGGCCGCTCTGGGTAGATTTGATTCGGTGATGGTGATCGTGTAGGCAACGTCGCGGGTGTGCTGGGTTTGTCGTTGTTTCTTCGTTCTGGGGCTGGTCCGCGTGCGGTCGGTGCGGTTTCGGGGACCGGCGGTGATCGCGGCGGTAAGGTCGGCGGGGTCGCCTTGGTGCCCGCAGGTTTGGCAGGGGGCGTGGGTGGCCAGGTGATCGCGGGCGGCGCGCAGGACGACGGTGAAGGAGATCTCGCCGGGGTCGATGCCCAGGTCGACGGCGGCGGTTACGGCCTGGCCGACCAGGGCGTTGCAGACGGTCAGCAGGCCCCAGATTTCTTGTTCGGCCAGTTCGGGGGCTTGGCCGCGCAGGCGCCGGTTCCCGCCCCGCAACGTCGGCTTGATCGACTTGCAGACCAGCTCCACCTGCCACCGCCCGGCGTAGCACTCCCCGATCGCCGCGGCGGGGCAGGCCTCGTGGTCCAGCAGGGTCGTCAGGATCCGGAACCTGCTGGTCGTCGTCTTGCCGGCCTGGTCGGTGAGGGTCACGGTGAACTCGACGAGGCGGGCGATTATGTCGTCCAGGCGCGGGGCCAGCTTGTCGCCGGTGGTCTTGCGGCGGCGGGTGAGCATCCCGGGCGACTCGCGCAGCCGGGCCAGCTGTGACCCGCCGGGAAGGGTCTCGATCACGGTCGCGGGCAGGCAGCCGATGCCGTTCTTCACCCGCCACGCCAGGTGCGCGCCGGTGGCGGCCGCAGTGCGCCACCGGTGCATGGAGAAGAAGTTCCGGTCTGCGAGGTTCAAGGTGCCCGGCTGCAGGCAGGTGACCAGACGGTCCCGCAGTCGCTGCTCGCTGACCCCGCACGAGCCGGCCTGCGCGGCCAGCACCCGGCGGGTCCCGCATGCCACCAGCGTGACCACCCGCGCCTGGGGGAACCGTCCCCCAGGCGGGGCCGCGAACCGCCTGGCGACCGCGTCGGTGAAGGCCAGGCCGGACACCGTCCCGTCCACCGCGGTCACGACCAGTCCGGACACCAGTGACCCGGCGGTCGTCACCGTCGCGGCGGCGCCGGCCTCAGGCAACGCCCGCAGTACCCCGGCCGGAAGACGTGCCCGGGCTTGGGACAACGCGGCCGCGGTGACGGGCGCGGACATCACGACCGCCGGGTTGAACGACCCCAGCAACGGCCACAACCGTCCGGTCACCCCCGGGTACCCCTCGCCGCAGTACAGGCAAAGCCCGACGACCAGCACCGTGGTCACCGCACCGGTCAAGATCCGGCATTGCCCGCATGGCCAGCGGCTGCCAGCGCCGCCTCAACCCTGGCCGGGGTGGCCACCACCGCCAGCGGGTTCCACCCCCCTTGCGCCGGGACAGCCACCCCGGCCCCGGGACCGGCTAGCACCGCCTCTCGCAACGACCCGGACACGCCCTCCGGGCGCGGTGAGGCGGACCCGGGCATGACAGACCCGGGCATGACAGACCCGGGCATGACAGACCCGGGCAGCGAAGCTCCTGGCGTCGGCGTGCTGGTCTCGACAACCCACGTCCTGCCAGGAGCTTCGCCATATCCCGCGCAACCCGGACATCACCCGCGCGTCGCGTCGCGTTTCGGTGACCTAGCGCCAATCCCAGGCTGAACCCACGATCGCCAGACCGTTACCAAACTGTCGCCATGCCAGCCGATACGCGCTCATACCCGGACGAACCGGCCGGTTCTTTAGGGCAGTGCTCCCAAGGGGCAGATGAGTGCTGCCGCCGCCGTCGGCCTCGGATGGCCCTGGCTGGTAGCATTTTCGTGCCACGGAAGAGTCCAGGGAAGTCCGAAATTAGCTAAGGGTTGACGCAGATCATGCTTGACAGGCGCTTCATCCGGGAAAATGCGGAAATAGTGAAAGGCGCCGTCCGGGCAAAAGGTATTGACCTCGATATCGATGAGCTGCTGTATCTGGATCAGCTGATGCGGAAGCTTCAGTTCGAGGTTGATGAGGCTCAGGCCCGGCGGAAGGTATTCGCAAAGCAGTTCGCGAAGGCGGATGAGGCCAGCCGGGCTGAAATGCGCGCCGAGCATGACGGCTTTGACCGGGAGCTTCGCGAGCTGCGGGAACGGCTCACTGAGACGAGCGCGAAGCTTCATGAGCTGCTGCTGCTCACGCCCGGGATCCCGTGGGACGGCGCTCCGGTTGGCGCCGACGAGTCGGCGAACGTCACGATCCGGACGTGGGGTGAACGCCCGGAGTTCAGCTTCGAGCCGCTTGACCACGTGGAGATCGCTGAGAAGCGTGGCTGGGCTGAGTTCGCCCGCGCCCGTAAGGTGGCTGGTGAGCGCGCCTATGCACTCGTCGGTGATCTCGTCTTGCTGGAACGGGCTATCCATTCCTACGCCCTGGATCTGCTCCGGGCCAGGAACTTCACGCCGATCTCCGTACCGGCCCTCGTCAAGGAAGCCCCGCTCGTCGGGAGCGGCATGTTCCCGAAGGGCCGGGAGGAAACCTACGAGCTTCCTGCCGATGACTTGTTCCTAGTACGGCAGCCGCACTTTGGCCTGTGACCTGCGGTTAGGCTCGATGGTGCGGTGGTTTGGCGTGTTCGCCGGACAGGGGGCAGCCGTCTCATGATCATGTGCTTGTGCGGACAACAAGACCAG